>SDBV01005135.1_pt1 | contig 18557 bp, 13 predicted proteins | sample 2277081 | NCBI WGS metagenome assembly SDBV01 (sample SAMN10402039, study PRJNA504765) | marine sediment metagenome | isolation source: marine sediment core GS10_PC15, 223 cmbsf | place: Arctic Ocean: Southern Knipovich Ridge | collected 2010 | reverse complement strand
TGCCGGACGATTACCAGGCAGCCGCGCACATGCTGAACGCTCTGTTCGACTTGTCTGCCTCGGCCGGGAACGCTACCGGGCTGCGAAACCTCATAGACGCGATGCAACTTACCCAGGCCGCCATGCAGGCTGGCTCGGACGAACACGTCGCTCGCGACCTTCGTGCTCTGGCCCAACTGCGCGAACTTCTGTCGGCCCTGCCGGACGAATCGCTGTCGGCCGATCACGTTCGCGAGGCGCTTTGCGACGTGGCCTGCCCCACCGCCCGTGGCGAGTCGGCCGTCGATCTGCTCGGCGTGCTGGACGCGCGCGCCATCCGTTACGAGCGGGTTTTTCTGCTCGGGCTGAACGAGAAACATTTCCCGCGATCGTTCGTGGAATCTTCGCTGATCGGCGAGGGCGACCGGGCGGCGTGGCAGTCGCGCGGCGTTCGGCTGGACAGCCGGGGCGATCTGACCGCCCGCGAAATGCTGCTATTCTACCTGGCCGTATCACGCAGCGACGGCGAGCTTTCGCTGAGCTACCTGGAGTCCGACAGCAGCGGCCGAGCAACGGCTGCGAGCGGTTTTCTGCTTTCGCTGCTCGAACCGTTCGGCGGTCTGGAAAAACTGGCCGAGTCTGGCCGGATCGAGCACATCCAACCCGGGCGTTTCGTGCTCGACGAATGCAACATTGCCCGCCCGCGCGACGCACTGAACGCGGCCGTCGCTGGACTTTTTTCGAATCATTTTTCCGACCAGTCATCCCAGGCGCCCGGCGCGTTGGCCTGGGCCATCGACCATGCCGACGAGCAAATGGCCGCCATCGCAGGCGGGTTGCTGGCGATGTATCGACGCAATCGTCCTGGCCTGCCAGACCGCTTCGACGGGCGGATCACCGACCAGGCCCTGCTCGATCACCTATCGATCCGCTACCCGGGCGGGACGGTCTTCTCGGCCAGCAAGCTCAACCGCTATGGCCAGTGTCCGTGGCAATTCTTCGCGAACTACGTGCTGAAGCTCCAGCCGTTGTTGACCCCTCAGCGCCAGCTCGAGCCGGTCGCACGCGGGCTGTTCGTCCACGACGTTCTGTTCGTCCTGTTCAGCCGCCTGCGAAGTCGCGTAAACGGGCCCTTCCGCCTGTCGGACTTCGACGAGGCCGACCTGGCCGGCGATTTGCAGCAAGCCGTCGACGCCTGCGCCGCCGAGATCGAATCGACCAGGCCGCCCTACCCCGTGCTCTGGCAGATCCAGAAGGCCCAGGCACACCAGCAGATCAGCGAGTATCTCCGCTCTCGCAGGGGCCGCGACGACGAGCCGGAACATCTGCATTTCGAGCTTGGCTTCGGCGTCGACACGAACGAGTCGGACCGGCTGGACCCCGCCACTCGACCCGAGCCGATCTGTCTCGATACGCCAGCCGGCGAAGTCCGCATCGAAGGGCGAATCGACCGGGTGGATCGCCTGGGCGAAGGCAACGAAGGGCTATTCGTCGTCGATTACAAGACCGGCCGCCCGCCTTCCCATGCGGACCTGGCGGCAGGGCGAAACCTGCAACTGCCGATCTACACCGAGGCGGTCGAGCGAATCCTCGGCTCGCCATCGATGGGCGGAGCGTTCCATCGCATCGGCGACAATAGCGAGTGGCACTTCTCGGCCGTCAAACCACCGCGCGGCGACAAGCGTACGTTCGCCGAGCGCCGCTCCGACGCGATCGAAACCATCGGTACACTGGTGGCCGGCATGGCTGCGGGACGGTTCGACGCGTTGCCGACACACAAGTGCCCCGCCTGGTGCGTGTACCGCCAGGTCTGCCAGTACTCGCCCGCCCGGGCCGAGCGAAAGACCGCGGAGGGCGGGCGATGAAAGAGCAATTCAAGCTCACCAAGACGCAACAAGCCGCCGCGATCGACCGCCGAAGCGAAAGCCTGGCGCTGCTCAGCGGGGCCGGCTGCGGCAAGACGTTCGTGCTGGCGCGGCGATTCACCGAACTGCTGATGAAGTCCGGCGGGAAGGAAAACCCGCTCTCGCAATTTGTGGCGTTGACCTTCACCGAAAAAGCCGCGATGGAAATGTCGCAACGCGTGCGGGATCTGCTCTCGTGGTTCGCCGCCCATGCCAATAGCGATGAAGACCGCAACAAGTGGCGAACCTGGCTGGGAGAACTGCCCGACGCGCGAATTTCGACGATCCACGGTTTCTGCGCAGCATTGCTTCGCACGCACGCGATCGAGGCGGGGATCGACCCGAACTTCGCAGTAGCGTCCGACCAGTTGACGGCCGGGCGAATGTGCAACGAGGCGGCCGAGCAGGCAGTACTCCATGCGGTCGAGGCAGGCCGCGAAGATGTCTCCGAGGTGCTGACTGCGATGAGCTTCGACTCGCTGGTCGCCCTGGCGCGGTCCCTGACGGACAGCCGGACCGCCTGGCAGGCGGGAGACTACTGCGACCCGACCAAAACCCTGCAACGATGGGCCGAACTCCGCGACAGCCAGGGCAGCCAAGCATGGAAAATTCTGCGTGATGATTCCGCCTTCCATGGCGAACTGGACGCCCTCGATGCGCTATCCTGCACTGACTCAAACGACAAGTTAATCGTCTATCGCGACGAGCAATTTGCAGTGATCCGCAAGCTATTGGCCGACCCCGCATCGCGAACGGTCGAGACGTTCGATCAGCTTAGCAGCCCTCGCAGCATCGGCTCGAAAAAGGCCTGGGGAGACGCGGAAACCGTCAAAAGTGTCCGCACGCGCATCGCGGCGATTGTTAAGAGCGTGGCCAAGTTGCGGCTGTACGTCGAACCGTTCGGCGAGTTGGACGAACAGGCTGCACGACTGCTGACCGCTGTGACTCACCTAGCCGGCCAGGCCAACATTATCTATGCAGCCGCCAAACGCCGCAGCGGACTGTTGGACTTCACCGACCTGCTCGAACAGGCCCACAAGCTGCTCTGTGAGAACGAGCCCGCCCGCCGCGCACTGTCCGACAGCATCGACCAACTGCTGGTGGACGAGGCGCAGGACACCGACGCGTTCCAGATCGAGTTGATCGAGCGGCTAATGTTCGGCCGCGCCGGCGACGACAACCTGCCGGACGGGAGGCTGTTCCTGGTCGGCGACGCCAAGCAGAGCATCTACCGCTTTCGCGGGGCGCAGGTGGAGGTCTTCGAAAATCTCTGCGACCGCCTCGGCCGGCGACGGCGGGAAAACCTCAACCGCTCGTTCCGCACGCACTCGGGGGGTGTGGAGTTCATCAACCGCCTGTTCGGGCCGATGATGGGCGAGGCCTACGAACCGATTTCCGCACATCGAATCGACTGCCCGCCCGCGGCCTCGGTGGAAATTCTGCTGGCCGGCGACGGCGAGGATTTCCCCGTAGTCAACGCGAAGACCGCCTCGGCCGCACAGGCCGCCCTGGTTGCCCAGCGCATCGCCGAAATGGTCGAAAACGCCGAACGCCGCGTATGGGACGCCAAGGCCAAATCGTGGCGACCGGTCCGCTACGGCGACGTAGCCATTCTCTTCTCCCGCATGACAGTCAGCGGTGAATACGAGCGCCGCCTTGCGCAGCGAGGTGTTCCGTACTACGTGCTCGGCGGGACGGGTTTCTTCCAGCGGCAGGAAGTGTTCGACCTGCTCAACGCCCTGCGATGCATCGAGAATCCCCGTGACGACGTGGCGCTGTTCGGCGTGTTGCGAAGCGGCTTGGTGGGGGTGGACGACAATGCACTGATGCGGCTGGCCGAGACGTTCGAGCCGCCCTACCTGCCGAACCTGCTCGCCGGCCAAATCCCCGCTGCGGGCCTGGACGAACAGACGGCCCGCACCGTAACGATCACCGCTGAGCGGATCGACCGACTGGCTCGTCGCAAAGACGCGGCAAGCATCGACGCGCTGCTGGAAGAGTTGCTGGGCGAGACAGGCTACGAAGCGGTGCTGGCGGCACAGTTCCAGGGCACCCAGCGGATCGGCAACGTTCGAATGCTGATCGAGCGGGCCAGAGCGGCCGGTGCTGCCGGCGCTTCGCTGGCTGAGTTCCTGACAGAAATGGACGAACTGACGCTCAGCGAGTCGCGATACGAGCAAGCATCCGTCACCGGCGAGGCCGAGGACGTGGTCAGGCTGATGACGATCCACAAAGCCAAGGGTCTGGAGTTCCCGGTCGTATTCATCCCCGACCTGAATTCCGGCAGGCGACACTCGCGAGGGCTGCTCAATCGCGTCGACTGGGGGCTGACGTACAAGCTGCGTACCGGCGACGACGACGAGCACGACCGCAAAGACGGCCCGCTCTCGCACCGATTGGCCCACATGAACGAAGACGCAGACCAACGCGCCGAAGACATCCGCAAACTATACGTCGCCGTGACACGCCACGAAGATCACCTCGTGCTGGTCGGCGCGGATTGGCGCGACAGGGGCGAGCAATTGCGCGACAAAAGCAGCTATCTTCGCCAACTCGACGACGTGCTGGGCCTGTCGGACGCCTTGGACGCCGGCACAGAGAGCATCCCATACGGCGCGGATCGAGCGGCTGTCGTCAAACGCATCGCTCCCACGCGAGCGAAAAGGCGAACGGACAAGACCTCGCCGGGCAGCAAACTGCTGACGACCTGCGGATCGGCGGATGAGCTTCTGGCCGGAATCGCGCGATCGGCGGGCAAGGCGGCGCCGCCGAAACTGCTTACCCCGCTTTCGGTCGAACATGGACGGGTGGAGCTGGCCGTGACGGCGTTGGGCGATTTCGCGCGATGTCCCATGCTGTACCGCTGGCGATACGAACTTCGCGTGCCGCGCGGCCTGACGCCGAAAACTGATCGACCCAGTGGCAGCCTTTCGATCGACCCGGCCACCCTCGGCACGCTGGTGCATCTGTGCATGGAGCGGCAGGATTTCGCCCAGCCACTACCGGCCGACCAACTGGCGCGGCAGGCGGCGAACGAGATGGGTCTCGACAATTTGCCCGACCTGGACACGGTTGCCGACCAGGTCGAAGCGATGCTGGCCGACTTTGCCCAAAGCCCGCTGGCCGGGCAACTCGCACAGGCCAGGCAGATTCATCGCGAGCTGGACTTCGTGATGCAGACTGGGCCGGCCGTGCTGCATGGGCAGATCGACCTGCTTTTCCAGGACGCCGCGGGCGATTGGCGATTGGTGGATTACAAGTCCGACCGCGTCGCGCCGGCCGACGTCGCCGCACACTCAGCCAGCTACGAATTGCAGCTGATGACCTACGTGCTGGCGGCCCGGCGATTCGGCTCGCCACCGGCCGAAGCGTCCCTGTATTTTTTGCGCCCGGGCAAGTCGTATGCAATGTCCATAGACGCCGCTGCCGTCTCGGCCGCCGAGGGCCGACTGACAGAGTTGGCCTCGCAACTGATCGCCTCTCGCCGCAGCGGGCGGTTCGTTCGCAGCCGGTCCGACAAATGCGAGTTCTGCCCCTTCACCGCCCTGTGCAAGAAGAACGTGGGAAATCCTTAGAAGCCATCCCAATAACCCAATTCGCGCTGCAAGCGGGTCTTTTTCCGCCCGGCGGCATCGCGAAAACTCGACGAATCGCCATGATTCGACATTGTTTTCGCTCTTAGCCGGATCGAAAAAATCCTGCGCTTTCGCCTGCGAAGCGGTTTTTGGGATAACTTCTAGAATGATACTTTCCACCATGAGCATTGAATGGTATAGTTTTTCGGACGTTATGCACATCTGCGGCAGAAGAAAGGTAGCTACGGTATGGTCATTCATCTCGTTCGCGCGGTGTATATCCTGGTCGTGCTGGCTTTCACCACCAGCTACGCGTTCCAGGACATCGTTTCCCATCGTGGCCCACAGTACGTCACGCTATATATTCTCATCCCAAGCCTGGGCGCCTTCGGGCTGGTGATGGTGGATATGTTCTGGCGTCGCAAGCACCTCCAGGTGCTCAGCGGGCTGTTCTTCGGCCTGCTGGCCGGGCTTGTGATAGCATATGCGTTGAGCATGATCGTCGACCTGGTGAGCAACGTGTTTTTCACCCCGGCCAGCGAGGTAGAAACCGCTTTGGTTGCTCCTGCCGACAGTCCAACTGACGCGAATTCGACAAAGGTTGACAAAGACCCGAACAGCGCCGAAACCGCCGCCAGGTCGGGCGAATCCGCCAACAAGCTAAAAACAGGCGTAATCTCGCAACCCAAGCCGGTTCGCGACCTGATCAAGGTGCTTCTCGGCGTTTCGTCGGTATTCCTGTGCGTCTCGTTCGTGCTTCAGACCAAGGACGATTTCCGCTTTGTAATACCCTATGTGGAGTTCGCCAGGCAGACCAAGGGCGCCCGCCCGATCCTGCTGGATACGTCGGTCATAATCGACGGGCGAATCTACGACATCGCCGAAACGCGCATCCTGGAATCGCAGGTAATCGTGCCCCGATTCGTCCTGAACGAACTTCAGACCATCGCCGACTCGGACGATCGGCTCAAACGCAACCGAGGCCGACGCGGGCTGGACATACTCAATAACCTGCGAGAGAAGAGCTGCCTCGACCTGCAGGTGCTGGACGTTCGCGTGCCGGCCGTGGAGGATGTCGCCGGCGTCGACGCCAAACTGATCGCCTTGGCCCAGCACCTCGACGGGCGGGTCGTAACGAACGACTACAACCTCAACAAGATCGCGAGGCTGAGGGGCGTGGACGTTATCAACATCAACGATCTGGCCAACGCGCTGAAGCCAGTGGTTTTGCCGGGCGAGACGATGAAACTCCAGGTCATCAAGCGAGGCGAAGAAGCTGGCCAGGGCGTCGGATACCTGGAAGACGGCACGATGGTCGTCGTCGAAAATGCCCGCGACATGGTCGGCAAGGAAATAACTCTCGTAGTGACCAGCGCGCTGCAAACGTCTGCAGGCAGGATGATCTTCGGGCGGATGAACGGCGCAAAAAATAACAGCCACAGCTGACGTGAATACCTGTTACAGGGTACTAGAGCATGGTGCGGATGACGGATCCGGCAAAGGCAGCGATAGAAAATGCCGATTGAAGTGGAGCCGCAACAGTAACCCGATTAGAGTGTTTTAAGGTTTTTTATAAAGAGATGTCACAGAATCGGCGCAGCGAGGACGAGGCGAGCAAGGAAGGCGCAGCAGGCGATGCCAACCGCATCGTCGATGCAGGCAGACGCAGCTTGCCGAAGCCGCAACCAGCCGGAATGTGACAGATCGAACTTAAGATGCTCTAGAATGAAATAGCCGCCAAAGATGTTTGAGGAGTGATCAAATGGCGAAGATTTCGCTTTCCGAACATATGAAGGAACAACGGGCCAGCGAGGAAGACCTTTCCAAGTGCGGGCCTTTCGTTACCATCTCACGCCAGTTCGGCTGCTATGGTTTCTCGCTAGGTCTGCTCCTGCTGGAAATCCTCAACGAGGAAACCGAGGGCGCTGCCTGGAAGATTTTCCACAAGGAAATTCTCGCCACGCTCGCCACCGAAACCAACCTCGGCCCGGAGGTTCTCGAAAAGCAGCGCCGCGACAGGCCCAGCATGATAGTGGACTTTTTCAAGTCGTTTTCGCGCGACCGCATTCCGTCCGGTTACGAAATTCGCAACCGAATCACCGCGATCATCCGAGAGATGGCCACCGAAGGCCACGCCATCGTCATCGGCCAGGGCGGAGCTGGCGCCACGCAAGACCTGCCGAACGGACTGAGCATTCGCCTGGAAGGCCCCGAAGACTGGCGAGTTAAACAAATCGCCTTCAGAGAACAACTTACGGAAACAGAAGCCAAACTCCGCATTCGAGCCAAGGAGCAGGAACGCGAATATCTCCGCAAACTTTACGAAACGCGGTTTCCCCGCAAGCCGGCCTTCCATCTGGCGTTCGACTGTTCGGTACTGTCGCTAGCTCAAATCGCCCAGGTAGTTGCCCAAGTGATGCGGCTTCGCGGGCAATTATAATCCTCTCGGTAATCCATAGCTCGCACGCAACCGCAACGCCTCGTTATTTGCGAATCTCTGTTGTATGGAAATGAACAAATACCAACACCGCTAATCCCTTTTTTTCAAAGTATTCACAGAGATTGCGTCGATCTGTTTGCTGGCAGAGTTTTTTATCATTACTTGATTCCACGAGCCACATTCGGATATGGTTGTCGCCGCAGGCGTGGCGAGATGTTATAAGAATTGTGAAATCTGCTCTCAATTGACTATGAGATCGTCCTGTTTTTCGCGGTGGAAAGACCCACCACCAATCAGGTCGTATTAGAACTACCGGAGCCAAACTATGGCCGAAACAATCGAATCGTTCGTCACAAAACTACAAACTGAAGGCATCGAGGCAGGTCAGGCAGCCGCTGAGAAACTCCGCGCAGAAGCGGCCCAGCAGGCCGAGCAGATTGTCGCAGAGGCTCAGCAGCAGGCGGAAAAATGCCTTGCCGACGCCCAGAAACAGGCCGAGAACCTCCTGGCCCGATCGAAGACCGAGCTCGAACTGGCAGCCCGCGACGTGATGCTTCGCCTCAAGTCTTCACTCAATAAGGCCTTGGAGGCGATCATCGCCGGTGAGATCAAAGAGACCCTGCCGCAGAGCGATTTTATCTCCAACACGCTGCACGATCTGGTGCTAGCCTACGCCGCAGCGGATATCGAGCACAGCGGACGAATGAAAATCAACGTCTCGCCCAAACTCCAGGAGCAACTGGCGGACTGGGCACTGGACCTGATGCACAAACATGCCAACGAAGCCGGCATGGCGATCGATCTGAAGGGCACGCTCAAGGCGTCCGGGTTCGAATACACCGTCACCGGCGCGACCGTGGAAGTCACCCTAGAATCAGTCACTGAAACGATTTGCGAACTGGTGAGCCCGCGACTTCGCAAGGTTATCGACCAGGCCGTCTCCAACCAGAAAGGCGCCGAAAAGTCCGCCACCTCGGACCAATCGGAATAAGAACGCCATGGGAGGCGAGAACTACTATCTGGTGACAGCCCTGCCGACGCTGGGAAAGCTCGGCGGCGAGGTGCCTATCACTCTGCAGCAATTGCTGGAGCACGTTGGCCCAGCCGCGGACGCCTGCCAGGCCATTGAGACGATACTGCTGGGCGGCGATCTGATTCAGCGGGAGGCCGTCCAAAGCGGAGAGCTCAAATCTGCCGATCCGATCGTGCTTACCGAAGCGCAATTACGCGACGAACAGCCCCTGCCCGAATATCTCGCCGAAAATGCCGAACTGCAAAGCCGCCGGCGAATAGCAGCGGACGCCGTGTGGGAGGCCTACTTCCGATATGCAGCCGGCAAGGCCGAGATTATCGGTAACGGCTTTTTGAGCGAATGGGTCGCCAGCGAAGTCGCCCTTCGCAACGCCCTGGCCGAGCGTCGGGCAAAGAACCTCGAACTCGATGCAAACGACTATCTCGTCGCGGCTGACCTGGCCAGCGACGAAGATTATACCTTACTGGTGAACGAATGGGCCTCGGCGGCCAATCCCCTTGCCGGGCTGCGGATTCTTGATCGCTGCCGATGGGATTGGGTCAGCCGGCACGACCGCTGGTTCACCTTCGCTAATGACGAACTGGCGGCCTATGCCGCAAAACTGATGCTTCTGGATCGCTGGCAGCGGCTGGAAGCTTCGAAAACCGAACCTGCGGAACCTTTCGTTCCGCAATCAGCATAAGGAATAGATCGTGACTGGAAGAATAGTTGCAGTCTTCGGAAACATGATCATCGCCGAGACGCGCGGGCGAGTCGTGCAGAACTCTGTGGGCTATTGCTGCCGTGAAGACGGCGCAAAGTTGCTCAGTGAAGTCATTCGTATTCGCGGTCGATTCGCGGACCTGCAGGTCTTCGAAGAGACGCGGGGACTCAAGGTCGGCGACGAGGTCGAGTTCCAGGAAGAAATGCTCTCGGTGGTCTTCGGGCCCGGGCTGCTCGGCCAGGTGTATGACGGCCTGCAGAACCCACTGCCCAAACTCGCCGAGAAGGTAGGCTTCTTCCTCGAGCCGGGCAACTACATTCATGGCCTGGACATAGAATGCAAATGGGACTTCACGCCCTGCGTCGAACCCGGCCAGACCATCCGCGCCGGTGACGCGGTGGGCTCCGTGCCTGAAGGCCTCTTCAAGCATCTGATCATGGTGCCGTTCGGCTGGAAAGGCGATTTCAAGGTCGCCAGCGTCACCGAAGCCGGTTCGTACACGGTCGAGAAAGAAGTAGCCGTCCTGACCGACGCAGAAGGCAACGAATGCCCCGTCAGCATGCAGCAAGACTGGCCGGTGAAAAGCCCGCTGATGGTGTGCCGACGCAGGCTCTTGCCCTCCGAACCGATGTGTACGCAGGTGCGGATCATCGACTCGATGTTCCCGATCGTTCGCGGCGGGACGTACTGCATTCCCGGGCCGTTCGGTGCAGGCAAGACGGTTCTCCAGCAGATCACCTCGCGATATGCAGAGGTCGACATTGTAATCGTGGCCGCATGCGGCGAGAGAGCCGGCGAAGTGGTGGAAACCATTCGCGAATTCCCCGAACTGATTGATCCACGAACCGGCAAGAGCCTCATGGAGCGGACGATCATCATCTGCAACACTTCCGCCATGCCGGTTGCCGCACGCGAAGCGTCGGTCTACACCGCAGCCACTCTCGGCGAGTACTACCGCCAGATGGGCCTGAACGTTTTGGTGCTGGCCGACTCGACCTCGCGATGGGCGCAGGCAATGCGGGAAGTATCCGGCCGGCTGGAAGAAATCCCCGGCGAAGAGGCCTTCCCCGCTTATCTGGAAAGCCGCATCGCGAGCTTCTACGAGCGAGCTGGCGCCATTGAACTCAACGACGGAACCATCGCATCGCTGACCATAGGCGGCACGGTTAGCCCGGCCGGCGGCAACTTCGAAGAGCCCGTCACCCAGGGCACGCTGAAAGTGGTCGGCGCGTTTCACGGCCTGAGCAGGGCACGATCCGATGCAAGGCGTTATCCCGCGATTGACCCGCTCGAGTCATGGAGCAAATACCCCGGTATCATCGATGTAGACAAGGTTGACATCGCCAAAGGCATTCTTCTCCGCGGCAACGAGGTCAAGCAGATGATGACCGTCGTCGGCGAAGAAGGCACGAGCCTGGGTGACTTTATCATCATGCTCAAGGCCGAGTTCTTTGACAATTGCTACCTGCAACAGAATGCCTTCGACGAGGTCGACGCGGCCACGCCGAAAGAACGACAGCAGTTCGTCTTCGACAAGGTGCTGGGCGTGCTCCAGGCAGACCTTCCGTCCGAAACGAAAGACGATGCCCGCCAACTCATGTTCGAAGTGCAGGACATATTCCGCAACTGGAACTACGCGGCCACCGACAGCGAAGAGTACAACAGCCTTCTGGCCAAGATCGATAAATTCCTGGCCGCCAACGGACAGGCTCAGAAAGCGGAAGCGACATCATGAGGAAATACTACGACAATATTACACGAATCGCCGGCAGCGTGGTGACCGTCGAAGCCGAAGGCGTCGGGTACGACGAACTCGCCATACTCACCACGGCCAACGGACCATCGTTGGCTCAGGTGATCAGGCTGCAAGGCGACCAGGTAAGCCTTCAGGTATTCGCAGGCACGAAGGGTGTTTCGACGGGCGACCGGGTGCGGTTCCTTCACCGCCCGATGCAGGTGCCCTTCTCCGACGCGCTGCTGGGACGCATTTTCAACGGCTCCGGCAAGGCGCGCGACGGCCGACCCGACGTGGAAGCCGAGCCTGTCAGTATCGGCACGCCGGCGGTCAACCCAATTATGCGGCGCCGGCCTGATCGCATGATCGAAACGGGCATCCCGATGATCGACGTCTTCAATTCGCTGGTCGAGTCGCAGAAGCTGCCGATCTTCTCGGTAGCAGGCGAGCCGTACAACGAAGTGCTCGCCCGCGTCGGCCTCCAGGCCAAGGCAGACGTAATCATCTTGGGCGGCATGGGCTTGCGTCATGACGATTACCTTAAATTCCGCAATACATTCGAAGAAGGCGGCGTGCTCGGGCGAAGTATCATGTTCATCCACACCGCGGCCGACCCCATCGTCGAATGCCTCATGGTGCCCGATCTGTGCCTGGCTGTCGGTGAGAGTTTCGCCCTGCAGAACAAGCGAGTGCTCGTACTGCTGACGGACATGACGAGTTTCGCCGATTCGCTGAAGGAAATCGCCATCACGATGGAACAGATCCCCTCGAACCGAGGGTATCCGGGCGATCTCTACACGCAGTTGGCCAAGCGATACGAAAAAGCGGTCGACTTCGACGGCGCCGGATCGATGACCTTGCTGGCCTGCGTCACCATGCCAGGCGACGACGTGACTCACCCAGTGCCCGACAATACCGGATACATCACCGAAGGCCAGTTCTACCTGCGTAACGGCCGAATCGAACCGTTCGGCTCGCTTTCGCGACTCAAACAGCAAGTCAACGAAGATACGCGAGACGACCATCGCGCGATCATGAATGCGTGCATTCAGCTTTACGCCGACTGCCGCGAGACACGCGAAAAACGAGACATGGGCTTCGAAATGTCCGTATGGGACAAGCAACTGCTCCAGTACGGAGACCTGTTCGAAGACCAGATCATGGATCTGAACGTCAATATCCCCCTGTTCGAGGCGCTGGATCGCTGCTGGGATATCCTGGCCGAGTGCTTCAAGCCCGAACAGACCGGCATTCGCAAGAGAATCATCGAAGCCCACTGGCCGAAAAAATTGGAAAACGAAGAAGCCGAACAGGAAAACGAAGAAGCAGCCGCAACCAACGCATAACTAGCTAGACGACGAATGGCGAAAAAGATTTCATTAACTCGGCCGGAGCTCAAGAGGCAGCGCGACGCGCTGACCCGCTTCACCCGGTATCTGCCTATGCTGAAGCTCAAGCAGCAACAGCTGCAGATGACGCTGCGCGACGTCCAGAAAGAGATGCAGGCCTCCGATCAGGCCGTCCGAAAAGCCCAGGATCGCTTCGATACGTATCGAGAGGTTCTGGCGGACCGGGCCGGGCTGAACGTGCAAGAACTGTCCGCCTGCGAGCGGGTCGACACCGACACCACCAGCATTGCCGGCGTTCGCGTGCCGGTTTTCAAGGGCGTGGTGTTCCCAAAGATATCCTACAGCCTGTTCGCCACGCCGGCCTGGGTCGATGCAGCCATCGCCGATCTCCGCGAGGTTAGCCGACACAAAGCCGAATACGAAATCCTCGCCGAGCGATACAAGCTGCTGCATCGCGAGTTGATCAAAATTATCCAACGGGTGAACCTGTTCGAGAAGATCAAGATCCCCGAGGCTCGCGAGGCCATTCGCGTCATTCGCATCCGTCTGGGTGACGAAATGACCGCCGGCGTCGGGCGAGCCAAAATCGCAAAGTCCAAGATTCTCGACAGCGAGGCCGAGATCTACGGCCAGGCCGAAGAGCAACCCGAGAAGGAAGCCGTCGAATGATCGCCAAGATGCGCAAAGCATTCGTCGTAGCCCGCCATGCAGACCAAAGCCCCCTGCTGGAGGCGATCCGCGAACTGGGAGTGGTGCATATCACACCGCTCGACGCGCCCAAGGCAGTCGCCGGCGCTTCGATGCTCGGCCAGATCGACCATCTAGGCCGGGCCGGCCAGATACTTTCCGCAATCGAACCGAGCGGCGCGAAGCCTGAACTGACTGCACTCGAAGCCGCCGAGCAAACCATGGCGATCCAGCACTACGCATCGGAAGGCAGGACTCGTCTGAGCGACTTGAACCGGCAGATCGAGACATTGGAAATATGGGGCGACGTCGAGCGCAGTCAGTTCGAGAGCCTTCGCAACAACGGCCTGGACGTTCGCTTTTACTCAGCCCCGGCCGAATCGGTCGACCAGTTCCGGGCCGACGTGGTTCAAGTGCTGGGCGATTTGCCCTCCAAGCGTTGCATGGTGGCCGTGATCGCCCGCCAAGGCGAGCCGGAGATACCCGAAGACGCCTCCCCCGTCGAACTGCCGGACCGCGACCGGCCAGCGATCCGCGCCGAAGCTCACCAAATCGACGAAAAACTAAAAAATGACGCCCATCGCCTGACCGAGCTGGCCCACCTGGCCGGTGACTTGGCCAGCACCAGAGACGATCTGCAGGAGCAGGCCGAGTACGACGTCGCACAACTCAGCGGGCTGAACGCGGAGAACCTCTTCGCCATCCAGGGCTGGGTTCCGCTCGATCAAGCCGAGACGCTCGGCGCGGACCTGGCGGCGGCCGGTATCGACTGTGCCGTCGAGACCCACCCCCCAGCCGAAGACGAAGACCCGCCAACGCTGATCCACTATCCGCGTTGGGTTCGCCCGATCAAGGCCCTGTTCGACATGCTGGGCACGAACCCCGGCTATCGCGAGTACGACCTGTCGGCGGTCTTTATGATCGCCCTGCCGATTTTCGCAGCCATGCTCATCGGAGACGCCGGGTACGGCCTGCTGTTCGTCATCTTCCCCATAATCTATCGCAAAAAATTGGTCGCCGGTGCCGGCAAGCCCGCTCTCCATCTGATACTCACAATCGGAATCTTGACGGTTATATGGGGAGTCATTACTGCGAACTACTTCGGTGTGAGCCCGCAAGCCATCGCCGAGGTTGGCGGCTTCGTACAGTCTGACGGCGCTGGCGACGTTCAAGCCATGTTGGACTCGGGCCAGGGAGGCTGGGCGGCTGTCGGCAAAACCATGTTTGCCATCGCACCGCTATACCGGATCGACTTCTCCGAGGGCCTGACCCTCATCATGAAAATCAGTTTCATTCTGGGCACGATCCAGCTTGTCACCGGCCAGCTCATGCAGGTTGTCGGAATCTTTCCAGGCATCCGATTCTTGGCACACGTGGGATGGTCAATTTTCCTGGTCGGCATGCTAATGCTGATCTGGTTCCTGTTCCCCTTCGGCGGGCCTCTCGTTCCCAACAACATCATGGCCGCAACGCTGGCTGTCGGAAGCGGGCTGATCGTTCTGTTCACGTGCCCAAACCGCAACCCGGTAAAGTGGATCGGCCTGGGGATCGCATCCAACATTCTGCCGATCATCAACACGTTCTCCGATTCGATGAGCTACATCCGCCTGATGGCGGTGGGCGTAGCCAGTTACTTCATCGCCTATTCATTTAACCTTCTCGGTTCACAGGTCGCCAATAGCGGCGCCACGTGGGCTGCGGGCTCGGTGGTCGTAATATTCGGCCACGCGTTAAATATCGTCTTGGCCATGATCGCACTTTTTGCACATGGCGTACGACTGAACATGCTGGAATTTTCGAACAATGCCGGCGTGCAATGGGCAGGACACCCGTTCGCGCCTTTCAAAAAACGACGATCCACGTAAGGAGATACGAAATATGGATATGACATGGCTTGGCCAAATAGGATTCGGCCTGACTTTGGGCCTGGGCGCGATTGGCAGCGCGCTGGGCATTGGAGCGGCCGGCAGCGCCGCAGCAGGTGCATGGGCGAAAGAAGGCAGAGAAGGTAAATCCCTGTCGTTCACCTATATTATTCTGACGGGCATGCCCCTCTCGCAGACGATCTATGCGTTCGTGCTGATGCTGATTGCCCTGAAGGCTGCGGTCTACAGCGACATGGCAGCCACGAACGCCGGAGCGCTATTCAGTATTTGTATCGGCTGCGGACTCGGCCAGCTGTTCAGCGCCTGGATGCAGGGAAAAATCGGCGCATCCGCCATCAGGTGCCTCTCTGAAACAGAAGGTAAAGGATTCGCATTCCTCATTATCGCAATGGGTATTGCCGAAACCGTCGGCCTGTTCTCCTTCGTGTTCCTCTACCTGATGATGCCATCGTAGATCACGCGAAGAAACTATCGAACACCGCGCCCGTGTCCTATTAAGGATGCGGGCGCTTTTGTTATGAGTGCCTAATCGCGCATGTAGCAATGCGGATCGCGGACGGTAGAATGATGTGGACAAACCGATCATGAACGTCGAATTGCATTTACATACTAGCCGCTACAGCGGATGTGCCCAGAACACGCCGGCCGAGATGATGCGCGGGCTCATTGAGGCTGGATACGACGCCGTCTTCCTCACCGAACACAACACAATCTGGGAGGTTGACGAACTGGCCGGGCTGCAGGCGCAGTTCCCGCAGATACGCATTTTCGGCGGGGTGGAACTGAGCTTCGACATGCAGCATCTGCTGGTTCTGGGCACGACCGACCCGGCCTTCCTGGCCGTTGCCAACGCGAGCGAAGCAATTGAAAAAGCCCGGGAGGCTAACCTGGCGACCGTCCTGGCCCATCCGTTCCGCTGGGCGGGCGGGGCCGACATGCTCGATGAAGGCCTGCGACCCGACGCCATAGAATATCTCACGTGGAATCAGCAAGGCGAATCGGCTGGCCTGGCTCTGGACGCGAGCCAGCGACTGGAGCTTCCGCTGGTCAACGCAGGCGACATTCATGCGGTGGAAATGATCGGGGGGTACTGGATCGAGACTTTTTCGAATATCGAAAAACCAACCGACCTCCATCACTTTTTACAGAGTGGTGAGTACCGAAACTGTCGCCAGCCAAAATAATTCGCTCAGCGCATGAAAAACCCCCGACACGGATCGGGGGCAAGTGGCGAGAGCATTTCACGATTGAGATGCGCCTTTTCTGCGTTGGTGAGAAAAGGCTGACACGGAAGAGAACCAAGACATATCTTTAACAACAACGATATTCCGAAGGTTTTCTGGCGCGGCCAGCCGCGGGCGCAGCCAGCAGAAATGGTGCAGACCGACGTGAACTGCTCTACCGTTGGCGGTAGACGATGCGGCCCTTGGTCAGATCGTAGGGGCTGAGTTGCACGAGAACGATATCGCCCGGCGTGACGCGGATGTACCGGCGACGCATCTTGCCGGAAATATGTCCGAGGATCTCGTGCTTGTTTCCGCCCACCTCGATTTCGAGACGGAACATGGCGTTCGGCAGCGACGCCTTTACAACCGCTTCAACCTCAATTACCTCGCCCTTAGCCATACAATTCCTTATCCAAAGATATCCCAAGTAGCCTCGCGACGGCTGCGACCCCCGCAAAAGTCGGTACCGCGCCGCTGAAGTAGTGATTATCATAGCCTCCTGTCGGGAAAACGTCAACGCGCTGCGAACGGAAATCGTCCGGCCGTTGACAGACCGCCCGAGAAACTCGATCATACGGTTTCGCTAGCGCCGCGCCGGCCGCACCCGGAGAGATAACCATGGCTGATAATACAGAGAAGATCGACATTGACCTGACGCGACACATAGGCAGACTCAGCCGGATCGAACTGGCCGAGGACGAGATTGGCCCCCTTTCGCAGCAACTGGCGGCGATTCTGGGATATTTCGACAAGCTTCAGGAACTGGACACGGATAACGTCGAGCCGATGGCACACGCAGTCGAGATCCACAACGTGCTGGCCGACGATGAGCCCGTCGAGTCGCTTTCGCCCGACCAGGCCCTGGCCAACGCCCCAGCCCGCGACGGAAACTTTTTTAAAGTACCGAAGGTTATTGGAGACAGTTGATAGTCATTCGGCTATTGGAGAAAAGCTGTGGGCAAGACGGACCATGTGAAAAAGTGCCCAAAGTTATTGGCGACAGTTGATCGTCATTCGGCTATTGGAGAAAAAACGTGAGTGAGATTCTGGAACTTACCGCCCTGGAACTTCGGGACAAGATCGCCGCAGGCGAGATAAGCGCCGCCGATGCGACGGCCGCCTATCTTGACTCCATCGAAAAAACCGAGTCGCAGGTGGCAGCCTTCAACGAGGTGCACGCAGAGCGGGCGAGCGAACGCGCCAAGGCAATCGACGCCAAGCTCGCAGCCGGCGAGTCGCTGGGCGTCCTGGCCGGGGTGCCGATAGCCCTCAAGGATAATCTTTGCACGCCCTACGGCAAGACCACCTGCTCATCGAAGATCCTGGCCGACTTCCACGCGCCGCATATTTCGACGGCCGTTGCCAAGCTCGAAGCGGCGGGCGCGGTCATCCTCGGCAAGACCAACCTGGACGAGTTCGCCATGGGCTCGTCGACGGAGAACAGCGGCTTCGCCACGACCCGCAACCCATGGGACACCGACCGCGTGCCGGGTGGCTCGTCGGGCGGCTCGGCTGCGGCGGTAGCGGCCAGGCAATGCGCAGCCGCTCTGGGCAGCGACACCGGCGGCTCGATCCGTCAGCCGGCTGCATTCTGCGGCGTGACGGGCTTCAAGCCCACTTACGGCCTGGTGAGCCGGTTCGGCCTGGTCGCCTACGGATCGAGCCTCGACCAGATAGGCCCGCTGACGCGAGACGTCGCCGACGCCGCACTGCTGACCGGCGTTATCGCAGGGCACGACCCGAAGGACTCGACCTCGCTTTCGGCCGAGATCCCCGACTATCTCGCCGAAATCGACACGCCCATCGAGAATCTCCGCATCGGCATGCCGGCAGAATTTTACTCCGACGCATTGGACGAGGAAATCGCAACGACGATTCGCAAAGCGGCCGAGATATACAAAGCCGCCGGCGCGAAAGTAGTCGAAGTATCGCTGCCCCACAGCCGCATCGACCGTGACGAGCATGGAGAGCTTTCCAGCTTTGCGGTGGCCTGCTACTACATCGTCGCGATGGCGGAAGCATCGAGCAACCTCGCCCGCT
>SDBV01005134.1_pt1 | contig 18558 bp, 32 predicted proteins | sample 2277081 | NCBI WGS metagenome assembly SDBV01 (sample SAMN10402039, study PRJNA504765) | marine sediment metagenome | isolation source: marine sediment core GS10_PC15, 223 cmbsf | place: Arctic Ocean: Southern Knipovich Ridge | collected 2010 | reverse complement strand
CAACACTGAGAGTTTCCTCTCTGTTTAATTGCAGATCACAGTTGCCAGAGACTAGTGAAGCATCTCTGGGTGTGTATGTATTTCTCTGATCTAACTTCTGCATAAATGCCCCCTAATCAACCAGTTACCCTTGATCCTCACGGTTCAAGCCCCCTTCCTTCGGAGAGGGGTGATTGACAGCCATGTGACTTCAGCTTTCTCTTTAGGATTCGGTCACAACACCTCAGTTGATATCTTATAGTACATGACCGCCCATCTCCACTCTAGAGTTGCAATTTGTCTAGGCGAACAATCACCATTCAGTCACGGAAAATGATCCAAGAAACATCCGAAAATTTGTTGTGCCCAATGAACCCAATGCTATGATGCCATTAACTCCGTACCTCAAGTCAAGGGGGAACAAAAATGGATAAGAACTTCATCCTCGCATTCGACAACGATGGAAATACACACTACGTCAATTTGAAGTACGTGATGCGATCTTATGTAACTCATAGAGCCGACAGTTGGCATGTTGTAGCACAACTAACACTAGAGCCAAACGGCACCGAGCTTGTAACGTTGGCTCACTACCCTTCACGCGAAGAAGCCCAGAAGAACTTGGAAGAAACCTTCAACAACTTTACTTGCACCCACCAATATTCTAATAACGGGTTCCAAGTAGTCGAATCGCATTAAGGACCGCCATGGGCACCCTACTAAAACAAGTTAAGCTCCAACGACCCTGCGAAAACGGGCGCATGGAGCAAACCTTGTGGCTGAACAAAATCGACAAACTCAAGATCGGGCACCGAATCACATTAGAAGGAGAGCCCAACGTGTGGTGGACCATAGTGGAAGTGGGAGGTAAAGCCCGCGATAGCTCCACACTCTACTCGCGACACGGACGCCCCATATTGCGCAGTATCGATATCCCACGCGCTTAGAAAACGCGTTTACGTAGTCAGCCCAGCACTGTAATCCCGTGGACAGCTTCCACGGCAGCAGCATAACCCCTACGATACGCTTGGCGGCGAAGAGATACGTCTTCAGATTTTTCTAGGGCAAACGCCACCGATACGGCTTGGAGCAGAGTATTCTGCCAATCCGTCGCGCTGTTGTCGTTCTTCACCGTTTCCCGCCACACAAGGAACCCGTGGAGTCCCTGCTTGAATGCTTCGACTTCTTGCGGATCGGTGACCGGACACAGAACTTGAAATGTGCCATGCTGTAATTGAATACTGAAGAACTTATTCACCTACCACCTCCTCCTCCCTGAAGGAAGGGATTAGAAAACGCGCTTAGACAATATCTCGTACTCTTTTTCGGACAAACTTTCCAACAGAGCAAGCACAAACCGAAGTTCCGGACAGCCATTCTGTTCTGAGCCACGCCGAGATATCGTTAGTCCAAACTTGCAATCACAACGCTGTGCCGCTTTCTTACCATCACTGTAACCACAAGTCCTCAGTCGAACAGCCTCTAAAGCTTCGACAAGCGAATCGCGAGTAAGATCAGACATTGATTTACCTTTCAATTTGAGTAAGGATTCCCCACATGAAAGTTAATCATATCCATGGAGGAGGTCAAGAAAAGAAAAATTCGACCGCTTGCGGCAATCCTAGTGGAAACTACGTAGATCGGGCTCACAGTTTGCCTGTTTCCACGAATATCATCGCACAGCTACAAACCCTACACTCTCGATGTGGAACCCGTTTGTTTTGTAAGAGAGGACCATACGATGAATATTCTAACCAAACACCGCAGAGCAACCACCCTAACGATAGCGATCCTAACACTAGTGGGACTACTAACTCCAATGATGGTGTGGTCAGATGGGGAACGCGAAGAATGGATAGTCCCCGAACGGCATGCGCGGAAGGTAAACCCAGTCGCGCCAAACGAGGAATCAGTCGCACGTGGAAAGGCAAATTTCAAAAGGTTCTGTGTGCCGTGCCACGGTGAAGCCGGAAAGGGCGACGGGCCCGCTGCGCCTGCAATGCCCGTTCCCCCCTCCAATCTGTCATCACCAGAAATGTGGAAGCAGACCGATGGAATGCTGTATTGGAAGATACTGAAAGGCAGACCGCCGATGCCTGCATTCGCCGGTGTACTGAAAAGAGCGCAACGTTGGGATATGGTCAACTATCTACGCACACTGGCACCAAAACCCGAAGACAATCAGGACAACTAGGTAATTAGAGGTCAAGAAAAGAAAATGTGAGGAACACCGAACGAATATTTCGTAGGCTCAGCTTTATTCAACCACAGGATAGGAACTGCGGGAATGAGTATGGCCAAAAAAACTCTTAAGGAATGGAAAAACGTCTTATCGAAACCAGAAGCCATCGAAGAAGTTGGAGACTTCGAGTGGAGGGTTAATAGTTGGGGCTCCATCCAATACGCCGGGGCTTTAGCCTTCTACAAGGCATACTTTCGTGTCCGCCAAGACCTCAATATGGAAGATACTTTGAAAGCGTTTGGAATCGGCGTCAAATGGAAGACCACCCGTGCCGTTAGGGAAGCCCAAGAGCTATACCTTAGAGACATTCAACTAGCGCAAAAAGAAGCGAGTGAAGACGAGATCGGAATAACAAGCGGAGATGACTTCTTCTTATGCTTCCGCATAAGTGCAAGCGACCTTTGGACAGCCGCCCCCCAAATCGCAGAATACTTCTTAGAAGATTTGAAAATCAAAGGAGTAAAAAAGGCTCCTGGAGTGGGGCCCGTAGGTAATCAATTAGTTCAGTCCGAAAACTATATGACAGGATTGAATTGCGCGTTGCTGAAAGACCTAGATATCGTACGTTCCAGCGAATCCTTCAGCCATTTCGATACTTAAGCCGCCGCGTACACGGCAGCTTTAACAAAAAAACTAAAGACTAGATACTCGGTTCCCAACCAACCGTCCACTAGATCAGTCCCATTGTCTTGGAAATAAAACTCGTCGCATTCTTTATCGTACCAACCTGAATACATGTTGATCTCAGGGCCCCATCCCTCATCGATCTGTTTCGTGTTAATTTGTTCCATGCTTCAATTTCTTTCGCCTAGCTTTTTGTTTTCAATGAATCCTCTGCTCAGTAGATCTGCTCTAACAGAAGAAGCAGTACGAGGGGGCTCCCACTCAAATACGCTTTCCGCCAGGACATCCAAGTAAGAGGGTGCAATCTCATAACTCTTTTTGCCATCATCCACACGACCTTCGCTGTCATATAAAACCTTATCGGTTATGACAACATAGTTAAGGTCATTGATAGCATCGAAACCAACGCAGAAGTAAAAATCAGATTCTTTCATTTGTAACCTTTCAACCCCGAGCCGCGTGTTCCGCAGCCTTAACAAAAGAACTAAAGACTGGGCCCAAGTCGGTCATATCCTCAATTCCCGACCAGTCAGTGTACGGCTTATAATCGGATATTATACACCCAGTCAGTGTAAGGCTTATAATCGGATGGGCTATTTGGCAGTTGCTTTAATACCTGCACCGCTTCGTCAAAAATCCACGACGATGTCTCCCTACCATTCATAATAATCCAACACCCATCATCCACAACAATATGACTATAACCCTTATTGAATTGCGCGACCGAAATCTGAGACCCTATTTTTTTGATCTCAAATGTAACACCGGAGTGGAGGCCTTCATCTCTTCCGGGAGCGACCACCGCATCTTCAAGAAGATAAAAGACCTTATCGTGACCATACTTTTTTTGGAGACGCATCCATTCAAGGTTAGATACGTTCTGTCCACCCTTCTCATAAACTTGTCGCAGATGCGTCTCCTCCGGGGTTTCTAGCCGATCCCCCACAAGACGGTGCTCATTGGTCCTCTCAAAATCCACTTCCCAACGGATATTGGTGTAACCTTCAGCCTCGTAGCGCTCCTTTAGCTTTTGCAGCCGATCAATCATCTTATCAAGCGGAACTTGGGTCCGAACGTTGAACTCGATTTGCAAAAGAGTCTGTACAACTAGTTGAGGAGCACTATGGCGGTTTACTATCGGATGTCGCTGAAGATTGTAACTATGTTCAGGATCGCCTACTGGTTTCGTGTAACCGTGAACAAAACCATGCTCATGTTCCCCAGATACTACTCTTCCATGTTCGTTAACCGGAAAGCCATCTACCTTAGAGGGAAAATTCTTGGTCTTCTTTTCGTCCAACATGTTTCAATTCTCCGAATTTGTTTGTGTTCTTAGGCTGCTTGAACACAGTAATCCTCAAACCGAAAAAGGTCAAATCAAAACCACAAAAAGGCCCTAATCCCGCACCAAAAAAGTCTGCACTCCCTTAAATTGAGAAACGTCTAAGTCGTAAGCTTCCATGAACTTTTTATGGTTTAGATGGTAAAGCATATTCTCCACCAAACTTTGAGCTTGGGCGTAAGATTCCTCACCTTTCGCTTCGCTCTGAAGAATATAGACAATACGGGAGTCTTTTGGACGGTCGCTAATGGAAAGACTAATTGACCACTTATGACCATACTCCCAATAGCGACGATCAGCGCAACGAGTTAGAAACATGACTCCTTGCATCGCTGTAAGCTTCTCGACAGCGAACACAATACGGACATCCTCCTCTGAAACATTCGTAGCGCTTTCCACACCAGGCAAGGACTTAATAGCATTACAGAGAGGAAGAGTACCTTGAAAGTTGCGATAGGTTGCATACAGAGAATTGCACCCCTCAGTATTTTTCAAGTCTTCAAAAACTCTAACCCGCATAGTCTTCGACTTGCCCCATAACCGGACCATGTAAGTATCTTGATCGCCAACCTTTTCAGGCTCCACATTTCTCCCAAGAGATTTGACATTTATTTGACCACCGTTAAAGGCGACTGCAACGTCTTGCCAACCACTTTCGTTCATGCACGCCGCAACCGATTCATTCCAAGGCAACGGCTCTACAGCCGCCGTAGCCCCCGCTTTTACCCTTCCCCTTCTCCGTCGCTTTTTCATGCTAAATCCTTCGCAATTAGGGCCGAGGGTCGGATTCGGCAATCACGCGGTCCGCCTGTTCGGTGCGGTAGGCCGCGAGGGCCTTCCGCAACGGTTCATCGTGCAGCGCCAGTATCTGCGCCGCAAGCAGGGCCGCGTTGACGGCACCGGCTTTGCCGATGGCTAGCGTCCCGACGGGTATCCCGCGGGGCATCTGCACGGTCGAAAGCAGCGCGTCCAAGCCGTCCAAGGCCCACCCCTTCATCGGCACGCCCAGCACCGGCAGCAGGGTCTGCGATGCGACCACGCCAGCGAGATGCGCAGCGCCTCCGGCCGCCGCGATGTAGACCTTCACGCCAGCGGTCTCGGCTTCTTTTATCCACTCGGACAAGGCGGCGGGCGTGCGGTGGGCGGAAAGGGCACGAACTTGATGCGGGATGCCAAGGCGGTCGAGTGTAGCCGAAGCGTGCTGCATCGTCTCGTAGTCAGAGCGCGAGCCCATCACCACACCCACTTTCGGGGCCTGTTCACTCAAAAACACCACTTGAAAACCTCCTTAACTCCTTAACTAAACTTGTTCGCAGTCAGAATTCTTTCAGCCATGGATTTTTCCCAACCAAGTTGCCAACCAGAGGGATTAGAACAACTATTTGCATCCGACACTTTCTTCGCCATAGCCTCAACTTGATCCGACGGCAACTCCTTGCACAAGAATCCTATGAATTGAGATAAGCGCCACAGATACTTCCCTGGAGGCAATCCTTCTTCTTCTTCAATTTCCATATTACACATCCCACTCAGTCACAACCTTTTTCGGCTGCGGTACCACCACCTCCCCCTTAATGATCAAAGCATTCCCATCCCAATATCGGGCGCGGCACTCATCTCCTAGGTCAGCAACAAAGTGAAAGTCCCATCCCGTGATCCGATCCTTCAGTTGTTCCCGAGTAAGTGGCTCAACCTGAGTTGCACCCTCTTCATCAGTGGTAATCAAAAAATATTCACTCATATCATGCTCCTTTTGTCCTGTTGGTCCCACCGTCCTGTTGGTCCCACCGCGAAAAAAGACCCTGCAAGGCCATCCTTTCCTCTTCCTCAAAGGATTCCATATTTTCAGAATCTTCGAAGTCTAAAGGGCCCACCAATGTCATCACCTGTGTATTCACATAGAGAGAGGGATACAAAAGCTCACACGCCTCAAGATGACGATGAGCAGCGAGAGAAGAAGAAAAAGGCCCCACACTCTGCATGCCTCTCGCAAGAGTCCCATGTAGGATTATATGTTGGAGATTCATTCTTTATCCTTTTTGTCGAATTTTTTGTCGAGTTCGATTAGGGTGCGCCAATGCTCGCCGGCAATGTATCGCTCATAAGCACCATCATCCAAAATCATATAGGTCCGGAGCAAGCCGCGTGCTTCTCTCAGTTGGGCACGTAGTTCTTCGGCATTGTACTCTCGTTCGACGCCTAAAGTATCAAGCAATGGATCCCATTTTGCGGACGCTTGGTCGCACGCCTCACGCGCCATTCGCATCTCCGACGTCGCATCTTCAATGTTACAAATATTGAAGGGACCAAATTTAGAGAGGATCTCATGCAACTGTGATGGGTCACAATAATGAAATCCTAGAGAGCCGCTACCCAGGTAAAAATGAGAAGAAGAGAGGTCCTCGCGCAACCAGCGTTCGCCAGCATGCATCTCCACGCCCGTTGCTTTCTTGCACTGCTCAAGCAATCGCACAGCCTTCTCGCCGTTCGGAGTTGCCGGTGAAGATTGAACCCAAAGGTTCCACTGCCCGCCGGCCGCCTCATTCAAATCCCAGCTAAACTGACGTAACACTTCACCATCACACTCAAATTGAGATGCGACGCGGTCTAGGTGGTCGTCTTCAAGACTATCCGCCAATTTTCTAAGTTGGTTTACTAATTCCTTGGAATTGGGATTATTCATTTGGTTCCGCCTTGGGTTATAGATCAGATCGGTAACTAACGCATGGTAGACGAGTAAAAAGTAGAGTCAAGGTAAAAAGTGATACTACAAAACCGAGCGTCCGGATCCTGCAATCCACCAGCCGTCATCCCAAAACAAGCCGACGTCGGCAATTTCTGTGCCGTCGTAAATGATTCCAACACGCACATAGGGACCACCGGTCAGCGTGTCCTCTTTACTCCCCCGAACAAGCTGAACGACATGGTCCACAGGTATGTCATCCATACGGCCCTCAAACGCCGCTAACGCCATATCCTCGTACTTACCAAGGCCAACAATTAACCGCTTTACGCCTTCAGGAACATCTAAATCCGACAAATCTTCTGGTAACTTGTCTGTCACGTTGAAAACTCCTGTAAAGGCTTCGTGGGATCAAGCCACGTAAATCGCCCATCCTTAAACATCTTGAACGGGCGTGCCCAGTACAGTTTCCAGTACTCTCCTTCTAGAGAGGGCCAGGTATGCTCCACCGTTACCGCACAATATATAACCAACTTCTTTTCAGTTTCAGTGTGGGTAGCTAAATCCATAACGCGATACAGGCCACCTTTGCAGTGGCGGTATAGACCAGGTTCGACGTTTGTTTCGAGGGTAACGGGCGTGATGGAGCTAAGCGGAGGTACTATAGGCTCCTTGGAACCAAATATGGTAAACCTCTCCATAAAACTCGCAAGCGGACGTGCTCGATACACCATCACCCCAAGCTTCCAATATACAACCAGCTTTTCTCCCGTTTCAGTGTGGGTAGCTAAGCACCTAGCAAAATGAGGACGGCTTTGGCGATCCTTATAAAAATCAGGTTTGAAGTCCATTTTACTTCGCCTTGGGTTATCCGATCAGAATCGGGAACTAACGCATACTAGACGAGTGAATAGAAAGGTCAAGTTGAAAGCTGGACTATTCCTGTATCTCTTCCGACAAGCTCTCTGGAGCAGACCTAGAGAACCGCCCATCCATAAACATCGGCAACGGACACGCCCAGTACCCTTCTTTGTTTTCCCCCCAGTACATAACCAACTCTTCACCAGTTTCAGTATGGATAGCTAAACGCATAGCATAATAAACGTCCCCTTCCCAATGTTTATAAAAACCAGGTTTAAAGTCCATCCTTAATCTCCTGTTGCCTGTTGCTTCGCGGGCGAGTCCGGATGATACGTTATGCTGAGTGGAATTTCCTCATATTCGTAGTAGGCAGGGCGTAGCTTGTAATAACTGAATTCCTCCAAATCGGATACCGCGAAAACGTGGTCACCCATATGTTCGGTGAAAACCATAAGCCAGTCTTGAGCACCCCAGTGCCACAAGCAACAGTAAGCAAACATAAACTTCAGCTTGCTACCATCAGTGTGATGAACAAACACCAGTTTTTCAGCATCGAAAATTTTTGAGGATCGTGGGGATATCTCCTGCATTTTCTCGTGAACAACCTTCATATCAGGTGACATCATCTCTTATATCCCAGACTCTTCATGTAGCAGTCAACGACCACCAGAGGCCAACAAACTCCACCTACTGTGGCAAACCCAATAAGAAAGGCCCAACCCGCAATTCGGCTCAGCACAGCCGACTTCTCGGAACCTTCTTCCTCAACCATTTTTTCGCGAAGAACGGCTAGCACCACAATGAAACAGATAAGTGCAAAAAAACCATAGATAGACCAAAAAATTGGAGACGCCAAAATAGCAGTTGCATGCATCAGTCAATCCTCCAGAGAGTTAGTTACCGGATACTAGAGGGCACCATCTTCAACCACAAGAAAAATCGCCGCGTTGGCGCAAGACCACATCTCTGCTAGAATTATTACAAAGGCTGTCTCAAAATCACATGAAGCAATGACCGACACTGTATTACGACTACCTGGCTCGTGGGAAATCATCCAGACCGGACCTGACGAGTTGAATCTGCGAAGAACCGCTCCATGGGCAGAAGCGGCAGCAGCGCCGGATTGTGATTGGATAGAAGAGATTCTAGAAATAGCGCCCGGAGAAGTTCTAAACCAGATCGGCTGCCTTGAACCTCAACAACAAGCACTGCTGCTAGCAAGACTATCAGTGATCTTTAACCTCCTGCAAGAAGACGCTCGCTATCGACTAAGCTGTCCCGCACGGGCGAAACGATTAACCCCCGAAGATAGAGAGGCCATTATCAATCTGTTCCAGGAAGGGCTAACTAACATGTCCGAAATAGCCAGGAGGGTTGGAACTACTCCCCAAACAATCCGAAAAATACTGCGTGAAGAGAAACTCGTCGGGCCAATCCGCCGAGACAGACCCCACCGAGGCACCCACGGTTGGATGTATTATTGAGTCACAAAGAAAAAATCGTCTTTAACCGCCGCTGACCTATCCAAAACCTCGGACTTATATAGGACAATGTAACTCAAGGTACTTCTCGGATAAGTGAGGAAAAAAATGACGCTCCAAAACATCAACCAAAGAAATAGCGGCGGCATCCTGTTCCGTGGCGCCGATATCGGCGTACGGAACGACGGCGTTGTAGAAGACCTAAGCCAGCTACAAATCGGCACCCAGAATAATGCCGGTGTGATTGTGGTGCTTGGTGGCCAGTCAGTAACTGGCAGCCGCCTTCAGGTCTAAGCTAGAAACCTAAAGTTAGTTGAAGTCAGGCATGCAAACGCATGTCTGATTTTCTTTTGGGGCCATCCCGATCTACTATCTACGAGTATTGGGCTTATTAGAATGGCAGACTTTCTCTTTCTAACACTTGCAACGCATCCTGAAGTTTCTCTACTTCCTCCCTATTTTCAATTTTCATTTCGGGCAGCTTTGCGAACTTGATAGCGTCTTCTTCGGACATGTTGAGAATAATCCCTCGGGACCCGATATCGATAACGTAGGCATTGTGACGTTGGGTCATGGAGCGCCGGAACAAGAACCAAGAAGATTTTTCAATCGCCACAACACCTGTTTTTTCGTTCTCTAAGTCCTCGCGTAGCTTTCTGCTTGGTTCATCTGTTGCGCAACCTTTAAAGAACCAAGAACCCCAGCAAGAAGTATCATCCGGATACTTGTATGCTTTCCATCTCCAGTGTTTGTAAAAATTTGGAATATCGTATTCCGTTTCGAACCTCTCAAGGTCATCACTATGTTGTTCTATAAGTTCCCGACCAGTGGCTATGAGTTGTTGGCCAAGTTTTTTTGCTGCTTCCTTATCCATTTGTGTCTCCTTTTTTTTGATAATGAAAAGATTATGTCATGCCTGATTTTCTTTTGGTTCCTCGTTCTGAAAGAGTTGCTCATGTTTTTGCGCTAGCTCTACGCTAAAGCGCTTCAGGCCCCTCCTAAAACCAAGTTCACGATTCAATTGGTCACGATTCAATTGGTCCCTAGTAGTCCACTCAGGTTCTGCTAAACCACATACTCCACCCGCCGGGTCATCTTTTCTACTTTTCTCCTCTGAAAGAGTTTGGTGGTTGGTTTCCATTTCCAGAGCAACCGGAAGACGAAGCAGAAGGTTCCCAAGCGGTTGGTATTGCTCGGTAATAATCTCATTTCTTTTTTGAACCTCATCAGTAATGCTCACCAAAACATCGTCCACGCTAGCTAGAGCCTCGTCCACATTAGCGAACTTAGTGATTAGACCGGACTCAATCAAATTCATTAGTTCTTTGAAGCCAAGACCAACCCAAATAAGGTGAGCCCCTCTCTGAGTATTGGCCTGCCAGACAGCAACCTGAAGCTTCTCACCACCAATACCCTTCACATCACTCTCAAATTTTTGCCATCCAGTTAGGCGTTGAAAAATCTTACCCCTCTGGGCCGCCGCGCCGGTGTAATCAAGAATAGACTGAATCCAATCCTTTGCGGCATCGGTCACAGGTTGCCCCTCAACACTCCAAGCTTTGTGCCACTGACCATTTTCAAAAAAAGAGCAGTAGTCCAGCTTCCATTTAAATTCGTCTAGAATGCTAGCATCAGGAGAAGGCAATACGTCTTCTTCCATCTCCTCACCCTTTTTCTCCAACTCCTCTGCCGCTTTCCTAAACTCAGCAGCAGCTATGTGTAAATAATTTTGGCCTAGCTCAGTATCAGTCATTGTATCGGGTTTTCGGAGTCAAGTGTTGTTCGAGGTGGATTCATGATAACCAAAATAAAAAAGGGGGCAAGGAATTTCCACCGTGGAGTTGAAAAGTCCCGCGTGAGTATTAGTAATAATTACATAATATCCGCATCCGCATTGCCGGTTATTACTAATTTATTACAACTTGACAGAACGAAAGCAAATGCTACGATTCAACCTACTGCTCCGTAAGCACCTCAACATGAAAAAGATGAGAAATTTCTTCAGTTCAGATGGCGGCCTGTCACGACATTAACTTTAACCAAGGAGAATGCCGTGCAAGAGTCAATGAGCCTAGAACGAAGAAAAGATATCGGAACGTCCAGAAAGAAAAAGAACCGGTTTAGCTGGTGCTGCACTTTCTCAACCTTCTGCAAAGGAACCTACAAAAACGCGCGCAAGGGATACAACTTTCGATCACGAAAGCACAAAACCTTGCGCACCCACCGAACAGGTGCCATGCACAAAAGGAATAGAAAAAGAAGCCGCTGATGCCTAAGCGGGTATCAGGCTGCCAAAGTCTGTTCGATCAGGGCCAGCATTTGAGCCCGCGTGGCTTCCCCCTCATCATGAGGAGCCAACCCATAGCGTTCCAGAACCGACTCCACACTCTCAACACTCACAGGCATACCACCCTCATCGATCTCACATACGTCGGAACTCTTGAGAATTACTTCGTGGTCCTTCCGGTCCATCATGGCCCAGTAATATTCCAACTGGAAACTTAACGCTTCTTCGATTTCTTCCTTCGAATCATCCGGAAAGTCCGGTGGAACCCCCACAATCTTTGCCAAGACATCCTTGGTCTCTTCCACAACATCCGGAAGAAGTTCCACTTGGACCAATTCCCCGTCCTTCCCGCCCTGTTGCAAGAACTTGAGCGTGAAAGCGACCACCGTCTCCCAATCTGGAGCCAAAGTGGGCAGTATGCGAAGACCCCTATCGTCAACCGTTTGCACTATAAAAAAAGCCATCAAACCCTCCGAAACGAGAACCATTGAAAGGGAGGCATCGTAGCCCAACACGATGCCGAGGTCAAGGAGCTTCCAACCTCTTTCCTCCCGGAGGCCGTTAGGCATCTACATCAAGTCCCAAATTCTTTGGATGAAAACGCTGAGGCGGCACCAAACCCCGATTAAGAGGATGATCAGCCCAAAGTTCAACAACTATCACCGAACATCCATCAACTTCCTTTGGAGCAGCGACCGGCAACGCACGTCGAGTAAATAAATAAAGTGTTTTCGGTTTGAAATCCGAACCGTACGATACGTAATACCCCGCCACGCAACCTAGACCAAAACCTTCGGGAGTATGGTATAGAAGCTTTTCTTCCGCCCGACTGTTATGAGAATAAACCATATCCTCCGGAACGTCTCCAGCGACCACTTCCAATAAGCGGTCCATCGGACTGTAAATTCGAGGACAATGACCACAGCCGTAATTGGTCACATATATGAGGTTCTGCGCAACTGCTTGGTAGGTCTCCCCAGAAACTATTTCCGGACAACTACCAGACGCAGGCCCCACCGGTGCGGTTGTAACCGTCGCCTCACATCCTCGTATCGCTATTTTTCCGGCAGATGTCCCTTCAATATCAGCTACGTACACTGTTAGCAAATTCCCATCGGCATCTTTTGGAAGGCAGACCGGATACGCTCTAACACCAGATTTTATCATGACAAGTTTGTAATTGGACTGCCTTTTCCCTTCTTGGCGGGAAAGGGCCGACGTCAACCCGCGATACTTTCTAAATTCACGCTCCTTCTTCTCCACCATTTCTAATATAAAATTCCACTCTTTCTCCGAAGAACGTATCGATAGAATTCCCTGATCAATCAAATCCCTCAGCTTACATTCATCGTCGTCCGGTAAAAGTGAAGGAGTATAAACAAGCTCAAGACCCGCCTGATTAAGCCGAACATCTCTTAAGTGGTACTCCCCGAAACAACGTTTAGCATCTTGATCCACCTCGAAAAGGTGCCAAGTAACCTCCCACAGCGCTTTATCATGCGGTTCCAAAAAAAATCGGACAAGTCCACTCACAAAACTGGGCTTCCACTTAAAACTCCAATACCAACGTTCACCAAAAAATTTCTCCTTCGCTTTGTCTCGAAAATCCTCACGAAGAGATTTAACTGTACACTCTAATTCGTTTAACTGGGTTTTAGGGTCCGGATTCATCATCGCCGCCTCCATAAAAATAAGGATGAAGGCAGTGTAACAGAACCCCAGGCCTACACAAGTTTTTTAGGGCCAATGGGGAGTCGAACCCCTTACACCAACAGCTATCGGAGTCTAGCGAACATCTCACTATCTTACGAAACGGTGGCTATAGGTCAAGCGGCTCTTTCCAATTTTTATTATTAGTAAATTATTAGTAATCAGAGCTTTTGGGTAGCCAAGAAGGTATAATCTCTTAACCTCAATTGTCTGTTGAGAATATATGAAAAGAGTTAAAGAAGATATCTTAAGGTTGCGGGCCGAAGGGAAGTCCTATAGAGCCATAGCCAAAGAACTGAATTGTTCTAAAAGCGCTGTTTCTTATCACTGTGGAAAGGGCCAAAAAGAGAAAGCAAGCTTTCGCAATCAAAAGAACCGAGCCACTAGATCAATGGGCAAGAGACTATATCTCTTCAAAAGTGGAAACGGGCGTGCATCTCCTAAAAAATCAAAAAAGAAGAAAAACGGGAGTACGACTAAAACGCTACTCAACACCCGCGTATCACACTTTCGGCGCAAAGGCCACGACACCATAAATATTTCCAAACAGCGCTACAAAAAAGCAAAACGAAGATCGACGGAGGCGCCCCCAATAGCAACGTGGACCCGAGAGCAGTTTGAGGAGAAATTCAAAGCTCGCAAACACTGTTATTTAAGTGGACGTACGATAGATTTCTACGACCCGAGTACGTATTCGCTAGACCACATTACCCCTAATAGTCTCGGCGGAACTAACGAGCTATCTAACTGTCAACTAGCCCGCCCAGAAGCCAACCAAGCCAAAGGATACTTAACAATCCCAGAATTTCTAGCTCTATGCCAAAATGTTTTAGGACATCATGGGTACATGGTGATTCCACCAAAAGAAGAGACTTCCTAACTTATATCTCCACTCGGATTTGCACCGGGACCTTAACTTTCGATCATCACCAAATTTTTGGCGCGAGAGTCATATGCGTCTATTACACCATGGAGACGTGCCAGATTAACTTGTGATAGGTCGCACAGGACTCGAACCCATATCTTCGCATCCGTTCTAGAGACTTGCTTAAGTCTTAGTGCGGAGTTTTTCCGGTTAAACTAGCGACCCGTTTCCTACTTCCTCCTATTAATGCTTCTGCTACACAACAGGAACTCGATTTTGGCAGCCCTTCCCGGTTTCGCGCCGGGGACATCGGTTCCTCTGTGACGCTTATTAGCGCCTAAAGACCGACGTGATACTATTTCACCAAAGGGCATCATACCTAACTCATAACTACCCTACTTGGTTCCGCCCCAAGAACTCGACATCCATCTGAGGGATTCAAACCCAAGAGTGTCGCGTGATACTATTTCACCATAGGGTACTAAGCTGTCTGTCCTACTGTCGTGCTACCATTTCACCAACCCCTAGAATGTCAAAGAACTTTTCGCTTTCTTTCATAGGTCGCACAGGACTCGAACCCGTATCTTCGCATCCGTTCTATAGACCTGCCTCAGTCTCAGTGCAGAGTTTTTCCAGTTAAACTAGCAACCCGAATTCCGTCAATCCCTTCCTCTGTTTGACATCTTCTCATTCTGAGCTACCCCGGAAGAATTCGAATCTTCAACCTCGTGGTCCAAGGCCACGCGTTCTGCCAGTTGAACTACGGGGTAGTATTTTTCTTAACTCTTCTTCTTCTCCTTTGTAGTCAGAAGCAGGGCAAGCGTTGGATACTTCTTCACCAACTCACGCAGCTTCTTCGTATCTTCCTTTGCCTGGCTTTCGTCTCTCTTCCTTTTCTCCTCGCTCAAGAACTCGTTCCACTTCGCTTCATTCCACTCTACGGCAAGCTCGCTCGGCACGTAGATGTGGGCCATGGACTCACGGGACCATTCAGGGTCGGATTCGTTTTCGTAGTAAACATCACACCGGAAGCACAGCGTAGGAGGATCACCGATCATCTCATATACATCCTTAAGGTAAACACCTGAATGCGCACTGCAACCCTGAATCCTTCCTTCCCTCTCGATAAGCACACACTCCTTGGCATGCTCAAGGTGATCTTCGATATACCTCCAAAGAGGGTTGTAGATCCAGAAGTTGGCTTCTACCTTTTCCTCCTTCTTTTTCTTCCGAAGGTGGTCGAGGATGTTATCACCAAAGAGTTCTTCCTCTATTTGCTTTTGAATGGAAGCGGGGGCTGGGCGGGTGAGATACTCGCGTCTCGTCTCCCGTTTCCTTGTATCCCGTTTCTTTAGGGAGATGGCAGCACGAGCCGCTGCCGACCGATCCTTACTCTTTTTCTCATGCACACTCATCGAACACCTCCTTAACTCCTCAACTCCTCAAAGGAAAAACCGCCAGTCTCTGTTGAGGCTAGCGGTTTCGTCATTCTGCGTTGAAGGTTGACCTTAGATCAGTTCCTTATGGCAGTCAGCGACCCACCAAGCCTCATAGGCTTGCCGTTGTTGTCGTCGCTGCTGTCGCTGAACCAAGATCATTCTTCTCTTCCTTTTTAGTTGGAGCCCTTTTTGCGGCTCCAGTTCACTACCTTATCAAAGAGGGAGATAAATGGCAAGAGTGGTGTGTTCATCATATTGAAGTAACTCTTACCTACGCTGCCCTCAAATTTATTCGCAGTTAGCTGCCGTGGGCACTTTTGTGCCGGACAACACGTGGGTTGTCCTACAGCCACTTACGAAATCCGATGCTGTACCCACCGTGGGACCAAGCTACGCTTGCTCTAGGACTCCGCTACGCGAACTCCCGGCGGGTCAGCGAAATGTCAAGAAGGGAGATGAGGCGGCGCGAGTGTTTGGATCAACAGATTAGGTTGGAGTAACTCGTTCCTACGCTGCCCTTCAAGTTTCTAACGCATCAAGCTGAGGCTTTCGCCCTAGGCATTTGGCCATTGACGGCTCGATGGGGTTATAATCCTAACAGAGGGAGATAAACGGATAGGGGTGTTTACCTTGTTTATGAAGTAACCCAGTCCTACGCTGCCCTCAATATTCTTGTCCGTATAGTACGACTCTGGAGTCTGGTGTCGAGACCTTTTTTCTTTTTTCTTCTTCGGCCTCTCCAACCACGGACACCAACCGGGCCACTCCCTCTCCTTGATGGCGATACAAGGCCACGTATCCGCGCGGATCCAAATTCCCTATTGCTTGCTCGTAAGACAGTCGATATTTCTCGGGGACTCGGGGCTCGGGCAGAGAGCTACCCGACCAGCCGAAAGTTCCTTCCCAGCCTAGAGAGCCTTCCCACTCACGAGGGAGCGGCCACTCCTTTTCGGAGTAAGGACCTTTGGAGGCGGCCCACCCAAGAACTCCGGTGGGGCTTACATATATCCACTCACCACCCACTAGTCCGCCGGGTTGATCCGCTGCCCACTGGGCACCAAAATCAACTCGTTTGGGCAGCCTATACGGAGCCTCTCGACCCTTCACCCAATCGACGTCGCTAACTGGGACTGGCTCGTGGTTAGCCGTAACGACCTTCCGCCGCAGCGTATCAAAGCTATCAAGAATTCCATTGAAGCGGTCAACGGTGGCTTGAAGCCCTTCTCTAACTCCTTGCCACTCCATGTTAAGGTTGTAAACTTTGGTGGCCTGAATCATATCGTCTAGCGATTCAAATTGGAAGCGACAGAAAAGGTGATGCCGGTCGTATGTCACCTTCAGGTCAATTTGCAGGCCATTCAGTTTCGGTAGCTCCAAAGGGATGTTATTCCTATGAGGGTTGCCCAATACCGCTTTCAGATCTCCCAGGGCTCGCATCTTCTTCACGGCCTTCCAACCGGTTACAAGCGGAAACTGGAGGGGCCGCGATAACGCTGAAGGGGCTAACCCCGACGGCGACTGAATTTCTTCTGCTAATTCTTTCAGCAGAAAATCTCTAAGCGCAGCGCCCCCTTCTTTTAGGGCTGTGCGTTCAAGCTCATCGCTCGTTTCCCGAAGTTGTCTGGCCGAAGCTAGCTGCGCGAAGATGTCCATTCCTTAACTCCTTATGTTGACTCCAGATCAGAAATAAAAGCATTCAGGTCATTCAATTTCTTTCCGGCATCGGAGTAGAGACGTTCAGCCTGCGCGTACTCGCGGCCAGCAGTATCCTGTGCTCGCTGGAAGTAATCCCTCCCCTGAGTCCAATCCAATTGAAGTCCATAGAATTGGATCGCTTTGCGGAGATTCTCTTTGGACCCAAACAACAGCTTCAAGTAAAGAGTCGCGCTGGTATCACTTTCATAGAGTGAAATTTCCATAGCTATGCCATGCCGCCGCTTAATAGTGAAGACCTCCCGACGACGCAGACTCCTCATCATCGCCAAAATGGCCTTATCCTCAAATACTGCTGATTTCGTCTTCCAAGTAGGTGTGGTGTACCAGTAACCATCAACCTTCCACTTCCAAGTTTTCACTTTGCCCGACTGCACTAGATAGTCGAAGACTTCTTGTTCAAAATCATCAGCGCCAACCGCATCTTCTAAAAAGGTGGCCGCTGCCTCCTTGAGGTTGGCGGCCAAATTCAATTTTTCGAGTGAATTCATGAAAAGTTTCTCCTTGATCGATGGAAACACCCTCATTGATAGAGGAAAAAATCCTTCAGTCAAGAGTGAAATCCGCGCGAGCTACACCGTATTTCATGTACGAATGGGATTACCTTCTCGCCATACCCCCGGATGATCAGCAAATCTCCGTAGTGCATGAGACGATAGATTGCTCGGTTGTACATCAGATTCAGCCTCGCCTTATGGAGTTGAGCCTTTTTTAGGGACATGACTTTGGACACCACCCGAAAGTCCTTATGGACTTCGCCCGTGACAACAACCACAGGTGTAAATGGGCCTTGCTGGCATTTTTGGCAAACCCACATGGCAGTGCTACCGAATAAGGTGATATATTCAATTGTGTGTTCCATACTGGACGCCCCTGTAGTCGCAGGAATATTTGGCTCTTCTTATACCACTACGGAAATCAAGCGTCAATTTTAAAGTCAGGTGTTCAGGCCCCGACTGCGGTACACCCGACGGTGATCTCCAGCCACAAAATGTCCTGATTGGTTAATGGCATTTTCGTTGCCGTACCGCTGACGCGCTGCTCCAACAGTCCCAGGTCCCTGAACAGTGGAGACTGGTACGAATAGCTGATTTGGTTGGACGAATCCGCCCGTTAGGCTACGCCCTTGCCATCCCTGCACCGTGGGACGGACATGCCACCACCGTGGTTGTCCACTAACCGACGGAGCCCAACTATTTGTGCTTCCCAAAGCGAAGGTGTTCGTATAACCGGCCATTTTTCCTACTCTCTGCTGCCTCTCCCTTGAGTTAATCTATTCCATGTCATACCGCATATTCAAGAGCTTTTCCTATCTATTAATCCGTTTGTCGC
>SDBV01005132.1_pt1 | contig 18560 bp, 12 predicted proteins | sample 2277081 | NCBI WGS metagenome assembly SDBV01 (sample SAMN10402039, study PRJNA504765) | marine sediment metagenome | isolation source: marine sediment core GS10_PC15, 223 cmbsf | place: Arctic Ocean: Southern Knipovich Ridge | collected 2010 | reverse complement strand
AGCGAGAAGCATCATTGGGGACATTGATTCCTTTTAAATAATAATTAATTCCGCTAAACCAATAGTAGAGTTCATAAAATATCCACCATGTTGTTGCTATGAATAAAGGGAAGAACCACGAAACTTACCCAATTTAATATTATTTCTTTCGATAATTAATTAATACATAGTATAAAATTAATATTGTAATATAATTTTGAAAAGACTCTTGTTTTATTGAACTTCTAATCTTTTTATATTCAAAAACACCAAATCTTCTCAATTTCTAATGAAAAAGATTAAAAAATATCCATCAAAAGCGGGGGCTTTTCCCCCGCAAAAGAAAAAGCTTCGCTTCGCAAAATAATAGGTTAAAGCTTTATATTAGTAATAAATTAAGTAGTATAGTTACTATAATAGTTAAACTCTACCATGAACTAGTATAGTTACTATAATAGTTAAACCTAGATATATACCCTTAGAGTCCGACGGTTTTTCGTATAACACCTAAAGGTATAAATACTATAACAGTTCATGGTAGGGTATGGAACCTGAAAAAATTACAACGCTCATAAAAAGACCAACAAAAAAGGGGGAACAGTACTACTTTAGCATCCCAATTGAGTTTATCCGCTCAGGAAAGATTAACCCAAAAAAACAGTATGAAGTCCAAATTTTCTCAATCTCAATCGAAAATAAATAAAAAGAAAATCATGTTTCAATTTTTCTATCTATCTTAAAAAAAAAATCTTATTGCATCTGAAACTATTCAAAGTGTTCAATTTTTTCCCAATTATCATTTTTATAAGTAAAACATTGAATTTCTTGAATTCTATGACTTGTTTCTAATGGTGTGGGTATTTCTATAGATTTTTTTATAATTTTAAAAATTAATATACCTTCACCTAGAATTTCACATAATTTATATTTAAAATGGTCATCTTTCCGTAATTTCTCTATTTTTAATCTTTCAATCCCCTTGAAATGCTCCTGTCCAAATACATAACTCCCTCCTTTAGGATCTGCATTTGATATTTTTATTATATCAGTTTTATATCTTTCACAATCTGCATCCGCACATCTTTGAAATTTATCTAAATTATCTTTATATGAAGGATTAAACACAAAATCGATCTGTTTTATTTCTTCATGTTTTATATTAAAGATTCTCCAGCTTTCTATATAATAATCAATGCATACTAAAATAGAAAATACATTTTTTTTATCTTCTGAAATAAAAAATATAATTTCATTACCCTTATTCATACTTTTTCCATCTATTAAATTACTTTCTACATAAGGAGAGGGATTAATTTTATTTACCCTGTATTCTTCATTATTATATACAACTATGGATGTATTGTATAGATTTTTATCATAATAAGAACCACAAATAACAAAAATATTTTGATATTTCTTAGCAACGGTAATTAAATTTTCATTAAAACTAAGTTCTGGAAAACATACTATATTCACACTCTGAGAAATTGCTAATTCTAGTGCTTTAGTTACTTTTTTGCATATTTTTTCTTCATCTTTTTTCGCCAGTTTAGGAGGAAATTTTTTATCTATTTCAAAATCCAATTGTACTATACATATTCTTACATTATCCCAATTCATTTTTTCTAATTTAATAATTTTTATATTAATTTCATGGTCAAATGCATATGGATGGAAATGATCTTTTTGAAGTTCAGGATCAACATCTTCAATTATTAATTTAAAAAAATTAGACTTCAGATAATCAGATAAATATTTAAAACATTGATTTATTGAATTTAAAACTGGTTTTAACGCTTTTAAGATATAAGTTTGGACATAGGAATCAGATTTTGCTCTATTCATATATTTATGTATGAATTGTATGATATTATTCAAATAATCAATACTAATAGAAATTTCAATTTTTTCATATTCTTCTATTGAGATTTGATAATCTAAAATTTTTTCTTCATAATATATTTTTAAAGCTAGAGCTTCAAGCATACGATTTATTAGTATCTCAATTGACTCCAAATAATATAATAATTCTTTTTCAATGAATAATTTCTTATAAGAAAATAAAATGCTTTTAATCATCTCTCTAAAATATCTATATTTTTCTGATAAAAAATATAAATCATCAATAAAATTATTAAAATTTCGCCGTTTAGAAGTGGTTCTTATTATTTCAGTAATTTCATTAATTTTTTGAAGAATCTCCTCAATTCCATAATTTAAAGGTTGAGATAATTTTTTTTCTAAAAATTCAAATTCTATAATTGCTTCAACATATTCTTTCTGAGATGCTAAAAGAAAACCTCTGATTTGATGAGCTTTTATATTCATTGAATTAATTCTTAATAATTTACTAATAGTTAATAAAGCGTTATTGTATTCTTGTTTCTTAATTAATGCTAATGTTTTATTTATTAGAAGAGATTGATTATTTGGATATAAATCCAGAGCCTTATCACAGATATAGATAGTTTTATCAATTTTTCCCTGAGCAAAGTAAATAGCACTTAAGTTAATGTAATATGTTGAAAATAAACTACTAATTCCTTTAAATTCTTTAAGATTTTTTAAAGCTAATTCATAATTTTTGAGACAAAAATATATATTTGATATATTTAACCATACAAACCTATAATCGGGATTTATTTTTTTAACTTTTCTATAATTGTGTAGAGCTTTTTTAAATTCTTTTTGTTTAAAGTATGTATTACCCAAATTAAAAAGTGCAGGAAAAAAATTAGATTCTTTTTCCAGAATTTTGTTATACCATTCAATTGCTTTATCAAAATTACCAATTTCTTGATAACAATTCCCTAAATTATTTAAAGTAGAAATATGATAAGGTTCAATTTCAATTGCTTTTAAATAAAATTCTATTGCTTTGGAATATTTCTTTAATTTAAAATTTAAATTACCGATATTAAAATAAGCTATTAAGTATTCCTCATCTAATTCAATTGCTTTTAAATAAGAAGAAGAAGCTTTTGTATAATTCTGTAAATTGAAATAAGAATTACCAATATTATTATATGGATATGGATCTTTAGGATCTATCTCTAAAGCCTTCTTACTACATTCTATAGATTTTGCATAGTCCCTTTTTCCACCATAAGATATTCCTAAATTAATCCAAGCATTCTTATTATTATCTATTTTTATCGCTTTTTCTAAATTTTTTATTGCTTTATCATAATCATATAATTCATTGTATACTTTTCCAATGTTGTTTAAAATTGTGAAATTTCCTGGTTCTATATCATTTGCTTTATAATAATAATCTAAGGATTTATTGTAATGGCTTTTTTTATGATAAATATTACCTAAATAAATTAATCCTTTTACTTTATATTCATCAATTTCGATAATCTTATTTAAAAATTCAATAGATTTATCATAATTTTGTAAAAAATAATATACTCTTCCTAAACTAAATAAAATTTCGGGCTCATTAGGTTTCAAATCATATGCTTTCAGATAATAATAAAGTGATTTATTATAATCTTTTAAATTAGAATAGCAATTACCTAAATTAATTAATGCTGAAATTGATTTATTATCCATTTTTAATTCATTTGAATAATAATTAACTGCTAATTTGTAATCTAATAAATCAAGATAAATATGTCCTAAATATAAATTAACTAATTTTTCATTAGGATTTTTTTCCTTAACAAATTTTAAACATTCAATAGCTTTTTTAAATTCCTTTATTTTATAGAACGCAATTCCCTTATTCAAGCTAGCTAATAGATATTTTTCATTTATTTTAATTGCTTTGTTATAGCATTCTATTGCTTGAAGAAATTCTTCTTTGAAAAAATAAGCATCACCCATATATTTCCAAGTAAATTCTGATTGATCATCCAATTCTAAAGCCCTTTTAGCAATTTCAAATACTTCTTCCACTGTTTTTTTTTTAAAACCTAATTTAAAATGTATATAAACTAATCTACTCATTGCTTTTACATAATTTGGATCAATCTCTAACGCTAGGTTAATTTTTTTTAAAGCCTCTTCAAATTTACCTTCGTTTATAGCTTTTTCTGCTAAATTAAAAAGTTCACTAGCTTTATCTAAATTATTCATAAAAATTCTTCTATAATTTATGTCTGTATTATAATTTAATAGAAATTCACTTTTTAAAAATTAAGTAGAATTTTAATATTAACTAAATAATTTTCAATTAATCAGATTTCCAGAAATATTAATGAAGTTAAGAAATAGAAAGGTAAAATTCAGGAATTTTAATATAAATTTCTAACAAACGTTCCTATTAATCGAACCTAATTACTCAAAAAATTATGTGCTTCTTCTCTAATAATACTTATATTAAAGTTATTTCATTTAAGAAAAAAGGGAGTATTAAAAGCGGGGGCTTGTCCCCCGCCAAGAAAAGAAGTTTCGCTCCACAAAACACTATGTATAGGTTTCCTATTCCCTATTCCGCATGCAAGAAAAAAAATATAATTTTTTTTCGCTCACAGTTCTGATCAATTCATTCCAGCGTACTAATTTTTCCACCATTCAAGGCAATTTATTGCCGAACAATGACAAAAAATTGTACAGCCACGGCTGAAAGCCGAAATATCAGGAAGAAGCTTAAAAGGTGCGAGTCAGATCAACCTCAAAGGGACTATATAAATATAAATAAGACCATTGGATTTTACTCATTTAACATAGAGATATGATATAAATCCTTATCTCATTAAAAAAATTGATTCATTCTATCAATAATTTTATTAATTTCCTTTTTAATTTGATATTTATACTTCTTGTAAATTTTATCTGGAACTGGAAGAATGTTTTGTAAAACAACAGAATATTCTTGAAACAACCTAATTCCCTCCAATATTATCCATGATTTTTTAGGCTTTGGAATAGTGCAAAGATTATATAACTGAACATAAATATCATTAATTTTCCTTGCTTTATCATTAAAATTCAATGCTTGGAAAATTTGACTAAACAAAATAGGAATCATTATTGTTATAGTTGAGATTGAAAGAATGATAATTCCATTATTTAAAGTGCTAATAATTATCATTAAATTTGAAATAATACAGACAGTTATCATTGATATTAAAATTATAACAGTTTTAAGCAATTTCTCTTTATATTTTATCATTAAATGATTCTGAAAATAAGCACTTTCTAAGAAATTTAGACAAAAAGTCTTAATTAGATCATCATTATTAGTTTCGATATACCAATCTGGTTCTGATTTTTTGTATTTGATATCAATATATTTCTCTAAACGAAGAATGATAGATTGCAGTCTTGATATTGGGACTATCCCAATATAAAAACTCGTCCGCCTTCCCAATTCTCCTTTTTTTCGACGTAATGTGGCAATATAGGAGGTTATTAAAAATAGTATGCTTGAGATTAATACGATTGAGGAAACAAGTAATAAGATTTCAATTGGATAAAGAATGTCCAAAAAATATGATAAGAAGACATTAATTAACGCCATTACAATACTGATTAATTCAAAAATTGAAGAGATTTTTAAATAATACTTTTCCTTTTTAAAATAATAATCATAAAGTTTAATCCATTCTGCTCGATTTCTTTCATACTCTTCCATCTATATCACATTTTTAGGATTATTCATTGTTTAAATATAAGGAAAAATAACTTTCCAATTGTTTAAATCAGGAGTACTTAGAATTTGATGTGTATATTCTATTTTTTCTCTTAGATTATTTCTTAGATTGGGATTAGTTTTATAAATTTCATCTAAATAAGAACCATCATCATCTAATATTACAGGTCTAAAGGGTGTAAAAAAAGATGAATTCAACCATGCTAATGCCTTACTGAAAAATTCACGAATATAAACTTGTAAATATAAAGATAGGTTATCTGATGATGTATTTGCCCATTCAATAAAAAATCTAAGAGATAGATTTTCAATTAAAAAACTATTCATTAATTTACCGTTAGAATTATTCCAGTGTTTTAATAATTTAATTGTATGAATCATTTTTCCATTATAAAGATCATTGACTGCTGATAGTTTTTTTTTGAACTTAAAGGGATAAATATCTTTCCAATCCTCGTGTGTCATAGGTATAGAAAACATTTTCTCTTCTGGATTATTAGTATGAAAATTAGGATCACAAAAATAAACAGGCATAATTTCAAAATTCAGATTATCACTTTTATAACTTACAGTAATACAGGGAAAATCTTGCTTTATTATTAATCTATTTAAAGGAGGTGTATTTATTAAGTGCGCTTTTATAGTATTAAAAACAGATTGAGGTTTCAGTCGAATTTCCGTATTTTCAGACGCCATCCGATTAGGTATTAACTTTTTATGAATAACCATTAAATCAACATCCCAATTCTGTATTGAAGCTTTTCTAATCATTGTATTTTTTAAATAAGAACCGTGCAGATATGTTTTTTGAGTTAATTCAGATGGTTTATGAAAGTATGAATCTTGTTCTAAAATTGTACGAAGATTATCCAATCTTGATTTAATAGCATTTCTCTGATTTTCTGTAGGTTCCAGACGAATTTTTAGTTCGTTAAGATAATGTTCGATTTCATTCAAAATGATCCATTTTTTACTTAGTTAATTCTGCTAATGCAATCAATATATAATTTAGAAGTTTTTTTTCCTAATAGTTCAATACCTTAACTCTTTTAAATATTCATTTAATAACAATTTAATATTAATACCTTTCTCCATTGATTTATTAAAATGAAACACTCAATATATTTAAATAAATAATCTTAGATAGATTCCTAATTTACTAAAAAATAAAGATAATAACTATAGCGGGGGGGCTTGTCCCCCGCCAAGAAATGTACTATATCCTCAGAAAACATTATACTTTATTTAATTAATTTATAGTCCGTATTTTTAAAAAAAAAATTATTTTTTCTTTCATATTTATGATTTTTCGCTCAATTCTAAAACATTAAAAAAATTTTAAAATTTTAAAAAAAAATCAAGGTTTTTTTTTTAACTTCTCAAGAATTTCTAAGGGATCTAATTTGGTAGAAGTAATTGAGCATCCAAAATAACTTAAAATATGTCCAGTTAGTAAACCCATTAGCGTACATGTATTATTTGCCATAATTTTAATATAATCAAATGTGGAGTTTATTTCAGTTCCTACTAAGTTTTTTGAACTATTTGTCCTTTCAACATATTTTTCACTAATTATACCATGATGATGTACAATTACATGTCTTCTGTAGAAATTTTCAATAAAAGAATCCCACTCTGAAAAAATACTACTGATCTCTATTTTTAATTTATTTTTAAAAAAATCTTCTAAGTTATGTACATTTACTAAAGACTCTATTCGTGAATTAATAAATTCCTTAATTTCTTTATCAGATTTCAAAGCAATATCAACAGCCTTATATTTATTACTTATAAGCAGTGAACGATCTTGAGAAAATATTATTTTCAACAAATTTCTTATAAAAGCTTCATATGTAGTTATAAAAAATATATGAGCCATTCTATATGCAATTTCTTGTTGGTCATTTGCAAACTGATACATTCGCCCTACAATATCTATCCTAGATAACATTTCTCTAGCTTCCTTGCCTTTATACGAATTATCATCTAAGATTTCAGGATGATTCTCTATCTTTTCTATATAATATTTAAATTCCTCTTTATAAACATCAGCTTCCTTAAATCTTTCTTCAATATTACTAAATCCTTCTTTCATAAATTGGTATGTTTTACGTATTTCCATATTGGATAAAGCTAGTAATTCATTCAGTGTATTTCCTAATGATATTTTTAACACCCTAAAAGTTCATTATCTTTTAATATATATTACTACGATTCTGAAGTTTATAAATATTAATATTTGAATATGATTTTCAAAATCTCTTTCTATGAATTTTCCTAAATAAAAAATATATTTTCATTAAAGTTTTTCATTTCCATGTAGTAATATTTATTAGGAACATCAATAGCGGGGGCTTGTCCCCCGCCAAGAAAAGAAGCTTCCCTTCAGAAAACAATATGCCTAAGCTAACTATGCGCTATTCCGCATCTAAGAAAAAAAATATAATTTTTTTTAGCTCACAGTTCTGATCAATTCATGCCTCCGTACTAATTTTTATACCATTCAAGGCAATTTATTGCCGAACAATGACAAAAAATTGTACAGCCACGGCTGAAAGCCGAAATATCAGGAGGAAACTTAAAAGGAATCAATCTGATCAATATCATAGTTATGTATGATTTAATATCTTTTTTTAAATTAATTTTTTATATTATTGTTAAAATATTTAATAGATAATTCGATCTATGAAATAAATTCATTAAGAATTTCATCATAAATTTGTTTTGCATTAATATACCACATTTTACTTATTTTATTTTCATTTATTTCTTTCTCTATATGGACATAATTTCGAAAATCTCTTATATGATCTTGGACATATTTCCAACCATGCCTTTGATTTAATGTATTATTATTAATTAAAGTTTGAATATAATTATAAAATTTGGCATCCTTAGCATTTACTGAATTACCATTCTTATTAACTGGAACAAGATTATTCATTTTACAATATCTTATAATTAAAAATTCTAAAATTGATCCCATGCTAATTAGGCAATATTTGTAATTTTCAATATACTCGAAATATCTAAGAGAATTTATATTTTCTTCAAACAAATTCTTTTCTTCATCTGTTTTGAAAAAACTCTTCCTATCCAAAGCTTCCAATATCTCTTTATTTACACTCGAATTTGAGAGTAGACAATTTGGATTTTTTAGCGTCAAATAAATTGCTATTGAAGATATTATAAAAACTAAGGATATAATATAGAATATTAGATATGGATCTCGATTGGAGAGCGTTATTTTATAGCTTACGCTTACCCATAAATTACTTCCATTTGAATCTAAAATTATATATATTGGATTAATATGTTTGTTACTATTAGTATTTAATATCCCATTTTTTGAATTAATAGCACTTTCTACGCAATCTAAGTTAGAAATAATATATCCCTGATCTTTAGCATCTAAAAATTTATCAAATTGATTCGAATTAAATATATAAACAATTATATCATCTTGTGCTTCAAATTCAATCCAGATATCAATATACGGATATAAATAATCTTGATCCCAATTTATTTCTCTTATATAATAATTAGGTGAAGATATATATGAATCAAACGTTGCTTCTTGTCTTGTTATAATAGGTGGTACAAAGAATATTAATGCAAGAGGAATACAAATCATAAATAATGTTATTATTGTTAGCAATTTAGTTATAGAATATCTTCTTAAATCCTTCTGAAATGTTCTTTTTTTATTATTAGTATTCATTTTTTTTACTCTATAAACAGATTTTTATTATATTAAAAGATTATTAATGTAAATTTAAATTTTGTTAGATGAGTTCTTATTTTTACCTACTTCTTTTGCAAATTTCTCCTCTACAAAATGCTTAATTCCATTTCGATATTCCTTCCTCTTACTCTTTGGAACGCGAACGCTTACAAAATCCGACTCTTCCCCAAATTTCTGCTTTCTCCCCATAACTTTACTTCATCTTATCTCAAAATCAGTAAAATATTCTTATACTAATATCTTTAAAGTCCGCTTTTTAAACGTCTCAAATAATAGCACAATCTCCTAAAATAACGTATCACGAAATCCACTTACCGATCACGAAATTTCCCTTTGTATCTTTGTAACATTATACGAAACTCAATCAAAAATAAATTTAAAATTAATTCAAACTTTAATTTTTCTTCTAATGTTATGACACTTATCCAGAATACTAATAAAATAATTCTACTCTTACCTTTTTAGGAGGGGGCACAACGGGGTAATATCAACACCAGTTTGGTATAAAATGGTATCTGAAACCAAACAAAAATAAGTACACCTATAGATATGTGTAATTCACGGTCACTCCAAGTAAGAATAAAAAAATGATAAAACTATTTATGAAAATTTTGAAAAATCCGTCTATATGGTGAGGAAGCGTGTCAATATTTAGTTGTATTTGATTGGAATACACCAAATAATACCATTGGGTGTCTTTGGAATAAGACTGATAAATGGGATCCACTTTTTCCAAGATCTTAGTTAGAACTTTTAAGTTTTCTTCAATAAGTAATTGTTCTTCAATCTATTTTTAATTTATAAAAAGATTATTTTTACAAGAGATTTTAGTTTTTATATTAATTTATCTTTTGAAACTTCGCTTTTATTTATTTTTATCCTAAATTTTCTACCTAAAGATTATTTATAGCTTTTTTTAATGCTCGAATCATCCCTGAATATTTTAAATTATATGAATCTCGATACGATTTCTCGAATTCAGCTATTTGAGATTCATTCTGAACCATCCAATAAAAATAAAAATGTTTACGAACACCTTTTCTAGTTGTAATAATATTAAATGGAATACTAGGATTATTTTGTTTAATTTTATTAATTATCTCTATAGGTAAATTTTTACTAACAATACGGCATTGTCCAGGTTGAATTTTAGGATTTCCTCTTTCAGTGTCTAAATAAGCTGAAATATAAGCATTACCATAAATAGGATTTTTTTCAATTCCTACAAATTCTAAACGATTTTCATATTTAAATTGACCATAGGCTATCGATGTTATAAGTATAAAATTTTCCCTCAACATTTCATAATTTATTTGCTTTATAGTATTTAATAATAAACTGAATCCTTGAATCAGATTATTATAAAGATTTCTAATAAATAAAATACCACAATCTGACATGAAAAATCCATCAATTCTAATATTGTTTTGGGAATTTTGGTTATGAAGCTGAAGATAACCACAACTATAAAAACGATTTAAAGCATTCAATGCTACCTCTTCAGTTTTCATTAATTCTTTAAATCCAGAAATATCTATAAATGCAACAAATGTATTTCCTTCAAAATTTTCTACTGGAATTTATAAATCTCTCCTCTTTTTTTCGATTTTTATTTTTTTTGGTTTAAAATAGTATAGATCTTATATTATATTCCTTTTCTTATTCTGACAATTTAATTTATAAATATAGAGTATAAATAATCAATAAAATAATCATATTAAGTATATTTAGTTAATTTCTCTAAGAGTTTTTTTGGAATACTAAAGATGTATTTATCAAGTAATGAGATAAATTTTTCATTAATTTCCTGATAATGCCTAAATTTTTCACTTATTAAGTGTATTATATTTTCACTAAGCAATACTTTAAAATCTTCTAAATTGTTGAATCTTCTATAAGTTATATCATCTTTAATTCTATTAAAGAAATTCTCAAGTTTAGGTTCCATTTTAAGATTATTCTTAACAAATATTAAAACTGGAATATTATTTTCACTTGCTTGATTTCAATGAAAATTCCTTTGAAAAAATTTATTTTCATTCTTTTGATTTAATTCTGATTTATTTATATCAACCACAATTCTTCCTAAATTAGTTAAATCTCGATTCCTTCCACTTAATACGATATACCCATGTTTTTCAAGTTTTTTTAACCTCATCGAAATAGTAGGCTGTTTTATTCCTAAAAAATCCTCCAAATCTGTTAATGTGGTTTTTTCGGAGATTCTTGACATCAATTTTATATCAATTTCATCTGGTAAATAATTTGGTAATAGATTAAAAGGTGAGTATGTTTTGTCTTCTGGAATTACCACACACTCAATATTAATATCTCTAAAATTACTTACAAATGTGCTGGCATAAATTAGGGAAATGGGAATCGATCTACGACCCCCGCTAAGATTCAATAATATTTCGTCATTAGGAGAAAATCTTTTTAATAATTTTGCTAAAGTTAGAGTCATTTCCATGAAATTCTTATAATTAATATATAATTTTTCTACTGAAACATTTATTCTTCCATAAAAATCCGTTACTTCCTGAATTTTAGTTGATACTTCGTCATTCTTATCACCTTTGGCCTTATTTTTCTCTTCACTCAGAATCAAAATTAACTTTTCAGTATGGAAATTTTTTTCTGCGACATAAATATGCTCTGGAACCATAGCAAACGAGGCAATTTGAATTCTCATAACATAACCTGAAAAACTCCTAATATTATTCTAATATATAGATAAATATATAAATATTACTTTATTTCAATAATATTGATTTATAACAATAATATTTATATAGAATAATAATCTAATTATTTTTATGACTAAATTTTATCTAATAAATTTAAAGGGAGGATTTTTTTAATTGGGTAAAATTCCAGAATCAATTAATTATCACATAACTCAAGAATGTAATTACCAATGTAAATTCTGTTTCGCTCGATATCATAATCATCACCAAGAACTTTCTCTTCAAGAATCTAAAAATTTAATTGATGCATTGGTAAGAAATGGTTGCAAAAAGCTTAATTTTGCGGGAGGAGAACCTACTTTGATACAATTCCTTCCAAAACTAATAAATTATGCTAAGGAAAAGAGATTATTCGTATCGTTAATTTCCAATGGATACGGAATTACCGAAGAATTTCTAACACTCTGTGGACACTCAATTGATTTAATTGGCCTTAGTATTGACTCAACTTCAGATATAACTGAATTTAAACTTGGTAGAAGGACTCGTAAGAAATTTAATAATCATGATAAATTCTCTCATGTGACCTCCATTAGAAAAAAAGCCAAATTAATTAAAAAATTTGGAATTCCCCTAAAAGTTAACACAATCATCACACCCCTTAATTGGAATGAAGATTTAAGTAAAATTATCCTTGAACTAAACCCTATACGTTGGAAGGTGCTTGAGGTCCACTATCTATCTGAGATTAATAATATTTTTTTTTATCAATATGGTCGTTTAGAGACTTGGCAGTTCGAAACTTTCATTACTAATCACAGTTTTCTCAAACCGGAAGTAGAATCATCTGAAATGATATTGGAATCCTATTGTATGATTACTCCCGATGGATGCTTTTACCAAGACACTAATCACAAACATAATTATAGCAAACCTATTCTAAAAATTGGAGCTGTTCAGGCCTTTAATCAAGTGGAGTTTTCTAACGAGAAATTTATTTTACGAAATGCTGAATATTTTAAAAACCTGAAAATATGAAAATTATAGGAAAGAGTAAATTGAAAATTGTTAACATAATTTATAATCACTAACGATGATTAGCACTCAATATTAAGAGTTCTATAAAAAACAATAAAATAATCTGATATTATGAAAACTAACGGTGATAGAACAAATTTAGAAAAAATTATCTATCAAATCTTTTTTAATGAAGAACTAGAGCATATATTTAAGGATTTAATATGGGGAATAATTAGATTTAAAGAAAACAAAAATTCTGATTCTATAAAAAATTTAGGAGAATTTTGTGAGCATTCTCATAAGGTTTTATTTTATAATTTAGAAATACTTTCACCAAAAGAAATTAATCTTATGCATTTTCCTGAAACAAGAGATTGGGAGATAAACGAAAAACTTCAAAATGAAATATTTATGCCCCTTAGTATAAATAATAGAGGGTTACTTAAACTCACTAGAGAAATCGTAAAAAAATGGAATAATGCTAAACATGAATACGAAAAGGGAAAGTATCCTATCTTCAAATCAGATGAAATATTATCTGAATGCATAACTTCCATTAAATTATTTCTAATATTGATAACCCTTTTTAAAATTCAAGAGAAGAATCAAAATATCAATCGATTGGATTTAATAAAGAAAATCCAAAATTTACAGAAGATTGACCATGAATTTGTGTCACTTTTTAATCAGAGTAATGACGAAATTATCGATTATTTTTTAGATATAATCTTCTCCAGAAATATTAGGAATCTGCTATTTAAAAGATCTATTTTAGACCCAAATGATATATTAAACTCTACAGTCCTGCAAAACTTTTTACCACATTATATATTTAATATCTGGAGAATCGAGGATCAATTATTAAATGATAAGATCATCTATCCTTTTCGCTCCACGGGCCCAAAAATAATCGATTATGAAAAAGGGAATTGGATATTTATTCCCAAAATCGCAAAATATATCTTTAAACTTTTAAAAAATCGTAAGAAGAGTGTAATACTAAGAGCTAATAGCGGAACCGGTAAAACGGTAATCTCTAGATGGATTGGTTATAAATACTACAATGAAAGATATAAAGTTTATTATATAGATTGTTTACAACGCCGATTTAAGGAATTAGATACTGTGGTGGAACAAATTATGAGGTTAAATCACGGTGAGGGTGGTGTCAAGAAATTATTAGATACGTTGTTTATATTCGAAAATATTCATGTTTTAGACAATGAATTGAAAAAAAAAATAAACAAATGTAAAGATACCACACTATGTCTATTAACCGAGAGAATCTTTGAGGAAAAACAAAAAGAACAGGAAAAGGAAAAGGGAATTAATATTCAAAATTTCGATTTTTTTCAAATATTTACTATTTCAATGAATCATTGGACTTTTAGAAACACAATAAATGGGATGCTTAATATTAATTGCAGAAACCCTCTCATATTAAAACAGTTACAATATATCGGGAACCAAAATTTATGGATTTATGCAATACTACTAAAATTGTTCAAAGAGTCTTTTAAAATTAAACAAGATTCTTCAATTATTGATATTTTAGTTAACCACAACTTGATTAGGGGGAAAATTTCTGAATATTTTAGAACTCTCTTAAAGAGTGAAAATGAAATAATTCAAGTTAAATCCTCAGAAGATACTCATTATTTAAACCATATTACTTATTTTCTTGGAATTTTATCAATTTTTTCAAAATATGAAATATGGACAGAGACCAAATTTTTTGACTCTCTAATTTCGATAAGAGATGAAAGTCCTCTTGGTAAATTAAATTCGGATATAAATATTGATAAAGATATTTTGAAAGAAATTCAAGCATTTTTATTTGATTTATTTGAGATCAGCGAGAGGAACATCGATTTCAGACCGGGAATTAAAGATAAAGAATATAAAATCCCTCATTCTCAAATGGCCATAATATATACAAATTGCATTTTAAAATTGTATGACAATATTTATCCAGGATTGATTAACCAATTATTTTTTCATTATATTTCCTTTGGTAAATATTATGGTTCATTTTTACAACAAAAATATTTATATTTCATAAGAGAAGGAGATTTTAAAGATTTTAGAGAAATTGACAAGAAATTTTTTGATTTTGAAGCATATTTTAAATCAAATAATTATGTTAAAAAAATTCAAAACCAAATCATTAAAAATACAATTGAGGAAAACAATTTATTTTTTGATTATTTAAGTGCTTTTGACAATGAATTAGATGATGTAATTTTCAAGAAAGTCTTTCATACAGAGTTAATAATTTTTAACCCCCTTTGGAAATTTAAAATAATGGAGGGTAATTCCAATAGTTTATTTTATTTCCTTGACATGATTTATAATTTTCTAGAAGAAAATGTATTTTTTGAATTTTTAAGGAATTTTAAGGAAGAGATTTTTAAGAAGTTTAAAGAAGATAAGGGAGATTATATCTTTAGTTTCCTTAATCTTTTGTTACCTCTTAATGATAACTTATGGTTAGAATTTTTAAATGATATATCAGAATTAATTGATCATCTCTCGATTGACATTAAGAATCTTTTCGTAGTTTATAATAGGAATAAAAGTTTCTTCTGTAACTTAACTAAAGAGCATTTATTCTACTCTATGGTTAAAAAAGTAATGAAAAACCTTATTTTAAGAATAAATTTTGAAGATGAACGAGGATTTGTTCCATCTTTATATTATAATTATGACGAATTATTTTCTCAAATTTATTATGAAGTTTTAGAAGAATTATTCTCCCAAAATGATTTAGCATTAAATATGTCATATAACAAAAAACTACATAATACCAATTTGATAATTATAATAAATTATCTTAAAGATTTGTATGAAGATAATTCATACATAGCAATTCGTTTTTTTAAAAAGTTTGTAGATGTTATCAAAAAGAAACTCTATCATGCAGATGTTAATAATATAGAAACATTCTTTGATGTTTTAAGTAATATCTTTAAAAAAGAAAAAAACTTATTAAAAAATACCCTTCTCACTGATTGGGATTGGTTTGTTGGGATTTTCTTAAGGTTTTCTTCTTCAGAATTTTATCTTCTCTCTAGATTTAAGATAATTAACTGGTTTTTAGAGAATCATTTTCCTGAATATCTAGAGAATTATAATAAATTCTTCATCAATGTAAGTAAACAAAGAATTCAAGAAGATTATGAGAAAATGGAAAGTGGATTAGATATAGTTGATAATATCAATTTTATAGGGTTTGTAGATGAAATTAGGGAATTTATCTTAAATCTCTTCAATAAATCGATTTATCATACCTTAAAAACTCAGTCATTAACTTTCTACATTGACACTTTTTTGGAGTTAAAACATTCTAATTACGTAAAAAAAAATTGGGATTTTAGAACATTTGTTCTTTCAAAGGAATTTAAAGCGAAATTGATACAAGCTAAAGACACTGTATTAAAAGAATTCTTTAATGTTTTCTGGAAAGGTACACAATGGAGAGAAATCTTAATTGAAAACTACAAGGAGTTAATAATTAACAGATTTGGTCAGGATTTTGAAATAATTATGAAATTAGATGAAAAGAGACTAGAGTTCATAAGTAATCTTCACAATTTAGATATCGTTGAAATGATTAAGTTATATTACTATTATTGCGATCCATTCTTTAATAGAAAGGATAGTTATTTCTTTTTACAGTTAAGAAAAAGTGTTCAAGAAAATTATGATAAAATTTTTAATGCTGAATTTACAAATCAATTAAGTTCCCTAGATTTTACGGATTTTTTTAATCTAATAATAATTTTAAAAGCTTATCATCCCTCTATCCTAAAGGAATTCTGTACTAGAAACCAATTGATTATTCTCGATATTTTAAATCAATTGAATGATGAATGTGATGAGTTTTTAGACGTTTTAATGATCTTAGAATTTTTCCAACTTAAATTAAATATATTAGAAGAGTTAGATGATATTTTAGATGGAGATTTTTCATTGAATGAAGCGGTTTTAAAGAAATTAAAAAAAATTGACCTCGCGACTCTAAGATATCTGATCCAAACTAATCCTGCAGGCTTTTTAAAAGAATTAACTAAGATTTCTCTTCTAAATCACATGGAAAATTCATCATTATTACAATTAAGTATTTTTCTGTATAAAGGAGGGCTCGATGTTGAACTAAAAATTCCAGGTCATTTTTATCTAAGAAATTTTTCACTTATAGGTGGACCTGTACAAAAATCTCAGTTCGTTTTAGAATTATCAGAAAAAGATTTCCAAGAAATTAAAAAAAAAATGAAATCTCTTTTATGGATTGAGGGTCCTGTACTTAATCCAAAAAGAAAGGGAATATCTTATTCACATCATTCAGGTCTATTAACTAAAATAATCTCAGAACAATTTACTCCATTCTTTCCAACAATTATTGATCTAATCAAACAGTCAAATATCTGGGAAATTGCTCTCTTTTTTAAGAGTCTAACAAATTTATTTACGGAGATAGACCTAAAAAAACTTGAAATCCCTGAGAAATTAGAAAAATATCTCATTTCTGAAGAATTTAAAAGGAAAATTAATAATGCGGAATTTTATGATATATATCGCTTCTTCAAATACCTCAAAATGATAAATTTTAGTTTATCCCGAGAGATTTGGATGAGAAACAGAATCATATTTGAGGATGAGGTATTTACTCATATACTAAGAAATGATTATATATATAGGATATTCAATTTCTATGATATGTATAATAATGAGCACTTTAAATTTGGTTTGGAATCGATTGAAATACTAAAAAAAATAATACGATCACGCCCCCTTGAAACTACCATACGATATTTTCTGGAAGTCTTGTCTAATGATGATTTTAATGCCCTTATATCCGTGTTTAAAGAAGATATAATGGATATCGCAAAGAAATATTCAAAAATTGAATTGAAAAATATATTGAGCAAAAACCTTATGAGAAAATACAATACTGATAGCTTGTTAATGATAAGAACATTTTTCCAAGAAAGATTAAATGAAAAATATTTCTTTGAATCGTAAAATGATTTATTGATGTAATACTGATAATATCGGAAGTTTTTATATAGGAAAAATTTAAATTAAAATATAATATTGAAAAGAATGACAGATATTAGACCATAATTATGGTCTCTAGTGTATAATTGTTAAATGTGTGGAATTAAAATATTAAAATTTGTAACTATAATTGAGCGTTTTTTGTTTAAATATACTCACTAAAATATGATGTTATGACAATTGAAAACCAAATTTATTACGACCATCAAGAATCATTCCATCTAATAGGATAATATCATCTTGTTGACCATTTTCCAAAATATCCTTACCTAATTTTTCTAATTCTTCAGAATTCATTAATGGAAACAAATTTGCCAATGGATGGAATTTTACCTCTTCTATGATTTCAATATTTCTCTTCTTAATTTGATTTGAAAATTTTTCCTCATTACTATTTGTCATGGTTTTCAATATTAATATGAGTAACCCTAATATTTAAATTTTACACTTTTTTGTATTTCGAAAT
>SDBV01005131.1_pt1 | contig 18561 bp, 21 predicted proteins | sample 2277081 | NCBI WGS metagenome assembly SDBV01 (sample SAMN10402039, study PRJNA504765) | marine sediment metagenome | isolation source: marine sediment core GS10_PC15, 223 cmbsf | place: Arctic Ocean: Southern Knipovich Ridge | collected 2010 | reverse complement strand
CCTTGAAGGCACGGATGTTGTCCTCCTTACTCATACGTGAACCCCGGTCTAAATACCGTAATAACCTTCCTATGGGTTCTGGGTCTAGTCGTCCCACTCTATTTGTTCGCAGCCTAGGTCTCCAGCTAGGGGGCCTCGGGCGTGGTCGCCGCGTTCACTGATGGCTTCAGTAGTACGGCGAGTTCGAATAAGATTTAAGAATTAGCGTACTGAACTTGTTTGCCGAGTTTGAAATGGACAGGTACTTGATTGAATCTCCACATAGTGAGAAGCAATGCCTCCAGGCAGCCCAGACTATGTTTGCGGCTGGCTTTCTGCTTAATTTCGAGTGGGGATGCGAGGACGGTGTCCATATTGCTTATGCGATGATCGAATCGGAGAACCGGAAACAGGCACTCTTGCTAGTGCCACCCAACCTCCGGAGTGACGCAAGAGCGATCAAGCTAATTAAGATAGATCCTGCAGAACTCGAATCTGCCAGAACGGAAGGACGTTTGAGCTGGGTTAATCGGACCTGAGGACCACAACATCTGAACACAATGACCGAATCTTCCTCACCATGTGAAAGCTAATACTTCCAAAGGAGGATTTCTGTGAAACTACTTAATCCTAACAGGATCAGGTGGCCTGTCCAGGCGGTTGAACTACCCCGAGCCGTTCCATTACTGACGTCATGTATGCCCATAAGAGCTCAGTGACATCATGTACACCCCAGACTTCAACGACCTTGCCGTTGGCAATCCGGTAAATATCAACTCCTTCCATCTCTACTTTTTTCCCCGTAGCTGGCATACCATTTAACCCACTAGTGTTCGTGCCAGTATTCGTCCAGTAACTTACCACCTTATCGCCCTCGGCAATCATGTCCTCTATCTTAATAGTCATGTCAGGAAAAGCTGTTCGTATTTGATTAATGACTGCCTTAAAGCCCTCTGGGCCTGGTGAGGTTCCAGGTGTCCCCTCTATTATATGGTCGTTATACTCTGCGTCGAATAGCTCGTCTACTGCTGAAATGTCGCCCTTATTCCAGATCCTTTCGTAAATCTTCCGAACAAGTGCCTTGTTGTCTTCGGACATAATATCATCGTCAACCTTACTTGAAATATATTCCTTTTGAAGTCTATCCTAACACCTAAACGATCCGCTCCTCGTCAGTCGTAATCAAAACCATAACACATTGGATCGACTGTCAGAAGTTTGGATTTGATCTCACAAGCGTATTACTACAACCCTTCTCTGTGCCCTATTTCAAAGGGTCTCCCAGGATTATCTCTCTACTTGTTTCTCTCTACTTGTTCGACATTATTTGCGCGCGCGCGCTTCCTCATTTCAGAGATCATCATACAGAGATTCTGGTTGACAACCGTCTTTGGCCAAGAATCACGCAATGCCTGCACAATCCAGATGGGAACTAAAGATGAAGTACTCTCCCCAAACATAATTGATTTATCCCCCGTTCCTAAAACCACGTAATCAACGCGATGAACGCTATTGTGCTAGCCAAGGCCAAAAAAATAGATCTTGCTATCAAGATCGCTATCGTTGCAGGCTTCGCCATGGTAGTGGGAGGAAACGTCGATTCAGTCTGGCATCAAACAGTCGGAAGAGACAGTTTTTGGATTCCCCCACACATTTTCATATACTCGTCCTACCTGGCCATAGGCCTCGCCCTCCTGTATCTGTTAATACGATTTCCTTCTGGAACCGTAACTAATATTCGGTTCAAATTATTTCGAGAAGAAAGGTCTGTTCTACTCGATGTCACGAATGTCAAAACCCTTTCCCTTGCGGGGTTGGGGATAATCCTCTTCTCAGCTCCATTTGACGAGTGGTGGCACCGGAATATCCTTCCTCCCGGAACATTAGAGTTACCGATTACACTACCCCATTTCGTATTCTTTCTAGGAGGCATCACAACAGGAATCAGTATTATTTTCTTCATTTCTATGAGACTTGGGGAAAACGCAAAGTTGGCGAACTATCTGTATATTATCCTACTAGGAGGTATGATGATGTTTGCTCATTCTGCCGAAGCTCTAAGACCGTTCCATACAAACATCCTTGGAGATCTTGGAACAGTCATCTTCACGTTCACTCTAATATCCTGTTTTACGTTTACTAGAAATTTTTTTAGATACCGTCTATTCTGGATTTTAATGCCACTCATAGCTTTCTCAGAGATCGCATTCTTAGAAAGAGAATTATTCATCTTCACCCCCATCATGATCTCTGGCTTACTGATAGTCTTACTCAACGGCAAATTGCACCCAGCCATTGTGGGCTTTGTAGCCGGTGTCACATTATCATCAATTCTTTGGATTATGGGTGCACCGTTCGGAGTCGAAACAGTCCTAAGAACAATTTTAGTTGGAGGATCAGCTGCTCTGGCCTCATCTTTCGGCTACTACTTTGCACGCTCTTTCTCAATTCTCCGACCATACAAACATCCTGTCACCCTGGAGTCTGTCTGACTACTTCAATGGACGTCATAGTATAGGTTAGTCATCGGAATGAATGACCGAATCGGAGAAGAATAGGAGGTGGATGAATAGAGTTAGGTTACTCTCCTTCTCAAGTTCGGGAGCCGAACCGTCAATTATTCCTTCATACTCATCTTATATTATCATCTCCCCGAGGGTTGGGGATTGAGGAGGATTCAACTTGAGTGGTTCTGATGAGAGAGTAGGAGAAGCAAAGAAGGAGGCCAGACTTACCATTTATGGGACAGTCGAGACCGACGAAATGGAGCCATGGTTAAGGGTATTCAACCAAAAGTATCCATTCCTGAAGCTCTCGTATCAGAGGGAGTACGTGTACGGCTCACCTCCGCCTATGACTAAGAGGATTCAAGGTGAGTTAGGTGCTGGAGGAGAGAGCGCCGATCTTGTCCTATCTGCAATCTCACCCCATCTCCAGATGCATCATCTAGGGATGTTCAAAGCGTACCTCTCGCCAGAGAGGAAGAATATACCCCAGGAATACAGGGAGCAAGAAGGGTATTGGACCTCCGTACTACTCCTGCCCACCATACTGGCCTACAACTCGAAGATCGTAAAGAAGCGGTATCTTCCAGAAACCATCGAGGAGCTCGTGGATGGAGTATGGAGCGAGAGTATAGCTTTACATGACGTGACTCTGGGAACCTTTGGAGCGGGTTGGCTTTCCTCCCTCAAAGTGGTATTTGGGGAGGAGAGATGGACCAGATTCGTGGATGGCCTGGCGTCGCTAAGATCTAGGCGGTTCCCCCTCTTCAGGCATATCGTCGAGAGCATCTCATCCGGGGAGAGCAGAATAGGACTCACCGTCTTGCTCCACGAGTATCTGAAGGCAAGGGATAAGAAGAGGCCGATCGAGCGGTTTTCCATAGATGGGATACCACTCTTAACCTCCGCAACTGCAATCTCAATCCTCTCTTCCTCAAGACATCAAAGCTCCGCAAAACTCTTCATCGACTTTATCCTCTCCAGAGAGGGGCAGCAGATGATCGGGAATAGCTACATCAGGATACCTGCTGGCAGAGATATCGATGCAAGGTATTCGATCGAGAAGCTTATTCCGAATGAGAAGATCGTGATCTTTCCTGGTAGAGAGGCGAACAAAAGCTTGGAGGAGGACACGGCCTACTATAGGAATAGATTCCTCTAGATGGAGAGAGGGAAGCCTGCCATCAGTAAGGCAGCATCATCAGGTTTTGGACGTGTCTAGTCGGGGGAGTCAAAAGCACCGTAAACGGGTAGAATCGCAGAAATTCCGAACACGAAGGTGATGAAGATCAGTAGTCTTTTGTTCTTCAATTGGGTGTCGCTCGGAGCAGTCGCAGGAATCCAATCAAGTCGCGGATGCCTTGGAATTCGGTGTGAGGCTCTATTCGCTCCAAGTCATAGGTATAGAATGTATCCGATGGTGGATAGGTATGAGGAAGCCCATCTAGTACATACATCGTTCCTGAACTGTAGTCAAGGATCTCGGAGATCTCACCCACACGACCTTTGTGTTCAGAAGCCAAGATTAGCATGCGGTCACCAATTTCAAACGGTCTTTCCTCGGTAAGGTCTGGAGAGCTAATAGCTCCGTTTACCGGGATTATGGTTGCCCCCAAGAATATCAAGGCAAAGGCAAAGACTAGAAGGAATCTCTTCTTCACCTTCATCACCTCCAGTGGAAGCCTTCAAATTTCACAAAGATCAAATCGATCACCCAAGTGCTCGCCATCCCGTTACCGACCTCTGCCCCGGCTGCAGCCTGCGCCGAGATGGATAGAAGTATGCTGCTAAAGAACAGACCAGCCAAGAACGCGACTAGGCTCGGTCTGAAACTCACAAACTCCAGGATATTCTTCATCTACACTTCCTCCATGCCAACTTCATCCCAAAGTCCTTGAGACGGGAGATCTCGCCCTCGAAATCCCTCGTTGGGGTGACCATTCCCTCCGATGACCTTCTCGCGACCTTATTCACAATCCTCTCGAGCATGACACTCCTCGACTCCTTGAGCTCCGTTAGCTGGAACTCAAGCGAGAGTCCTTCCATCCTGTCCTTCCCGACGAGTTCGGGCGGATTCGTTCTGTTCATAGTTCTAAAATGCTCTGTTGCTAATATGAGCAGGACGTGTACATTGTACACGTCCGAATCATATACTCAGAGAGAGACAATTTGCCTCAGGAGGTGAACAAAACGACGAGTAGTGTAAGGTTGGGAGGAATAATCGCAGCAGCAATCCTGATGAGCTTTTTGCCTTTTGCAGTCGCTGGTACTTACTGGGAGTATGATGATGAATTCCAGGTTGTGCTGAGAGTCCCACAAGTTCAGCACATAGTACAACAGACGAATGAGGTTGGTGCAGACAGATATGACTGGTTTGAAAGCAATCTTCCGATAGCGGAACTTGTAGTAGTTGAATCAGAAGATGTATATGATTTCGTGATGGAAGAAATACCTCGTTCCCTACCACAGGTAGTAGTTCCAGAAATACCCCAGTCAGTTGGAAACTATAACGAGTACGCATATTGGGAGATAGTTCCAGTAGACAGACAAGCTAGGGAGACAGAAACACGAATAGTCCAAGAGTGCTTCGAGTACGACTTCTGTATCAATTATATCATTAAGGACAGTGAGGCGTTAAAATCGGCAGAAGAGCTTGAAGTGGATTGCAATACATATCCTGATGCTCTAAACGCGGAATGTCTATTCCAAGAAAGAATACCTAGTCCAGTCCCAACACCCGCAGCATTCGAAGATTATCCATAAAGTCGAACTGCAGAGGTTAGCCGCCACGCAGAGACTCTTGTGGATTAGTCAAGGCCCGGCTAAGATGCTGGGCCATCCTATTTTTTCTTGTCCATTCGACGAGAATACCATGCGTATTCCCTTACAAGTCAGGGAGAAGACCTGGCCAAGGCAAACAATAGGGTCAGAGTGGGGCAGGCTAGTTATCCTTACTTAGACGGAATGCATTGCATCAAACCGAACATTCTAAACTTATAGCTTGTCGCTCGAAGCCGACTCAACCGTTATTCGTAGGTCTTAAATAATGATGACCTCATTAATATCAGGTCGAACGTACCTTGTATGAAGCCGAGCCAATAACTATGACCGGAATAATGAAGAAGCCAGTATCTGTTGTCTCGCCGTCAGACCCTCTCAATGAGGCTATTTCTATTATGTATGAGAAGAAGATTGGGAGTATCGTGGTTGTAGAAGACGATCTGCCGGTTGGAATATTTACGGAGAGAGATCTTGTCAAGGTGGTCCATAACAATGTCGAGAGAATTGAGCATCCCATTGAAGAGTCTATGAATAGGGACGTCGTGACTCTAGACCGAAATGAGAATCCGACGAGAGGGTTGATAGTTATGGCTAAGAAACGGATTACACACCTTCCTATCGTCGAGAGTGGAAAGGTGGTTGGGATTGTAACTCAGAAGGATTTGGTGTCCTGGTTCATGAAGCGTCCTGCCGTTCTGCTAGGGCTATGATGATGCTATCTATCTGGCAGGAAGCTCCGTCTTTTTTCCTAGAGTTTTGAAGTACGGCCGGTTAACGACATTCAATGTTGACGCAGATCTTTTGATTTGATCTTAGGGACGCTAACTATCGTCAAGATCACACCTCAAGTTAGATTACCTTATCCATCCCCCATCAAGAAGCCAGTTCGGGATTGCATTCTTGCCGGAGTATATGGGAGAGAGGGATCATCTCTTGTAGCTAATTATCAGGGACTAGAGGCGCCAACAACAGCCTAACGGCGCGTGAATTAGTCTAATTGCCATATCAACCCTCCTCAAACATATATTCTAACCATTATTTCTTGAATTACGATTGTATAAGGCGCTTCTGGCCGTAATTGTAGCACTCGAACTAGGAATCTCCTCATTTGTAATTATACCATTAGCCGGAGAGCTTTCACTGTCGATTCCCGCAATTGATGAAACCGATGTTTCATTACCAGCTCTTGACACTTACTCAGTTGAAATGGCATTCCCAGAGCTTTCTTTTGAAATGGCAACATCTCTCACTAATGCCCATGATAACACGGATCGTCTATTTGTCCTCTTGCAAACAGGCCTCATAATGGTCTTTCCAAATGTAGAAACAACAAGCTCGACTAGCATATTCTTGGATCTTACAGAAAAGGTAAATGACAGTGGTCCAGAACAGGGGCTGCTTGGCTTGGCGTTTGATCCTCTTTTCAAAAGCAATGGCTACTTCTACACCTACTATACAGGATTCGATGATCTATCATTCGTCTCGCGATTCTCAGTGTCAAATAATGATCCAAACAGAGCAAATCCAAACAGTGAACTGGTGATACTCCAAGTGGATCAACCTTACGAGAGCCATAATGGAGGAAATCTAGAGTTCGGTCCGGATGCTTTCTTGTACATTGGATTAGGAGACGGTGGTGAGTCCTTCAACCAACTATTTGAAAGAGGTTGGGTTGAGGCAGGTGGCGAAGCACAGGATCGAGCTACTATCCTTGGTTCGATATTGAGAATAGATGTTAGCGCTTCATCAGTAGAAGAACCTTATCGAATTCCTCCTGACAATCCATTTGTTGGAATTGAAAATGTGAGGGGAGAAATATTTGCGCTAGGTTTCAAGAATCCATGGCGATTTAGTTTTGATAGAGAGACTGGACTGTTGTGGGGAGCAGAAGTAGGTCAGGAGGACTTTGAGGAAATTGATATCATAGAGAAAGGGGCAAACTATGGTTGGAACATACTTGAAGGTAATCATTGTTATCCTAGAGAGATTACCAGTTGTAGTTTAGAGAGTGCGCCTCCGCTCTTCGAGTACTCTCATGAAGAAGGATGTGCGATTATTGGGGGATTTGTGTATCGTGGATCCGAGCTAGATTCCCTTGTCGGCGCATACATCTACGGAGATCTTTGTAGTGGGAAGATCTGGGCGCTCTACTATGATGGAAACGAGATCACTGAACATGTGCAATTGATAGACACAGATCTGATCATTTCTTCGTTCGGAGTAGATGAACGAGGCGAGCTCTACATAGTCTCCTATACCGAAGGGATCTATAGACTTAGATCTTCGAACTAACGGTTTGATTCTAGGCCCCCATAGTTGTAGATGAATGAGTGGATGCTGATTGGCAAACCTACATGTATCCAGATGTATGCAGGTTATTTACGAATGAACGTAATCCATCCACGGATTCGTGACAACTTCTGAATCCTCCAAGGTAAGCACACACACACATCGACTCAAACTCAGACCTGATTCGCAAACAATTTATGGATCCATAAATCCGTTAGTGCTCCTTGGTTCATAGAAGTTCGTATCTTCTGTTTCCTACTGCGATTTTCTTAACTCTATTACTCATTGGACCGGCCTTTGCTCACTTCTTCTCGGAGGAGCAGCTCACTGTCAATAATGCAGCTGAAAGTACTCCTCGATTCAGTCCTGACGGAAGTAAGATAGCGTTTGTCTCTGATCGTGATGGTGACTTTGAGATATTCATAATGAATAGCGATGGTTCAGGTCAGGAGCAGCTCACGTTCAACAGTGTATTTGATCTTTCTCCTCAATTCAGTCCGGACGGAAGTAAGATAGCGTTTGTGTCGAACAGTGATGGTGACATTGAGATATTCATAATGAATAGTGATGGTTCAGGTCAGGAGCAGCTCACTTTCACTGCTGGGGTCCTTAATACTCGTCAGCGATTCAGTCCTGACGGAAGTAAGATAGTTTTTGAGTCTAATCGTGATGGTGACATTGAGATATTCATAATGAATAGCGATGGTTCAGGTCAGGAGCAGCTCACTGTCAATAGTGGAGGTGATGGTTTTCCTATGTTCAGTCCAGACGGGAACTTCATAGCATTTTACTCTGATCGTGATGGTGACATTGAGATATTCATAATGAATAGCGATGGTTCCGATCAGAGGCAGCTCACGTTCAACACTGGGGTTACTAATACTCCTTCCATGTTCAGTCCAAACGGAAACCAAATAGCTTTTTACTCTGATCGTGATGGTGACTTGGAGATTTTCATCATCGACAGCGATGGTTCAGGTCAGAGGCAGCTAACGTTCAATGATGCATTAGATCTTGCTCCTCGATTCAGTCCGGACGGAAGTATGATAGCTTTTCATTCTGATCGTGAGGGTGACGCTGAGATATTCATCATGGATGTCGATGGCTCAGGTCAGACGCAGCTAACGTTCAATGATGCATTTGATATTTTTCCTATATTCAGTCCAGATGGGAACCAAATAGCTTTTTACTCTGATCGTGATGGTGACTTTGAGATATTCGTTGGATTCATCACAGACCAGGTTGTAAACGACAGTCCCCAGTTTGCCACACCTATTGGCGCCGTTGATGCGGAAATTAGCCCTGCGGGTGATATCGACTTCTACAAGTTCGATGCTTCTGATAGTGCTAACTATGTAATAGAGACATCGAATCTGGGTCCAAACATGGACAGTTTTCTAGTTCTATTTGACACTGATGGAGTGACCGAACTTGATTCTAATGATGACATAGAGCAAGGAAACTTAGCCTCTAGGATTGAATGGACCGCGCCATCTTCTGGCACATACTTTGTGATGGTCAGGCACTTTAGTGAAGAGGGTACCGGAACATATACGATCTCAATAGAGGAGAGGGTAGTCGTTGAGGTAGAGGTACCTGGACCGGAGAGGATAGTGGAGGTACAAGTACCTGGACCGGAGAGAATAGTGGAGGTACAAGTACCTGGACCGGAGAGAATAGTGGAGGTACAAGTACCTGGACCGGAGAGGATAGTGGAAGTCGAAGGTCCAGAAAGAGTTGTAGAAGTACCCGGTCCGGAACGAATAGTCGAGATTGCGGGACCTGAAAGGATCGTCGAAGTACCAGGACCTGAGGTTGAAGTACAGACCATCAGTCCAATCTCGTACGTAGTTGTAGGTTTAGGCATACTTCTGGTTGTAATGTCGGGACTACTATTTACCCGAAGAAGAACTTTCAGCCCAAACCCAGACCAGCCCGGTCCCGCCTGATATGACTAGGACGAGTCACCCGTAAAGCTATTATATTCTTCTCGAATTCCATTTTTCAGGGATTGAGTGAATACGACAGGGCAAGGGCAAGGAAGATCGCAGAAGTACGATATGGTTTCCGCTGGCACCTGATAATTTACCTGATAGTCAATGGCGGACTTGTTGGCCTCTGGTCCTTTACAGGCCCTAGCTTTTTTCCCTGGCCACTGTTTCCAATATTCTTTTGGGGACTGGGTTTAATCTCCCATTATCTGGCCGCATATCGAAGATCGCTCGGGCGGAACTGGGTCGACAGGGAGACTGAGAGAATATTGCGAGAAGAAAAAGATCGTCGATAGATCCCCCAATATTTTGTCTTATATATCCCAGCGAGCAGGGCAACAATAAATGTGGATGGGAGATTGGGCGCTGACTTGAGCGGAGTCTCGACCTTTTCTTACATCGGAGAACCAACTCTAAGATATGTTGACATGACAAGTCTATCCGAAATAATAAACATATAGAACAGCCTCTATAGAAATGGGGTTTACCACGGACATCAGAATGGTACGATGATCTCTATCATTTAATCAGGTCGCGAATAACAGGTTTCTCGGTACTTACATCTGTTGCACTTCCACCCGAGTTCCTCATCATGCTTGACGTGAGGGGCTGCAAATGGATCTCTTAAGTGGAGAGCTTTCGTGAACAACTCTGCCTTATCTTTGAGTTCCTCTCTTAGACCAGCCAACTCGTTATCATTCAACGTGATTGTCCTGAATCTGAATGGATCCTCAAAATCATTTATCATCAGGTAGAGGAGAATTCCAACGTTAGCTCCGGTCAGAGCCATATAGTAAGATAGCTGTTTAACATGGAATGGTCGCGGGGTGGCGTCCTTCGATCTGGTAGTCTTGATCTCAATAGGAACTCCATCATAGATGTCTACAGTCCCAATAATCCCATCCAAGGAAACCTCTTTCTCCGACACGGCACCTCCTTCATCAGCCAGCCTCTGAAGAGCTAGGTGAGCTCCTTCACCGATGGCATAGAATGATAGCTCTGTATCGTCGATAGGCTTAGGATAGAGCTTGCGAAACACCTGCTCCCTTATGCATAGCAGCAGATCAGAGACGTGAACATCCTTTCTTTCTTTCTGGTATTCTTCTCTCAGCTGGTTCAGGAGCTTGTCTTTGTAAGGCGATCCGTCTTCGATTAGGACCAGAATTCTTCACTCACCTTAGAAAGTCAGGAGTCCCAAGGATTTTAGGATTACGTATTCATCTCCTGAGACTGAACTTAGTCGGCCAAGATTTGAATCGAAAGCCATTCTGATAATGGTGAAAAACAAGGAGGGAGCCTAACTCGAATTCATCAAAGCCCAATCTAAGGGGTATAACCATATCCTAGAGGAATCTTACAATCCCCATGTGACATGCATATCACTCATGGGTAGGGAGTTGGCATCTTCATGATCGCCCAACATTTTGAGATTATAAGAGATTAAGATTAATCAGTTCTTGCGAGTAAGCAAACAAGTAGGGATGTTTCTGCGTTGTCATGTTCTGCTATCCTCTAAATTTATTACTAGATTTCCATTTTTGTGTCCTTTGTCGACATACCTGTGAGCCTCGGCAATTTGCTCCAACGGATACGTTCTATCAATCACCGATTTTATCTTTCCCGCCTCAACAAGCTCTTTGAGGAATACAAGATCTTCAGTTCTGTAGCCTGCTATCCCCCCTATAACTTTCTGGCTACTTATCATTGAGGTCCATATCCCCCGAACCATCTGTGACAGCGTCGGGTTAGCTAACAGATAGCGTCCATTTTTCTTCAGCGATCTTTTACTCCTTGAAAAAGAACTCTTGCCTATCGCGTCAAAAATAACATCATAGTTCTCACCGCTTTTGGTAAAATCCTCTTTAGTATAATCAACTACCTTATCGGCTCCCAAGGATTTCATCATTTCTAGGCTTGTGGGATTGCCTACCCCGGTGACTTCCGCCCCAAAGTACTTGGCAAGCTGTACCCCAAAAGTACCGATACTTCCAGAAGCTCCATAGATAAGGACCTTTTGTCCACTCTGGATATTTCCTTTTCTAAGAAAATGCAATGCATTAATTCCCCCGACAGGAACGGCGGCGGCTTCCCCATAGGTCATATTGGCCGGTTTTATTGCCAGCATCCCGTCTTCAGGCAGACATTTGTACTCGGCATAGGCACCTAAACCAAAACCGGTAGTTGCAAAAACTTGGTCACCTTTTCTAAATAGTTTTACATCTTTGCCTATTGATTCAATTTCACCCGCTAGCTCTTGCCCTAGTATTTTTCTTGGTCCTCTGAAACCAAATCCTACACGCGCAAGGAGCCAGAACGAGATAGGGAATTTGAATCGTCGAAGTTCACTGTCCCCTGCAGTTACCGTTGTCGCATGTATTCTTATCAGTACTTCATTGTCCTTGGGAGTAGGTTTTTCTACCTCTTTGAGCTGAAGAACATCCGGTGGCCCGTATCTTAAGGCTACAATTGCTCTCAAAAGTATTCCTCCTAATCTACCTTGATTTGGTCATTTTCAATGCAGTTCGTTACAATATTCTAGTTCAGTGACCGTCCAATCTGTTCGTGTGGATGTTGTTCGCTTGAGACAAGTAAAGTCTCTCCGTGTTATTCTCAACTTGCTTGAACTCGATCTTCTTTCTTCTGATTCATGCTAGGAATGTACTTAATCGAACACTACTTCTTCGATTTAATCGGGGAGAATATGACCACCACTACTCCGTTGGGGTCAGTGATAGAAAAAGCCCGATGGCCCCAGGGAAAATCTGATAATGCCTTCTTTATTGGGAGTCTTTTGGCCTTGATCTGTTCATACCACTCATCCACCCTCTCGACCTCGATAGCTATTGTGACCCCTTGAGGAGAACCGGAGGACGCCAATTCGCTAGCCGGGTCGTCGGGAGAAAAGGGAGTCGTAACCTCTATCATTGCTGGGCCCGCACGAAATAACGTGCCCGGTCCTTGCTCCGATGATTCTGGGACGGGGAGACCAAGTCCATCTCGGTAAAACGCGACAGTTGCTTCATGATTCTGGGATGGGAGGATGAAACGAAATTCTCGAATGGACATGTGACGTGCTTCTTATGCGTACTTTTAACAGTTTCCAGGTGATGTTAAGTGGCCACTAAAAGTTATTTTCGGCCTATTCGATTGTGGTTGTATTCGGTTACCGAACAGAAAGGCGTTGAGACAAGGATCAAGGCAACAAGCAATCGTCCTATTCCTTTCGCGGTACAACTGCCAGTGCAGGATAGGGTACTAGATGGTTTGGAGAATTAGATCTTATAGACCCTCGGAGGATTCTTTCAAAAAGGCCACTGCATCCTCGAGCGAGAGAGCGATACCGAGCTCCTCCTTATTTGTCTCCAACCAGGAGTCCAGGTGCTTACGATCGGGAAAGAGGTTATAGTGATCACAGATTGGGATACCTTTCGGGCCGTCACCGAGCCAGAAAAGAATTGAGGGATTAGAAGTTTCCACTACTTTGCTATCCCTTATCTCGATCTCCATCTTCTCTTCACAGTGGAAGCAGGTAGCCTTGACAAGTCCATCGCCACGCAGAAGCGCTGATCCAAGAGCATCGTATCCACACATTACTTTCACCTCTTCTCCACTAGGCGAGACGAGGGATTGTCCTCGATCTCGATAGGTTTGACCGAGAGTCATTTTTCCTTCCCGGATTGAAGCAATCATCTCTCGTCCTCCAGGGGTGGATATGGTTTTCTTCTTGACGTGCTGAACGAGCTCACCCAGGTCGGCAGGCGGGCTTTCCATAAAGTACTGTCTCTGCAACCGTTCAGCTAGGGTGGGTTCTAGAGCTACTCTTCTCATTAATTCACCCCTCTCTCTTGGTGGCCATAGACAGCTTCTTAGTTCGAGAAGCTGCATCAGGCTTGAGGGCATGACTAGTTATTTCTATTGAACATGCATTATGCTCTGAACAGAAATCTCTGCATGCTTCTGCCCACCTCTCTTCGGCATAGAGGAGACCGCACTCCGGACAATAGAATGTGAAATCTTGACTCTTCAGCCCCATAGCTATCGTTCAAGCCTCTCGCAAGTGTAGAGGTTAGTGGCATATTTCTCAAGGTGCCGGTTCACGATCTTCAACAGAGGTGGGATGGTCTCCCGGTTGAGAGAGTATATCCTACTCTTACCTTCTCTGGACACAGTCACGAATCCACAAGAAGCTAAGCATTTGAGATTATGAGAGACTTGGGTCTGCTCAATCCCAAGATCTTTAGTGATACTCGAGACGTTCCTCGGGCCATTCTTCAGCAAGTGCAATATAATATTGGTCCTTATGTTACTTGCCAATGCTTGGAAGAATAGTGAGTTGGCGTTAACAACCTGATCACGCGATGTCTGTAACACCGTCAACTTTCTCAATGCTGAACAAACACCCTGCTACGACTGTAGCAAACGCCGTCGTCTGAAATGTGTGACATATGACATATATACCATGTATGTATATAAATCTTATCCGCGCGATCAGCTTACGCTATTGCGCTAAATCCTTGAATAGACCTGTCGTTGCCACGATGCGGCCAATCTGATGGACCTCCTCTGGCGAAAGAATAATCGCGTCTGGTCGATGCTTTGACAGCCACTCTGATGCTGTCTCCCTCGAGGCGAATAGGTTCTTGTATTGGCAGGCGCTTCCTCGAATGTCTTCCCAACCTTCCTTGGGAAAAGGCCTCCATGACACTACTGCACTACTGGGTTCCACTTGCTCTACTTTCTCAGATGTTTCAATAAGCGAGATTTTCTCCCCGGTCTGGGGATCGGTAGATTCTATGCGTACTGTTTTGTTGAGCATTGGACCGAACATTATCGCATCCACAGCACACCATGTATACATTGGAGTATCGACACCTTCCACATAGATTCGGTGTGGTGTCTCGTTCAGTGTCAGGCCTGCGCCAACGATGTTACCGTGTTCATCGAATTCAAAAGGCGCCATCTTGAGTATGGATTTCATCTTATCCCTGGAGATGTTTGCTGCATCTGCAACTTCATTAGGAGATACGGCACGACCCTTGGCTAGAAGCCTCACTAGATAATTCGGGAAGGTAGCTGCTTCCGGACCGAGCACCTTAGCCAGTTTTGCGGTAGACTCGACCATTTCCGCGGCGAACCTCTCCACTTCAAAGGCTGATTTTTCTATTGGGTTTTGGGTCATCGGACCACAAGTGTCTCTTATCGTTTCGTTCATATGCCTAGAATGACATATCTATCGTATATGGTTTATACCCCACTGGTTGGGGTATCGATATATACTCACGTTAGAACGGAAACTGACATGAGACGGATCACATTAGAGACGGATTACGGGATCTTCTGGAAAATGATATTTGGCACAAATCTCGATCGAGTCGAGATCAAAGAAGCAATAAGATCCTTTAGGTGTGATAGCACTGGATTCGCCCTTATCCTCAGAATAATGTTCAAAGAGAAAAACATGACGGTGAAGGATCTGGTGGGGGAACATCGAATAAAGTTCAATGTTGGACACTTACCCGTTAAAGTGAAAGAGATAGGTGCACGTGGAGCTCTGACGAACGCGGAAGTCCTGTATAAAGAGAAGGACGGGTCGCTGGTAATGTTCATTGAGGGAACATGGGAGTTACTCATTCCACCAAATCCAAAGGATGCGGTTCGTGTCAAAGGATTCCTGCGGGAGGCAAGTCAGCTCAAAGTCATTCCCACCGGTCCCCCTGAATTTATCGATAAGAATAGGCTGAAGCACTCATATGTTGGTGAAGAGAAGGAGATACAACGATACCTTCGAGTTATGGAGAAGGTAGCATCTCCTACGAAGATCCTTTCACTGGGCCCCATGGAGCCCCACGGAGAGTCGCAGCTATCTCGGCTTAGTCCGAAGCAAAGGCAAGCATTGCTTACCGCCTACGGCTTGGGTTACTATGATGTTCCCAGAAGAATCTCCTCTGAGGATGTCGCACGGCATTTGAAAGTGGACAAATCCACCGTAGTGGAGCATCTTAGGAAAGCTGAGAAGAAGATCCTGTTAGGCGTTATGGCTCATTGAAGGGTCGTCTACCTAATCAACAACATCAACCACTGAATCGATCTGTTTCATGCTGTCATTCTGATCTCCCACAATCCGTAGGGTAGGCTTCTATGACTCAGTGACACTGGCATTCGCAACGCTTGCCCGAGCATTGATCATGTTCGTCATAATAACATGGATAACTTTTTGATGTGTAGGTTTCAAGTACGGTCATCGATTGGTTTCTTCCCATGACGTTACCTCCCTTACCGATTCGTGCGCGCTAAGAGTGCTAGCTCCTCCATCGAATCTCAAGTCACATGTGTGGACACACGAAGCCCACCCGTAATGGCTCTCCTGCCATCCTAAACCCTCTCCCACGATAGACCGTTCTCTCGAGCGTCGGAAGTAATACTCCTTCTTGCATAAGCATCATTCGCATGAGAGGTTCATATGCCCTTCCCGTTGATAACCTCCAAGAAAAGGTCGTTTTCCAAGCGATTCCTTGGCTACGGCAACCTGAAGATTACCCGGTCATATGAATCGATCAGGAAAGGCAAACCTCCGTGAATAAAATCCTTGAATCAATCCTTGATCTTCAAGAATCAATCTCGTAGAGGCAAGGCTTATGTTCATCTCGCCTCATTCGTAATAACCCATGAAACTAATTTCTCGTGGAGAGCTCAAGGAGAAGTTGGATCGGGGAATCGATTTCAAGCTGATTATGGCTCTGGATGATTGGCAATATCGGGCTAAGCACATTCCTGGATCTGTTCCTGTCTCCTCATTAACCGGGTCGCAGATGTCTAAGCTTGTCCATGAGGGAATTGCGGATGCTGTTCCGAAGATCCTAACCCAGCTGAAGCAGGATGATGAGATTATTGTCTACTGTTCCCATGAGAGTTGCGTGGGCAGCATTTACGCCTATAACGCCCTAGACAAAGCTGGCTTCACGAATGTCAGTCGTTATTCTGGGGGACTAGCGGACTGGGAAAATGCAGGTTACCCTTTGGAGGGAGATATGGCATGATAACCTGCTCCGATGGGAACACTAAAATCGTTACGATTCCAGCAAAGAAGAGTTAAGCCCCCGGAATAATTCATTGAGAATACTGTCGAGTGTCACAGACCATACTGCAACAGGTCTTAACTGCAACTCCAAATAAACTGTTCATGAAGAGAAAACGGATCAAGCTGGCGATATTCAAGAACGCGGCTTTCATCTCGACTCCAATCCCACGAGAATGAGGAAGAGCTAGGATGTTACAAGCCAGTGTTTACAGGGAAAAGCGCGCGCAGGCATCAGACGGATTCTCATTCTTACAAGAATACTGACAAAGAACAAAGGTTAGAAGACTTGCCGAGATTGATGTCGAGTATTTCTCGACATGATCAATCTGCACCCTTATAGGTAAAGATCTTAGTTGGCGTTATCTCAACCATGACCGAGTTGGATGTGACCCTTCTAGCCTTTTTATATTTCCATATAAACGCTTGATCCACTGGCCCCGCGGAAAATTTGCTTGTTTCGCCGGCAATCTTCGCCACGCCTTCAAGTATTCCAACTCTTGATCCATCAATAAAGGTAAGACATACTCGTTTTTGGTGAAGGATATTCCTGTACCGGACAGATTTGTTGCTTGTATTGATGTAAATTTTTCCATCAAGCTGGACAAAGGATACGGGTACAATATGAGGAGCCCCAGAGGGCTTCACGGTAGCTATGCTGGTAATCTTCACCTTCTCAAGATGATCCAGCAACTCATCTAATGACATAGGCTTAGCACTATAGTACCTCCTAGCTATCGCACTGGCACGTTCGACGGAAAGCTTGAGGATCTTAAGAAGCTCTTCTTTCCAAGGCTCCATTACAGTTCGTTTTACGCTTCACCATCCTAATATGGATAATCATACAAAGGTAACAAAGAATTGCATCAGTTAGTCGGTGGAGATCTGCCCTTATTTTGGCACCACTCTACAGAGCAAGGTCGGCAAAATATTCCCTAACTAATCCATCTCTTTGTAGATTGATTTAATTGGGGCGGACAAACTGCCTGTTCAGCTCCACCTTGGCAGGAATGCTTTCCGTTACCAATTTCTAACTCTTGACATGGATATGGCTAGGGGAAGAATTAAATAGTTATTTCAGGACGCTGACTATGTGCCAAAATTCCACGATAGTCATGGCATTAAAGGAGCAAGTGACGAAGATTTCATAAAGCTACAAAACTCGCCGAAAGATGAATTCGGTGTTACACACATCAACATACTCTATAATAAGCCGGAGGATAAAGCCTTCTGCTTTTTAGATGCTCCAAACAAAGAGGCCGTTGAGAAGCATCATGCCAAGCTAGGCTACACTTGTGACTGGATTACAGAAGTTCAGACTACGGCCTGACGTGTCTACAATTGGGTTGCTGAGGAGAGGATATTCAACCATGGCTGGCCTCTCCGGAGGAAGTCTCTCAGAAGCTCTGTTAATGACTCTGTAATTCTTCCCCTTAATAGGGCATATCGAGAAAGAGATGGCAGAATGAATCTTCAAGATAAGCGCCATGCGCTGGATGTAATTGAACGCTTCTACAGAATGTGGACAACGGGTGACACGAGTGAAGTTGACACTATTGTAGCACCATCCTATGAACAGAATCCTTCACAGCAGGAACAGCCAGAGCGGGATACTTTCCCCGATGTCATCAAAGGGTTCCGAACGGCCTTCCCTGACTTGAATGCTACAATCACGCACGTTCTCGTTGATGGTGACTACGTCCAAGTTCGTGGTGAATGGACAGGTACTCATGCTGGAGAATTGTCAGGTATGCCAGCAACGGGCAAGAAAGTTAGCTTTGTCGCATTTGATCTTCACCGCGTTGAGAATGGACTAATAGCGCAGACCTGGCACCTTGAGGACTTTAATGCGATCCTAACTCAGCTTCGCTGAGAGACTGCCTTGTAGGAAGCAGGACAAGAAGTCAACCGTAAGCAATTAAGAAGAGATAAGCAACGAGAC
>SDBV01005130.1_pt1 | contig 18562 bp, 21 predicted proteins | sample 2277081 | NCBI WGS metagenome assembly SDBV01 (sample SAMN10402039, study PRJNA504765) | marine sediment metagenome | isolation source: marine sediment core GS10_PC15, 223 cmbsf | place: Arctic Ocean: Southern Knipovich Ridge | collected 2010 | reverse complement strand
TTTTTCCCACAATTGGTAAGTCTCCGGGTCCTTTTCCTCCCACTTCAACAGCATGTCCTTTGACCTGCTGAGCGCCCTGTACGTCTATTTCGAGTATTAAAGTTTTGCCTGCCGCAAGTGCTTCGTTCACCTTTTCAGTCAGTGTACCGTACAGGTTTCCAAAGACTTCAGCATATTCGAGAAAAGCGCCCTGCTCGATACGCTTTTTGAGTTCGTCTTCGGTCAGGAAGTAATAGTCTTTGCCTTCGGTCTCAGTATCTGCTTTTGGCCTGGTCGTTGCTGATATGCTCAGGGAAACGTTGTCGAACCTTTTTACGATTTCCCGGCAGATAGTACTTTTGCCGACGCTGCTTGGCCCACTGATAATCACGAGTTTGCTGTTATGGTTCTTCTCGCTCATAGACTACTCGATGTTCTGTACCTGTTCTTTAAGTCTGTCGATGCTGCACTTAATATCTACTACGCAGTGAGCGATTTCCACGTTCGCCGCCTTGCTGCCGATTGTGTTGGCTTCTCGCAACATCTCCTGGCCGAGAAAATCGAGTCGTCTGCCCGCCTGCCCGTCCATTTGGCAGTTTTCTTCGAATTGTTTAAGGTGCGATCCGAGCCGCGTAATTTCTTCGGATATGTCCGAGCGCTCGGCGAAAACGGCTACCTCACGAGCGACGGTCTCGGGGTCGAGCTGAAGCTTTGCGCTGCTGAGTAATTCATCGACCCTGGTTTTGAGCCTGTCGTAGTACTGCTGGAGTACCGAATCTTTTCGTTTACATATTTGCCCGATGCTTTCTTTAACCGCCTGGCAGTTTTTCAGCAGGTCGGCCTGGAGCTCCGCCCCTTCGGCTTGTCGCATCTTTTTCAAGCCCTCTATTGCCCTGGCGACAAGGTCCAGTACGAATTCTTTTACCCGCTGAACCTTCTTTTCATCCGGTAAAACCGGTTCGAGTATCCCCGGCAAATTCAGCAGGCTGCTCACATCCATCGGCGTATTGGTATCGGCAGAGCTGGTTACTTCGTTGAGCTTGTCCAGGTAAACCTTCAATGCAGGGACGTTTATTTCAAAGAGCATATCGGCTGAGACGTTCTTCAGCCGCAGGACGCAGTCAATAGCGCCGCGCGAGATGTTGTGCCGCAGCAGGTCGTATATCTGCTCTTCGAGATAGGCGACCGTTTCAGGCAGCTTTATCCGGGGCTTGAAATACCGGTTGTTCACGCTCTTGATTTCGACGATTTATGTCACACCGTCGAGCTGCCCCTCTGCGTCCCCGTATCCGGTCATACTGTTAATCATAACGCGACACTTTCATCTTTAGAAAAGTCAACGGTTCAATATGATAAAAGCTTTATTCCTGCTCACTGGGAAGCTCAATCTGCCCGCCGGTTTCGATTTCAACTTCAGGAGCGTCAGTCACATCCGGTGATTGGGGAGCTTCACTTGGCGCAGTCGCTACCGGCTGGGTCTGACCAACAGGGGCGTTCTCGGCCTTTGCAACTTTCGGTCTGTAAAACCGCGCAAGAACAACCGAAAGAAGCAGGAAAACGCCGACAAGCGTGACTGTGACCCATGTAAGGAAGTCTCCTGTTTTCGTCCCTAGGAGTCCTCCTGCTCCGCCTCCACCGAATGCGCCGCTGAGTCCGCCGCCTCTGCCTTTCTGAATCAGAATAACCAGAATCAGGACCAGGGCACAGGTAACCCAAATCGCCGCCAGAACGTGCATCATGAAATGTACTTTCAATAGCATTAAATCCATAGTGTCAGTTCCCAAGTAATCTTATTTTGCGGTTTTGCAGTCCTCGGTCGGCTAAGCTGGAATCGACGCGTTTATAATCGCCAGGAAATCATCCATTTTTAAACTTGCACCGCCGACCAGCAGTCCGTCAACATCTTCATTGGCCATCAGCTCAGCCGCGTTTTCCGGCTTTGCCGAGCCACCGTACTGAATACGCATATCATCTGCAAAACTCTTGTCGTAAAGTTTGACAAGCAGTTCTCTAATCATCGCGTGAACTTCCTGGGCCTGGTCTGACGTTGCGGTTTTGCCGGTGCCGATTGCCCATACCGGTTCATAAGCTAACGTCACAGCCGCAGCCTTTTCGGCGCTGAGACCTTCGAGGCCCTTTCTTACCTGCCTTTCGACTATTTCATTGGTTTTGCCTGCTTCTCGCTCTTCGAGCAGCTCGCCTACACATAGTATCGGCAAAAGTCCTCCGTTTATAGCAGCGGCAACTTTTTTGTTTATAAGTTCGTCCGTTTCACCTATGACGTGGCGGCGTTCGGAATGGCCGCACAGGCAGTAGTTGCAGCCGACGTCTTTAATCATCGCGGCGCTGATTTCACCTGTGAAAGCGCCCTTGGGCTCGTAATATATGTCCTGTGCTCCGACGGCGATTCTCGAATTCCTTGCGGCGTTGACGACCTGCGCCAGGTAAACGAAAGGTGGTATTACTGCCACGTCAACTTTGCTCATGTCAACCTGGGCCAGTCCTTGTCTAAGCGCCTTGACCAGTTCCGGTCCGCTATGACTGTCGGTGTTCATCTTCCAGTTGCCTGCTATGAACGGCCTTCTCATCAGTGACTCCTAAAATCTCGATGCTCGATACCAATTCATTCGTAATTCAATTATCTACAGTAATTCTGTTGCCCGCGGGAAGCTGCCTAATATCGAAAGCTGCAAACAGTGCTTTCGTGCTGCATCCAGGCCTTTGATTATGTTCTTATCCGTTCTGTGACCGAGGAAATCCATGAAGAAGTAATATTCCCATTCGCGTTTCTTGCTCGGCCTTGATTCGATATTCGTCAGGTTTATATCGTGCTTTTTGAATACGTCCAGCACATCGGCGAGTGCTCCTGCCTTGTGTGCGGTACTGAAGACTATCGCGGTCTTGTCTTCGCCGGTCGGCCTGGAATCGTCCCTGCTGATAGCCAGAAAGCGGGTGACATTGTTCGTGATGTCCTCGATATTTTCGCAGACTATTTTCAGCCCGTACAGCTCTGCGGCAATGGCTGAGCCTATCGCCGCGGCACCTTTTTCTTCGGCTGCCATCTGTGCGGCTTTTGCGGTCGAAGCGACGGAAATTGTCTTGGCTTCTTTGAACGTCGCTGTCAGCCAGTTGCGGCACTGTGCGAATACTTCCGGCTTGGAGTAAATCTTCTCGATTTTCTCCAGCGGGCAGTTGGCCATGAGGTTGTGATGAATCGCCATCAAAACCTCTGCGCAAATCTTCACATCCGAGTCGGTGAACGCGTCCAATGTTTCGATGACTCCACCGCCGGTTGTGTTTTCAATCGGTACCAGGCCGAGGTCGCAGTGTCCCTTGCTTACCTCGTCGAACGTGCTGCGAATATCGGTCAGCGGTTCATACTCGACGCTCTGGCCGAACTTTAGCATGGCTGCGTTGTGAGTGAAGCTGCCCTCGGGTCCGAGGTAGCCAATTCGCAATGGTCTTTCCAGAGCAAACGAACCGCTCATCAATTCCCGCCAGATGGCGAAAAGCGCTCTATCCGGAAGCGGTCCTTCGTTGGCAGCTTTTATTTTTTCCAGCACCTGTTTCTCGCGGTCGGGTGCGTATATCTGGCCGCCGGTCTTGTTCTTGACCTTGCCGATTTCAATGACTACCTGCGCACGCTCATTGAGGAGCTTGACAAGCTCGTGGTCAATCTGGTCTATTCGTTCTCTCAGCGGTTCAAGAGTCATATTTCGCTCGATACAGGAAAATGCTGGACGTCAAAAATCGTATTTTGTAAAAAGCGAGTATAATTACCACAGATTCGCCTCATAGTCAATTAAATTGGCACGGCAATTGGATATCCTGATATGCCAAAAACGCAGCCCGAAGGACTGATATACACGATTTTTGCCACGGACTGGGGATATTTCGGCCTGGCCGGAACAAAACAAGGGCTTTTACGCAGCCACCTGCCGCATGCCAAAGCCGAAATCGTCGAGGCCCGGCTACTCAAAGGCCTGGAGTCAGCCACATTCAGCCGGAGCTATTTCAACACCCTGCAAAAAGGCATAATTGCTTATTTTGGTGGTTCTTACGTCAATTTCGATCCCGACTTGTCGGGGCTCGATGGGCTTACACCGTTTTGCCGGGCTGTTCTTCAGGCCTGCCGTCATATCCAGCACGGAAAGACGGTCAGTTATCAAGGCCTCGCCGGAAAGATTCGCAGGCCCAAATCCGCCCGTGCGATTGGCAACGCCCTTGGAGCAAATCCTCTGCCTTTGATTATCCCCTGCCATAGGGTGATTCGAGCCGATGGGAAAATCGGAGGCTTCACCGCCACAGGCGGTGCACAAATGAAAAAACGAATGCTCGACCTCGAAAAAGCTGTCGCAAAGTAGCACAAAACCTTATTAATTTGCGATTCGAACATGGCGAGATGACTCAGCAGATTCTGGCTGATAAGGTCGGTGTTACCCGCCAGACGATTATCGCAATCGAGCAGGGCAAGTACTCGCCTTCACTGCCCCTTGTCCTTAGAATAGCAAAGACCTTCGGCGTGACAATAGAACAGGTTTTTGAATTAAATGAGGACTGATATGTTCTTCGAGAACTACAAAGCCACGCACAACTGAACGATGTGTTTTTAAGAATCTATCCTCAGTCAGTCGATTATTTCAAGCACTTCCATTTTAGCGTAATGCTGCCCGTCATAACATCGAATGACATAAACGTTGCCGGCTTGGAGAGTATACTTGGGTCGGTCATCGTAACCGGAATCAGGCGCTTCAGCTATATCATCAAAGATTTTGTCTGTCTCAAGAATACCAGGGCCATTTTTGCCTCTTACATCAGTGTTCCTCATTATGAGACTGTTTCCTGTTTGATGTACAAATAAATCACTTTTGCCGTAAACCTTCTTGAAACCTGCGGCGAAACTTACCTGGTCTAATACCCTGGCTTGAAGGACAGCAGTTCCGGAAAGAATATTATCATTGGCGAAGTCTTTTGAGCCGTCAGGCTGATAAACCCAACGCACTTTTGCTTTTCTGGTTCGGTACCCATTTAGTTCACATGTTGCAGTTTGGCCCCTGGTGGTATTCACATTTGTGTATAGACCGTAATAGTCTGGTTTGCGCGCTCTTATTCTGACTTCCCCTGAACGCAGACCGGCCAAAGTGAATGCTCCATTTGCATCGGTAGTTGTCGAGGTATTGCCGCTCGAAACACGTATAGCTTTGGCATCGGCGTCATCTTCCAGATGAACCGTTCCTTTTACAGTGCAGGAATTTTCAGGCGATACACGTTCTAAAACAATATCATCCCATACTATTACTTTTCCCTTTTGGAATACGACCGGGCGACGAAATTCGTGATATTTGGGATGAATTACACGAAGCTCCGCCGATCGGCCATCACGGTCAAAAATAACTTTCGTTTGCCCTTCGGAAATTTCATCGGGTCTGTAACCGCCTCGTGTCAAGCGAAGCTCGGTTCTTGCCTCGCCGAAATTTTCGTCCTCTGAATGAACTCGATAAATAAAAGCTCCATTGTTATCATGCTCTTTTGAGTCTGCAAGTTCACCTTTCGTTTTGTTGGCAAGGGCTAAAAGTTCTTCGTCCCAGGTATCATCACGCAGTGATGCTTTTACGTTAGTACTTCCTTTCCATTCGAAGTGGACTTCCTTTACAGCGACGCAGACATATTCATCACTGGCTTTGTCTTTCATTCGAACGATAATCTCATCAACGACAGCAGGCTCATTGAAAAAGAAATAACCCTGGATTTCATCTTTAGCGCCGTCGTATTTATTATATACAGGTGATTGGTATCGGTGATGACCGGGTGTGACAGTTCCATTTGTGCGAGGCTTGGCCATTAACCAGACGGATTCATACTCACCCATATTATATCTGAAAGTGACATAGACTTTCTCGCCCGCCTTCAGTATCGCAGGTGACTCGGGTTCGGTTGAAAGGATTTTGAGTTTACAATTACCTTTTTGTGTTACCATAACGCTCTGCCGGGCACAGTCGCCGTAAAACAGTAGCAGTGCTAACAGTAAGACGATTGAAAAACTGGCAATGTATTTAGCTGATGTACTTTTTCCCATATTTATCCCCTTAAAACGCTTTTATATTGTATGTAATATCTTTAGTTTTTCAAGATATTATTTTGAAATGGTTAACAGCCTGTACTTATTTAGTATCTGTTGCAAAAAGCTGTTACAATCCTCTTCTGGCAAGAGTTCTTCGAAGACTACAGCAAGAGGTACGATTAAGCGGTGAGCATCCTATAGCTTGCCACAATCAGCAGGGCGACGAATGCCATCCGGACGTATATCTTCGGCAGGGCGTGCGTCAGCCTTGCTCCAAAAAATCCTGAAATCACAGCAGAGGGAATCACAATCGCAGCGATTTTTATCGATTCATTCATTGATATACCGTGCTGGCCGAGTGTAGCGTTCTTTAACGCCGAGCCGACCGCGGCAATGAGGATTATCGTCGCCGCTGAATTGGCGATGGCTTTTTTCAGCGGCATCCTGAGCAGGATCTGCTGCAGCGGTACGCACACGGTCCCGCCGCCAAGCCCTAACAGTCCTCCGTTCAGCCCGGTAAGCAAACCGATTATCACGCAGAGCAAAGCCGAGTTTTTAATCGGGCCTCGGTTTTTCTTGAGGTGCGGTCTGAAGTCGTGATATAGACGCATCGCATTGTGATAAATCACGTAGAACAGGAACAGGCCGAATACCCGCGCAAGGATATAACTATTGTCACCGGAAAAGAACGGAGCGTTGCTCAGCATCACGCCGCTGATTGAACCTATCGCCGCCGATGGTACCAGGTACTTAAGCACAGTACCCTCAAAAATCTGCTCTCTTCTGTGGGCAAATGTTGCCGATGCGGCCACGAAGAAATTGCATATCATCGCAGAGGCCTGGTAAAGATGCTGATTCTCGCCGAACGCGAAAACCAAAGCGGGAATCATTACGACCGAACCGCCGATACCCAGCAATCCTCCGAACAGACCCATCGCCGCACCAATCGCTACAAGCAGAAGATAATAAGTCATAGGCTCAACCAAAAAGTTCCCTGAATTTTGCAGCGATGTCGCTGCTTTCGCACAGCGTCTGTCCGATTAAGCATGCGCGTACGCCGACGCTTATAAGTTTCTCAACCTCAGCCCGCGTTTTTATTCCGCTTTCGGCGACAAGCTCATTGGTATCGTCCAGCAGTGCCGACAGCCGCGAGGTCGTATTAATATCAACCGTCATCGTTGAAAGGTCACGGTTATTTATTCCGAGCACACTGTAGCCTGCCTTGGGAAATCCGACAAACGAACGCACTTCGAGCAGCCGGTCGGCGGCGTGCACTTCAAGCAAAACAGTAAGAGTTAATTCCGCCGCCAGAATCATCAGGTCGGATATTTCGGCTTTGTTGAGCACGTCGGCAATCAGCAGTATCGCGTCAGCGCCCGCCGCCCGCGATTCATACACCTGCCACTGGTCAATGATGAAGTCCTTTCGCAGCACCGGCAAATCAACCGCCGCCTTGATTTGATTTATGTATTCGAGCTTTCCCTGGAAGTATTTCTCATCGGTCAGGCAACTAATGGCATCAGCGCCGCACGCCTGGTACGTCTTTGCTATTTCAACGGCATCGAAGTCTTCGCGAATAACACCGGCCAAAGGCGACGCCTTTTTAACTTCGGCGATAACGTTCATACCTCGCGGATTGGGCTTTGTAACAGCCTTGTAGAAGTTGCGGCACTTCGGCATTGAGCCGATTTGCTCTTTGAGCTGTTCGACGCTGGTGTTCTTTTTGCGCTCGGCAACTTCCTCTCTTTTATATTCAATTATCTCATCGAGTATATTCGCCACTGCTGTTTATCCCGCTATCTTAACGTATGCCATTCGGACCTGATTGAGCGTTTCGGCGAGAATCTTTGCTTCGTCCTCACTCAGGTTACCCTTGGTCTTTTCCTCGAGCGTCTCCAGCATGTCGATATTGTACTTGGCAAGCTCCAGGTCCGGCTCTCGATTCTCCTGGCCTTCAACCTTGAACGCTCCCATCGAGAAAAATGCCTGCGTAGTCAGCGTGCTTATAAGCGCAGCCAAATCTCCTTTCGGCAGCGGCCCGCGACGCTTCGGTTGCTGCTCGTCTTTTTCGGCGTCGGCTGCTAATTTCTCTTTTTCCTTCTGCGCCTCAGCCTTCCAGTCCTCATCGATAATGATTTTCTTTTCATCTTTCTTTTCTTCTTTAGCCATAATCAATGCTCCTTCGGCTGGTCATTGTTACTTGCGATACTTTTTTATCTGCCTGTCAACGTCTCTTTTTGACTGCCTGTCCGCGATTGACCGGCGTTTATCATACTGCCTCTTTCCGTGGGCAAGGGCCAGCTCCACCTTTGCAAAACCGCGACTGTTAAAATATATCCGCAGAGGCACTAATGTAAAGCCTCGCTGTTCGAGTTTGCCTTTAATTTTGTGAATCTCGCGCTTGTGCAGCAGCAGTTTTCTTTTCCTGGTAGGCTCGTGGTTGTTGATACCAGCCTGCTCGTATTGAGCGATATTGGCGCCGACGAGGAAACATTCATCACCGGCGATTCGGGCATACGAGCCGCTCAGGTCTGCTGAATGGTCACGCAGGGACTTGACCTCCGAGCCGACGAGCGATAGCCCAGCCTCGATTTTCTCCACAAGCTCGAAGTTGTGATAGGCCTTTTTATTGACCGCTACCGGGCCTTGCTTGTCAGTACTTTTATCTTTCTTTGCAGGCATTGAGGCAATCATAGCCCGGCAGAGCTACTTTTGCAAGCCGCCTCGAAACGAGACAGACTGCGACTTTTACCTTGGTGCAGATGAAAAGAATCCGTGCAACAGAAACTGGTGGACAAACGCCCCGGCCAGCCAGACTGTGAAACTGATGGTTAGAATGAGCCACACCGGCAGGCCTTTGCGAAAACACACAAGCGCGGTGATAAAAAACAGGATGCTCGGGATAATGCCCCAGATAGCACCCTGGCAATAGCGGGCCATTGCTTCAGGCGGCTTTTGCGGCTCGTAGTACAGCCAGAGCATAGCAAATAACCCAGTCAGCGGCATCACCGCAATTAGTCCGCTCAGACTCGGTACCTTGCGGCCGATGTACGTGCACAAAGCTATGATGCAGCCGCCAATAGCGGCTTTGAATAACAGTTGCATAACTTCACCCCAGCGAACAAATACTTACTTTACCAGCCGCAGGCAAATCGGATAGCGATAGTGCTCACCGTTGTTGGCCTTGATTGTGGCAATGATGCAGAAGACAAGGTTAACGACCTGCACCGCGGGCAGCAGAAACGCACCTATACATACCATAATCAAAAGGCCGGATACTATCGATGCCAATACTACCGTTATCTGGAAATTCAGTGCCTCTTTTCCCTGCTCATCGATGAATGGGTGATCATCTTTCTTGACCAGCCAGACAATTAGTGGCCCGAGGAAGCTCGTAAAGATTGCCAGCAGGTGACAGAGCATTGCCATTGTCCTGACGTCTTTTGGGATGTCTGCGGTAGGCTGCTCTGCCGGCGGAGTCTCGGGGGTTTGGGGTTCTTGAGGGGTTTGTTCTTCTGCCATAGTGTCACTCCCTAACACTTAACAATCGTAATTAGCACAACTTCTACTACTATTACACAGCCCATTAGATATGGTCAAGAAAAATCCCCCCGAGCCGATGGGCTATTTTCGATTGACTATTTGCCGCTGAAAGCGCTGAATAACAGGCAAAGCGAAATAGAAAATAGAAAATTTCTCGTGTCAGATATGGCCTTAACTGAAAATGCGGCGGCGGCATTGGGACTGACCGCGATTGCCGGTCTGAGCACCCTTAATCCTTCATCCTTCAATCCTTCATAGGCATTTTGCCTATAAAAAAAAGAGCAATCTTCCTGCGCATAAAGTTGCAAGCTAATTTGAAGTCTGAGCGTATAACAGGTAGAATCAGAATAAGCGAACCGGACAGCAAAAAGATTGGTACTGAACGGAAAAGCTCGGCTCAGTATATTTCAAAAAGAAAAATAAAGCTAAAGCCAAAGCTTTTCCGTTTTTTTACCTTCTGATTTCGTAGTTCACTGTTTCTATAATTTCCTGTATAATCTTCGATGCTTATTATAATTATTTCTCTGTGGTCTTTGCCTGCCCGACGTAGCCTTGGCGTAGGCGGGTGTCCTCTGCCTGCCCTGCGTAGCTTTAGCGAAGCGGGGTGGCTAAACTTCTTTTTATTAGAGCATACTTAAACAGCTTTATGGAAGCGACGGTGAAAAACAAAAGTCTGTGGTATGTCGGCGGCCTGCATTTCCAGTGCGCACAGTGCGGCATGTGCTGCTCCGGACCGGGCGAAGGCTACATCTGGGTAACCCGGCCTGAAATCGAATTCATCGCCGATTTCCTGAAAAGCTCCGTCGGAGAACTTCGTAAAAAATATCTCAATCGCGTCGGTATGCGCACGAGCATTACCGAAGACAGAAGTACAAAAGACTGCATATTCCTCGAAATGGTCGGCGGCGAAAAGAAGTGCAGGATTTATCCGGTCAGACCGACCCAGTGCAGGACATGGCCTTTCTGGTCGAGCAATCTTACAAGCCCCAAGGCATGGAACGAAACCACACAACGCTGCGACGGCATCAACCGCGGAAGGCTGTACAGCTTCGAAGAAATCGAGAAAATCCGAAAGATAAGAAAGTGGTGGGAAAATGAAACCGCCGCTGATTGACCAAGTCCATCAGATATATAAAGAGATTGAATCATCTCTTCGAACTTCTCCCGACCTTGCAGGCAAGTGCAATTGCTGCGGTAAGTGCTGCGATTTCAAATCATTCGACCACCTGCTCTATGTAACACCTCCGGAAATCGAATATCTTGCCCACCACATCGGCGCCGAAAATATCAAACCAATGTCCGACGGCATCTGTCCGTATAACGAAAAAGGCAAATGCACGGTTTATGATTATCGTTTTTCAGGCTGTCGCATCTTCTGCTGCCAGGGCGACAAAGAATTCCAAAGCCAACTAACCGAATCAACCCTGACCCGGCTCAAATATCTATGCGAAAACCTCGCCATGCCCTACAAATACATGGAGCTATCAACGGCCCTGAGTGGTTCTCGGCCCTGTACTCAGAACACAGAACGCAGCACGAGCCGTCGCAGACGGCTTAGTATTCGTCAATCGGCAGGGGGATATGGTCCTGCGGGTCGCATAGATTAATGTACTGGACACTGTGCAGCAGCGTGCCGTTTTGCTTGTAGAAGTTATACAACCGGCCGATTTTCTCCGTGTCGGTCACTTCGAGATGCTCGGACCACTTATCGATTTCAGCTCCCCATATAATCTTCGTGCCGTCCTTGGCGAAAAGTTCAATGTGCGGTTTGCTGCGGCTGTTTCTACCGGAGAAATTGCTCACGTCTATACTTTCTATTTCAAACAGCAGCGGTTTTTCGGCGGTAACCAGACCGTCCATACGGTCAAGCCGATGCAGGATATCCACCGCCGCAGCAAGGTCGTCTTTTTCCCATACGGTTCCGGGCTTTGGTGCTCTTTGTGTAGCAAGGCCGGTGATTTTAACTATCGGCAGGGCATCCAGCGGGACGTAATCCAGCACCACAAGGTCTATATCGACGTAGTATTTGCTGCCGATTTCTACCATGCCCAGCGGCTTTCGCCATCGCCCGCTGATTAACAGGCTGTCGTGCGTCGCCTGAATGCTCACATCATCCAGCCACGGTACAAACGTCGCGATGTTCTGCTGCACCGAACCGGCGACTTCCTCATCGATACTCAAATCTTCCCCCGCCGCGTGCGCCGCGGTGTATATCTTTTCCTTTATAGCTTCATTAACCCATGACGGGGCATCGACGAGCTTGAGCGCGCCGGTCGTTGCAGAGACGTCAGCTTTATTGTCAACGTACTGATTCAGAAAAATGATTCCTATCGGGATAAGCGCAACCAGCCCGACCAGGACCAGTACCTTGAGCAGCGCGCCAATACCCCGTCTGGCTTCTTTGGCTTTTTTGCGCTTGAGGTCTTTGCGACCTAACAGGCTAAACGCCCTGCGAGAGGATTTGGTTTTCTTTCGTTTTTTTGCCACCGGAAACAAATTCCTTAACAGCAATATCCTTTGTTTTCTCGTGGTCCACAATCGCCTGACCAACTATCTGGCTGCAAAGCTCTGTCATTGAGATACCGATTTTCTCTGCAGCCTTGGGCACACATGAGTGCACCGTCATTCCGGGTACGGTATTAATCTCGAGCGCGTATGCCGTTCCATCGTCGGCGAGGATAGAATCAACCCTCGCTACATGCCGGCAGCCAAGACACTCGAAACACTTCACCGCGTCGCTGCTTATTCTTTTAATCAAACGCGCATCGGTCACCGTATCGAAAAGATATTCGGTATTATCATCGACGTACTTTGCGTGGTAATCATAAAAACCGACCTTCGGCCTTATTTCAAGTATCGGCAAGGCCCGGCCGTTAAGTATCCCGACGGTAATTTCACGACCGGCGATAAATTCTTCAATCATATATTTTTCGGAAATGCTTTTATTAATATAACATTGGGTTATTGCTTCTTCGGCACCGTTCACTATATCGACACCAACACTGCTGCCATGGCTGACGGGCTTGACGACATACTTACCTGTAGGTGAAGGAACTTTCTCTTGAACCTGCTGAACGCTGATTGAATCAAGAAACCTAATAAATGTGGGTGTCTTGACGCCGGCTTTTTCAAAACAGGTTTTGGAGGTGATTTTATCCATTGCTGCTTTGCTTGCGAAAGAATCCGAATGAGTATAGCAAAGCCCTCTTTCTTCGAGCAGCTTCTGAATCTGTCCGTCCTCGCCGAACTCACCGTGCAGGCAAATGAAGAAAACGTCAATGCTTTTGTCATCCAGTATCCGCAAATCATCCGGCGTTACGTCGGCGACTATAGTCTCATAGCCTCCCTCACGCAGAGCATCAGCCACACACTGTCCGGTCCCGAAGCTGATTTGGCGCTCGGTACTTATACCGCCTGACAGAACCGCTATTTTCAATTGACTATTGCCTATTTTCAATTTCTTACCGTTCCCTCTTAATCTCAATCATGCACCCGCCTGCAACAAATAGAGAATAGTAAATAGAAAATAGTAAATTTTTTATTCCCAGATTTCTATTTCCAGTTCCAGTTCAATCTCGAACTGCTCTTTTACTCGCTGCTTAACGGCCTCGATGAGACGGCAGACGTCCTTGCTGGTGCATCCTTTTTCGGCGATGATAAAATTGGCGTGCTTTTCGCTGACCTTTGCCCCGCCGATTTGCAGCCCCTTCAGACCCGCCCGGTCAATCATCGCCCCGGCGCTCAGGCCTCTCGGATTCTTAAAGATACAACCGGAGTTTTTGGTGTTGAGAGGCTGGTTGTTCTTCTTGTAAATCCATATCTCTTTTACCGTGCGCATTATCTGCTCGGGGTCACCCTCACTCATCTCCAGGGTCGCGCTGAGTATAAACGGCGCGGAAATATTCGTATTGCGATAATCGAATATCAATTCCGGCTTGGACTTTTCAAATATGGTCCCGCTGTTGTCCATCAGCGTTACCTTCTCAACCACCGCGCCGATGTCACCGAAGTTTCCGCCCGCGTTCACCTTCACCGACCCGCCGATTGAACCGGGTATACCGGTAAGCGATTCGAGTCCCGACAGGCCTTTCTCAACGCAGGTCAGTACCAGCTTCGCCAGTTCAACTCCTGCCCATGCGGTGATAGTGGTCTCGTTGTACTCTGTCTGGGCGAATTGTCCGGCGTCCAGTTTTATGACCGCTCCCCTGACGCCGTCATCGCCGATTAGTAGATTCGACCCGAAGCCGAGCACATGCATAGGAATATCTTTTTCTTTGCAGGTAAGCACAACCTCTTTCAGTTCGTCCACAGTCCGAGGCCTGATGAAATAATCGGCAGGTCCGCCCAGGCCGTACCATGTGGATTTTGAAAGCGGGTACTTCTCTTTAACTATCTGCTCTAAGCCACTGAATAAACTCATCTGCCACCTTCCAAATGTCGCCTGCGCCCATAGTAACGACAAGGTCGCCGCTGCCCACATTTTGTTTCAAATGTTCACAAATCCGGTCAAAGCCGTCAATGAACCTTGCCTCGCTGTCCGCCCGGCAAATCCGGTCCACCAATTTCTGCGCGTTCACCTGTTTTTTCGCAAGCTCACTGTCCCGGACAAAGTAAATCTCCGGCACAATAGTTATATCAGCAAGATTAAAGCTTTCAGCAAAATCATCAAGCAAAAATCTTGTCCTGCTGTACTGGTGAGGCTGAAATACACACCAAAGCCGCTTTGGCGAGTACCTTTCGCGTATCGCCGCCAGTGACGCCCTGATTTCCGTCGGGTGATGGGCGTAATCATCGAGCACCGTAATCCCGTTGACCTCGGCCTTGAGCATCAGCCGCCGGTCAACGCCCGCAAACTCATCAAGAATCTCCAATACCTGCCCTGCCTCGATACCAGCCTGCGTGCCCAGGGCAATTACCGCAAGGGCATTGGACACATTGTGCAGACCCGGCAACTGAATATTCGCTCTGCCTGATGGATACCCTTTTTGATAGACGTCGAAGCTGTAACAGCCGTCCTTCAAAGCAAGGTTCTTTGCACTGAAATCGAAATCGCCGTCCAGCCCAAAAGTCTGATATCGACAATCTTTACCCAGCCGTGACAGCATTTCTCTGATGTTCGGGTCCTGCCCGTTAACCACTAAGCTGCCTTGCCGCCGTACGCCCCGTGCAAAATCCGCAAAGGCGTCGATGATATCGTCTTCGTCCTTATAGTAATCGAGGTGGTCCTGCTCAATATTCAGTATCGCCGCAAACTTAGGCCGAAGGTTCAAAAAGCTGCGGTCATATTCACAAGCCTCAGCCACAAAATAAGAGCTGCCTCCCGTGCCGGATGAACTGCCCAATTGCGTCACATCAGCGCCGACTATGTAGTTAGGCCCGATTCCTGCCCGGCTCATCACAAAGCTCAGCCACCCGCTGGTCGTACTCTTGCCGTGCGTACCAGCCACCGCGATTCCGTCGTAGCGGTTCATCAATTCGCCTAACATCTCTGCATATTTATAGACTTTCAATCCAGCCGACCGTGCTTTTTGCAGTTCCGGGTTATCTTCCTTGACCGCCGCAGAAATCACCACCGCGTCGAGCTTTTCGCCGAGATTATCCGCACCATGACCGATTTTAATATCCGCACCGAGTTCGCGGAGCCTGTCAACAACCTCGCTGCCGGCCTGATCCGACCCGCTGACAATGGCCTCGTTCGCCAGCAGAACCTTCGCCAGGCCGCTCATACCGATACCGCCTGCGCCAATAAAGTGGAACTTCCTGCCGGCCAGAGATGTGTCAATCCGAGGCTTTACCACATCGTACCGGTGTGCTGCGGCTATCTTAGGCGAGTCTGTCCTTATCTCCTGAGGCATATATCGTCCCTGATAACAAACCGATTTCCTTAAGAATCTAATCTATCAAAGTGAATATAGAAAAAAAGGAAAAAATAGAAAAGACCTGCTGCTAAGGTTAATTTGTGAGTAGTTAAATGGTTAATTACAGTTTGTTAAACCGGCCCGGCAAAGGACAGGCACAGGTCCCAAAGGATGCGTCTAAATGCTCAAATTAACCAATTAACTAATTAACCAGTTAACAATTCTACCATTGCGCTTCGCCGTATGGGCCGAGGTAGCCTTGTTGTTTCGGCTTCGGCCGGGATTTGATAATAGCCTCGGCTATCGCAATATCAGCAGGGGTGGTAATCTTCAGGTTAGAAGAATCAGTCTCCACAATTGCTACTTTCTCGCCAAGCGCTTCGACTAACTGGGCGTCGTCGCTGATTTTGGTTTTATCGAGTTTACTCAGTTCTGCGTATGCCTTTTTCAGAAGTTCTTTTTTGAATACCTGTGGCGTCTGCGCTTCATAAAGTCCCGCCCGGTCAACGGTCTTTTCTATAATACCGTCTTTGACTTTTTTTATTGTAGCTACTACAGGCGCAGCTAACATCGCAGCGCCGGTCCCGGCAGCGGCAGCGAAGCAATCATCTATCCATTCATTTTTCAGACAGCAGCGAACCGCATCATGTACCGCAATCAGGGTGATGTCTTCTTTAATCAGTTCCAGTCCTTTGGCGACCGTCTCGAAGCGCTCAGCCGCTCCGGTGTACATCTTGACGTTAAAAAACCCAAGATTATCCTTCCACTTGACCTCGACCAATTCCTCATCTTCGGCCGGGATAGCGAGCAGGATTTGTTTCACGTCGTCACGGTCGGCAAAAAACTCGATACTCCGCAAAAATACGGCTCTACCCGCAACATCCGTGAACGGCTTCTTCCTTTTGCCGCCAAACCGGCTACTCGAACCGGCAGCACAGATAATAACCGCAACCCGTGGTGAGCTTGTCGAATCCACATTCTCAACCATATTTCACTCCTGAATTCACTGGCCAATAAGGTTATAAAACTAAGCCTGTTTACACAAGGGCAATCTGGGCCGTGCCAGGCAGTTGCAATACAACAGATGTAATGCTATCATCGTAGAATAGTTAATTTTGTTCCAGAAATCGTATTCGTCCGTCAAATAGTTTTATTGGAAAGTATAATTATGGCTACCGTTCGCTCACAAAAGAATCCGATTATTGCTACTGCTGATGTAAAACCGCTTCGGGACGACTACGAAGTGGTCGGCGCATTTAACACCGCTGTGACCAGGCTGGGTGATGAAGTGCTTTTGTTACTGCGAGTTGCCGAAAGACCGCTCGCCAACAACGACAAGGCCACCTTCGCCCCGATTCATGACGTTGATAAAAATGAGCTGGTTCTTAAAGAATTCGATAGGAGTAATTCACAAATCGATTTCTCCGACCCGCGGCTGATTACCACACAGGAGGGTACTTATCTGACCAGTATATCACACCTGCGGCTGGCTCGAAGCCGTGACGGAGTAAACTTTGAAATTGACGATACCGCAGCAATCAGCGCAGCTAATGAATATGAAACCTTCGGCCTCGAAGACCCGCGTATAACAAAAATCGGTTCGACTTATTACATCAACTACGTCGGTGTTTCACCTGCCGGAGTCACCACCTGTCTTATCAGCACGAATGATTTCAAAAACTATACCCGTCACGGAGTAATTTTCTGTCCCGACAATAAAGACGTCGTAATATTCCCTGAGAAAATCAACGGCAAATACTTCGCCATACATCGTCCCGCGTCAGGCCTGTTTAAGAAAAATGATATGTGGCTCGCAGAATCGTCTGATTTGCTTTGCTGGGGCAATCATAAATTCATGATGAGCCAGGGTACCGATGGTTGGGACTGCGCGAGAATCGGCGCAGGCGCCGTACCCTTCAAAACCGACGCAGGCTGGGTCGAAATCTATCACGGAGCCGACCGCGACAACCGCTACAGCCTCGGCGCTGTCCTGCTCGACGCAGACCAGCCCTGGAAAGTCCTTGCAAGAACAACAAAACCGGTGTTCGAGCCGGAAGCTGATTACGAATGCAAGGGATTTTTCGGCAACGTAGTATTTACATGCGGACTGCTCTGTGAGTCCCGGCGCGCCGGGATGCCCAAGGTAGACGAAAAGATTAAACTCTATTACGGCGCGTCCGATACCGTCACCTGCTACGCCGAAATCGACCTGCCGGATATAATGGCCTCGTTGAAGTAACAGATTGACGGTCTTAACAGTATTATTTAAACTCGGCGGCATTCGAACAATCTTGCCGTATCTGCTCGTTTCCTGTATCTTGTGCGAATGACTGATGCCGAGGCAATGGAATCAAAGGCTCGTCCTGCACGGATGCCAATCCCGAAAAGGATATACGCCTATTTAGCGGCCCGGCCTTACAGCGTTATCCTTCTTGCCGCTCTTGCATACAATATCTTTGCCAAGTTATTCTGGGCGTACCGCCTGCAGCTCAAAGGCGAGTTCTATCTGTGGATTCTTTCGGATATAGCGGTGCTTGCCGGTATCGAAGTCGTCTTTGCTCTTATCTGTTTTTTCCGACGCAAGCCGAACACCATTCGACTTATCAGTTTCATTGCGGCATTGGTTTGCGCGTGGTCGGTAATAAACGCCGCCTGGCTTCGGCGAACAGGAACGCAGGTATTACCCGGAGTGATGCTGCCAATGTTCAGGGCGCCGGGCAATTCATTTAGAGCAGTCGGCTCCGGCCTTGCGCTGATGCCAGCCTCAGCGGTCATCATTCTCGGCGGCAGCGCGATTCTCCTTGCTTTTTTCTTCTCCATTATAGCTAAACCTGTCCTGCCTAAGTACAAACCGAAGCGATTTGCTGTAAGAATAATCCTTAGCTGCATGCTGATTGCGGTCACCACAACCGGCAGGTTCCTCACAAAGGACCACAATTCTCTGCAGACTGTCGCCCAGGGCCTGAAATTCAATTGCCAGATGAAGGCTTTCTTAAGTCTCTTTGCAAAAACCCCAAGCCAGCTAAAGCGGTCTGATTTCGCCAGGGCCAGCCGCAGATTGCCCCGATTCGACGAGATTATCATCGAACCTGTTTCTCCGAGTAAATTATTCAAACACAAT
>SDBV01005129.1_pt1 | contig 18565 bp, 12 predicted proteins | sample 2277081 | NCBI WGS metagenome assembly SDBV01 (sample SAMN10402039, study PRJNA504765) | marine sediment metagenome | isolation source: marine sediment core GS10_PC15, 223 cmbsf | place: Arctic Ocean: Southern Knipovich Ridge | collected 2010 | reverse complement strand
CCCCCGTAGCTCCCCGTATCGGCGAATGGCCCCGTGGCCGACTGCAGCACGCAATCGGGCGGACCCCAGGCCACCAGGGGATTCGGCGCTCCGCCGGCATCCGGATCCGCGTCCCAGCGGTAGAGCGAAACCTCGGTGTCCGGGCCGCTGCCCGTGATCGTAAAGCCGATCCAGTCCAGCGCGGCGAGCGTCCCGTCCCCCGCGCAGGATCCAAGCGTCGCCTGCCACAGCGGGTTGTAGTACTCCCAGCGCCACTCCCCTGATTTCACCTTGAAGTGGAGTTCGTAGTGGGCAGCCAGCGGCCCACTCGGAGCGTTCGAGCGCGTGATGAAACCCGCCGGCGTCGTGGTGAGCGGGCTGCGGATCTGGATCTTGCCGTACTGGTCCGGGGTCCCCACGTCGCCGCCGGACACGCCGCCCTGCCAGCGCATCTGTGCCGGGGCGCTCGTCCTGGGGCCCGTCTCCGCGAGTTCGTTGCCGACGATCGCGAAGCTCAGGCGGTCCACCACCCAGTCCGGGCCGAGGCTGCTGCGATCGAAGTCGTCGCTGTACTGGGCGGCGGCGGTTGGCGTCGGCGTCGCAGTGGGCGTGGCCGTAGGCGGACCGGCTGTCGGCGTAGCGGTTGGCGTCGGTGTCGCGGTGGGCGTGACCGTGGGCGGACCGGCTGTCGGCGTAGCGGTTGGCGTCGGTGTCCCGGTGGCCGTCGGCGTAGCGGTCGCGGTTGGAGTCGCGGTGGGCGTGGCCGAGCCCGCTGTCGGCGTAGCGGTTGGTGTGGGCGTGGCCGCGATCGGCAGGCTCGATTGAGCGTAAAGGCCGATGTCCGCTGCTCCTTGATCATTCCCCCCGGAGGCGAGCCAGCTGGGCATGGAGGTACCCGGATGACCGAAGCGAATCTTGTGCAGAAACTCCCATGGATTCTCCACCGCGACCGTGCCCACCCACACTGGATCCTGAGCGGTGCCAAAATTGATCTCCGTTCCGTCATCTCCATGACAGTAAGAACAATCGCCCGTTGCGTAGTGACTCTGCCCCTGCAGCTCGTCGCCAACAAATTGTCCGAAGGGATCGATGAAAGCATCCGTATCGATCACCTGGGTCTGCAGAAACTGAACCAGATCTCCAATGTCCTGATCACTGAGTCCATAGTTCGCGAAGCCGTGTCCGTTCGAAACAGAGTCGCCCCCGATGAGTTCGAACGCCTCGGCGGGAGTCTGGGTCGAGTCAAAGACACCCCGAATCCCGCTAAAATGGGATCCCGACCCGTAAGCGCCGTCGACCCCCTTGTAGTCCCAACCGTGACATTCCTTGCAACGGAAGGTCGAGCTGCCCTGTTGCTGTCCCGCAGCCGGGTACAGCGGGTGATCCCCGGTGGGCTCCATGGCACCGTTGACCGCCCACCAACGATCCCACAGCAAACCACCGCGCAGCGCGTCTCCTTCCGGCGCACCGGGCGCAGCGAGCGCACCGAAGGACCAGTTGTCGGCGCGGCTGTCCGCTGAATCATTGCCGTAGAAGCGGATGCCCCCGTATCGCCCCGTATCCGCGAAGGGCCCCGTGGCCGACTGCAGCACGCAATCGGGCGGACCCCAGGTCGCGAGGGGATTCGGCGCTCCGCCGGCATCCGGATCCGCGTCCCAGCGGTAGAGCGAAACCTCGGTGTCCGGGCCGCTGCCCGTGACCGTAAAGCCGATCCAGTCCAGCGCGGCGAGCGACCCGTCCCCCGCGCAGGATCCAAGCGTCGCCTGCCACAGCGGGTTGTAGTACTCCCAGCGCCACTCCCCTGATTTCACCTTGAAGTGGAATTCGTAGTGGGCAGCCAGCGGCCCACTCGGAGCATTCGAGCGCGCGATGAAGCCCGCCGGTGTCGTGGTGAGCGGGCTGCGGATCTGGATCTTGCCGTACTGGTCCGGGGTCCCCGCGTCGCCGCCGGACACACCGCCCTGCCAGCGCATCTGCGCCGGGGCGTTCGCCCTGGGACCCGTCTCCGCGAGCTCGTTGTCGATGATCGCGAAGCTCAGACGATCCACCACCCAATCCGGGCCCAGAGCACTCCGATCAAAATTATCGAAGTACTGCTGCGCAGTGGAACTCACGAGCTTGCGGATGAAGCCATCCTGCTTGGTCGTGATGTAGATCTCACCCGCCCGATCCATGCCAAAGCGCAGATCGGCCCGTCCGACGAGGGGGTCACCAAGAGCCTCTCGAATGATTTCGATAAGGCTCTTGTTCTGGTTCTGGTGTAAGAGGTTCAGCTCGAACACGGGGGCCGTCGTGGACGGATCTCCGTCCTCTGCAGCAAGCAGGTCGGCGACGTTGGCGTAGAAGATGCGGCCCTTGACGATGTCGCCGAAGATGAACCGGCCCTGCAAGGCTGGGATCGCCGTTCCGCGGTAACTGAAGCCTCCCGCGATGGCAAAGCCCTCTTCGTGATCGTATTGAGCGGCCGGGTAGTGGAAACCGAATGTGGCGTCATTGGCGGGGAGGGGAAACACCGTCTCCCGATCGACAGTGACATCGAGTGCGAAGGTCCCCTCGCGGTGAGGCCAGCCGTAGTTGGCGCCCGGGGCGAGGATGTTCACCTCCTCCGCGTTTCCCTGTCCGACGTCACTCACGAAGGCCGTTCCGGTGGTGGAATCCCAGGAGATCCGATGGCCGTTTCGAAACCCGTAGGCGTAGATCTCGCCCAGAGTTGCCGGATCCCCATCATTGGCGAACGGGTTCGTCGGGGGGATGCCATAGGGGAAGATGGTTCCATCCCTCTCGAAGGGACCGCCGAGCGGATCGATCCGCATCAAGGTTCCGAGCGGTGCGTCGAGGCGTTGGATCTGGTCCGGCTGCCCCGTCGTCCCGGTTCCATAATCGCCACTAGCGAGATAAAGGAGACCGTATTCGGCATCGCCCGGCTGGGCACCGGGTTTGAACGCAATCTCCCCGAGCGGATGGAAGGGTGTCGGCGCTGCAATTCGCATCAGCTCTCGCGAACTGCCCGAGAAGCTATTGGCGGTGGGATCGTTCGCCTGCCATTCCGTCAAGACGGAGTGCTGGTGAATCGAGCTGGGTAGCGCCGGCCCCAGGTTGGGTGGAATCGATCCCACGAATTCGGAGTGAACGGTGTAGAAGAGCCCGTTGAGATCGAATTCGGGATGCACGGCAAAGCTCACGAATCCGGACGAGATTCCGGGCGCGGTCCTCATGGCCGGGAATTCGCTGCTCAGGTCCATGTAGAGCTGAACCTGCCCGCCGTCGATGATGTAGAAGAACCCGTTCAGGTCGTTCACCAAGAGGCGGCCGCTGCCATCGGGCATCTCTCGCAGGAGGTTGATGCGCGTGAAGGGGCGATCCGGCGAGCTGGAGGGAACCTGGTAGAGGTCGACCACCCCTACAGTCAGCCCCTCGTCGACCACTGGTCCGCTCAGGGCCCCGCCGACCGCCAAGAGGGGCAGGCCGAGCGCGATCAGGCCGATCGCCAGATGGAGGTATCTCAATCGTCGCTTCAACAAGACAAAACTCGAACTCTCCCGCACCGGATTGCCGTGCCAGTCTGGGCCCTACCCCGCTGGTTCGTCAAGCGTGCTTTCGCCAGGGAGTCTAAAAACGAAATTCTAAAAACCTAGTGTTTTAGAGAAGTTGCACTTAAGTTGCGGTCTAATTTCTCAGCTCTGGCCGATCGCCACGCCCGCCGAGCGGAGGACGAGGCCCAGCACGGTACCACAAGCGAATCGCCGAGAATTTCGACGGCTCGGGGAAACGCGCGCCGACTGGTGACGAGGTGGCCGTGCAGGGTGAAAGCGAGGAGGCGCGAGAAGGCGCTTGGGGCTCGGACCCGTGTGCTATTCGGAGAGCCAGTGAAGGGAAGGCTGATCCTCGGAGCAAAGCTCGTTCTCGCAGCAGCGGTCATCTACTGGCTGCTCCGCTCCGGGGCTCTCGAGTTCGGAAAACTCGCCGCGCTACGCGAGCGGTGGGCGTGGTTCGCGCTCGCGAACCTGCCCTACGGCCTGGCGCAGCTCGTCGCCACGATTCGCTGGCGACTGCTCCTGCGCGTCGGGTCGATCGACTACTCGTTCCGCGCAGTGTTGGAACTCACCTTCATCGGGCTCTTCTTCAACCAGATGATCTTCGGCTCCACCGGGGGCGACGTCGTGCGCGGCTATGCGGTCGCGGTCGAGCAGCCTGGGCTGCGCAGCGCCGCCGTGATGTCGGTGATGGTGGATCGAGTGCTGGGGTTCGTCGTCCTGCTCGTCATGACGCTGGCGACTGCCGCATTGCGCGTCGGACTGCTCGTCGAGCATGCGGATCTCGCCGTATTCGTCGCTTTGGTCGCGGCCGCGCTCATCGGTGCGGTCGTCGCGACCTGGGCATGGTTTTCGCCTTGGATCCGTGGGCATCCGATCGTGGCTGGGCTCTTCGCAAAGCTACCCGGGCACCATCTGTTCGAGCGCTTGGCGGAGGCGCTCGAGGTCTACGGTCGGCGTCCGCGGGACCTGTGGCTTGCCAGCGCTCAATCGCTTCTACTGCATGTGGGTATCGTCGGCATGAATCTGTGCCTGGTTGTGGCGCTGTTCGAAGGTCCATTCGACTGGGTGGCGGTCCTGCTGCTCGTTCCTCTCGCACACGTCGCCATGACGATTCCGATCAATCCTCCAGGCGCGATCGGAACTGCCGAGGCGATCTACGCCTACCTCTTCAGCCTGATCGGTATCAGCCAGGGCGGACTCGTCTGCATCCTGCAGAGGCTGATCCTCTACATATGGGCGCTCCCTGGTGGCCTGATCTGGCTGCTTCGCCGCCGGCAGCTCCCGGCTGAGTCTGCAGCCGGTGAGTCGTAGGACTTCCGTTATGCTAGGCGGCCACACCCTTGACTGTCGGGATCGCATCACGAGAGAACTGGCCCCAGCGTGACGCTCCAACGCAAGAACCGGATGACGGGCATCGCCGCCGCAGGCCTACTCGTCTGCTTCGCCGCTCAAGCTGTGCTCAGCATGAAGGACAAGTCGGTCACCGTCGACGAGATCACCTACATCACCGCGGGCTACTACCACCTCCGTACCGGCGACTTCCACTACAACATGACGAATCCGCCGTTGATGAAGATCACGGCGGCCCTGCCGCTCCTGCTCTTGAATCCGAAGCTACCCGAGACTGGAAGTGATCCCGACGACTGGGACGCGGTCGAGGAGTGGCAGTACGCTCGACACTTTCTATACGACAATCGGGTAGACGCGGACCGGATGCTGTTCGCCGCGAGGCTTCCGATCGTCGCCCTCGGCGTGGCCCTGGGGGTTCTCGTGTTCGTGTGGACCCGCGAACTCTACGGGCGCAATTCCGGCCTGCTCGCGCTCTTCCTGTACGCATTCAGCCCCAACATTCTGGCGCACACGCGGCTCGCCACCCAGGATCTGGGCACAGCGCTGTTCGTCTTTTCAGCCAGCTACTTCTTCTGGCGATACACGACGCGCCGCCAGCTTTACGCTCTCTTCGCGAGCGCAGCGCTCGTCGGTTGTGGGATTCTCACCAAGACCACGGCCGGATTCGTCGCACCGATCTTCGGTGTCTACTATCTCGCCGGGGCTCTTGCGTCGAGCGACTTCGGCGTCGATTCGCGCTTCCCATGGATCGCCCGGCTCGGCGCGGATCAGGTGCGAAAACAGCAACTGCTCACGGCCGCCTGGATCGGCGTGATTTTTGGCGGCGTGATCCTGGCGGTGGTGAATCTCGGGTACGGGTTCCAAGGGAGCTTCTCCGGAATCCCACTGGTTCCTTCGGCGTTCGAAAGATCCATCCTCTTCCAGCTTCGGCTCTCTTCATTTGGCGGTGTCTTCTTCGCCGGCGACATCTACGAGAACAGCCCGTGGTTCATCCTTTTTCTCACCATTTTGTTGAAGACGCCCGTTCCAACTCTATTTCTCGCCTCCGTCGCAGCGATGCGAATTGCCGTTCACAGACGCGCCCGGGAGGGGGAGATCCTGATCGTAGCTGCGATCGGTGTCTTCATCGGACTCTTCGTGCTGTTCAACAACCTCGGAACGATTCTGCGCTATGTGCTTCCCATCTACCCGTTCGCCTTCGTGCTCGTCGGCCGACTCGCCACGGAATGGCTGCCGCACCGGCCCGCCATCAGGGCTGCTAGTAGCGCTCTGGCACTCTGGTATCTCGCGGGAACGCTTTCGGTCTTCCCCCACTACCTCGCCTACTTCAACGAACTGATCGGTGGCCCCGCGAACGGATACAAGTATCTCGCAGAGTCGAACCTGGATTGGGGGCAAGATCTCAAGGGGCTCAAGACCTACATGACCGAGAACGGAATCGATCGGATTGCGCTCGGGTACTTCGGCAGCGCCGATGCAGACTACTACGGGATCGAATACGACTACCTTCCTTCGGTCGGACTCAAACCCAAGAAAGCCGGACAGCATTGGTGGTACGAGATCGACCCCGATCTGATTGGCGATGAACCGCGGCCCACGGGTCGCATCGCGGTGAGCGTGGCGCTCATCCAGGGGGCGCGATGGCTCGGGCGGCTATTCGAGCCGACCTACGGCTGGCTGCGCGACTACGAACCGATCGAGACGATCGGGCACACGATTCACATCTACGACATCCCACCCGAGCCTCGCCGGCAACCCTGAAGGCCCCGCGAGGTCCGTAGACAACTGGGCGATCACTCGACCTCGGTGATCCGTTCGGGCTGCCGCCTGGCAAAAAAGGAACGCCGAAGCGTCGAGAAGAACTCCAATAGATCCGCACGGTTCACGATTGTGGAGAGCACCAGGTAGACCAAGCCTCCCACGGCCACGGACGCGAGCAGCGAGATCGGTATTGAGGGAGCGAACGCCGCGTCGAATCGGGCATCGAAGGCCTTCACGACCAGGTACATCGCAAACGCGGGGGCGCCAGTTCGCAGCAGCGGCCCCAGCAGATCCCGAAGCGGAAAGGAGATGTAGTAGACGATGAGCCCGTAGGCCAGGGTCGCCGAGACGAGCATCGGAATGAGCACCGCATAGGCGATGGCCACAGCCCCGTGGCGAACGAGTGCGAGCAGCAGCACGACGAGCAGCGTGTGGTGAAGAAGGCTCGAGTAGAGCAGGATCTGCGGCTTCCCGATCGCCTTGAGGATCGGTCCCGTAATCGAAGACACCGAGAGGCTCAAGCCAAAGAACACCAGCACCTGGATGAGCGGAATGGCCGCCCGCCACTTCTCTCCGTAGACGGTGAGGATCAGGTCATGAGCCACGGCCAGCGTCCCGAACGCGATCGGAACGGATAGCATCGTGACGTGACGGATGGTCTTGTGCAGCGCACGCCGGAGATCCGCGTGTTCGTGCTGCATCCGCGCGAAGGAGGGAAACGTAATCTGATTGACCAGCCGGCTGATGTGAGTGGCCGGTAGGTTCGCGAGGTTGTACGCCATGCTGTACACACCCAGACTCGCCGCTCCCAGCCCGCGCCCCAGGATCAGCCGGTCGAGCGAGCCGCCGACTGCCGAGAGGGCGGCGAATGCCCAGAGGTAGCGCCCGTAGGCGAAGAGCTGACGTGCAATCGTTTTGTCGAATTGCAGACGCAGGCGCAAGCCCGACAGCGCGAAGACGATGCATGTCCGCGCCAGGCGCGAGGACAGCTGGCCCGCCACGAGGCTCCAGACGCCGTACCCAGCCACGGCGAGACTGATCGCGACGACTGCGTTCAGGCCGCTTGCGACGATCTCTGCGAGTGCGGTCTTGTCAAACTCGAGCCGCTTCTGGAGAATCATCGTGGGCGTCGTGTCGAACGCATCGATGAGGAACAGCAAGAACATGGCCCGAAGGACGGCGAGCAGTCCCCCGGTCTCGAAGAAGCCGACGATCAATGGCGCCGTGAACCAAGCGAGCACGAACAGCAACACATTGACGGCCAGCGACATGATGAATGTCGTGTTGGCGGCGGCAGCGGCATCCTCCGGCCCGCGATCCTGTCGCTGGATGTAGGCGGCACCGACCCCGACCTCTCGGATCACACTGATGAGTTGGATCGCCACATGAGCCATCGCAACCAGCCCGAATACCTCGGGTGTCAACAGCCGGGCCAGGACCGCCGTGGTCAGGAAGCGGACGAGTTGACTGAACGCCACAGAAGCGCCAACCCACTTGATTCCCACATGGATCTGATGCGAATCGGACATCGAAACCTTACTGAGGTGTGCGCGCGTCCCCGATCGGGCGAGTGGCCAGTTCCCAATCGTCGTATGCCCGAGACCGTTTCAGTCTGTTCGGCGAATCCCCGGGCAGGCTTTTGGCAACCAGTCGGACCCTGCGAGCCCGGCGCAATCTCTAGCAAGGACCACGACGCCGACCCCCCGGAAACGAGAATACCATCTGCGCCCCTTCTGGCGTGGCCAGCAGAGCTGGACGGAGCCAGGGTACGGACAATCGAAGGCAGCCCCCAAAACCGAGCGTGGCGCCCTCGAAACCCCATCACCCGCGAGGCACTGAGAACCGACCTGCACATTCCGCTGCGCGGTCGGCTTCAGCCTGGCGGCGGTGGAGCTATCGTCCAACTCGGGGGCTTCGACGGCCAGATGGCTCCGTAATTTCAGCTAAAAAGGTCCAAGCGTGAAACTCGCAATCGTCTCGCAACCCCTCGATCTTGTCCCCGGCGGAGGCTCTGTCGCGATCTGGACCCAGGAGCTGGCCCAGCGCTTGACGGAGCGCCATGAGATTACGGTCTTCAGCGGTCTGCAATCAGGCCAGGCAGCCGAGGAGGCGATCGATGGGGTCGCCCACACTCGCATCCCGACCACACGCGACGAAACCGTGATCAGGGCCCTGCGCGGGGTCGGTCGGCGAATTCGTCGCGAGCGGGTCCTCTTCTACCGCTACACCTTTGGGTCGTACTATTACCGCGGTTATGCCGAGGGCATCGCCCGGAGGATCGCTCGCGACGCCTTCGACGCGATCCTCGTAATGAACTTCTCCCAGTTCCTCCCGGTTTTGAGACGCCGTAACCCCTCTGCCCGAATTGCCTTGATGATGCACTGCGACTGGTTGGTGGAGCTCGAACCGCGCCGGGTCCAGCGATGGCTCCGAGCCGCCGACGCGATATGCGGCTGCAGTAGCCATGTCGCCAAAGGCGTTGCGCGCCGATTTCCCGACCACGCACACCGATCGCATGCGATCCTCAATGGCTCGAACCCGGAACGATTCGTCGAGAGCCCCGGCATGCGAGAACGCGCCAACGCCCTCCGGGCAAAGCTCGGCCTCAATGATTGCACGGTAATCCTGTTCGTCGGCCGTGTCTGCCCGGAGAAGGGAGTTCACGTCCTCGTGGAAGCCATGCACCGTGTCGCACAGCAACGGGACGACGCCGCGCTTCTCGTGGTGGGGGGATTCTCGCAGCAGCCGCCCAGCCCGCTGTGGACCCAGCACCGCGCTGAGCAATTTGCCAAGATTGAGGCGCTGAAGCCGGACTACAAGAATCACCTCGAAAGGCTGGCAGGTGGCCTCGGAGATCGGGTCCGCTTCTTCGGCAAGCTGCCCCACGAAGACTTGCCCGCCTATTATGGTCTTGCCGACATCTTCGTGCACCCCGCTGTCTGGCAGGAGCCGTTTGGCATGACTCTCACAGAAGCCATGGGCTGCGGACTGCCAGTGGTTTCGACGCGATCTGGCGGAATTCCGGAGATCGTGGTCGACGGCGAAACGGGGTTGCTCGTTCGCGCCGGCGACCCGGAGGCCCTCGCGGACGCAATCCTCGATCTGGCCGGTGACCCGTTGCGTCGCAGCGAGATGGGCAAACGAGGGGTCGAGCGACTACGCGACGACTTTACGTGGGAATCTACGGCCCGCCGAATGGAGGCGGTGCTGCTAGCTGGCGAACCCCGCGGATTCGCTGGCGGCGTCGGCAAACCCGTGACTCGGGGAGGGCTCCCAGGTGAGTCCGGTGAATAGTCGGCTAGCGGGTGCCCAAATTGAATTGTTCTGACAGTCCAAAGATCTCGATCGGCTTGCCGGTCTTCAATGGCCAGCAATATCTCGATGAAGCTGTCGCGTCCATTGTGTCTCAGACGTACTCGAACTTCGAGCTGATCATTGCCGACAATTGCTCCACGGATGATTCACTGGCAATTGCGAGGAGGTGGCAGGGAATCGATCATCGAATCAAAGTGATCGAATCCCCTACCAACCTCGGGGCGGCGCCCAACTTCAACAGGGTCTTTGCGACCGCCGAGGGAGAGCTCTTCAAATGGGCGCCTTGCGATGATCTGATCGAGCCAGACTTTCTGCAAAAGTGCATCGACCGCATGGAGAAAGCCCCCGAAACGGTACTGGTGTACTCGGGCGCCATGAAGATCGATGGGGAGGGAAACCCACTCCGTCTCATCTACGACAGCGAGATGAATTTGAAGACCGACTCCCCGGATCCTCTGGTCAGGTTTCGGGATCTCGTTTTGTACGATCATTCCTGCATCGCCGTATTCGGCCTCATCCGCAGTGACGCGTTGAGAAAGACCGGCCTGATCGGTTCGTACGTCGCTTCGGACCGGGTGCTGCTCGCGCAGCTGGGTCTGTTGGGGCCTTTCTCCCGGATCGAACAGCCACTGATTCGCCACCGAGAGCACACTGGCCGGTCGACCAGGTCGATTCCGCGCCTGAAGGACCGTTTAGCGTGGTTCGACACGTCCCTGCCCAGCGCCAGGGTGTTTCCGAACTGGCGATTGCTGAAGGAGTACGCGTCGGCGATCACCGCCAGCGATCTGTCGCGGTGGCAAACGGCGCGGTGTTTCGTCCATCTCCTGCGCTGGATTCGGTGCGGTGGCTGGAAGAAGCTTCTGGACGATTTGAGATGAACGCCGCAAGATCTGCCCACTGGATCTTGACCAGCTGGCCTCACGTGGAGCGCCCTTGCCCGAACTGAGACACGACCCGCTCCTTCAGCGCTGGGTCATCGTCTCCGCGGAGCGCGGTGCACGCTCGACCGCAGAAGAGGGGCGCGCCGGAGCGAAGGCCGGCGATCCGCCCTGCCCTTTCTGCCCGGGCCACGAAGCCGAAACCCTCCCAGAAATCACAGCCACTCGACCTGCCGACACGATCCCCGATTCACCGGGCTGGCGCGTGAGGGTGGTACCGAACAAGTACCCCGCGTTGCGATCGGATGCCTCCGAGTTGGAAGGCCTCGGGCCGCTCTTCGGTCGGCGAGGTGGGCAGGGGCACCACGAGGTCATCATCGAAGGCGAAGACCACACGCGCAGCGTGAGCGAGCTCGCGTCGGATCGAATGCAGGAGGTGATCTGGGTCTATCGCGAGCGGTTCCGGGTTCTGTCGAAAGTTCCCGGGCTCGAGAGTGCGGTTCTGATCAAGAACGTGGGGGTCGAGGCCGGTGCATCGATCGAACACAGCCACAGCCAGTTGATCGCAACGCCGCTGCTGTCCCCGACACTCGAGTTGGAGATGCGGTCGGCGGCCGAATGGAGGCGACAGGAACGCGACTGCATCTGGTGTTCGATCATCCGGGAGGAGCGCGCCCATCGAGAGCGAATTGTCTTCGAACACGGCGGCTTGATTGCGCTGTGTCCCTGGGCATCGCGTTTTCCGTACGAGACGTGGATCCTCCCGCGCACCCATGCGTCACACTTCGAACGAGCCACCGATCAGGACGTCGTCGAGCTGGCGGTCTGCATTCAGAGGCTGCTAAACGCCGTCGAGGCTTGTCTGCACAGGCCACCATATAACTACGTGGTTCACAGCGCTCCTTTTCCAACGGGGGAGCGTCCCGACTATCACTGGCGACTATCATTGCTACCTCGGATAACCCACGCGGCGGGCTACGAGCAGGCTACGGGGCTCTACATCAATCCGCTGCTCCCGGAAACCGCAGCGGCTGATCTGCGTAGCCGGTTGGTTGGAGCTGTGGGGCTCGAGCCAGCTGGGCGCTGAAGCCCGGCATTTGGAGTCGATTGTGGAATGCAGATTTTTGCGATTCCCGCAGGGACCGGCAGGTGGGCTGCAACTTATGGGAAGCTACCCTCCCACCGCGTCACCGAAGCGACTGCCGCGGCCACTACTAAGGGGCTCGTCTTGCTCAACGAGGACTCGGTAACGCATCTTGCAGTGGCGAAAGCCTGAGACGGGCAATGCACTTGTGTGCCGGATGGTGGGTCTTGCGAGGGAGCGAATAGCATGAAGGTAGGGATTCTGGCTGGAGGCTTTGGAACGCGCCTGGCCGAAGAAACCGAGATTCGCCCCAAGCCGATGGTCGAAATCGGTGGGATGCCGATTCTCTGGCACATCATGAAGCACTACGACGTATACGGATTCAAGGACTTCGTCGTAGCACTGGGCTACAAGGGTGAGTACATCAAGCGATACATGGTCGAGTATGCGTCGCTTTCCACCAACCTCTCCGTCGATCTCCGCAACGGCAACGTGGTACCGCACGGGGGTGAGCGGACGACCCCGGATTGGCACGTCGAACTCATCGATACCGGATATGGGACGAACACCGGCGGCCGGATCAAGCGACTCGCCCCGTACATGGGTAACGACACCTTCATGCTGACCTGGGGTGATGGGGTGTCGGACGTCAGTCTCGAGAAGCTCCTCGAGTACCACCGATCCCACGGCAAGCTCGTAACCCTGACCGCGGTGCGCCCGCCGGCCCGCTTCGGCGCCCTGGAGATCGCCAAAGGCCGTGTCGAGCGCTTCACCGAGAAGCCTCAAATTGGCGAGGGTTGGATCAACGGCGCCTTCTTCGTGTGTGAACCCGGCGTCTTCGACTACATCGAGGGCGATGCGACGCTGTTCGAGAGGGAACCCCTTGAGAATCTGGCGGCCGACGGCCAGCTGATGGCCTATCAGCACGAGGGATTCTGGCAGTGCATGGACACCCTGCGCGACAAGTATCTGCTGAACAAGTTGTGGGAGTCGGGAAAAGTGCCCTGGAAGAGCTGGAAGGAATAGCATGCGGGTGCTCGTGACGGGCCACGACGGCTACATCGGGACCGTACTGGTGCCACTCTTCGAGGCGGCTGGACACGAGGTGGTGGGCCTCGACAGCGGACTTTTTTCGGAATGCGTCTTTGGCGCGGCAGAAAAGGGACCCGAGGCAATCCGCAAGGACATCCGAGACGTCGAGGTCGCGGATCTCCGGGGCTTCGAGGCCGTCGTGCACCTCGCGGCGATCTCGAATGATCCGCTGGGAGACCTGAACCCCCAGTGCACATACGACATCAACCACATCGCGGCCACCAGGCTCGCCGAGTGCGCCAAGGAGGCCGGTATCGAGCGATTCCTGTACTCGTCCTCGTGCAGCGTCTATGGAGCCGCCAGCCCGGACGACGTGCTGGGCGAGGATGCGGACTTCAACCCCGTCACCCCCTACGGCATCTCCAAAGTGAGAGTAGAGGAAGACCTGGCGAGGCTGGCGGACGACCATTTCAGCCCCACCTACTTTCGGAATGCGACGGCTTATGGCGTGTCCCCCCGCCTGAGGGGCGATCTGGTGGTCAACAACCTGGCCGGCTGGGCGTATACGACAGGTGCGGTGTTCATCAAGAGCGACGGGACGCCCTGGCGCCCGCTCGTTCACATCGAGGACATCTCTCGCGCATTTCTCGCCGGCCTCGAGGCCGATCGGAGCGTGGTCCACAACGAGGCCTTCAACGTCGGTCGGTCGGCGGAGAATTATCGCATTCGCGAGGTCGCGGACCTGGTGGAAGAGATCGTCGAGGGTTCCAAGGTCACCTATGCGGAGGACGGTGGCCCCGACAAGCGCTGCTATCGCGTGGATTGCTCCAAGATCGACGAGGTGCTGCCGGCCTATCAGCCGCAGTGGACCGTGCGCCTCGGGGTCGAGGAACTCAACGCCGCCTACCGCCGAGTCGATCTGCAGAAGGATGATCTCGAGGGCAGCCGATACCTGCGCATCAAGCACATCACCAAGCTGATCGACGCTGGAAGGCTGGACGCGGATCTTCGCTGGTCTCAGCCCTAGAGCCCGCGCGAATCCAGAGCGCTCACGGAGTGTCGACCCATGTACCATGAGATCGAATCTTGCCGCTCGTGCGCCAGCCCGGATCTGGAAGTCGTTCTCGACCTGGGCATGCACCCCCCCTCCGATGCCCTGCTTCGCGATGAACAACTCGCCCTCGAGGAGCCCCACTACCCCCTGACGGTGGCGGTCTGCGCCGACTGCGGGCTGATGCAGATCCGAGAGAACGTCGAGCCCGACGAGCTGTTCTGCAACGACTATCCGTACTTCTCGTCGTTCATGCCCGCGCTATTGCGTCACACGAAAACGAACGTCGAAGAGCTGATCGAAATGCGCGGCCTCGATCGGGACAACCTCGTGGTGGAGCTGGCCAGCAACGATGGCTATCTGCTCCAGTACTACGCAGCAAAGGGTATCCCGGTGCAGGGGATCGACCCCGCGATCGGCCCCGCAAAGGCGGCCGAGGAGCGGGGCATCCCGACGTTGAACACGTTCTTCACCGAGGACCTCGCGAAAAAGCTCCGCGGCGACGGAAAGCGCGCCGACATCATCCACGCCAACAACGTCCTTGCTCACGTGCCCGATTTGAATGGCTTCGTCGCGGGCATCGCGGCACTGCTCGCGGACGATGGGATGGCAGTGATCGAATGCCCCCACGTCTACGAGCTGATCCGCCATTGCGAGTTCGACACCATCTACCACGAGCACCTCTGCTACTTCTCGGTGACGGCACTTCGCCCCCTCTTCCGTCGACACGGCCTGGCGCTCAACGACGTTCGCTCGCTGAGCATCCACGGGGGCTCGCTCCGCCTCTACGTGAGCCACGGAACGAGCGAGAGCACCGCGGTGCACGAACTCCTGTCGAATGAGCGGGTGGCCGAGCTCGACACGCCCGCTGGCTATCGCGTGTTCTCGAGCAGAGTGGAGGAGTTACGGAGCTCACTTCGAGAGATACTCGAGCGACTCAAATCGGATGGAGCGACGATCGCAGCCTATGGTGCAGCGGCCAAGGGCGCGACGTTGATCAACTACGTCGGGATCGGGAAGGACCTCGTCGACTTCGTCGTCGACCGCAACACCCACAAGCATGGACGCTACATGCCGGGCCAGCACATTCCGATTCATCCGCCGGAGCACCTCCTCGAGGCCCAGCCGGACTACACCCTCGTGCTCGCCTGGAACTTCAAGGACGAGATCATGGAGCAACAGAAGGAGTACCGAAACAAGGGCGGCAGGTTCATCATTCCCGTACCGGAGCCGGTCATCGTCTAACCGGGTTCGCCTGGAGGCCTCGAAATCAGGAGATGCGACGCGTGATTACGAATTGCCCCAATTGCGGTGCAGACGAACTCGAAGAGGTCTACGAGGTTCTCGGCGTACCGACACACAGCTGCCTGCTCATGGACACCAAGGCAGAGGCGCTGAGCTTTCCGACGGGTGACCTCCGCATGGGGTGGTGCAACAGTTGCGGTCTTGCGACAAATACGATCTTCGACATAGAGATGAACGCCTACTCGACGAAGTACGAAGAAGTGCAGACCTTCTCTCCGACATTCAACAGCTTCCAGAGCGACCTGGTGGAGCGCCTCGTCGGCAAGCACGGCATCCGGGGCAAGACCGTCGTGGAGATCGGCTGCGGAAAGGGTGAGTTCCTGCTCGAGCTGTGCGACCGGGGCGATAACGAGGGCATCGGGATCGATCCGAGCTTCGTGCCCGGCCGGGGCGACTGGAACAGCGAGAGCCGGTGTCGGTTCATCAACGAGCTCTACTCCGTTGAGCGTCACGGATCAATCGCGGCAGACGCCATCGTCTGCCGGCACACGCTCGAGCACATCCAGCCGACCTGCGAGTTCATCCAGACAATCCGCGACGCGATCGGGGATCGCCTGGACACCCTCGTCTTTCTGGAGATCCCGGACCAGGAACGTGTCTATGACGAGCGGGCATTCTGGGACATCTACTACGAGCACTGCTCCTATTTCACCCAGGGTGCGCTGGAGCGTGTGTTCCTGGATTGCGGATTCGAGATTCTTGACTCGTGGAAGGGCTTTGGAGACCAATACCTCCTGATCGAGGCCCGGCCGCTGTCGCCCGGACAGGCGCCCTGCTTCCAGGTTCAGGAGAGCCTCGAAGCAATGCGCGTCAAGGTGCGGGACTTCGCCGCCGCTGTGCCCCGGGTCATCGCCGGCTGGCGCAACCGTTTCTCAGACTGGCAGGGCGATGGCAAGCGCGTGGTCATCTGGGGGGCGGGCTCCAAGGGAGTCGCCTTCCTCACCACGCTGGGAGTGGGTGAAGCGGTGGGGTGCGCGGTCGACATCAATCCCCACAAGCACGACCACTACATGCCCGGGACGGGACACGAGGTCGTCGCACCCGAGTCGATGCACGACTACCGGCCCGATGTCGTCATCGTCATGAACGAGATCTACACCGAAGAGATCCGGCAACAGCTGGCTGGGCTCGGTCTCGAGCCGGAGATCATCGCGACGTAGTTGCGAACCCTACGGATTCGCTTGCGGCGTCGCGTGACCCCATTCTGGGGTCACGCTCCTGGTGGGTGAATCCTTGCAGCGCCTCCTGCAAGTGGTGCTAGGCGCCCTGCCCCGATGGTTCGAGTCTCATGATTTCGGACCCGGCCGTGCTGCGCGCAATCGGTCCGCGATTTCCGGTCCGAGCGCATCTGCCATGTGCTGCGCGATCCTGTACACCAGGTTCTCCCAGTCGTGCTCTCTCGCGATGGCTTGACGCGCGAGGCGCCGGTCATGGCCGTTGTCGGTGAGGGCCTTCTCGATGGCGGCCGACCACTCGCTGGGCTCGCTCGCGAGTTCGACCACCGAGTGAAAAGACTCGAGCGAGCGGATAGGGGTGCCGACCGTCGGCGTTCCCGACGCCAAGTACTCGTGCAGCTTCAAGGGGTAGATGAAGCGCGTGTATTCGTCGTCTTGGTACGGCATCAGACAAACGTCGAAGTGTTGGGGATAACGCGCGAGGTCTGCTGAGGATTTTCCCCCAAGGATGTAGACGTTGGTGAGCCGACCGATTCGCTTCACGCGATCCTCTAGATCGGGATGCCTGATGGATCCGACGAACACGAAGGACCAATCTGGGTGCCGGTCCGTGAGGGCCTCGAGGAGATCCCAATTCAGCTGTTTCTTGAGCCAGCCCGTGTATCCAATTCGCGGGTGTGGGATGCTACGAAGGTCCTCCGGCTCCGACGCTGGCGTCGCGTGGGCCGAGAAATCTACGCCGTTTGGCACGAAGTGCGTGCACGGATTAATGTGCCCCTTTTTCTCCATCAGGCCCGGAGAATGGACGATCACCTGGCCGACGCTCCGGAGGAGGCTCAACTCCGCCTCGGGAATCGGCTCGTCCTTCGTGCCGAAGGTGTACTCGTCGTCGATGTGATAGCAGCTCAGATCGTGCCGCAGCATCGAGAGCGCCGGCGCGAAGCTCGGCCTCCAGACGTAGAGCACGATCTTGGTGCAACCTTTGCGCAGGAGCAGATCGCGCGCGCCCTCCAGGCGCTTTCGGGCCGTCATCTCGGCCAGCCATGTCGGCCGGAAGAACCGGGGCAGGAACCGATCCGGACTGTGGATCTGGAGGCCCGGCTCGGGCTGCGGATCACGAACTCGAAATCGGGAGGGCTCCCTCCAGACGTCCCGCCACTCCGGCGCGGGGTTCACCCAGACGACGGGAAAATACCGCCCCAGTCGGCTCAACACCTGGTGACGCGGCTGCCATTGCTCGCCCCAGCGGTCCGGCACCAATGCAACCACGCCGACCTCTCCGATCGCCGGAGCGCCGTGGTTTCGAGTCTCCGCCTCGGAGAGCTGCTGCTGCGAAGGGCCGCTCGACATTTCGAATTCCGCGTGTTTGGGGCGGCCAGTATAGAAGATTTCAGCGCGAGCCGATGCGCCGTGATCAGCGCACTCCCGCTGGCCTATCGGCGCTGCGAGCCCACAGCAAGAGTGCCCGCGCAACCGCGGCAACGTTCCCGATCTCATCGACGCGCTCGAACTCTCGAAAAGGGGCGCCGATTTAATTCCGCCGGCCGTGGCTAGCGGCTACGGAGTCGGCGTGCCGAGGACGATCTCGACCACGACGTTGTCCGCAGCACCGATGGTGCCGCTGTAGTTCTTGAAAGCTGGCCAGATCGGTCCCGTGAAGTACTTCGAATTCGGAACATCGGCGGCGGGCAAAGCATTGGTATCCGCAATGCTCCCGGTGGCCACCACGGCACCCGGATTCCCGCTGCCGTCCAGCGCGGTCAGCGTGGCCACCAGGCTGGCCGAAGTCGCCGTCAGCTTGGTGATCTCGACGCGGAACCGGTACCAGCCGTTCGCTGTGATTCCGGTCAGATTGGCCATGCTCGGGCGACGGTCCGCACTCGTCCCATCCCAGTAGCCCTCGATGTTCTGGCCGCTGCCACCCGGATCGAGCTGAACGCTGAAGATGTCGGACGAGCCCACGCTCGAGTCCGTGGTCATCCAGCCCAGGCGATCGTCGTCGAAGTTCCCGCTTCCGTTTGCCTGGAAGTCCGCCTGGAGGTTCACGCCCAAAAAGTCAGCGGCGTTCCAGTCGAACGGATGGGCCGTCCAGATGAAGA
>SDBV01005128.1_pt1 | contig 18573 bp, 19 predicted proteins | sample 2277081 | NCBI WGS metagenome assembly SDBV01 (sample SAMN10402039, study PRJNA504765) | marine sediment metagenome | isolation source: marine sediment core GS10_PC15, 223 cmbsf | place: Arctic Ocean: Southern Knipovich Ridge | collected 2010 | reverse complement strand
CCTCAAATAGGGCGCGCTTTTGTTTCAGACATTGCTATGGGGATATTAAAAGAATCTTATGGATTTTCTGCAGCCTTAGGATATCATTGGTTTACTAATTTTATGATAAATTCATCTTTTTTTCTTTCTTGTTAAAAAAAGCTTTTCTCTTTTTTTAGAAACCAATTTTTTCAAACACAAAATAGTTTAACTGCTAACTTTTTCAAGACTAAGTTTTGTTTCCCATCTTTTGATGAAATTCAAAAGATGCGTTTTACTTGGATGTTGATGGATAAAATTTAGGGTCTCTTCATTTCTGGTTAGATGGGCTATTTTAGCAAGAAGATGTAAGTGTCTTTTATCATCGCAGGCAAATAAGAAAAAAAGTGTTTTTACTTTTTCACCATCTAAAGAGCCGTATTCGATTGGTTTATTTAAATAGACAACAGAGACTACATCATAGGTTTTGGGAAGTAAAAAATCTCTGGTATGAGGAACAGCAACCCCATGATTTAGGGCTGTTGGCATTAGATTTTCTCTATCTAAGAGAAGATCTGTTAAAACATCTGCGTCTAGAGATAGATTTTTGGCTATTACTTTAACAGAAGATTTAATAACTTCTTCTTTGGTGTCACCTTTGATATTATTTATAACAGTGCCTTTGTATAAAGCTCTGAAAAGAGAAAAGGCTTGAGTTCCTATTTTTTTTGCGACTAATTTTTTTGCTTTTTCACTTTTTAGGTTAATTAGATTACTATCTTTCTCTTTTTGCATTTTAGAATTTAGCATCCAATCTTCTATTTCAGTTCTAGAAAATCTAATTTTATTTTCTAATTTATAAGCTGGCATTTTACCTTCTCCAACCCATTTTTTAATTGTTTTTTCAGATACATTTAAAAGCTCAGATACATCTTTAATTTCCAAATCCATATTTATAAAACCTCATCAAATTAAAACTAACTTATCTTAGATATCATAAAATTAAAAACAATTGAAGAGTTTTTTTGAAAAAAATCAAAAATGTCTAAAGAGTTTTATTATTTCTTCTTTGGTAGTTGCCTTTAAAAGATTTCTTCTAAAATGATCATTTTTCAGTGCCATGGTTAGTTTAGAGAGCAGTTGTAAATACTCGTTTTGTTTTTCTTCCGGACCTCCGATCATAAAAACTAATCTAATCGGCAATTTGTCTATAGAGTTCCAATTAATTTTATATTCTTTTTGAACACCTATAGCTAGAAAAAAATCATCTAAATTAGCGAGTTTAGCATGGGGAATAGCAACTCCCATTCCAATACCGGTTGAGATAATTTTTTCTCTTTCGATTATTTTTTTATAAAATTCATCTTTTTGTGTAAGAGTCTTAGATTTTTCCAAAAGATCGATAAGTTCTAAAATAATATCGTTTTTATTTTTTGATTCTAAAAAGGAGATGTTATCAACATTTAAAAAATCAGATATTTTTAGGGCTGATTTTTTCTTAAAACGATTTAAAAAATCCATAAAGCTTGTTGCTTTTTTAATGCGTCCCAGAATGGCCAAAACCCCCCTCCCCTCTAGTTGATATAGACAGTTCTTGAGTTTTTACAAATTCCGCCTGATATGTTGGTGCTAATACCATTTGACCTATTCTCATTTTAGGCTCAATGATAAAGTTTTGTTTGGAATGATTTATTAAGATGACCTTAATCTCTCCTCTATAATCAGCATCGATGGTACCAGGTGTATTTAAAACTGTAATTGAGTTTTTTAAAGCCAGGCCACTTCTTGGTCTTATTTGCGCTTCAAATCCAGTGGGTATTTCTAAAAAGATGCCGGTTGGAACAAGTTTAGACTCTCCAGGTGCTAAAGTTATGTTATCAGAAATATTTGCTTTTAAATCTGCTCCGGCTGCATCTAAAGTAGCATAGGTTGGAATACAATCATTATCTTCAGTAATAATTTTAACTTTGATTTTTTTGTTCATTTTTCTTATTTGCTTTTACAGCTATGTGTTCATCCGTTTTTTTTGAAGCTGCCACCTTTAAAAGCTGTTTTAATCTTTTAGGCATCTTCTCACTTGTTATATCTTTTGGATTATGCATTAAAAAATCAACAAAAAAAGAAATTTTCTTTTTTAACTCATCTCTTTTTACAATTAAATCAATCATACCTTTTTCTAATAAAAATTCAGATTTTTGAGCGCCATCGGGCAGTTTTTGATTGATAGTTTGCTCTACAACTCTAGGTCCTGCAAAAGCTATTAAAGCATTAGGTTCTGCTATAATAATATCACCTAAAGAAGCAAAAGAAGCTGTCACCCCACCAGTTGTTGGATTAGTTAAGATAGAAATATAGGGTAGTCTTTTTTTATGAAGCCGGGTTAGAGCTGCCGATGTTTTAGCCATTTGCATCAAAGATAGAATTGATTCTTGCATTCTAGCGCCACCAGAGGCTGAAACAATAATTAAAGGAAGACTTTTTTTAGTTGCATGCTCGATTAGCAAAGTAATTTTCTCCCCGACAACAGAACCCATAGATCCTCCCATAAAACTAAAGTCCATAATACCTATTGCCACTTTTTTAGAATTGACAAAAGCAACGCCCACTATTATCGCCTCATCAGAGTTAGTCTTTTCTTGAGCAGCTTTTAATCTTTTTGAATATTTTTGTGAATCCACAAATTTTAAGGGATCTTTAGGCATAATATTGGTAAATAGTTCAATAAAACTATTATCATCTAAAAGAAGATTCATTCTTTGCTTAACATTTAACCGGTAATGATAAGAGCATTTTGGACAACAATTTAAATTGTCTTGAAGCTCATTAGCATGGATCATCTCAAAGCAGTGTGAGCATTTTATCCATCCACTATAACTATCTTTTTTGGTGTTCTCTACTTTTATCTTGGGTTGTGATCTAGAAAAAAGTCCCATAGTCTTTAATTTGGTTTAATTAATTTAGTGTTAATTTTACCTTATTTGGTCTAATTTAACAAGTTTAATAATGCCCAATACTAACATAAGCTATTATCAGTAAATAGCTTATACTAAGATATCAGTAATAAAAAATTTATTAGTTAAAAAGGTTAACTAATAATTTTTTTATAACGATTTTCAATCTCTTTCCAGTTTAAAATTTTCCAAATATCTTGTACAAAAGAGGGTCTTAAATTTTTATATTTCAAATAATAAGCATGCTCCCAAACATCGATACAAAAAATTGGAAAAATACCTCTCGCACTTAAAAGATCGTGATTCTGAGAGGTCTGAATAGTTAAACTTTTATTTTGACGATTATATCCCAACCAACCCCAACCAGAGCCTTGAACTTTAGTAGTTTGAGCATTCAAGGTCTCTTGAAAATTTTCAAAAGAGGTAAAATATGTTTCAATTGCTTTATAAATAGAAGAGTTTTTATCTACTACTCCTCCTCCATTTTTAATTGGCGCTAGGATTTGCCAAAAAATTGAATGGTTTATGTGGCCACCGCCGTTAAATTTTATAGCTGATTGAAGCCCAACCATTTTCTCAGCATCTTTTTTCTTCTCAGCTTCATGATATTTTTCTAAAGCAGCATTTAAATTATTGACATACGCTCTATGATGCTTATCATGATGAATCTCAAGCATTTGGGCTGTCATTACAGGTTCTAGATCTCCATAATCATAATCTAGATCTGGCAACTGATAATTTGACATTTATAAAAACTCCTATTTATTAAAAAATAAATTTAATAGTTAAAAAATAATCCTAATATAAGCTGAAACTTTAATATACATAGCAAAAATTGTAAATATTATAATATCTGAAACTAATGAAAAGAGCAGCTAACTAGAATATCTGCTCTTCAAAAAACCAAAATCGCTTTAAAACATTCAGCTAATTTTTAATATACAATTTTATTTTAAAATGTTTTCGTAATTTGCATGTTTAATAAAATTAAACTTTATTATATAATATATATTATCAATATAACTTTTAAACTCATAAAAAATGATATTTTATATAAAAAAATAAGGCACATTTATGTTAACAGCTGTAATACGAAAAAAAGTTGATATATTCACTCAAACTCAAGATCTCCCAAATACTCAAGATACGAATAGATCAAATATTGAGTTTAGATTAAATCAAATTGAAGCAGAGCTAGAAAACTCAAAAAAATACAATATTAAAGAAACTGCAGCTTTAAGTATTATAACTTATGGAGTTTGTAGCTCAATTTTTCTAGCTATTGGCAATGATAGCCCTCTTCTAAACGCTTTTATCCCAACAACCGGTTTTGTAATTTCAACTTTTGTCAAAGACAAGATTTTTAATTTATTTCAGAGAGCAAAAAACTGTTTGAACTGTTTTAGATCATCTAACAAGCAAGAATCTGATATAGAACAAATTGTTTAAACCTTTTTTTAATCACACTTAACATATCAATTTCTTAGATTTTTTATTGATTCATAAGTGAAACCTTTTTAGGAAATAAGAGTCTTGTAGCATTTACAAATTTTGGTATTCTAGTACTCAGATCATCATTAAGCCAGAATCCATAAACATATTTACCAAAAAGATTCAACGCTAGATTCGTAAATGTTTTTGATGTTGCTTCTGGAGAACTTGTTAATGTAGTGGCAAGCTCAAAGCTATTGCCAAAATCAGTTGAAACGCTCATTAATACATTAAAAGTAGAATCATTCCAAATTACATAAACATACTGGCCAGTAATATCAGTTGCTAATTTAGGAGTAGCTGAAGTTGAGCTCGATCTCAATCCTAACACTTTTGCAGGCTTAAAATTTGCACCAAAATCTGAAGATGAGCGCACTTGAACTTTAGCAGTACCATCCGTCCAGAGTGCATGAACAAATTGCCCAGTTTTATCAGTTGCTATTTCTGGTCTAGATTGAGAGATAGAAGAACCCAACTCGATCGATGTTGTCCAATTAACTCCAAAATCTGATGATGTTGATACTTTTAATCTCGTCGAGTCTTCCCAAATAGCATAACCAAATTGCCCATCGCTATTTGTTGTTATATCTGGAGTTAAAGAACCTCCTGGTGCCAATTCAGCAGAAGATGCAAAACTCTCCCCAAAGTCTGAAGATACTCGCACTTGAATTTTATCAGAACTATCTTCCCAAATTGCATAAACATATCTGCCACTATTATCTGTTGATATCTTAGGTGGGGATGAAGGTCCTCCTGTAGAACCCATGGTAATTATTGGATACCATCTATGCCCGAAATCAGAAGATGCTCTCAAATGAATAATACCAGCATCCCAAATTCCATAGACAAACTGTCCAGATCTGCTAGCAGTTAAAAGAGGGTTATTTGAATCAATGTCTACCGATATTGCTGAAGAAAAGTTAGCTCCAAAATCGGAAGAAAAACTAGTAAGTGTTGTTGCACCATTCGCCCAGATAACATTTGCAAATTGGCCCGTATCATTAGTAATAATTTGGGGAATTACAAGTATTCCATCAAGCACTACAGGATCCGAAAAAGTTCTTCCAAAATCAGATGAAACAAAAATATTTAAATTATTAAAAGGAACTACATTATCTCCAATTGCAAGATAGACATACTGTCCGGTATCATTGGTTGTAATACCTATTTCAAAAGCTGTTATAAATTCTTGTGCAGGCAAAGTGTAAAAAACATTAGCAAAAACATCTTTTTGAGAAAAAAAAGATATAAAAAAGGATAAAACTAAAAAACATTTAATCTTAAATTTCATTTCAAACCTTTAAATATTTTAGATTGAAAAAAGATTAGTATAAAAATATTTTTTTAAGCAATTTTTTTTTTGCTTAAAAAAACTCTAGCAGTGTTAATTTTTGAGAATAATTATTATTTCCATGCTCCAAAGAGTTTTTAAATATCTTTAGAAATCGAGTCTAAAACTTGTAGTTAATCCATGCAAGAAAAGATCGCCAGGTTTTACTAATACTGTTGAGACATTACCGGCCACTTCTACAGAAAAAGTCTGGGCATATCTACTCATAAAGTTTGTTTGCGAGTATTTTTGAGCTTCATAGGCCAAGATTAAATCATAGTACCAATTCTTTTTAGCTGAATACTTGCCCCAACCAAACCCTATTATAATCTCTTGAACATCTCTTAGAATATATTTTTTATCATCGATTAAATTATAATCATTTATCTGCTCAGAGCCTAAGCCTTTAGTTTTATTAGAAGAGTACATTAAATTGATTGCTCCATTGCCAAAGATTCTAAAATTTTTGGGCAAAAAATATTGCATATTGAGTCCAAATCTAGGTCCAAGAGCCCAAGATATAGATTTAATGGAAACAAATTGCATTGATACCGTTGTTAAAGATAGGCCATATTTTTGATCAAAAAAATGTAGAGATCCGCCTAAATAGGGCCTAAAGATTACTTTGCTGCCCACATAAAAAGGCCGGGCCAACTCTAAATCAATTTTATCCAAATGCATTTTCCAGGTATTATCAATATTACTTGTAATGGTTGGTAGATCATAATTAGAGTTTAGAAAAAACCAAGAAGTATAAAACTCTCCAAAGAAACTCGATGGATCAAAACTTGACCTTTTTGTCATATGAAGAAACGTATATTGAGTATATAGCTCCCAATCATCATAACTAAAATATTTTCCGAAACCAACTTTAAAACCTGGTTTGAAATCAGAAGAACTTTTTGTTCTCACTACTTTAAATTGGTTAACATTATTTAAATTAGCAGTCCCGAGATCTAATTGATTTGAAAGGGGCTCCCAATAGATGAAGCTAAGAATTGTATAATCTTTGCTACCACAAACATCAATTCTAGCCGGCGCTAAATAACCTTTAGGCAGATCATCTGAGCAAATAGCGAGACCTTTCAAAAGCAGGTGCATTCTTATCTATTTGCACATTGCTGCAAGAAGGCTCTGTGCATTCAAGCTCTTCACTACAATAAGAGTCATCGGATGGCTCTTGTACAGTTAGCTCTTGTGCAAACAAGGCAATATTTAATATTAAAAGAACGATCCAAAACAATTGTTTAATAATTTTCAAAGACCACTCCTTTATATATAAAACTAACCCTTTTCTTACTAATAATATTAATTACCATTAATATCAAAATTATTATTCATTGATTATGAATTTTTGATGGGTTTTAAGACAATCTTTCAATTGCTTCATCGACAAGATCGATTGGAATAAGATTTATTTTTTGTTTGATTGAGTTTGTTATTTCTTTTAGATTCTGTTTAGGAAGGATTATATTTTCAAAGCCCATATTAATCGCTTCTTTAATCCGAGACTCAATTCTGGTAACAGCTCTTATCTCTCCTGAAAGTCCAATCTCTCCAATGGCTAAAGTATTTGAATCTAAGCATCGATTAGAAAAAGAAGAGGCGATAGCAAGTAAGATGGCAAGATCTATTGCTGGCTCTTTTATTTTCATACCTCCGGCAACGGAGACAAAAACATCTAAATCCTTTAGATGAAAACGAACTTTTTTTTCTAAAACTGCTAAAAGAAGAGCTAATCTATTTTGATCAAGTCCTGCGCATTTTCTGGTTGGCATTGAAAAGCCCGACGCTGCAACTAAAGCTTGCACTTCGATTAAAATGGCCCTTATACCCTCGATGGTTGCAGCTATTATAGATCCTGATAAGTTTTTGTTTCTTTTTTCTAAAAAAACAGCGGATGGATTAGCTATTTCTTTCAGACCTTTTTCACTCATTTGAAAAAGGGCTATATCATCGGTTGGACCGAATCTATTTTTAACAGAACGAAGGAGTCTAAAGCCATTTTGTTTTTCACCTTCAAAATCTAAAACCACATCGACAATATGTTCTAAAACTCTAGGTCCTGCGATTTCACCTGTTTTTGTTACATGCCCTATTAAAAATGTAGATATACCATAACCTTTAGAAATATGCATAAATTCTGTTGTAAGCTCTCTTACTTGAACAACTGAACCGGGAGAGGCTCCAATTTCGGGTTTATAGATAATTTGGATAGAATCAACAATTAAGATATCTGGTTTTATCTGATCTATTTGCAGTTTTATAGCAGAAAAATTAGTTTCGGAAAAAAGAAAAATATTTTCATTATCAATGCCTATTCTTTGTGCTCTAAGAGAGGTTTGTTCTAAAGATTCTTCGGCAGAAATATATAAAACTTTTTTATTTTGAAGAGCAAAAGTATTAGAGAGCTGAAGTAAAAGGGTTGATTTTCCAATACCAGGAGCGCCTCCTATTAAAATTAAAGAACCTTTAGTGATTCCTCCGCCGAGCAGACGATCAAAACTTCTAAAGTTTGTCTCTAATCTTTTAAAATTGGACATTTTTACATCTTTTAATCGAACAGGTCTCGCATCAGTTTTTTTAGCTTCAAATCTTTTAGCTTTTTCATCTATTTGAATTTTTTCGAAAAATGAGTTCCAAGTTAAACAACTTTGGCAACTACCGGCCCATTTTTTTTGAGTAAATCCACAAGAGGAGCATTCCCAAATTGTTTTATCTTTAATCATTTATTTTTCCAAGCTTTAGATTGTTAAACGCTTCTTCAGCTGCCATTTGCTCTGCTTGTTTTTTTGATTTTCCTTTTCCGCAACCTAGTTTTTTATTATTGATAATAACAACTACGTGAAACTCTTTTAGATGTTCTGGGCCTTCTTCTTTTAAAATTTTATACTCAGGCTGAGTTTGATATTTTTTTTGTGAATATTCTTGAATAGCTCCTTTGTAATCTGCTTCTGGATGAAGAGCAATCTCTTCAAAAAAGTTTTCAAAATTTTTTAAAATAAAATCTTTAACCCCTTCAAAACCTTTATCTAAAAATATTGCTCCAATCAAAGCTTCAAAAGCATCTGAAAAAATGCTAGCTTTACCTCTTTTTTCATCTTTTTCACCCCTGCCAAGAAGCAAAAAGTCTTTTACATCTAAAAGCTTATAGTAGTTTGTACAACTAGTTGCATCAACGAGTCTTGATCTTATATGAGATAGTTTGCCCTCAGGATAATTTGGAAACCTGCTGTATAGATAATGAGACACGACTAAACTTAAAGCAGCGTCACCTAAAAACTCCAACCTTTCATTGTGTTCTTGGATTACTTTCTTATTCTCATTAAAAAAAGATCTATGTACAAAGCTCAAGAGGAGTAAATCTTTATTTTCAAAAGTTAGATTTATCTTTTTTTCAACTTCCCCTATAGACTCTTTCAACTCTAAATATTCATTCATAATTTTTCAAAAAAATCTGTCTATTGTAGTAATATTCCATTTTAGGTATTTTATTACTTTATTAAAATTTTAAAAAAAGCCTTTTATGCCTAATGTTAACCCAGATCTATTAAAACTGAAGAACAATTACTTTTTCAATGAAATTGATAAAAAAGTAAAATTAAAAAACCTAAAAAACCCTTTAAATCTAGGTATCGGCGATATTACCCAGCCCCTGGCTAGCTCAATCATCGAAGCTCTAAAAAAAGCTTCTTTAGAAATGGGCTCAAAAAAAACTCTAAAGGGTTATGGTCCATCAGATGGTTATTTATTTTTAAAAGAAAAAATTAAAGAAAATGATTACTTAAATTTAGACATTGATATTGATGAAATTTTTATCTCAAATGGCATAAAATACAGCGCATCTAATATCGGTGATCTTTTTTCCAAAAAAAGTTTAGTTGGCATCGCAAATCCTTCTTATCCCGTTTACGTCGATGCTAATGTGATAGGTGGTAGAAAACAAAACATTTTATACCTGCCTTTAAAAGAAGAGAATAATTTTGAGCCAATTTGTCCTCAGAGTGCCCTTGATATCATCTACTTATGTTCTCCAAATAACCCAACTGGCATAGCTCAATCTAGACAAAGTCTAGAAATGTGGGTTGATTATGCTAAAAAACATCAAAGTGTCATAATTTTTGATGGCGCCTATGGATCTTTTATTACATCTGATAATATTCCCCGCTCTATTTACGAAATCGAGGGCGCTAAAGATGTGGCTATTGAAATGAGAAGTTTTTCCAAACAAGCCGGTTTTACCTCTCTTAGATGTTCATATTTAGTAATACCAAAAAAATTAAAATCAAAAGATAATTTTTTGATTAACTCACTTTGGAAAAAATATATTGATGTGAGACTCGGTGGAGTATCTTACCCTATTCAAAAAGCTGCAGAAGCTATCTTTTCTAAAACTGGCAAAGTTGAAATCCAAAAAACTATCGATATATACCAGCAAAACACCAAAATATTATTAAATGGCTTAAAAAAATTAGACTACAAAGTTTATGGTGGTATAGACTCTCCCTATGTTTGGTGCAAAAACCCAAATAATTTAACTTCATGGCAGTTTTTTGATAAACTTTTAGATAAAAGCATAATCTCTATTCCTGGATCAGGTTTTGGCACTCTAGGCGAAGGATATATCAGATTTTCAGGTTTTGCTAAAAAAGAGATTATCTTAGAAGCCCTCAATAATTTAAAGGCATTATAAATGAAATTCATCCTTTTAGAATCAGAGCTTAAATTCTTCAAAGAGATGGGGTTTATTGAATTTGATAATATTTTTTCAGAGACTTTGATAGATGATTTAGAGAATACAATCGATAGTCTTCTCTCATCAAAACCTCTCCCTTCAAAGGATGATACAAAACCACTAAGAGATTTATTCAGAAGATCTGATTTTATCAAAAAAACTCTTTTGAATAAAAATTTTAAAAATATTATCAAAATCCTTACCAAGAAAGAAAGATTAAGGCTTGTTTTTGATTTAGCTATCGTTGATACCATAGAGTATCCATTTGAAAAAGAAACTCCCTTAGATAATTTGTTCTCTTTTCAAGGTCTCATCTTAGGAGTTTTGATCAAATTAGATTCAAAAAAAAATTCTGAGATAAATTATCTGCCTAAAAAAAGAGGTAATGCAACTTTTTTTAAAAGTTCATTGCCAATAAATCTAGCTCAGATTTACCATTTAAAAAAGCAAAAATATTTGCTTATAGGATTTGGCGAAGCTAAAACTATTTATAAATTAAATACTAATGATGCTCAGGTTAATTATTTAAAAGAGTTAGGATACTCATTTGGAGATGTACTAAAAGACAAATTCCATCCCCTTATTTTTTAATAACTTAGAGATTAATTTTGTTTTGGTTAAAAAATTATTAATAAAAAGTTTTAAAAATTATTAAAAAATGTTAATTAATAATATAGAAGTAATAATCTAGTAATGCTGTTAAATACGAAAAGAAATATAATGAATCAAAAGTTAAAATTTTTGAATCCTTTGATTGCCCCCCTTTTAAGTTTGGGATTCATAGTTTGTAGCTCCACGCCTTTTTTAACTTATATAAGTTTAAAGCTTCAAGCTGAAAATTTTACAGAAACTATAATCGGTATTATTCAGTCATCTTTTTATTTAGGATTTTTAATCGGCTCTTTGCAATCTGAAAGAATTATAGCCAGAATTGGCTATATCAGATCTTTTGTTTGTTTCTCAGCTATTTTTGGAACAACAATCCTTATTCAAGGGATGGCGATCAATGCTATTTTATGGATTGTTATGCGAATAATATCCGGTATTAGCATCGCAGCTTTATATGTTATAATTGAGAGCTGGATACTCTCTGATAGCTCAGTAAAAACAAGAGGCAGGGTACTATCATTTTATATGATTGCTCTTTATGGCTCTCAATCTTTATCACAGCTAATAATCAGATTTATTAGCTTAGACACCATCACACCTTTTTTACTCTTCGGTGTTATGTGTTACCTCTCGATTATTCCAGTCTCAATAAACTACTCTAAAACTCCAGAAACAAGTCCTGATGTTATTAAAAAGAACTTCTTTGCTGTTTATAAAGCCACTCCCTTAAGTTTTTGGGGATCCTTTATATCGGGCATAATTCTAGGGGCTATCTATAGCTTTTTGCCTATTTATGCTCAGTTAAATTCCCTGCAACCCTCTTATATCATGGCTATAACAATTGCCGGGGGCTTTTTACTCCAATGGCCACTGGGGCATTTATCTGATCTTTTCGATAGAAGAAAGGTTTTAATTGCTAGCAGTTTGTGCGCAGCAATCCCTAGTATACTGATGTTGGTACTGCCTCAAAGTGCAATGCTTTCTTATATTCTTTGTTTCATGATTGGTGGTTTTGCTTTTGTAATATATCCGATCAGTATCTCTCAAGCTTGTGATAAGTTCGATCTGATATATACTCGTTTTGTAGTTGGTCTGATGGCCGCCACATATGGTATTGGCGCGATCTCAGGTCCTTTTATAGCATCTTTGGTCATGGAATGGAAAGTATCCGCTCTTTTTCTTTTCATAGCTACCGTCTCAATTTTGCTCTCGATCTTGGGAATATATTTCAGTATCAAATACCCCAAAATCACCCCAAAAGAAGAAAAAGGCGAATTTATGCCAATCTCTGCTCAAGCCCCTATCGGAGCTGATATAACTTCTAAGACAATTGAACTGAATAAAGAGAATACACTGGAAGAGGCGGCTAAAACAGCCGAAACTAAAACAGATGAAACTAAAAAAGATTCTTCCTCAGATAAACCTGATCTAAAATAAAAATTTACATTTGCGTTTCCTTGGCATGCTGCAAAATAAATAAAATATTTTATTAATATATAAAAAAAACTCCTATTTTGATTTTTTATATCTTTTTGTTTTTTTCAAAAAACCAATTCCCTTATAATTGCAAGCTAATAAATTTGGATAAAAATAAGGAAAAACATGGATCAAAAATCTATACCATCTTTTAAAGATATGTTTGCTAAAGAAAAAGAAGATATATTTTTTACAGAAATGCTCTATGGCTCAAACTGGGGCCAGATCTTAAAAATGTCAAAAGTTTTATTTGAAAAAGAGTCTAAATTTCAAAAGATTTTAATATTCGACAATCCCATTTTTGGAAGAGTTTTAGTTTTAGACAACATCTTGCAAACAACTGAAAATGATGAATTTATATACCATGAGATGCTAACTCATGTACCAATGCTTGCCCATGGAAAGGTAAAAAAAGTGCTTATAATTGGTGGCGCTGACGGTGGGATTTTAAGAGAAGTTTTAAGACATAAAGGGGTTGAAAAAGCAACTATGGTAGAGATCGATGGCATAGCTTTAGATGCTTGCAAAAAATATATGCCAAAACTCTCTAATGGGGCTTTTTCGGATCCTAGAGCTGAGGTGATAGTCGCCGATGGCATTGAATACGTTAAAAATACAGAAGAAAAATTTGATATAATTATTGTAGACTCAACCGATCCAATCGGGCCTGGTCTTGTATTGTTTACTCAAGAATTTTATTCATATTGCAAAAATACTTTAAAGCCATATGGCATAATAGTCACTCAAAATGGTGTGCCTTTTGCGCAAACAAAAGAGCTTATTGACACTTATAATACTCGCACAAAATTATTTAAAGATAACCGCTTTTATATAGCCCCTGTTTTTGGATATATTGGTGGCTTTATGGCCTTGGGTTGGGCAACAGATTGTGTAAAGCAATTTGAAACTCCTATAGATAAACTCCAAGAAAGATTATCGAATATCTCAGGAGAAATGAAATACTATACTCCCGAGGTGCATAAAGCTTGTTTTGCTCTTCCTATGTATATTCAAAACAAGCTCAAATAATTTTTATATTGCAAATTTGATTTTAATAAATATACTCCCAATTAAGGGAGTATTTTTTTATGGCTAAAAAAATTTGCAGAGATATTATAGCTACGATAGTTTTAGTCGTAATCGCCCATATTTTAATGGTGAGCTTGCATGAATTAACTCATTCTCTGATCGCTTGGGCCTTTGGCTTTAAACACAATCCCTTTGATCTACATTTTGGTGATTTTACCCTTTTCTTGGTTGATGATCAGGTTGATTATAAAGCTATGCTTAATCAAAATAGAAACATCTTAGCGGCTATCACAGCTATTACGCCAAATATTTTAAATGCCGTATTATATGTCGTGAGCGCAATACTTTGCTCTTCAAAAAAAGTCCAAGAAAAGGTCTATCTTTATTATTTCTTTTTTTGGTTTATGATCGTGAATATTGGACAGGTTTATAGCTATTTACTTTGGAGAACCTTTGAAACTCATGGAGATATTTCAATATTTTTAGAAGGGCTAAATATTTCACCATATTGGCTTTTTGTGCCTGGTATAATATTTATATTTTTCAGTGTGTACAATATCTTAAACCGCCAAGTTATCAGAGCCTATAAAACTCTTCAGATATCTAAAATTTGGGCCCAAGCTGTATTTTTACTGGTGGTCCTTTTGATCTTATTTGGGTATTTTGGTGGTCTTATTTATAACATCGTAGTTCAAAAATATTACTATTTGATCTACCCGATCTTACTGATTATTTTGTTCTATCTGATTTGTTTCCCCAAAAACCGTTGGGTTCAAAACAGATTAAAAGAGCTTTAAGCATTGATTTCACTTGCCACAAAACTCATTAAAGCAGACGGCAATATCCATTTATTATCTTCTTTTATCATATCGAATCTCTCACCTTGAAGTTTCCAAATAATCTGGTTGATTTTTTGTTTTGTTTTTTCATCGACTTTTTCAAAAAGATTTTTAGCTTTTTTTAAATCACCATACATAAACATTTTCGAAATCCAGACAAGATCCATTAAATCATCGATTTTGTTGGTTATAAATTCAGCATTTTTAGGATCTTTTTTTTGCATCTCACTCGCCATCAATACAAGTCTATGTGCATAAGAGCTTTTGTTTTCGTCTAATTCTTCAACGATTGGAAAATCAAATCTAAAATGCAGATCAACAAGTTTTTGTTTGATAGTTTTGATCATTGGCAAAATAAATCTATCATCATATGGTTTTGTTTGATCTATGCTCTCAACTTGCTCATCTAATTGCATCAATATAGTTTCTATATCATCAAAAGCTAAATTAGAAAAACTAAGCTCAAGATAATCAATTTTAAATGACATTTGATGAAGTGTTTTTAATATTTTTTCATCATCCATATGTCTACTATCTTCTATCTCTTGCATTCTTGAGAACATATTTTCAACTCGATTAGAAATATTACTTGCGCCAGCTTTGGCAAAGATATTTTTAGATTTTTCTTGAATTTTCATTGATGTTTCAGTGATCTCATCTAACATATCTGCAATAGTTAAAATATCTGATTTATTTAATTGATTTTCATCTATCAAATGCTTTTTGATCTCTTTTAGAGTGCTCGAGAGTTCATGAATATTATATATATTATTACCCATATTAACCTCTTTTATTATATTAGGTTTGGGTTGTTAATTTGGTATTACTACCTTTTCTTCCCCTATTAATATTATAATAAAAACAAACTTATTTGTCAAGCCACATCTATAAAGAAATAATTTCAATATTATTAAAAATAGTTTTATTAAACGACATAATAGACTGCTTTTTAGTTAAATAAGTCTTTTTAAAATGCTTTCAATATTAAAACCAAATTCTTCTCTCAATCGAGCCTCTGGAGCAGATTTGCCAAAGGTATTAACCGATATTGCAATGCCATCAATCCCTATATATTTATGCCAACCCATCTCAGAGCCAGCTTCAATAGAGACTCTTTTTCCAATATCACCTTTTAAAATTGAATCTTTATATTCTTTTGATTGTTTTTCAAAGATCTCAAAACAGGGAAAAGATACAACTCTTACATTTTTTTGATGTGATTTTTCTAGCTGATCTGCAATTTTTATTGCCATTTCTAGCTCTGAACCGGTGGCAAAAAAAGTAAAATCAATCTTTTTATTATTATTTTTATTTTCTTCTTTCACAATGTAAGCACCTTTAGATAACCCTTTTTCAAAAGAGATATTAGTTTCATTTAGAGTTGTTAGTTTTTGTCTAGATAAGATTAAAGCTGTGGGACCTTTATAAGTTAAAGCCGCAAGCCACGCCATTTTCACTTCATTGCTATCTGCTGGTCTAATAACTTGCAGATTTGGGATAGCTCTTAAACTTGCTATTTGTTCAACCGCTTGGTGAGTCGGTCCATCTTCGCCTAAAAATATTGAATCATGGGTATAATGATAAATAACTTGCAGGTTTGAGAGCGCTGCTAAACGAATCGCATTTCTCATATAATCTGAAAAAACTAAAAAAGTTCCGCAAACAGGAATAAAAGTATCAACTAGTGAAAGACCGTTTGAAATGGTTCCCATTGCAAACTCTCTTACACCAAATTTGAAATTTCTGCCTTTAAAATTAGAAAATGAAATAAGTTCATAATTGGTCAAATAAGTTTTATCAGAAGATGATAGATCTGCTGAGCCTGAATAAATAAAAGGTAAAATATCAGCTAAATAATTTAAAACAACTGAAGAGGACTCTCTTGATGCAATCGGTGTTTTTATTTCAATATTTCTTAAAACATCTTCGATATCGGGCATAAGAGTTTTATTTTGCATTTTTTTAAACTCTTCAAATAGCTTGGGATTTTCTTTGGCCCAAGAAGAGAAATCTTCATTCCACTTATCTTCTAATTTTTTTTGTTCTTTTAGTTTTTCTTCAAAAAAACTTTGCACCTCATTTGGCACATAAAATTCATCTTTTGGAAGATCTATAGCTTTTTTGGTAGCTAAAACCTCTTCTTGTCCAAGTGGAGATCCATGCACTTTATGCGAACCTGCCATATGAGGCGAGCCTTTTCCAATTATAGTATTGGCCATAATTAGAACGGGTTTTTCTTGTTTTTGCTTAATTTCTCTAAACGTTGCATCAATAGCATCTAAATCATGCCCATCGATTTCAAAAACATCAAAACCATATGCTCTGTATCTTGCTCTAGTATCTTCAGAAGTGCTCTCAGATATTGGCCCATCTAAGGATATCTTGTTTGCATCATAAATAATCACTAAATTATCTAATCTAAGATGACCCGCTATAGCGGACGCTTCAGAAACCGCCCCTTCCATCATACACCCATCTCCCGCGAGGGTATAAATTTTGTTCTCAAAAAGTTTATGTTTATCGGTATTAAATTTTGCTTTTAATATTTTCATCCCGATCGCCATACCAACTGCGTTTCCAATACCATGTCCCAGAGGTCCTGTTGTAGCTTCTACCCCATCTGTTATATGAACTTCTGGATGACCTGGCGTTTTAGAGCCTAGTTGTCTAAAAAATTTAATCTCTTTTAGAGAAACTTTAAAACCCGCTAGATGAAGAGCCGAGTATAAGAGCATTGAGCCATGACCAGCTGAGAGTACAAATCGATCTCTATTTATCCAATTTGAATTTTTAGGATTATGATTTAAAACTTCAGCGTATAGATAAGCGCCAAGCTCCGCGCAACCAAGCGGCAGACCTGGATGCCCTGATTTTGCTTTTTCTATAGCTTCAATAGAAAGACCTCTAATCGTTTTAGCAATCTTTTGAACAATCTCTTTTTGTTTTGTATCCATTTTTAAAAAATCCTTTAAAATTTGATAAATGAAATAAATAGTTTGAAATAGAACTTAAAAATTTACAAGGAAAAAGGTTTTTAAAAAAAATTATGAAAATTAAAAAGCCTCAATTTTTAATCAAATTGAGACTTTTATTTAAGATATGACATTTAACATGCTATCAATAAAAGTGGCAATAGAGCTAGGGCATTGATAGTTGCGCCTGCAAGTCCAGCAATATTATCAAGTCTTTCTTTCATTTTCGGATCTTTTGTCAATAATTTTGCTAAATGCGGTAAATTTATCACTACAGCTCCAACTAAAAAAGTAGAAGAAAATATTCCTAAAGCTGTTAATAAAGTTGTAGCTACAATAGATTGAATTTTATTATTTATACTATCAGTTGATTTATCACCCTTAATAGCTTTATAAACTTTTTTAGTTAACCCTAAAGCACCTATAGCACCTACAGACACAGAGCTCATAGCTGCTGTTCCAACAAATGCTCCAATCGCACCCATATAACACATTTTTCTTCCTCCTTATTTATATATTTTGATTGTTTGCAAATAGTATAAGTAACAGGTGTGATATTTGCAAGTAACAACAATTTATTAACAAAGTTAATTAATATTATTAATAAAAAAATATTAACTATAATTAACAGTGTAAATAAAAATTTACTTTCAATAGTTAATATTATCTAGAAAAATTCATTTCATTATGATATTATATAAATGTTTTTTAAAAAATTATTTACTATTAACTCAATAAAATGGTTATTAAAAAAAACTTAATTGAGTTATAAAAAAAAAGGAGAAAATTAAATGGCTCATCCAATTAGATCTGATGGAGATAATCCTGTAAGTCGTTTTGAAACTTTGAGAAACTATTGCGGCTGTGGCTGTCTAATTGCTGGACTTTTACCAGTTGCTTTGATCGGTTTTAGAGCAGGGTATGATTTTACAGAATCAACGATAGGGCAACTGCCTTTAGTTATATTAAATAGCACCAAAAATGCCGCCGGAAGCGCAATAGTTGGTGCAAGTAAGTTTATCGCATATGATTATGTACCAGCTATGGTTAGATATACTACTGGACAAGCTAAAGCAACAGGAGATGTTACATCTTTAGTAATAGGTACAGCTATTGCGGCAAGCGCAATGTTTTTAGGCTGCCTTTGTTTTGGAACTCAAAAAAATAAATCCGACGAATAAAT
>SDBV01005127.1_pt1 | contig 18574 bp, 12 predicted proteins | sample 2277081 | NCBI WGS metagenome assembly SDBV01 (sample SAMN10402039, study PRJNA504765) | marine sediment metagenome | isolation source: marine sediment core GS10_PC15, 223 cmbsf | place: Arctic Ocean: Southern Knipovich Ridge | collected 2010 | reverse complement strand
ATCACTTCTCGAATAGGAACTTGGTGATTTATTGGCGTTTTCCCAAGTTGAACTAAACTAAAATGAGTCCCTACCTTTGCCAGTGCCTCTAAGGCTCCTGTAATTTCTTTTCTTGTTAACTTTGATTCAAAAACAACCGTGCGATATATCATGGGTTGTAAATTACTAGAAAGGTCTAAAAGAGGACCTTTTACCTCTTTTATTATCTCAAGAAATTTTGGGAGATGGGGATACACATGAGCATCTAACCCGGCAAAAAATTGACCAAGCAACCTATTTGTATCTACCCAACCCTGGGGAGTAAACCAACTTGATGACATAATTTATTTCTCCTATGTTTTATTGAGCAATTATATAGTAAATTAGTTTTTAAATACAACATAAACATTTTTTTAATTCCTCAATAAAAATATTATGTGACAAATTATGTGTTTTTGAGACATAGTCTTGGTATGATTCGGCTCTGTTCTCTTGCTTCTGGTTCCAAAGGAAATGCGCATTTTTTGCACCTTTGTCAAAAAAAAATTTTAATCGATTGCGGTATTTCCTATAAAGCACTAAAGCTGCGCCTTGGAGAAATCGGTGAGGATGTGGATAGTATTGATGCTGTCTTTGTTACTCATGAACATCAGGACCATACACGAGGCTTAAAACTGCTTTGTAAAAATCACTCTGTACCCGTGTTTACTAACTACCAGACAGCCAATGCCTTATATAAAGACTTTGAGTATGTTTTTGATTTTAAGGTATTTACAACAGATGAAGGATTTGAATATGAAGGCATTGAAATTGTGCCTTTTTCCATTCAGCATGATGCTCTAGATCCTGTAGGATTTACCTTTAGCAAGGAGCATAAAGTTGGGGTATGTACCGATATTGGGGTCGTCACTTCCACTGTTGAGCACCATTTGCACACTTGCGACTATCTAGTTTTTGAAGCCAATCATGAGCCTGAGCTTGTGCACAGTTGCCAAAAGCGCACGCATATTTACAAAGAGCGCGTCTTGAGCCCCTTTGGCCATTTGGCCAATCAAGAATGTGCCCACTTTTTGAAGAAGATGGATCGCATCAAGCATGTGATTTTAGCGCACCTTTCTCAAGAGTGCAACTCTGTGGAATATGTCGAAAAAGCGATGGAAGGTTTGGGAATGGAGTACACTATTGCGACTCAGGATAAGGTGAGTTCGATAGTTACTGACGCTGCCAAAGCTAAATCAATCTAGAAAAACCCAAGCCCTTGATTATAAACAGAATACAAAATAAAGTTATTTTTTACCTTGGAATTTAGCCATTTTTAGAGGTTTTTTTGAACATCATTTTTTATTTTTTTGCACCAAATAATAAAAATTCCTGTTTGGTGCAACCAAAAAACATTGAAATTTATTGCACCAAATGCTTAAAATGAGGTTTTGGTGCAATCAGCTGAGAGATTTATGCAATTTATTGGCAGAGAAAAAGAACTTAAAATTTTAAATGAATTACTAGAAAAGCAAATTGCACGACTTGTTGTCATAAGAGGACGAAGAAGGATTGGGAAAAGCCGTCTTGCAGAACAGTTTGGTAAAAATTTTCCACAAGTCCTCTCTTTTATAGGACTTGCTCCCCACAAAAAAATCACCGCTCAAATGCAAAGGGATGATTTTACGAACCAGATGTCGGCTCTGTTGAATATTGCAAAAGTCGACAGCTCAGACTGGGGAATGTTATTTCGCACACTATCCACTTTTGTTGAGAATAAAAAGGTGCTTTTGATTTTAGACGAAATTAGTTGGATGGGAGGTAAAGACCCAACATTTTTAGGAAAATTAAAAACGGCTTGGGACAGTTTTTTTAAAAAAAATGAAAACTTAACACTGGTTCTTTCTGGATCAGTATCTAGTTGGATCGAAAAAAATATTCTGAGTAGTACAGGTTTTGTAGGAAGAATCTCCCTTGACCTAAATTTAGAACCTCTTCCCCTCTCGGATTGCAATCTTTTCTGGGGAGATCAAAAAGATCACGTTTCTTGTTATGACAAGCTAAAAGTTTTATCGGTAACTGGAGGAATTCCTCGATATTTGGAAGAAATTGTTCCTTCCTGGTCAGCAGAAAAAAATATCTCCCGACTTTGTTTTAGTAAAGGGGGATTGTTGTATAGAGAATTTGACCACATTTTCTCAGATCTTTTTTCTAAAAAGGCGATGACATATAGAAAAATTGTTCACTTATTGGTAAACGGACCAAAATCTCAACTTGAAATTTCAAAATTATTAAAAATTACCAAAACAGGAACCCTTTCCGAATACCTAGACGACTTGGTAACGGCAGGATTTATTGAAAGGGATTTTAGTTGGCACATCAAAACAGGGAAAAAGTCAAAGTTCAGTAGATATCGGATCAAAGACAATTATACGCGTTTCTTTCTTAAGGTTATAGAACCAAACAAAGCCAAAATTGAGTCTCAATCATTTACTTTTCCTTCATTTTGGGAATCTACCATTGCTCTACAGTTTGAAAATTTAGTTCTTACAAATAGGGTAAAATTATGGGAACTGTTAAATATCCATTCTTCTGAAATTGTTTTTGAAAATCCCTATTTTCAAAAACAAACATCTTCAGCAAAAGGTTGCCAAATTGACTACATGATACAAAATCGCTATGGTTCCCTTTACATTTGTGAGATTAAATTTAAAAAAGGTGAAGTAGGTTTAGATGTGGTGAGTCAAATCAAGGAAAAAGTTTCTCGTCTCCAAATCCCCAAGTACCATTCCATTCGACCTGTCCTCATCCATGTGAATGGAGTTAAAGACACTGTGTTAGAAAGTGGCTATTTCGCACACATTGTTGATTTTTCCAAATTTTTATGAACAATACACCAACAATCCCAACTAGTAACGAAGCAATTTTAAGATAGCTTCTTCGATTTCTTGTGGCTGTGGCAAAGCAGCATTTTCTAAGATTTTTGAGTAAGGAACGGGGCATTCTTTGGCACCCATGCGCTTGATTGGAGCATCGAGATATTCAAAGAGCTCTTCTGAAAGACGCGCTGCGATCTCTGCCATAAACCCATGCTCTTTGGCAGCTTCTTGTAAGAGTAGTAATTTGCCTGTTTTTTTTACCGATTCTTTGATCATTTCGATATCGTAAGGCACGCAGGTTCTTAGATCAATTAGATCCACATCGAGAGAATGTTTTTGGATAATGTCGAGAGCCATCACACTCATCATTTGGTAAGAGACGACGGTAAGTTTTTCGCCATGATGCAATTTTTGAGCAATGCCGAAGGGTAAAAGCTCATCTTTTTTGGGCTCTCGTGTCGCAGACACATGGCGTTGGCGATAGAGTCCTTTGTGCTCGAGAATAATTGTGGGATTAGGATCCTGGATAGCAGCTTTAAGCAAAGCTTTAGCATCTTTGGCAGTTGTGGGCACAGCAATTTTGAGACCTGGGCAGTGGGCTAAAAAACCCTCAATGTTTTGCGAATGGTAAGGCCCGCCCTGGATGTAGCCTCCGCAAGGTGTGCGAATAGTCACAGGACAGCTAAACATGCCATTGGAACGATAATACATGGAGCTGAGCTCATTGAAAAGTTGATTGATACCGGTCCAAAGATAATCAGCAAATTGCACTTCGACAACGGGTTTGTGGTAGCCTGTCATTGACATGCCAATAGCAACACCGATAATAGTGCTCTCGGCAAGTGGTGTATTGAAACAGCGTTCTTTTCCAAAAAGATGTGTCAACTCGCGTGTGGCTCCGAAAACGCCGCCTTTTTCCCCTGCCACATCTTGTCCAAACACAATGATGGAAGGATCTTGTTGCATCTCTTCTTTGAGTGCATTGTTGATCGCATCGATCATCACGATTTTTTCTTGCACAGAAACTTCTTCCTTGAGTGTGTTTTTGGGATTGTAGGGTGCAAAGAGATGATCTTGGACGGTTGCGGGATCTGGATGAGGGATTTTTTGCGCTTCTTTGCTTGCCAGATCCACTTGATTTCGAATCTTCTCTTTGAGCTCTTCGATTTCTTTGAGTGTAATGCCGTTTTCTATTAAGAGTTTTTCTAGTTTTACGATGGGGTCTTTTTTTGTTGCCTCATCGAGTTGTTCTTGTGTGCGATACTTAAACTGATTATCTGAGCTGCTATGCGCACCTAAACGCAAAACGCGCGCACGGATAAATACAGGCCCTTTTTGCAAAAGTGGGATGGCTGTTTTAAGTGTTGTATCAACCTCGATAAAATCGGTGCCATCGATGTCAAAAACTGTAAGACCTTCGTAACCTTTGGCAATATTGGCAATGTTATTTCCTGCGGTTTGTTCTTCTCTTGGAACAGAAATCGCATAGCCATTATCTTGGACCACAAAGAGGACGGGTAGTTTGTGAAGAGCAGCAAAATTGAGTGCTTCGTGAAAATCGCCTTGTGATGTGCCTCCCTCTCCAATAGAGACGTAGACCACCTCATCGGTCTTTTTTAGTTTGCAGCTTTTTGCCACGCCGGCAGCTTGCAATAGTTGCGAGCCGACAACGCTCGATTGGCAAATTAGACGCAATTCTTTAGAGCAAAAGTGCTCGGGCATCATGCGTCCTGCGGAATGCTCTTTAGTGTCTCTTGCAAGGTGTGCTCCCATGAGCTGGACGATATCGGCACCAAGCCCAATGGGAAATCCACGATCGCGATAATAACAGAGCGCAAAATCTTTTTTGGGTCTGAGATGGAGTGCTGAGAGCACACCAATCAATTCATGTCCATCATTGCATAGATGGAAGTTGCCTCCCTTGTTTTGCTTGGAAACGAGGGCTTGTTTGCGATCGGTTTCGCGGCAAAGCAGCATCTTTTCAAGACAAAGGAGCGCTCGTTTTATATGGATTTCGGACATATATTATTTTCGTTTTTTTCTGCGTCTTAAAGATTTTGGGGTAAATAGGCCATCGTCTGGAACCTCTTTGATCCCCTCTTTTTTTCCTTTTGGCAACACTTCTTTCGCAATACCAAGAACTTTTTGTCCTTTGCCCACGGTGATTTCTTCTTTGGAAATTCCTTTTAAAACTCCTTCTTTTTGCAAGCTAACGAGGCGATCTGAAAGGGATTTTAGAGAATCTAAACGTTTTGAAAGAGCGGCAAACTTTGTGTTCATTTCAGGATGCGCTCCAGTAGAACGAATGTTGGCCAAGAACTGCTCTTCTGTTTCAAAGCGTGAACTGAAGGTCACATTGGCTGCATTGGTAATATCAGGGATGTATAGAAAGGGTCTTAGAGGTATGGGCATCTGGTTGTATAGATCGCGAGAAAATTCCAATTCGACAACCACTTTGATAACCTGCTTGGGTGGACGTCCTCTTTTGGGTCTTGGATTGAGTGCTTCGGATGAATAGTAAGTTTTGGCTTTGTTTTCAAGCTGCGCTCTTGCCTGGGCAATTTCTCTGGAGACTTTGGGTTGAAATTGCGTCTCTTTAACTCTTTCCACAATCACTCTTCCTAACTCTAGATCTTCTTCAAAGACAAAATGGAATGCATTTTGACGCAACCATTCGATGATGCGCACACGGAAACGTTCTTGGTAGTATTGTTGCCATTTTTCCAGCTCTGATAAATTATCATAGATAAATTCTAGAAAATTTTCTCTTGCATCTTTGGAATGGATGATATCGAGCAATTTTTCTTTTGTATCAATATCATATACTTTTTCATTCACAAACCCTTCCATAATCTTTTTGATTTCATAAAAGGTCAGTTTGGGAATTAAAAAAAAACGCCCTTGATACTCTGCAATCTCTTTTTCGGCTTTATCAATCTCTTCCTGCGTTTTTTCCAAATCGAGGTAAAGAATACCTCCCTCTGTCTTGTCGAGATAAAAATCTCTCTCATCATCCGATTTGGCAAAAGCGTCCATCAAACGATGGTAGCGTAAGACAAGAGGATTTTTTAAAGTTGTTGATTTGATCCGTTTTTTTAACATAGAACAAAGTGTAACATATCTGGAAATATTTGACAGCTTTTGTTCCAAAATCTATGATGAGTCCATGTTAGATTTAAAAGATTTAAAAGAGAGTGTTGAATCTCAAAAAAAGCTTTTAGAAAAACAGCCTGATTTATCCATAGAGCGCTTACTGGAACTTGAAGAATCCACGCGTCAATTAAAAACAAAAATTGAATCCCTAAAAGCTAAGCGCAACCAAATATCCAAAGAGGTCGGAGAGAAAAAACGCAAAGGCGAAAATGTGAATAGTATTTTGGAAAAAGTGGCCACGTTTGGAAATGAAATCAAACAGCTTGAAGATGAATTGAATAACGAACATGAAGAATTTTTTTCAAAAGCGCTTTTTATTCCCAACATTCCTTTTCAAGACATTCCTTTTGGCCTCGATGATAAAGACAATGTGGAAATTAAGCATCACTTAGAAAAACCCGCCTTTTCTTTTAAGCCTCTTAATCATCTTGAACTCAGTGAAAAACTCGATCTTTTTGATTTTAAACGTGGTGCAAAGGTTTCTGGAAGTGGTTTTCCTGTTTACAACGCTAAAGGTGCAGAACTTGAATGGGCTCTTATCAATTTTATGATCGACACCCAAAAAAAACATGGGTTTGAAATGCGCCAAGTTCCTTTGATGGTGCGTCCTGAAATGATGCAAGGGTGCGGTCAATTGCCAAAATTTGAGGGTCAATTTTTCAAAATCCATGATGAAGATTTTGAACTTTACTTGATTCCTACATCAGAATCGGCTTTGGGCGCTTTGCATCAAGACGAAATTTTTTTGCTTGAAGAATTGCCCAAAAAGCTTTTTGCTTATACTCCCTGTTTTCGAAGAGAAGCAGGCGCCCATGGAAAACAAGATCGCGGCCTTATTCGCACACATCAATTCAATAAAATCGAAATGTTTGCCTATACCACGCAAGAGCAAAGTGCTGCCATGTTTGATGAAATGGTTAGCGTGGCAGAAGAAATGCTTCAAGCTTTGGGTTTGCACTATCGCATCATGCTTTTGTGCACACAAGATATGCCTTTTGCTAGCGCCAAAACAGTGGACATTGAATTGTGGCTCCCTGGTCAAGGACGCTACTATGAATGCTCTTCGATTTCCAACTGCACCGATTTTCAAGCAAGACGTCTTAGTGTGCGTTACAAAGAAGATGGAATAACCAAACTTGTACACACCCTGAATGGTTCTGGCCTTGCCACCTCTCGTTTGATGGTCTCACTTTTAGAGCATTACCAACAAAACGATGGCTCTATTATGGTTCCTGACGTACTTCAAAAATATCTCGATGGAAAAACGGTCATACAATGAATGACATACAAGAACATTACAAAGGAAAAGACACCTTTTCACATCTTTTAGAAGCACGCGGCCGTGGACATGTTGCAGGGCACGAAGCGCACGGCATTGAACCTAGCGGCGTAAAAAACGCTTTTATTGATACCGCAAAAACTTTGGTCACACTTTTGCCCTTTTTGGCACTCTTTTTTGCTCAACTGCAAATACCGATCCAACAGCAAGTGGTGTTGATGAGTGTTTTTGCTATCGGGTTTGTTGCATGGCACACAGGAAGATCGTGTTTTTTAGGGTGGACACGTTTGGAAAAGCTGCATCGCGTGATGTTGCAAGAAAAAAAAGAGATTGAAGAAAATCGCGCTGTAGAAAAACAGGAGCTTAGAGAAATTTATGCGCTCAAAGGGTTTGAAGGAAAGCTTTTGGATGATGTCGTGAACCAATTGATCCAAGACGATAGTCGCTTACTTCAAGTCATGTTAGAAGAAGAGTTAGGCATTTCCATTTATTGCCAAGTCCATCCCCTAAAACAGGGATTTGGTGCGCTTTGTGGAGGATTAATCTCTGGTTTTTTTGTCATTTTTATGACATTTTTTTATGGATGGCTCGGATGTTTGATCACAAGCATTTCGATTTTGTTTATTTGCGCCATTTTATTTGCCAAACATCAAAATAATCGCATCATTCCAAGCACTGTCTGGCAACTTGCTTTATTTGGCCTTTCTTTTGGATGCGTCTATTTTTTATTACAAATGCTAATGTGAGGCATTATGGATCTTGCTGTTGAATTTGAAGAATTTTTTGCAAGCGAAGAAGAGTACAAAAGTCCTTTGATTGAAAGACGCGGGCGGGGTTTATCCAAGCATTTGAGCTTAAAAGCTGCTTGTCTTTCAACGGCTTTTTTAGTTCTGTCTTTTGGATTTCATTTTACCCATTTTGCCATTTCCAATTTCTTTTTGTTATTTGTCTATTTTTTTGCAGGGATTCCAGCGCTCATCGCCTCTATCGAAGATCTCAAAAAACTTAAAATTAACATCGATGTACTCATGACCTTAGCTGCTTTTTTTTCTATTTTAATTGATTCTGCACTAGAAGGCGGACTTTTGCTGGTGTTGTTTGCCATTTCAGGTGCTTTGGAAGATGCAGCGCTTTCAAAAACCACGTCGGCGATTCAAACTTTACACAAACTCACTCCGAAAACAGCTACTGTGATTGAAAATGGCGAGCACGTGGTCAAATCTATCAAAGATATTGACGCGGGTGCGATTATTTTGATTAAGCCTGGACAAATTATCCCTCTTGATGGTGTCGTGACAAAAGGAACAACATCGCTTAATTTATCCCACCTCACTGGTGAAAACATGCCTCAAACCGTGCAGGAAAAGGACAGCGTTCCTGCAGGAAGTCAAAATTTAGAAGGCGCAATTGAAATGCAGGTAACAACCAAAAGCTCTTCCTCAACGCTAGCTAAAATCATTGAGCTTGTGACAAAAGCGCAACACACAAAACCTCAAGTGCAACAAACACTTGATAAGGTAGGGCCCAAATATGCCGTTAGTATTATTTTGCTAGCGCTTTTTTTTGCCATCACACTGCCCTTTTTTGCAGTAGAGCACTATTTGGGTTTTGACGGCTCGATTTATCGCTCGCTTGCTTTTTTGATTGCAGCAAGCCCTTGCGCACTCATTATTGCTACGCCAACAGCCTATTTGAGCGCGCTTTCTAGCTGCGCAAAAAAAGGGATTCTTTTAAAAGGCGGTTTTGTGCTGGATGCAATCCATACATGTCAACATGTCGCTTTTGACAAAACAGGTACGCTGACAAAATCTGTATTAGAACTCAATGATGTGATCATAATCGAAGGCACACTTTCAAAAGAAGACGTATTAAAAATTGCCTATTCTTTAGAACTCTATTCCACTCACCCCATTGCAAAAGCCATCTGTTGCCATGCTAAGGATCAAAAATTGGAAAAACTCGAAATAAAAAACATGAAAGAAATGCCAGGCCTTGGAATTAAGGCAGATGTTTTGATTGGGTCCAATTATGAGCATGTCCTTGTGGGCCACAGCAAGCATATCCTTTCTTCTTTAGACGAGAGCAAACAAACACAATTGCAAGACAAAATCTCAAAGATTTTAGAAGAAGGGCAAAGCTATTGCATTTTAAGTATTGATAGTACGCTTTGTCTTTTGACCTTCATCGACGCTGTTAGAGAAAATGCAGCAGAAACTATTAAAGAGCTTCATGATCAAGATTTAAATACATGGATGCTAACAGGTGATCATGAACATACAGCCAAACGTATTGGTTTGAGCTTAAAAATTGAAAATATCGAATACAATTTAAAACCAGATGAAAAACTCAATCTCATTGCTAGACTCAATAATGAGGGCGGTGCAATCATGCTAGGTGATGGCATTAACGATGGCCCAGCTCTTGCTAATGCCACTGTCGGTATTTCATTAGGTTCGATTGGCTCAGATACAGCCATTGAAGCAAGTGACGTCGTCTTTCTTAATGATGATATTCAGCTTTTGTCCTGGTTGATTCACAAAGCCAAACAGACCAAACGCATTGTGTTTCAAAATTTGTTTTTTGCCACCTGCGTGATTGTTCTAACTAGCCTGTCAGCCCTTTTTGGCATTGTGCCTCTTTGGCTGGCGGTCGTCTTACACGAAGGCGGCACCATTTTAGTCGCTATCAACGGTTTGCGTTTAATTCGAACAACCTAAATACCTGATATAAAAAAGCTTATGTAAAAAGTTGCAAAAATGCCATCGCTTATGGCATTTTGATAGGAAAAACGCCAACAGCGATGGCACTTTTTATGAAATATATCCCAAGATCCATGAAAATTCCCAAAGAAAGCTTCTTTCTTTTTGGGCCGCGCGGAACAGGAAAATCGACCTGGATTAAGCATGTTTTTCCCTATGCGCATTTTATTAATTTACTAGACGCAGAAGAAGAGAGAATTTATTCAGCCAAGCCAGAAAGAATCCATGATTTTATAAAAACACTGAAAAAAGGCTCTATTGTGTGTATTGATGAGATTCAACGGGTGCCTACCCTACTTCCCATTATCCACATTTTAATTGAAGAAAGAATAGGGATTCAGTTCATTCTTACAGGTAGTAGTGCTAGAAAATTACGTAGATCTGCAAGCGACCTTTTAGGAAGTCGAGCTCTTTTGCATTATATGCATCCATTTTCAGCCTATGAGCTTGGCTCTAGCTTCTCCTATTCAAAAGCCATCCAAACAGGACTTATTCCTATTGTGTGGGAAGCTCCAAATCCCCTAGAAAAATTAAGAACATACATTGCACTATACTTAAAAGAAGAAGTATTTGCAGAGGGACTTGTGCGTCAAATTGGTCATTTTGCAAGATTTATGGAGGTGGCTAGCTTTTCTCACGGGGCACTTCTCAACACAACTCAAATAGCAAGGGAATCTCAAGTCAAACGCCAAACTGTGGATAATTATCTTCAAATATTAAAGGATTTATTACTTGCATTTACTCTTCCAGTTTTTAGTAGAAGAGCAAAACGCGATCTTATCAAGCATGAAAAATTTTATTATTTTGATGTGGGTATTTTTAGGCAATTGCGTCCCAGAGGGCCTTTGGATAAAGAAGCAGAATTAGAAGGACCTGCTCTAGAAGGCCTTGTCGCACAACACCTACAGGCTTGGACTTCATCGCAAATTGAACCACATCAACTTTCGTTTTGGAGAACAAGAACAGGATTAGAAGTGGATTTTGTGATTTATGGTCCTGCCAGCTTTACTGCTATTGAAGTGAAAAGAAGTTCCATTTTGTCTCCTAAAGATATCAGAGGTCTTAAAGCATTTAAAGAAGAATACCCTGAAGCTGAATGTATTGTTCTTTATCTTGGAAAAACTGAGATGTCCTACCGAGGTTTTTTATGTGTCCCTGTCGAAAAATTTCTCAAAGAATTCAAGTCCAATAATTCCATTTCTATTTAATTTTAACTGCGTTTTTACAAAGTTTTTTTTTGACATTTTTTTCCGCTTACTACAGTATTGCTCTTTCAAACAAAGGAGAATAGAAAATGATTACTTCCGTTTTTTCTAAAATGCGCCAACTTTTACATATTCAAGCTTTAAGAAGACCTCATTCATTTATCCCTCCTTTTTATCGTCTCCCCTACCAAAGGCCTATCGCTTATCACACCTCACCCCCTTTGTCTAGCCGCTCTTTTAAATTCGCTCTTATTCCTTTAGCTGCCTTTGTTTTTCTGACAAAGAAAAAAACCGATGATGAGAAAAAACTTTTAGAAACCTCGCAAAAAACCTACAAATATGCCCATTTATTTATCAACTCCTCAATTGATCTTACACAAAATCCAGAAGATTATTTTGAAGCCGTTCTTACAGCATGTAAAAACAGACAATGGGATAAAGTGCGTGATGCAATTGAAGAACTCAAAGAGTTAAAAGATATGTTTGGACGTAGCCTATTTATTGCCTGTGTGGAGCAAGGACTTGAAGAAAGCGTAAAAGATATAATCAAAGATCCTGCTTTGCGACCTCTATGTGAAAAAGATTTTTCAAAAGCAATCCATTCTGCTGCAAAAAGAGGATTTGATCATATCATACAGATACTTGTCGAAGAAGGTGCTGATTTCAATGGCATTGAAGATGGCAAAACACCTCTTCATGTCGCTATTGAAAATAAGCAGAAAAGAACAGTACAAGCCCTTATAAATAATGGTGCTGATGTGACCATAAAGTCCCTTTATTCTAATCCTTCTGATCCTTCTTCCTTATGCCACCTTGATGCATTAGCATTTGCAACAAGCCGTGGAGAGAAGAAAATCTTTGATATCCTTATTGAAAAAACAGAGCTGGATTTAAGGACGTTAAATACAGAAATTGGCAACCTTTTACATGTGGCTATCCAGTTTAATCAATATTTTATGCTAGAACACCTTCTTACAAAACATTTTAATAAAGCAAAAGTTCTTATTAATGCTCAAAATAGCGAAGGAAAAACTCCTTTACATCTAGCTAGTTCACTAGAAAACCTACGAGCCATTTACTTTTTAATTCAGGATAAAGGGGCTCTTGTAGAATCTAAAGGACCTAATGGAAATACAGCGCTTCATATTGCTGTTTTACGAAGAAAGCGAAATGCAATTAAATTACTAAGCTATCTAGGAGCAAACCTGGATGCTAAAAATGATCAACATCACACTCCATATAGGCTTGTAGAGTCAAGTAACGATCTATTATCCACACAATGCCAAGGCCTTTTAAAAACTCTTGCAACAAACACGATAGATGAAAGGAAAGAACCTCCAAAATTTGATATCTATCCCCCTGAAAATCTCGTTTTTAAAGGAGGCGGAGCTAAAGGTTTAGCTTACATAGGTGTGATCAAAGCTTTGGAAGAAAAAGATTGGCTAAAAGATATTAAAAGGATTGCAGGAACGTCTGCTGGAGCAATCACTGCTGCTTTTGTAGCTCTTGGGATGGACTCTAAACAGATGGAAGATAAACTCACAGAAACACCTTTGACAAAACTGCTCGATCATCCTTTTAGAAAAAAACGCCTACAAGAGGTTTTGAAACAACACACGTCTTTGCAAAACTTGTATTCATGGATTCTTCATCCAGGAAAAATATTGGATCCAAACACTCTTTTTTCAGCTCTTTGGAACGGCGTAGAATCTTTGTGGAGAACAACCGGCGTGTGCAAAGGAGACGAAGCTCTTAAATGGATTGAGGATCAAATAGAGTTGTTAACAGATGATCGACATTGTACATTTGGAAAGCTGAAAGAGTTGATTGAAAAAGACAAAACTCATAAGTACAAACACCTTCATGTATTTGCTACAGAACTTAATCACCCTCAAATTGTTCATATAAGTTCAGAAGATCCTCAATGGAAAGATATGTTGATTGCAGATGCTGTACGTATTTCTATGTCCATTCCTGGTGTTTTTGAGCCTTATACTCCACGTTTTAAAAACAAAAAAGGGTTTTACGATCCAAAAGAGGTTAAATCTTATATTGATGGTGGACTGTTAAACAATCTTCCCATCGAATGCTTTGACCAGGTCCAATTTACGCAAAATGACTATTTAACAAGACAAGCCCGCCAACCTGTTTATAATCGACGTACTCTAGGATTTGATCTTTATAGTCCTGAAGAACTAGAAAATCAACCCAATAAAAAAATCGAAACAGTAGGTGATCTTTTACGAAGTGTTTATGAAATTTACACGAGAGCTGAACTATTAATTCGTCAACAGAATCCCTACAATAAACACCGCGTAATTAAAATCGATAATATGGGGGTCGGCACACTAAACTTCGGCGTCAAAGGGAAGAAAAGAAATGACCTGATCGACTCAGGCAAACAATCTACGCTAAAATTTTTAGGTAAAGAAGAAAAACAAAACTTTCTTTTTCAGCTTTTAGAGACAACAGAAAAAAAAAACTTATAAGCGCAGGACCACCACTAGCTGATTTCTTCGGAAGGAAGACAGATCTAAATGTTTTACAAGCGCTTATTCCCAAAGATTGTGATAGCGTGGCTTCCATAAGTCTTCTCCATGGAGAATCTGGAGTTGGAAAAACAGAGCTGACAATCCAATTTGCTCACCAACATAGACGTGATTTCTCTAGAATTTATAGAATCGATTGTTCTACAGATGCATCAATACATTTGGCCTATATTACGATGGCAAGAGATCTTCATCTCTATTTAGAAGGCAAGGAAACCCCTGAAGGAATAAGACGAGCAGTCAATCATCGTCTTGCAAACCACCTTTTTGAAAAACCTTGGTTACTTATCCTTGATAACATGGAAAAACCCATTGAATTTCCTGAAAAAGGTGGAATGGTTTTAATCACTGCAATCAATGAAAACGTCATTTCTTGGCAAACTGCACCCAAATATGAAGTTAAACCCTTCAGTGAAGAGGAAACAATCACATTTCTTCAGTCTAATACAAAAGAAACCAACATAAAGGATATAAAAGCTTTGCATCAAGAATTGAACGGCCTTCCATTTCTTCTTGGAATGGCTATTCCAATTATCGAGTTATGTGGAGATATTCACACTTTTCTTCAAGAATACAAAGATAAAACAGTGCTTTTGGAAAAAGGGACGGATCGCCATGAAATATCCCTTGGCAAAATATGGCAAATGCTTTTGGAAAAGGCGAAATTTCAAAATCCAAACGCTTTTGAGTGGTTATCTCTATGTGCTTACTTAAATTCTGAAAATATCCCCAGAGCCTGGATCGAGGAATGGTTACAAATGTATAAAAGCTTTTCACCTGATCAAGCAAAACAAGAAAGTCGGGAAATAGTTAGATTATTTTCAGATTTTAAGCTTATACACTTCGACCCAAATACGGATATGGCAAAAATACATAATCTACTCCAAAAAATGCTTCAGAAAGAATTAGAAGAAAATATTTCAATCCAACAAAATGTTCTTACTCTACTAGATGCTGTGGAACAGTTTGATTTAGATAAAATCGAAACATGGGAAGGAGGAAGGATCTGGCTGCAGCATGCGCTTTCATTGTTAAACACATCTCAGTTAGAAAAGCACAAGGAAAAAATGAATCAAGAACAACTGGCTATTTTTTATAGCAAAATAGGAGACATTAAAGACTCAATTTCACAAGACACATCGGTATTAAAATATGTAAAAGATGCTTTAAAAATAAGACAAACTCTATACCCCAACCAAAATCACCCTGATTTAGTTAATTCTTTACATGATGTAGGCATAGTTTATCGAAAAATGGGAGATGCAAAAACAGCACTAAAATATCTAAAAGATGCTCTAGAAATGACAACAGCTCTATATCCCAACCAAAATCGTCCTGATTTAGCTGGTTGTTTAGATAGTGTAGGTTTAGCTTATCTAGAACTTGGAGATGCAAAAACAGCACTAAAATATCTAAAAGATGCTCTAGAAATGACAAAAGCTCTATATCCCAACCAAAATCATCCTGATTTAGCTTTTTATTTAAACAATATGGGCATGGCTTATAAAGCAATTGGAGATGCAAAAACAGCACTAAAATATCTAAAAGATGCCCTAGAAATGGCTAAAGCTCTAAACCCCAACCAAAATCATCCTGATTTAGTTTTTTATTTAAACAATATGGGCATGGCTTATCTAGAACTTGGAGATGCAAAAACAGCACTAAAATATCTAAAAGATACTCTAGAAATGACAAAAGCTCTATATCCCAATCAAGATCATTATAATTTAGCTAATTCTTTAAACAATATGGGCATGGTTTATCTAGAACTTGGAGATGCAAAAACAGCACTAAAATATCTAAAAGATGCTCTAGAAATGACAAAAGCTCTATATCCCAACCAAAATCACTTTTTTTTAGCTAATGCTTTAAACAATATGGGCATGGCTTACAAAGCAATTGGAGATGCAAAAACAGCACTAAAATATCTAAAAGATGCCCTAGAAATGGCTAAAGCTCTAAACCCCAACCAAAATCATCCTTTTTTAGTTACTTCTTTAGACAATGTAGGTGTAGCTTATGAAACTCTTGGAGATGCAGAAAAAGCTCTTAAATACTATCAAAAAGCACTTGATATGGCCAAAATGGTATATGACGAAGATTCAGAAAAAATAAAGATTTATCAAGCAAACGTCAACAGGCTCAAAAAAAAGCTCGAAGGCTCAACCTGCACCATCTTGTAAAAAAATAACTTACACCCCCTCTATAGAAAATTTCGCACTTGAACAACTGATGTTACGCAGTAAATTCTGTTTAAGAGGTGGAGCGAAAGGGACAAGATACAAGTAGAGTCCAGAAGTTCAACTCCATGAGAGTTGAACGAGGGACACTGCGCCGTAGATTGTTCCTTGCAGCCCTCCTATGAACAGAATTTACTGCGTAACATCAGTATGCTTGGTGCTAAATTTTCTTGCACCCTGTTTACAAAAATGCTAATATAGGGTAACATTTAGCAATTAGAAGCAGTGAGTGCTAATTTATGGTTACAAAAGTAAAGAAAAAAGAAAAGCGTGAACAAGAGATTCTCTTGGGGCTTGTCAAGTTATTTTTAGAAACAGGAAAGCCTATTGGTTCAAGTACCCTTCAAGCAAACGGATTTGATCATTTAAGTTCTGCGACTATTCGTAATTATTTTGCCAAATTAGAAGCTGCCAAATTGTTGCAGCAACCACATATTTCTGGAGGACGTATTCCGACATCTCAAGCATTCAAATGGTATGCACAAATGGCAAAACGCAACATTGAAACCAATAAAGAGATTAAAAAAATATTAGAAAAAAAGCTTTGCTGCGATGTGGATAAAATCTACCACTTTTTGGAAGAATCTGTGTCCGTACTTGCAGAGATTAGTAATGCAGCTTGTGTGATCTGCTCCCCGCGTTTTGATCAAGACACCATCTTAGATATCAAGCTTTTGATGCTCGATCATAAGCGTCTATTATGTGCCTTAGTGACAAATTTTGGTGTTGTGAACACTTATATTTTAAATGTGCCAAAAAAAATCAGCGCTTTTTCACAAAAACGCATCGAAAATTACTTGCAAGCCAAACTCCAAAACATTGCCACACTGTTAAATCTCAACGAAGACGAAAAAACACTCGCTGAAAAAGTATATCAAGAAGTCATGGTGCGCTACATTGTCAATTACACCAATTTTTCTAATACCGACTTGATCTCTTGCGGCTTTTCCAACCTTTTGCAATACAAAGAATTTAACAATCCTTTGGCTATTACAAAAAGTCTCTCCTTGTTTGAAAATGAAGAACAGCTGCGCGCCATTTTACAAAAAAGCATGCAAGCCCAAGATCTTGTCTTTTGGATTGCAGAAGACCTAAAACCTTTTTCAGAAAACATCACCCACTGCTCTATTTTGGCAATGCCTTATAAAATCAACGAAATGATTGCAGGAGCGATTTTGGTCTATTTACCAATGCGAGCAGATTATAAGATGCATTTTTCCATTTTAAAAACTTTTAGTGAGTTTCTTTCCAAAGCGCTAACGAAAACCACTTACAAGCATAAAATTACCTTTAGAACACCGACCATATCTCCTTTAAAACTCACTGCACAAAATTTAGATGAAACAAAACAGGGATAATAATGGATACAAAAAAAGAATCTAAAAAGGAAAAAGAAACGCAAAAAAAACATGAGACAATATCCATTCATGAAATGACGCAAACAAGGTTGCAAGAAACAGAAAAGAAATTAAGCGAAATGCACCACAAATACAAGCTTGCTCTTGCCGATTCAGAAAACATGAGAAAGCGTTTACAAAAAGAAAAACACGTCTTCATGCGTTTTGCCAAAGAAGATTTGATCCGAGATATTCTGTTGCCTTTAGATCAATTTGAATTGGCTTTAAAACATGCTCAAGACATGTCTGATGAAGTGAAAAACTGGGCGCTTGGATTTGAAATGATTTTAGGCCAATTTAATGACATTTTAGAGATGAATAAAGTGACAACATTTTCTAGCAAAGGAAAGCTTTTTGATTCAAAAAAACATGAAGCTATTGAAACTGTAGAAACGGATCAATATCGAGATAATGAGATTATCGAAGAGTGTTCCAAGGGCTATATGATACAAGATCAACTTCTTCGTGCAGCTAGGGTAAAAGTGGCAAAGCACCCAAAAGCAGCACCCAAAGAAGAAGAGACACAAGTTTTAGATGAAAAAATAGAGGAGAAAAAAAATGGCAAATAAAAAACAAAAAAAAGAACTGATTATTGGTATTGACCTTGGAACCACCAATTCATGCGTATCTATCATGGAAGGTGGAGATGCCAAGGTGATTGCAAACCAAGAAGGTGGTAGAACCACTCCTTCTGTGGTCTCTATCAAAGGAAAAGAACGCTTAACTGGAACAGCAGCAAAACGTCAAGCTGTTACAAACCCAGAAAAGACACTATTTTCCACAAAACGCTTCATTGGTAGAAAACACAAAGAAGTGGAATCTGAAATCAAAACAGTCCCTTACAAAGTTAAGCCCGGAAAAAATGGGGATGCTGTCTTTGAAATCGATGGCAAAGATTACACTCCAGAAGAAATCAGCGCTCAAATCTTAACAAAGATGAAAGAAACTGCAGAAAGCTATCTTGGACAAAAAGTCACAGGTGCCGTTGTCACAGTGCCCGCCTATTTCAACGATTCACAAAGACAATCTACAAAAGATGCGGGGAAAATTGCAGGTTTGGATGTGAAAAGAATCATTCCAGAACCCACAGCTGCAGCTTTAGCTTACGGCTTGGATAAAGGCGAAGATAAAAAGATTGTGGTTTATGACCTTGGG
>SDBV01005126.1_pt1 | contig 18577 bp, 18 predicted proteins | sample 2277081 | NCBI WGS metagenome assembly SDBV01 (sample SAMN10402039, study PRJNA504765) | marine sediment metagenome | isolation source: marine sediment core GS10_PC15, 223 cmbsf | place: Arctic Ocean: Southern Knipovich Ridge | collected 2010 | reverse complement strand
ATCCGTGCCGACCGCGTCGAGCGTCTTGGCGAAGACGTGATAATAGTAGTACAACCCCGCATCGCCCATGCCCGGGTTGCTGTCCAAGCCGTAATGCTTGCTGATCCATTTCAAGGCGGCCTTGACGCGCGGATCGTCGGGCCCGACGCCGGCGTGGATCATGCTCTTCAGGCCGGCATAGGTCATTGAGCCATAGCTACGCAACCCGCCGCCGGGCGTTTCGCCGGCCTGACTGGACCCGCCGGCGGCCACCGTGTAATAGAACCCGCCGTCGGGATTCTTGGCGGAGAACTCGCTCGTGTTGTGTTCCGTTTCGAGGTTCTGACATCGCGAGACGAAGATCAGCGCTTTCTTGATCGCCTCGTCGTCGGGCCCGTTGCCGGCGGCGGTCAGGGCATCGATCAAGAAACTCGTGTTCGACAAGTCGGGTCGTTTGTGCTTTCCGTAGCCGGCTCCGCCGTGACTGAGACTCTCCCGGCCGTGGCCGTCGTCTTCGTCCCATTGGATGCCCTTGAGGAATCGATCGGCGGCGGCGATCTGTTGGTCGTATCGGCCGTCGCGATTGGCCTCGGCGAAGCACAAGATAGCCAGACTGGTTTCGTAGTTGCGATAGAAGTTATCGCGGTTGTAGATCCCGCCGTCCTTCTGAATGAAGCCTTGAAGATATTTCAGGCTCTTGGCCACCAGGGGATCGTCGGCCGATCGGCCATGGCGCAAGATCCCGGTAGTCACCACGGCCGTCACACCCGGCCCGGCATGCGCGGCATAGGATCCGTCGGGCGCTTGGGCGGTGGTTTGCAAGTAGCGAATCGCGCCATCGACCGCCTGGCCGAACGTCTTCGTTTCGCCCGCAGACGCCGAAGCGGTAACAACCGCCAAGATTACCAAAACGGCAAGAGTCCATCGCTTCAGAGTCATGCTCATCTCCGTTGTCGTGTTTCCACAAGACGGTTCCGCGGCAAGGGATCAAATTATTCCCGCGGAACGTACCAGCCTGCCCAAGGGTGTCCTGCTATCGAATTATACGCCACGAAAGCAAACAGACATCACGGTACCACGGCCAAGATCTCATCTTCGCTCATGATGAGCAGTTCCTCGCCGTCGACCACGATCTCGGCCCCGGCATAGCTGGAAAACAGGACGCGGTCGCCCTCGCTGACCTGATGGGGGCTGCGGGTTCCGTCGGGCAGCAGACGCCCGTCGCCGACCGACAAGACGCGTCCTTGCTGGGGTTTTTCTTGGGCCGTATCGGGCAGGATGATCCCGCCGGAGGTCGTTTCCTCCGCTTCCAGCCGCTTGACCACCACTTTTTCGCCTAGAGGAACCACTTTCATGGCCGTTCGACTCCACGGTAAGAGAGAATCCGAGTTTCCAAATGCAAACGGGTATTCTCACGCGCCTTGCGGGGGGAAACAAGGGCCAACGACAAAATCCCGGCATAAAACGGCCGAGCCGGATACGCCCGTTCGGGCCGAATGGCCTAACCCGAAATGGTGATTTGCGGAATCGGTAAAATAGAGTAGACAGACGAGATCGCAGTGAGGATCTGCAGCGACCGACCCGCCCGACCATGATCGACTCTTGCCGCCGAGCCTTCCCGCCGGCTGGTGGCACGGGCCAGCATGGAAGGACGTTGTCCGGTTCGGAGTCGATTTATTGGCTTGTTGCGGCCGCCGTGAAGCGCGAGTGGGTGGAAGATCGGTGCCAAGAGTCCTTCTGAAAGGAGTCAGGACACAGGGCAATTGACCCAGCCGATCCGAAACGACACGCCCGGGAATCGTCCCCGGCAGACGCGCCGGCGGTCTGAAGCGGGTGATCGCGAGAACCGACAGACAACCAACCGCAGTAGACACCTTTCAACAGATCCCCATTGCACCGAAGCCGCCTCCTCACGCTCGTGGGGGGGCGGCGTTTTTTTGGACTGCGAGAGCACATGACCGACACCCCACCTCTCCTGGAAGCCCGAAACGTCGCGCGACGTCACCCCGATGGTCGGCAATGGCTGCTCGAGGACGTGTCGTTGCGGCTCGCGGCGGGACAGCGGCTTGCGATCACCGGACCTGCCGGGTCGGGAAAAACACTCTTGTTGCGGGCCATCGTGTTGCTCGATCCGTTGCAGACCGGCGAGATCCTCTTCGAGGGTCGCCGCATGGCACACGACGAGATTCCTCGCTTCCGCCGGTCGGTGGTCTACCTGCATCAGCGGCCCGCCCTGTTTGATCAGCGGGTGGAAGACGTGTTCCGCCGGCCCTTCTCGCTGGCCGTTCATCGCCGGCGTGCGTTCGACAAGGATCGGATCGTTCGATGGCTCGGCGTGGTGGGTCGGAAGGCCTCGTTCCTTACCAAGCGAACCGGCGACCTCTCCGGCGGTGAGGCCCAGATCGTGGCCTTACTGCGTGCGTTGCAACTCGATCCGCGCGCCTTGCTGCTCGACGAGCCGACCGCGTCGCTGGACCGCCCAACGAGCCGGGCCGTGGAAGGATTGCTCGACGGCTGGGTGTCGGAATCGTCCGACGCGCGGGCCATGGTTTGGGTGACCCACGACCGCGAGCAAGCACAGCGCGTTGCCGAAACGACGCTCCACATCGAGCACGGGAGGATTTGCGATGTCGGCTGAACCGCTCGGCGTGGTCCAATTGGCCTTGGCCGCCTCGTTGATCGTCCTAAGCGGGCTGGTCTCGCTGTTGTTGCAGCTTGGCTTGGAGCGAAAACTGGCTCTGGCCGCGGTCCGTACCGTCGTGCAACTGCTGTTGATCGGACTCGTCCTGCAATGGATCTTTCATACCGAACGCTGGTACGTCGTCTTGGGTCTGATGTCGGCCATGACACTGATTGCCGGGCTGTCGGCCGTGGGGCGAGCCGGACGATCGTATCGAGGGATCCGCTTCGATGCCATCGTTTCGATGTGGGCCAGCTCGTGGTTGATTACCGCCGTGGCCCTGTTTGCAATCGTTCAGGTTCAACCCTGGTATCGGCCGCAATACGCCATCCCGCTGCTGGGAATGATCCTGGGCAACACGCTCAACGGCATTTCGCTGGGACTCGATCGACTGGGCGAGGAACTACACTCCCGACGCGATCAGATCGAAACCCTCTTGGCGCTCGGCGCCACGCGTTGGGAAGCCGCTCGCGAGGCGGTCCAGCAGGCGGTCCGCACGGGCATGATCCCCATCATCAACTCGATGATGGTCGTGGGGCTGGTCAGTTTTCCGGGCATGATGACGGGCCAACTGCTGGCCGGCGCGCCGCCCATGCAGGCCGTCAGCTACCAGATCATCATCATGTTCCTGATCGCCGCCGGAACGTCGCTGGGCACCGTCAGCGTCGTGCTGCTGGGCTACCGCCGGCTGTTCACGCCCGACCATCAGTTCTTGCCGGAGAAGTTGTCAAGACGCTGATCGCGGCCCAAAGGATCTGTCTCGATTGTCAAGACGGTGTTGGATTTACTTGGTAAGTGATAGGCCGTGAATTCAGTCCGTATACTTTTCGTGCAGCCTAATCAGAGGCGAGAACTCACCTTCGTCCGCTTTGTAAAGCGTTGCAAGATACTCATCACGAATAATGCTTCTTTCTTCGATATGTTCTTCGGGCCACACAAGCAAGGGGCCGGAGTGTAGGCGTAACCAAATGCTCGCCAACATCCGTGCCCAACGACCGTTACCATTACAGAAAGGATGTATCCACACGGCACGATAGTGCAATCGTGCACTTTGCTCGATCAGAGACATTTGCAGGGATTCTTGCCACTCGTTCAAATCGGCTAGAAGTGCCCAGAGTTGTTCTTGTATATTGGGCCAAGAGACACCAAGGTTTACGTCATGCGTACGAGGCTTACCAGCCCATACCCACACCTCGTGAAACATCTCGCGATGAAGTTTGAACAACCACTGATAGTCGAAAGGAGCGGACTTCCTAGTGGGTCTATCTGCAAGGTACTTGACGTACACTTTACGGATGTTCTCCGCCTCGACCTCGTTGAGTTCAGTTCGTGTCTTGATGCTACGGTCTTTCAGACCGGATGGATCGATTGGAGTTTCACCCGGAATGGGTGCCCACGCATCTACATTTGAGCCCATAGTTTTCGCCTCGAACCTGCCATAAGTTCGTGAACCGTTTGTTCTAGCAAATCGTTGTATGTTTCTTCGTCAAAAGCTTGAGATTCCAAGGCGGAAGTTCCTTGCAGCATTCGGACAATGTTTCGTGCTTTTTTCCGAGCCTCTTGTTCTTGCATTTCACGAACACCTATCACAGCGTTGCCCTGGAGTTGCATACCAAGTGCGCTGGTAACAGCCCGTACCTTTCCTACCGCGACCGTCTCCACACCCTGGGTCAGTATTCGAATAACTGTTTGTATGGAGAGACCACTTCGCCTGGCAAGCTCAGCTTGAGACATACCGAGACTGCGACGCCTCCGTTCCAAGGCACGGGACTCCAGGGCACGGGACTCCGGACTGGTACCCATTTTGCTTTCCCAATCTCTTTGGACTAATACCACTTTGGCCAAACGAACGATATTCTACTGGTATGTAATGATCTGTGGTACTGCTTTCCTGATAAACTATACCACATATCAGTATGTTTGTCATGTGTTTCTTATTACCCATGGTATATTTGTTTCATAAAGCATTACGAAACAAAGAGTTGCAGAGAGACACACCACAGAGGGGTAGATCGTCCCCCAGGACGAATCACTAGAACCATCACGGCCTGACCCAAATAGAGAATCATACGCCCAAAGCCTTCGATCCCCGGGCCAACGCTTGAGGCTCTCGAAAAACATGACGGTCAAACCCGAACTAATCGACCACGCTGAGGCTGTGGGCCTTCATTAGACAGAAGACCTCGCAGTCGGGCTTCAAGTCCAGCTCGGCGGCCGCTTGCGGAGTGACTTCGGCCCAAAGGATCTGGCCGATGTCGATTGCTACGAACACAGCCTGATCCAGTTCGACCAACCGGCACACCCGACCCCGCAAATGGTTCCGCGTGCTCAAGCCCGAGACGTCTCGCCGGCTGAGCGTTACGTCGGCCGGCGAGAACTGCACGAACACGGGCAGCCTGTCGGGCGGGGCCTGAAGCGGCAGGTGCAACACCTGATCGCCGATCCGACCGACTGCGTGATCCTTGCCCGACTCGAAATGCTCCAACCGCAGCAGATTCATCGGGCCGGTCGAATTTTTCCAACCCAGCGGCTCGGGACGACTCAGGGCCGTCTCGGGTGCCGCGCCGGCGACCACGTGCCCTTGCTCGAGCACCACGACCCAGTCGGCCACGCGCCGTACCTCCGCCTGCGAATGGGAAACGAACAGCGTGGGAATGTTCCACTCCAACGCCACGCTTTGCAAGTAGGCCAGGATGCGAACCTTCAGCGGCACATCGAGCGAGGCCAGCGGCTCGTCCATCAAGAGCAACTCCGGTCCGCTCAACAACGCCCGACCCAACGCTACGCGCTGCCGCTCGCCGCCGGAGAGATTTCGCGGATATCGCCCCAGCAGCCCGCCGATCTCCAGCACCTCGACGACCCGGGAAAGCTTGACGGACCGGTGTCCGCCGCGACGGTGTCGCTGTCCGTAGCGGAGGTTGCCTTCGACGCTCAGATGGGGAAACAGCAGATGATCCTGAAAGACCACGCCCAGGCACCGCCGCTCCGGCGCGACGTTCACTCGGGTTTTGGTGTCCGTCACCACTCGATCGCCGATCTGGATCTTGGCGGACTGTGGTTGCAAGAAGCCAGCGATGGCCGAGAGCACGCTCGTCTTGCCGCTGCCGGAGGGGCCGAACACCGACGTGATCATGTGGCTCGTCTGGAACGAGACGTCCAGTTCGAACCCGCCGGGGAACCGGTGTCGGCATTGAAATTCAAGCAGACTCATGTTGCGATCGTTTCCGCTCCAATAGCTCACTTACAGCCAAGGCCCCGCAGGCCACGAGGATCGACAGTACGACTAGTCGCCAACATTGTTGCATCCCGCCGGGCGGCTGATTGGCCAAGGTGTAAATGGCCAGCGGGATCGTTCGCGTGGCGCCTTCGATATTGCCGGCCACCATGATCGTGGCCCCGAACTCACCCAGGCCGCGGGCAAACGCCAACAGCCAACCGGCGATCACACCGCGTTGGGCGAGCGGCAACGAGACCGTGAAAAAGGCCCTCGTGCGACTTGCCCCTAAGCTCCGAGCGGCCATCTCCAACCGCGGGTCGACGCCTTGAAACGCCAGCCGGATCGCCCGAACCATCAGCGGAAAGCTCACCACGGCCGCAGCCAGCACGGCCCCCACCCAACTGAACACCACCTTCACGCCAAACACCTCGGCCAAGAACGCCCCGATCGGTCCCCGTGGCGAGAAACAGATCAACAGCAAGTAGCCGGTCACTACCGGCGGCAGGACCAGCGGCAGGTGGACCAACGTTTCCAGCAGCCACTTGCCGGGAAACGAGGCTCGGGCCAACACGTATCCAATCGCCACCGCAAACGGCAAACCGGCCACGGCCGCGCAAACTGCCACCTGAAGGCTCAGCCGCAAGGCCATCCACTCTTCCGGCGACAGCAGGATAAAACCGAAAAAATCCATCGCAATGTGTTCTTGTTACTGAAAACGGAAAGCCGTCAGCGGTCGGCCACAACCACGAAACCATGCTCGCGAAACACCGCGGCGGCCTGAGAGGAAAACAAGTATTGAAAAAACGAGTCCGCGGCCGTCATCGGCGAGTTGTTTCTCAAGAGTACGACCGGGTAGCGGATTTCAGGAGTAACCTCGGACGGGATCTCGGCGGCTACTTTCACTGAATCGGTCACGGCCGCATCGGTCGCATAAACGATACCCGCCTCGGCCGCGCCGCTGGATACATAGAAAAGCGTCTGGCGGACGTCCGAGCCGGCCACGACCTTTCCCTTGAGCTTCTCCCACAGACCCAGCCTCGTCAAAGCCTCCCGGGCGTAGATTCCCGCCGGCACGGCCATCACGTCGGCCACGGCCAGATGCTGGATCTCTTGGGCCGACAAGTCGCCCGGCTCGTGGACCGGCAACGACGAATCCGCCGGCACGACGACAACCAGGCGGTTTCCCAGCAGATCGCGCCGCTTGTCGACCGTCGCGTTTTCTTCCACGTAATCCGCCCATTGCACGTTGGCCGAGATGAACACATCGGCTTCGGCCCCTTGAACGATCTGCTGGGCCAAGGTCGACGAAGCGGCGTAGCTGGTCCGCACGCGAATGCCCGAGGTTTGCGTGAACTGCTCGCTAATCTCGTCCAGCACGTGCCCCGTGCTGGACGCGGCGAAGAGGGTCACGCTATGCGTGGTCTCCCGGCGATTACAGCCACAAAGACTGCAAACCAGCAGCATCAAGACGCACCATCGCAGAAGCAGTCGTTTCATTCGTCCCCTAAGCTGATGGGTGGCAGGGGCAGCTTGCCTGCCCCTGAAGCCGCAAGGGCGGGCAAGCCGCCCATGGCACCCGGCCTGACAAATAAGCCGGAGTGAGACACTATATTCAAGCATATCCGGCCTGGGTGTACTGGAAAACCCCCGGCTTTGCGAAAAACGCTTCGCTTGACACCACGCCGATAGAGCGGACAATGCGGGGCAAGGAGAAACCACGTGCAAAAGCTGGCCGAACTCGCAAAACTCTTCCTGAAGCTGGGGACAATCAGCTTCGGCGGGCCGGCCGCGCATATCGCCATAATGGAGCACGAAGTGGTGACTCGCCGAGGTTGGCTTTCCGGCAACCAGTTTCTCGACCTGATCAGCGTGACCAACCTGATTCCCGGCCCCAATGCGGTCGAGATGGCCAACCACGTCGGGTATCGCCGGGCGGGCCTGCTCGGCTCAATCGTGGCCGGAACATGCTTCACCTTGCCGGCCGTATTGATCACCGCCGTTTGCGCGTTTGTCTATCAACGCTACGGAACGCTACCCGAGGTCAAGCCGTTTCTCGACGGGATCAAGCCCGTGGTGCTGGCGATCGTATTTGCCGCGGTCTGTCGGTTAGGCTACCGGGCGTTTCGCGGTTGGCAATTGCTGTTGATCGGCACGGGCGTGGCCGGTGCCTCGTTGGCCGGGTGCGACACCATCGCTACCCTGCTGATCGGCAGCTTGCTCGGCGTACTGCTATTGCGAATCACGCGTCGCTCGAAGCCGCCTTCTGGGAAATCCGGCCTTGTCTCGGCCGGCGTGATCAGCGTCGGCACGGCCCGTGCGGCCCAAGCGGCCTCGGTGCCCCTTGCCATCGGGACGGCGACTGCGGCCGCCGTGTCGACGAGTGTGCCGCTTTGGAAACTGGGGCTGTTCTTCCTGAAGATCAGCGTCGTGCTCTACGGCGGTGGGTACGTGCTGCTGGCCTACATGGAAGGCGAACTGGTGGGCGACTACGGGTGGCTTACCGAACAACAGTTGCTCGACGCGGTGGCCATCGGGCAGTTGACGCCCGGTCCGTTGCTGTCGACCGCCACGTTCGTCGGCTACCTGGTGGCCGGCTGGCCGGGCGCCGCGGTGGCCACGCTCGGACTGCTGCTGCCCTCGTTCGTGCTGGTTGCGGCCGTCAACCCGTTGATTCCTCGCCTGCGACAATCGGTCTGGGCTTCACGTTTCCTGGACGCAGTCGGGGCCGCCTCGATCGGCCTGATGGCGGCCGTAACGATCACCCTAAGCCGTGCGACGCTGGTCGACTGGCCCGCCTGGCTATTGGCCCTGGTCGCCGCCGCACTGGCCTTACGTTGGAAGATCGCGCCCGGCTGGCTGGTCCTTGCCGGAGCCGTCCTGGGGCGATTGTTATATGGGATAAGCTAGTGTGTGCCACTGCTTCGCAGAAGCAGTGCCGCTAATACTCTCAGGCAAGAGCACTGCTTCTTCGAAGCAGTGGCACACACTTTGCCTCCTACAACGGGATTAACACTCTCCCTCGCGTGGATACCGCGGCGTCTTCGCCGTCTAGACGCAGGGTCAGGCACTTCGCGCCGCCGCCGGCCTTGATGAATTCGTCCAGCGGCGTCTCGTGAACGGTGAATCCTCGTAGGCGAAGAGCTTCGTGCAATTGTGGACAACCCGTGTTGGTGATCACCGTTCTGCCCAAGACCACCGCATTACAGGCGAACCGCAGTGCTTCCAGCTTGGAGACGGGAATCAGGTGTTCAATCAAACTCCTTAGCACCTTGCGGCCGTAAGTATCGAAGGCGTCCGGATAATAAATCGCCGTATCGTCCGTCAATGGACAGAAGCACGTGTCGAGATGATAGAATCGCCGATCGACCAATTCCAAGGGGATAACTCGGCAATCCAGCATCGCGGCAATCTGCTGATCGGCCTGGGCGTCGCTGCGGATCCGGTACCCGGCAAACAGGGTCTCGCAACAGAACAACGCATCGCCGGCCCCTTCGAAACATGACTCGTCGGGCAAGTGACAGAGCCGAAAACCGTGTGCCTGAAGCCATCGCTGGTGATAGGGCGTCTCGACGCGTCGCTGGGGGTGACGGAACCGCGAGAGCACGGCCGTCTCGCCGCGAATCAAAGCGGCATTGGCCGTAAACACCAGATCGGGCAGATCGCGGACCGGCGGCAGATACCAGATCGTGGCCCCGGCCTGCTCCAGCAGACGACGCAACGCATGCCACTGCTGCAGGGCCAACTTACGGTCGGTGGGCCGGCGACGACTCATCCACGGATTGATCTCGTAGTCGATGCCGTAATGGTTCGGCGGACACATCAGGATCTGCGGTCGTGTGGTCATGGTTGGCCCCTTATGGCGTTGTGGCAGCCTCCATGGCGGAGAGTTCTTCCAGCAGTGCCCGCATGAAAGGCTCTACGTCGGTTACCAGGGCCGTGGTTTGGAACGTTCCCCGGTCGGCCAACTTGACCGCGGTCGACGGGTTGATGTCGACGCACACGACCTGGACCCAAGCCGGCAGCAAGTTACCGACCGCGATCGAGTGCAGCGCCGTGGCGATCATCAGGCAGAACGTTACGTCGTGGATCTTCTCTCGCATCAGGGCCTGGGCCGCAAGCACGTCGGTCATGACGTCCGGCAGCGGCCCGTCGTCGCGGATACTGCCGGCCAAGAGGAAGTCGGTTCCCTGGCGAACGCACTCGTACATGATGCCCGAGCGAAGCAATCCGCTCTCGACCGCCGGGCGAATGCCGCCTTCCCGGCGGATGCGATTGATGGCCCGCACGTGGTGCTCGTGTCCCGACTTGGCCGGCCCGCGCCCGTCGAGATACACACCCAGGCTGGTGCCGAACATGGCATGTTCGATATCGTGGGCGGCCAGCGCGTTGCCGGCAAACAGCACGTCGACGTAACCGGATCGGATCAGCCGGCAGAGAAACTCGCTGCTGCCGGTATGCACGACCGCCGGTCCGGCCACCAAGAGCGTTTTGCCCACGGAACCGCGGTTGCGGAACAACTGGTCGGCGATGTTGCGCACGGCCACGCCCTTCGGCTTCTCCGAGGAGACGTTGCTGGCCATGAATTCGAAGCCTTGAGGACCTCGGACTTTTTCTTCCGGAAAGACACGCAACCCGGCATGGCCAACGACCACCTGATCGCCCGCGCGGATTTCGCTCATCGGACAACATCGGGCCAACTGCTTGCGGACGTTTACCACGATCCCGCAGTCCATCTCCTGATCGTTTACCCGGACCCACCGCCCGTCGAGGCGCAACTCGGTTCGCTGGTTCGTGGTGCTATAGAAACCTTCGGGAAAAGTCCCGTCGATGTCGGCCGTGGCCAGACGGCCATCCTGGGCCACGGTCGGCACGGCCCCATGGTCGGCGATTTGGGCCAGGATTTGATCGAGCTTCGGTCGGTCGTCGGCACGGACTTCGATCAGGGCATGGCTCCGATCGCGGGGAGATTGGCCGATCTCGATCTGCTTGATACAAAACGAGCCACCGTAATGGGTGATGCAGTCGAGCACCTTCGGCAGAATCAGGCTGTCGATGATGTGGCCGGCAAGCTCGACGTCCTCAATCTCGACACCAGCGATCTGGACACCGGTGGCCGGCTGCGTTGCGGTTGACAATGGGACCATAGCATTCCCCCTTTTCCGGTTCGTTGATCGGAAACTCGATACGAGCAGGGCCAGAGATATGAGACAGCACGATAAGCCCACATCAATTATACAATTATACGCAGCGACCCGAACGGGCCAGCAGCTACCCCCCGGCGACCGGAGCTATGACCACCAGTTCGTCGCCATCTTGCAGCGTGTACGGTCGGTGGTTTCCCAGCGTTCCCAGATGCGTTCCCGAGACGGCCACCAGGCAGCTTGCCGGCAGACTCTTGCCCTTGGGAAACAGACTGGCCACTTGGCTAAGTGCCTCATCGACCGACGTGTCGTCGGGCACCTTGAGTGTCTCGGGAATGGACTCGGCCGCGTCGTAGCTTCGACCGGAGATGACAACTCGAATCTGCATGGGCGGAAAACTCCTTGGGGCTGATTACTCACGCCGGGTCGATCGACCCGCAGCAGGGACAATCGGGGTTGCGACCGAGATCCATCATCGAGGTGCGGCCTTGGTGGGCGTCGATCATCCATAACCGTCCATACATCGGCTTGCCCGTGCCCGAGAGGATCTTGATCGCCTCCAACGCGGCCAGCGCGCCGACGGCCGCCGAAATGCCGCCGACCACCGGAAACAGTTGCTCGAATCGCGGATCTTCCGGATAGACGCAACGCAAACAGGCCGTCTTGCCCGGGTCGACCACGATCAGCGTGCCGGTCATTCCCCACTGGGCCGCGTCGATCAGCGGCACTTTCGTCTGCACGGCCACACGGTTCAATCGCATACGCTCCTCGAATCCCGGCGGACACGAGAGGATCACGTCCGACTCCTCGGCCAGTTGCAAGGCTTCCTCATCGTCCGGCTCGTGGTCGATCGCCTCGACGGTAACAAAGCGATTCATCGAGCGGAGGTATTCGCCGAAATGCGGTGCGCGGGGTTGGTTCAATGCGGCCTCGCAGCCGAGTACCTGGCGATTCAGATCGGCTGAGATCAACTTGCCGCCATGCGCGATAATCACCCGACCCACGCCGCCCATGACCAACGCCAACGACGCCGGACCGCCCATCCCGCCCACGCGAGTGACCAGGGCCGTCGAGTTCTTCAACCGCAACTGACCTTCGGCACTGAGCACGCCCGGGCCAATTTGCCGGTCATACCGGGCCAGTTCTTCGGGGGATAACTCGCTGAAATGCATAATGCGACCGTTTCGTCTCGCTGAACAGTGACTCTGCCCGATTGTAATGGATTGGAACCACAGGTCAAGGGATCTCCTTCCACTGACGGGCCGAATGCTGTAACTTAGATAGCGTTGCGTGATTCCGACAAAACTCGTTTAGCCGCCGCCGGCACGGCGGTGAGGGCCAAGTTTCAGGAGAACAACGCGGTGGCATACGGCGGAGTCGTTCTTTGTGGCGGGCAGAGCCGGCGGATGGGTCGGCCGAAGCTTTCGTTGCCGTTCGGGCCTGAGACGATGCTGGCGCGGGTCGTGCGATTGCTGGCCGATGTGGTCGAGCCGATGGTTGTGGTGGCCGCCGCGGATCAGTCCTTGCCCGACTTGCCCGCTGAAGTACTCGTTGCCCGCGACCGCCGCAAGGATTGCGGACCGCTGGAAGGTCTTGCCGTGGGATTGCAAGCCTTGGCCGATCGGGCGGAAGCGGCCTTCGTGACGGCCTGTGACGTGCCGCTGCTGAAGCCTGCGTTCGTGCGCCGCATGATCGAACTCTCGGCCGACCATGACGTGACCGTGCCGCATATCGAAGGCTTCGACGAACCGCTGGCGGCCGTCTATCGCACGGACCTCGTGCCCAAGATCGAAGCCTTGCTGGGGGCCGATCGGCGGCGCCCCTTGAATCTATTCAACGAAGTTCGCACCCGCCGAGTGACGGCCGACGAGTTGCTCGACGTCGATCCGCAATGGGACAGCCTTCACAACGTCAACAGCCCGGAAGACTATCGGGCCGCGCTCGCCAAGGCAGGCCTTTCCGCAGTTGAGTAGACGAAATCATTATCGTTTAGCGGTCTTACCTTGCCCGACGTTCTTTTGGAAGCGCTGCTTGGTTCGACCAGAAAAAACGTCGGGCAAGCCCGACCGCTAAACGATAAACGGGCTATAGGGGGTTCGATTAGGGTGACCTGGTAAACTTTGCCGGATATCGGGGTCCTGTCGGTTTTTCCGTATGTATCGGAGGTCCCGGATATTCGCAAATTGCGGATAAATCCGGCCGATATCTAGTGGCAGAGAGTCTTCCGCCCGACCAAGAGGATCGACCATGGATCGCAAAACGATTGTCACCCGAGAGGAAATCCTGGTCACGCTGATGCTCGTCTTGACCGGTTTGGCCCTGGTGGCGTTTGGCTAGCATCTATTTCGGGCGGATCTTGACCGTCAACTCGCCGGCGTTGTCGCCTAGTTGGGCGGCCGAGTCGTTGATCCTCAAGTAGAGCGTGCCGGTGTGTTTTGGCGTCAGCGTCGTGCCCAAGCCGATGGGCACGGGCTTCAGGAGGCTGGATCGGCCCTTGCGGTCGGCTTTGTTGGCGGGTCGGACTGCGGCCTGGAGGATACCCAACGGGTGGCCTTGGTAGTAAGTGATCGAGATGCCGCCCGGCTCGCACCACCAGGGTTTCGGCTGGTCGGCCACTTGGTAGCGGCCCGAGGCTTCCAGCCGATAGGCCGTGCCGGCTTCGAGTCGCACCCCCGCGTTCTGCCAGCCTCGCTCGGCCGAGATGGTCACTTCGGTCTCCTCGGACGGCAGCACCTTGCCCGGCGTGAAGTCGATGGCCGAGGCCGCCATGTCGTAGCCGTACTCGATGCCCGTGATGAAGACTTGCCACTGCTCGGCCAGGGCGTCGGCATCGCGGTCGAAGAGCCGGTCGAAACGTCGATTGAAGTCGGGCTTGCGCACCCACTGGCCGAGCTTTCGGAATCGCTTTTGGTAATCGGGGTGCCGGTCCAACAGCGTGGCGGCGGCCCAGCACCAGGCGTAGGCCTCGTTTTCCAGATGCGCGTCGGCCGAGTAGTCGAGCACTTGCCGCAGATACAGCCCCCGACCGTCGGCCAAGGCGTCTTTGATCATGCGGATGCGTCCCCAATAGGGCGTGTCGGTACGACTTTGCGGCATGTGGTTCAAGGCGAGTTGGCCGTCTCGCCATCGGTGCGTGGCCAACAGCTCGGCCGTCCCCTCCATATACCACGGCGGGCCGCAGCTTCCCAGCAGCGTGAACATGAACCCGTGCGTCCCCTCGTGCAGCAACAGATGGCGGCGGTAGTAGTCGCTCGGCTGTTCGTAGAGCCACAGGTCGTGGCTCACGGCAAACCCATTCTTAAACGCCGGCAACTGCTCGGGCAACAGGCCGTGCTCTTCGAACAGGGCCTTGTCCTTCATCAAGAACGCCCGCATTTGCCAGTCGCCCTGCAGCCTCGCATTGACGCCGAAATACTTGCACCATTGCGGGAAGGCCTGGTCAAACACCTCGGGCAGCTCGTCGACGGCCGGGCTTGACGGCAGGTCGGTGTAGAGCACCAGCCGCTTCCCGGCGAGTTTGCGAATCCCCGCGGCGGCCACTGCGGCCTCGTCGACTTCCACGGGCTTCAGCCCGGAAACCGACAACTGGGCCTGGGCTTTGCCCGGTAAGGCCGTCAGAATCAGCCCCAGAAGGACCCATGCCGGATGCTGAGGATAAGTTCGTCTGTTCACGAAACGGCCCCAAGGGTTGCGGATTGCCTACGATGCCTATACCCTATTGTACGTTGTTTCGAAGAATCGCAATAGCCGGGAGAAAGAACCGTGAGCCTCAGATTGACGATCCTTGGACTCTGCCTGCTTTGTACCGGTTGCTGGTCGAGTTCCGGGCCGGAAGTGGTTGTCTACACGGCATTGGACTCGGAATTCTCCAAGCCGATCTTCGCCGATTTCACTGCCGAGACGGGCGTGAAAGTATTGCCAAAGTTCGACACCGAATCGACCAAGACGGTCGGGCTGGCCAACGCCATCCTGGCCGAAAGCGAGCGGCCGCGCTGCGACGTGTTTTGGAACAACGAGATCCTCAACTCCTTGCGCTTAAAACGCCAAGGCCTGTTGGACGTCTACCATCCGCCGATCGCCGCGGGGTATCCCGAGGCGTTTCGCTCGGCCGACGGCCTATGGCACGGTTTCGCCGCCCGGGCACGCGTGTTGATTGTCAACACGGAGTTAGTGCCCCAGGATCAGCGGCCCGATTCGATTCACGACCTGGCCGATCCGCGCTGGCGGGGAAAGTGCGGCATCGCCAAACCGCTGTTCGGCACCACGGCCACCCATGCCGCCTGTCTGTTTGCCCTTTGGGGTGACGAGAAGGCCAAGGAGTTCTTTCACAGGCTGAGAAGCAACGACGTTCAGATACTCTCGGGCAATAAACAGGTGGCCCTGTCGGTGGCCGGGGGGCAGTTGGCGTTCGGGCTGACCGACACGGATGACGCGATCATCGAGAAAGAGAAGGGCATGCCGGTCGAGATCATCTATCCCGACCAGGGCGAGGACGGACTGGGTACGCTGTTCATTCCCAACACGCTGTGCATTATCAAGGACGGCCCCCATCCGAAGGCGGCCCGAGAGTTGGTCGACTATTTGCTTTCGCCCGCCGTAGAAACCAAGCTAGCCGCCGGCCGCAGTGCCCAGATCCCCTTGAATCCCCACGTCAAGGCCGAAGTCCGCGTCGAGACACCCAAGACGATCAAACCCATGCCAATCGATTTCGAAGCCGCAGCCGAGAAGTGGGACACGGCCGCAGAGTTTATTCGTGATGAGTTTACCGGAGGGTGATGCCGGCTCTACTTTGTCGTGAGGGAAAGTCCGTTTAGCCACCGCGGCCACGCGGTGTTAGCCGGTTAACACCGCGTGGCCGCGGTGGCTAAACGAGTTGTTTCGGAATGCCGCAAAACGTAAAGGAAACTAACCATGCGTTCTCTTGTTCGCCCCCTGCTTGCCGTCGCGATTCTGTTTGCTCTCGGTACTTCCCTCCAGGCCGACGAGACCGTTTGGCTGGCGTCGCTCGACTTGAGCAAGATGTCGAGCGGTTGGGGGGAAGCGAAGGCCGATATCGGCGTCGAGGGATATCCCATGTCGATCGGCGGACGCGAGTTCGAGCACGGCGTGGGCACCCATGCGCCCAGTGTGATGCACATCGACCTGGCCGGCGGCTCGAAACGGTTTACGGCCCTGGTCGGTGTGGACGATGAAGTCAAGGGACACATCGGCAGTGTCACATTCCGTATCTACGGCGATGGGAAGAAACTATTCGATAGCGGCGTGAAGAAGGCCGACGAAAAGGCCACGGCGGTCGACGTCGACTTGACCGGCATCAAGACGATGATCCTGGCGGTCGGCGCGGCCGGCGACAACATCAGCTACGATCATGGCGACTGGGCCGACGCCAAGTTTACGGTCACCGGCCGGAAGCCTCGGGCGATCGATCGGCCGATCGAGAAGCCGTTTCTCTTGACCCCCAAGCCGGGACCCGCGCCGAAGATCAACGGCCCGAAGGTCTATGGCTACCGGCCGGGCCGGCCTTTCTTGTACCGCATACCATGCACGGGCGATCGGCCCATGACCTTCGCGGCCGAGAATCTGCCCGACTCACTGCAACTGGACGCCAACACCGGCATCATCACCGGCAAGGCGCCCTCGCAACGCGGCGAGTACGAGGTCACCTTGCAGGCGAAGAATACCAAGGGGTCCGACCGTCGCACGCTGCGAATCGTCGTTGGTGATACCTTGGCCCTGACGCCGCCGATGGGTTGGAACAGTTGGTACATCCATTACCTTCGCGTCACCGAACAGGACATGCGGGCAGCGGCCGACGTGATGATCTCCTCCGGCATGGCGGACTTCGGCTACCAGTACGTCAACATCGACGACTGCTGGATGAAGAGGAAGGGCGACGAGCCTTACCGCGACGGCAATAAGGCCATGCTGCCTAACGCCAAGTTTCCCGACATCCGGGGCATGGTCGATCATATTCACGCCAAGGGCCTCAAGGCGGGCCTCTACACGTCGCCTGGGCCGTGGACGTGTGCCGGTTACCTCGGCAGCCACGAGCACGAACGGATCGACGCCGAGAAGTATGCCGAGTGGGGGTTCGATTTCCTGAAGTACGATTGGTGTTCCTATACGAGCGTGGCCACCGGCGAAGGGCAGGAAAAGCTGACCCGACCGTATAAGAAGATGGGCGATATCCTCAGAACGCTCGATCGCGATATCGTGTTGAACCTCTGCCAATACGGGATGGGTGAAGTCTGGAAATGGGGTGGTGCGACCGGCGGGCATTGCTGGCGAACCACCGGCGACTTGGGTTTGCAGGGTGGCGGGGCCTTGCCGGGCTTCTATCACATCGCACTGAGCAACGCCCGACACGATCAGTATGCCAGGCCGGGCCAATGGAACGACCCCGACTACATCCTGATCGGCTGGGTCGGCGACGCCCGCATCACCGGCAAAGGCGTGCCTACCACCCTGACGCCCAACGAGCAGTACTGCTACATGTCGATGTGGTGCCTGATGGCCGCCCCGTTGATCTTCTCCGGCGACATGACCAAGCTCGACGAGTTCACGGTCAACGTGCTGTGCAACGCCGAGGTGATCGAAGTGGACCAGGACCCCTTGGGCCGCCAGGCCAAGATCCTCCGCCAGAGTGACGAAGAACTCGTGCTGGCCAAGCCCATGGAAGACGGCTCGGTGGCCGTGGGCTTGCTGAACCTGGACGAAACGGCTCGCGAGATGTCGATCGACTTTGCCGACTTGAAACTCGAAGGCAAGCAACGTGTGCGCGACCTATGGCGTCAAAGGGACATCGGTCAGTTCGAAGAAACGTTCCGCGCCAAGGTCCCGCGGCATGGCGTCGTGATGGTGCGGCTATTCAACCAGCCCTAGCTGATTTCGGGGGAGACTCGCATGTCGGATCGCGAAACGACCGTTGCCGAACTGAAGGAACTGATCCAACAGTTCGTCGACCGGCGGGATTGGCGTCAGTTCCATTCGCCGAAAAATCTATCGATGTCGATGTCCATCGAGGCGGCCGAGCTGATGGAGCATTTTCAGTGGCTCACGGTCGAGCAGTCGCGGGCCATCGCCGATCAGCCCGAGCGACTAGCCCCCGTGGCCGAGGAATTAGCCGACGTGCTCTGCTACGCCCTGGCCATGGCCAACGAGTTAGGTTTGGACCTCTCGACAACCATCCGCCAAAAGATGGCCAAGAACGAGCAGAAGTACCCAGCGGAAGAATACCGAGGCCGCTACGGCCCCGAAGATCCGGGCCCATGACGCCCATACGGCCGTAACTTTCCATCGGACCGCGTCATTTCGATTTGATCGTCATGGCCACGCGGAAGCCGTAACCGCTAACGTCGCGGCGTGGGCGGTGGCTGTACCGAAACGCGCTGCCGAGGCTCTTCGCAGGGGTATTGCTCCAACATTTGCCGCGCAATACGCGTTTCGAGCCGGAAGAAGGGCCGACCGGGTCGTCTGACGGAGACTGCTGATAGGGGCCATACCAATCCGAACACCATTCCCACAAGTTGCCGTGCATATCATACAGCCCCCAGGCGTTCG
>SDBV01005125.1_pt1 | contig 18577 bp, 19 predicted proteins | sample 2277081 | NCBI WGS metagenome assembly SDBV01 (sample SAMN10402039, study PRJNA504765) | marine sediment metagenome | isolation source: marine sediment core GS10_PC15, 223 cmbsf | place: Arctic Ocean: Southern Knipovich Ridge | collected 2010 | reverse complement strand
GTGTCTCTTCCTGAGCCCGCTTCGCTGGCCCTTATGCTAATTGGCGGATTGGCGCTGTTGCGTCGTCGCAAACGTATTGGCTGAAATCGACCAGTTCTTAAGCCTGCTTACGTAAAAGAATTAGATTTCGGATGGCCTTTGGGGCCACATGCGGACTAATTCACTTTCCCCAATTCGGCAGCGATTGCGCCCTCAGTCGTAAGACAAAAAGGTTTTCCAGCTAGCTCAGTCCAAGCAGCCAACGTCTTCCCAGCCATATCAGAAACCGAATTTATCCAGCCAACAAATATCCGAGCGTTGAGAACCTCAATCCAATCAAGCTCATGCTCCCGGCAATGCTCAAAACTAAAGCAGACCCCGACGTTGGGCGAATTGACCACATCAATTAGCCCACGAACTTCCAGCGGACTCAAAAGAAACGCTCTTTGAGGAGCATCGACCAGTAGCTTGACACCAAGCTCATCCGCCTCAGGGGCAATCTCGTACAATAGGCTGTAGAGTTGATCGTATGCTTGACTATAAGTCTGCTCAGCGGGCCCCGCAGGGATCAAAACATGCCCAATCCCCAGCTCCCCAGCTCGGCTAACCAAGCCCCATAGTGATTCGCTGCCCAACGGCTCAGAGCAACTCAAACACTCAATTTCAACTCCCATCGCTCGAATTTCAGCCAGAACTTCGCCGCAAACTCCCCGACCATCGACCAAGCCGATAGCCCCACAGCCAGCAGAAACCGCCTCGCCAGCCAATTCCACCGCGGTAAGTTCCCCGCTGGGGGCACACAGAACTGCACGCAATTTAGCCATAAACACTCCTCAATCGTTGACCGAACAGGTGAATCCAGCATATACTATGTACCCTAGCGGAAGCTATTTCAAGGTTTAGAGCTTCTAACAAAATGAATCGTCGCATCGAAAGTGAGCGGTTTTTCGTCTGGCAAGGAAGGCGAAGCAGACAACCTGAGGGTTGTCGATACAGCCTGACGCCGTCCAGACGGAAAATAAGCCGCTTGAATGCAGAGTCATTTTATTAGACGCTCTTAGGATGATTATGGGAAAGATTCAAATACTTCCAGAGTTGCTGGTCAACAAGATAGCCGCTGGCGAGGTTATCGAAAGACCCGCCTCGGTGGTCAAGGAGTTGCTGGAGAACGCCATCGATGCCGGGGCTAAGCGTATCGATGTAGCCATCGAGGATGGCGGAAAACGCCTCATCCAAGTAACCGACAACGGCTCAGGCATGGGCGCCGAAGACATCGCCCTCGCCTGGACCGCACATGCCACCAGCAAACTTAAGACTGACCAAGACCTCTTCGCCATAAAAACCATGGGATTTCGAGGCGAAGCTCTAGCCAGCATTGCCAGTGTCAGCCGGGCTCGAATCGTCAGTCGAACCGCTGGCCAACAGGAAGGGCACGAACTCATCGCCCAAGGCGGAGCTAACAGCAAGCCCAAGCCCATAGCTGCCGCCCTTGGCACCACCGTTTGGGTGCGGGACTTGTTTTTCAACGTACCCGCACGGCGAAAGTTCCTCAAGGGTTCCACCACGGAGATGTCCCACATCGCCGAGCAAGTAACCAGGCTAGCTCTGGCTCAGAAGCAGATGCACTTTACCCTCTCGCACAACGGCAGAAAAACGCTGGACCTGCCCCCAGCCCCTAACTTGCGAGAGAGAATCGCCGGGCTCTTCGGGGACGAGCTAGCTGCGACGCTAATCGAAGCCGACAGCGACGAACGCCGAATAAAAATCCAAGCTCTCTTAGCTCCGCCGGATATGAGCAGAGCTTCGGGAAAATGGCAATACTTCTTCCTCAACGGGCGATACATCCGCGACCGATTTATCCAACATGCCCTGCGAGAGGCCTATCGAGGGCTGACCGAAGCCAACCGTTTTCCCGTAGCTTTTCTCTATCTGCAAATGGATCCGGAATTGGTGGATGTAAATGTGCACCCTAGAAAGATCGAGGTGCGTTTTGCGAATTCCAATGCCGTGCACTCCCAAGTCCTGGGGACTCTGCGGGAGCAGTTTCTAAAGAGCGACCTTACCAGCCGAATGCGCATAGAATCGGGCGATCCCAGCCAACCCCAGCAGGTCCGCCAAGCAGTTGCCGCTTACCCCAAAGCCGCCCCGCCCAGCCAATCTCCACTCGCCTTTGGTTCCAGAAGCGGCCACCACATTCCGCCCAGCCCCAATAAAAGTACGACCGGCCAAGAGCTAAGGACCGAACTAGACAAACTCTTCGAAGCTAACCGCCAGAGCTCATCTTCCTCTGCCCAGAGCGCCCAAGCAGCACCAACAATCCGCCCGACGACGGTGATGCAGATACACAAAACATACTTGGTAGCCCAGACCCAAGAGGGCCTAATCATCGTGGACCAACACGCCTTGCACGAGCGGATTCTATACGAGCAATTGTCTCAGCGGGTCCGCCAGGGACAGGTGGCCTCTCAGCAATTGCTGGTGCCCATGCCCGTGGAACTGACCAATCAACAGCGGGCGAGGCTCGAAGAGATTAAGGAAACATTATCCCAGGTGGGTATTGAGCTGGTGGACTTCGGACCCGATGCCGTAGCCGTACAAGCCTTCCCCGCCATGTTGGATCGAGCGGATCCCGCTGCTGCGGTACAAGATATAATTGATCGCCTCGCCGATGTGCCCACAGACTCAGCCAGCGAACAGGTTCTCGAAAAAGTACTGGAGAGCATGGCCTGCAAGGCCGCGGTCAAGGCCGGCGATAAACTAAACGAAGTGGAAATGTCTCAGCTATTGGCTGACGCAGAACTCGCCGAGCGGTCGAGTAACTGTCCACATGGTCGGCCGACTATCCTAAAAATGAGCCTGGCCCAGCTCGAAAAACAATTCAAGCGCACATGAGAAATGAATATCCTGCTAAACTAATTGCTCGAATCGAGCTGCTGCAGACGGACATCACCACTTTGGATGTAGATGCCATCGTCAATGCCGCGAACAGTTCGCTATTAGGAGGCGGCGGCGTAGACGGAGCTATTCATCGGGCGGCTGGGCCTAAACTCTTGGACGAGTGTCGAACTCTCAACGGGTGCCCCACTGGCCAAGCAAAGATCACCGCCGGATACAAACTGCCCGCTAACTATGTGATTCACACCGTCGGACCAGTCTACCACGCCAAAACGCAGGACGCCGAGCTTTTAGCTAGCTGCTACAGTGATTCCTTAGCCCTGGCCGGCCAACACAAACTCAAATCCATTGCCTTTCCCGCTATCAGCACTGGCGTATACGGCTATCCGCTCGAAGATGCAACTCCGATTGCCCTAAAAACCACACTGGAGGAGTTGCCAAAACAACCCTCAATAGAGCGAGTCATCTTCGCTCTGTTCTCAGCCAAGGCTTTGAGCATCTACGCCGAAACTCTCAAGCAACTTGGCTAACATATAAAGAAGAAAATGCAGGGAGGGCTTCATCTATCCGAGTTTGATGTGCAGGCAATTCTCGGGGGCAAAGGCCTGGTCGAAATTGTAGACATCGCGGAAATCTTCCAGACTATCCCCATCGGTCTTTTGCATGAGTTGGCTATCGATCATAGCATAGACGATCTTCCCGAAATCTAAAGTGCAGCGGATATGCCAACTGCTCAGCACCGTGCTAGCCATCAGTCCCCAGCGTCTAATAGCCAGATCGTGCAGAGCCTCGCACAATTGTTTGCCGCTGACGTGGCGTTTGCTTGCCAGAGCGGGGTTCACCATCTCCGGCTCCGGGCCGTACTCCTGCTTAGCCGCCAGATACAAACCCTCGCGCACAAAAGCAAAGGACTCCGGCGGATAGGGGGTCCGGGCAGCTACGTCAACAACAGAGTCTAGAGGTGATTCTGACATTGCTCTACTTCTTATCCGTTCGCGGGAACAGTGACGGGCCCTTGCGAACAGTCGTACCGACTGGCAAGACACCCCACTTTCCCGATTCGCCAAGAGGCATTTGGCCTGCCTGTTCCCAGCAAAGCTGCTGCCAAACCTTCTCTATGCTACTGGGCATGAAGGGGCTGAGGAAAACGCCCAGCAGCCTGACTGTCTCGGCACAGTGGTACAAAACCGTTTCGAGTCTTTCTCGGCTAGCCGAGTCGCTCCGCTTGGCCAGCTTGAACGGCTCGGTAGCGTCAATATAACGGTTGGCCTCAGTGGCCAGAGCCAAAATATCTTCCAGGGCGGTATGGAACTTGCACTCAGCCAGGGCTCGATCCACCCGGCCAGCCAACTCCTGCCCTGCTTTTTCCAGGTCTTTTTCCTGGTCGGTGGTTTGGCCCGGCTCAGGCACTTTGCCCTGGCAATACCGCTCGATCATGTTGGCCGTCCTGCTGAGCAGATTGCCCACATCATTAGCCAGCTCTGTATTATAGCGCCTGAGAAAAGAGTCGTCCGAAAAATCTCCATCGCGACCGAAAGGTACCTCTCGCAGGACGAAATATCGAAAGGCGTCCGGGCCGTAGGTATCCAGATATTCGGCTGGGTCCACAAAGTTACCCAGAGATTTGCTCATTTTCTTCCCGTCGTGCGTCCACCAGCCGTGGGCAAAGACACAACGCGGCAGCTCGACGTCCAGAGCCATCAGCAGACACGGCCAAATCACGGCATGAAACCAGAGGATGTCTTTGCCGATGAATTGCACATTCGCCGGCCAATACCGCCATTGTTCCGCCTGCTCTGTATAATCCAGGGCGGTGATATAGTTGCACAAGGCGTCCACCCACACATAGATAGTATGCCCCGGATCGTTGGGCATTTTTATACCCCACTCCAGGCTGGGCCTGGAAATCGCCAAGTCCCGCAGACCTTCCTTTACTCGAGAATAAACTTCGTTAAAGCGGGCTCGGGGCTTAACAAAATCCTTGTGCGTGTCCAGGTGCTCCAGCAAGCGATCACCATAGTTACTCAGACGAAAGAAGTAGTTAGCCTCCTTGACTCGCTGAAGAGGTTTACCCGACACCGCACACTTGTAGTCATTCCCAGCAGCTTCGGTCTCGCTGACGAACTGCTCTTCGGTAACTGAGTACCAACCTTCGTAATGCCCCAGATAGATTTGGTCGTTCTCGATCAGCTTGGTTATGATAGCCGCCATCTGTTTTTCGTGCCGAGGTTGGGTGGTCCTGATAAAATCATCGTTGCTTATTTCCAGCTTTTTCCACAAGTCGCGATAGCCCTCGACCACTCGGTCCGCCAGCTCGATGGGTTTAATGTTCTGCTGCTGGGCCGCCTGGGCGATCTTTTGACCATGCTCATCGGTTCCGGTAAGAAAATGAACATCTCTTCCGCAGGCTCGGTGATAGCGAGCCAAAACGTCCGCGGCTATCGTGGTGTAGGCGTGCCCAATGTGCGGAACGTCGTTGACATAATAAATCGGGGTGGTGATATAGAATGTTTCAGCCACGATGCTACTCTCCAAATGTCCCTGCAAAAAGCTTCACCTTCGGGTCCGCATCGGCCCAGCATAGTCAACACCGAGACCCTCAGCTCTGGGAATGATTCTAATTACGACGTTTGTTGCGGCGGCGCCTTTTCGGCCCGCCTGGCTTAGCCTCTGAATTCGAATCTCCCTGCTGGGCACTTCGCTCAGCGCTGGACGACTTCTCCTTGGCCTGAGCGGACGGCTTCGGTTTGTTCGAAATTACGGTTATCTCCGAGACCGGGAAGACCACTCGCTTGGTGTCGGCCAAGCGAACCACCACCAACTGCGTGAGTATCTGGCGATCGACTACCAGCCCCTCGCCTTCCGGTGTTTCCACCGGAGTGTTACGAGGAGGTAGTTTCTTGCGTAGCTCGTCGTAAGTGCGATGCTCATAACGCAAGCAACACATCAATCGGCCACAGCGCCCGGAAATCTTGGCGGGGTCCAGCGTAGCCTTCTGCACTTTGGCCATTCGCATATTCACTGGGGCCAAGTTCTTTAGAAAAGAACGGCAACAACACTCCCTGCCGCATCGCTCGTAGTCCGCCAAAAGTTTAGCTTCGTCGCGGGCACCCACTTGACGCATCTCGATCCGAGTCTGGTACTCCTTAGCCAATTTGCGCACCAGCTTGCGAAAGTCCACACGTTTTTCACTCTTAAAATAGAACAGGATGCGATCGCCTCCGAAAAGGTGCTCAACATCCACCAACTTCATATCCAACTGCATTTCATCGATGGTTTTCTGGCAGAACTCTAACTTATGGGCGGCATTGCGGTCCAGATGCTTCTGGTCGCTCAGGTCTTGCTCGCTCACCTTACGGACTATGCGACCTTGGCGGGAAATCTCGCAGTCTTGCCCCTCTTGCCCGACGTATTGCTGCCATTTTTGTCGGGAAACTCCCCGCTCACCACATCCCTCGCAGTAACCCAGAACAATTCGGCCCATCTCGATACCGCGCTCGGTTCGCACGACTACCTTCGTGCCGACAGGAAATTCGCCCTTGCTGGGCCGACGAAATTCGCCCATCAGATTCATTCGGCCATAAGTTACCAGAGCTGTTCGATCTGGATCGTCCTCGCTGGGCTGCTCTTTTTTGGCGACGCCTTGCCCCTCGCCCTGCTCAGAATCTCGGTGATTTTGCTCCTTGGGAGCCTGAGGCGCTGATTGGCCTTGATCAGAGAGCTTGGGTGTATCCTCATCAGGGACAGGGACAGGGGCTTGATCTGGGGGATGGCTGTTATCGGGCTCGGGAGCCTTAACCTCTTCATTATCCATAAACTACGCTCTATAAGTTATCTGGGCCCAAAATCTAGGCCACAAGTGTTTTGCGGATCGTTACCGCCAAGTCGCCAAACAAATCCTCGAGCACCAGATTAGCATTTACGTTCTTGCTTATCAAGTACTCAGCCCGGGCGACTAGGCCAACTGCTTGGCTGGCCTGGGGCCCAGAGATGCTCTTACTCGCCTGTTTAACAGCCAATTCCTGGTCGCAATTGATCCACTCGCCAGGGCCGAATCCGCTGGAGCAAAGCATTACATCGCGATAAAAGTTAGAAACCACGCCCAGTTCAAAACCGTACATCCGCCCCTTAGCCACCGTGTCGGAAAGAGTCGGTTCCTGCTTGCGAGCCCGGGCCGCATAGGACTTGGCAGAGTCCATCATCAGTTCAGCCAATTCGACTGCGTCCTGTTCAGTCAGTCGAGCTAAACTTTCGAGAAGCTCCACCTTCACCTGGTACCAGTTCTGCTCGGCGAGCCACAAAGCTCGGCCCAAACTCCCCTCGGCAAACCGCGACCAGAAACCACTCTCGACCTGCTCACAGCCGGACTCGTTGAGCTTCTCCAGCAGAAACTCTGGCTCCAGAGGAGCGAACATTACCATTTGGCTACGGCTCAGTACCGTCGGCAGCAGACCCTCAAGCCGATCAGCCAAGAGGATCAGCACCGTACCATCGGGGGGCTCTTCCAGGGTTTTCAGCAGACAGTTCTGAGCTTGCACATTAGCTAAGTGCATCTCCCGGACCACGAAGACCTTGCCTCGGCCGTAGGCGCTGGTCAACTGGGCTGGCTTATTAATCTTTTCGCGAATGACATCGAAGGCCAAGACTGTAGCCTTATGAGCTTTGGTCTTGCCCGAGCCGCTTTGCTCTGACCGCAATTCCCGAATCTGCTCACGATAAACCAAGTGATAATCCGGATGGGTATCAGCTTCTATTCCTTGGCAACTGGTACAACTGTCGCAGCAATCAAAAACATCTTGCCCGTCCCGCTGACGCTTTTGGCGATTTTCACACAAGATCAGTTTGGCAAATTCGCGGGCACAATCCTCTTTGCCCACCCCGGTTTGGCCGTGAAAGATGTACCCATGCGCAGTGCGACCACTCCTCAGTGCCTGCTGCAACTGATTAACCGCTCGGTCTTGGCCAATTACTGAAAAAATCGACATACCCACACCGTGATTATTATATGCCCAGAGCTTGGCGGATGGCTTGCTGGCTCTGTTCGATTGTCCCGCCGCCATCAATGATAGTTACTTCTGGGCGAAGCTTGGCTAAGGCTAAATAGCCGTCGCGAACAGCTTGGTGAAACGCCAACGGCTTAGACTCCATGCGATCCGGTTCGCCCGATAGCCTGGCCAATCCCACCGCTGCATCAACATCCAAAATAATAGCTTTATCCGCCCATTCCAGACCCACTGTTTGGTTCATCTCATTCACCAGATCCGCCCCCATATCACCAGCCATGCCCTGATAGGCGCAAGTGCTGTAAATCCAGCGGTCGCAAAGTACCCACGAACCCTCCTGCAGGGCCGGTGAAATTTTTTCCACCCACAACTGACATCTCGCCGCGGTGTATAGTAACAATTCAGTCCCAATAGCCATCTTATCGTGAGCTGGGGACAGGAGAATGTTTCGGATAGCCTCGCCTATTTCCGTACCCCCCGGATCTCGCACGCTAATGACGGATTTACCCGCAGAGCCAAGGTACTCAGCCAACATAGCTAACTGGGTACTCTTGCCCGCTCCGTCGGGCCCGTCGATAACAATGAATCGACCAACTCGACTCCCCTGGGAATTATTGGCTGTTTGTTTGGTCATAAATGAAAAGTCTCTAACTGGTGGCTTTGTCCGCGGATCCGCTGAGTTCATCAGCTCGATAACTGCTGCGAACGAAAGGCCCAGCCGCCACCGAACTGAATCCCAACTCCAGAGCAGCTTTTTTATATTCGTCAAACATGGCTGGTTCAACGTAGCGAGCTACCGCCAAATGCTCAGCACTTGGCCGAAGATATTGTCCGATGGTCAAAAGCTCACAGCCCGCCGTTCGCAAGTCGCCCATAGCTTGGAAGATTTCCTCGTCCCTTTCACCCAGGCCGACCATTAAGCCGCTTTTGGTCCATGTTTGCCCGCGAGCCTCTTTGGCCCAAGCTAGAATCTGCAGCGACCTTCGATAGTCAGCCCCCGAGCGTATCTGGGGGGTGAGCCGTTCGACTGTCTCGAGATTATGATTATACACCTCCGGACCAGCTGCGCAGACCAGCTCAACGCTTTCTCTACGACCGGCAAAGTCAGGGGTCAGCACCTCCACTTTGCAAGCGGGATTCTGGGCCCGAATAGCTCGGATGATTTGGGCGAAATGCTCAGCCCCGCCGTCAGCCAAATCATCGCGGGTCACAGATGTAACCACCGCGTATTCCAGTCCCATCTGCTTGACCGCTCTAGCGATGCGTTTAGGTTCAGTCGTTTCAAGCTCTGCCGGATCAGTCTTGCTCTCCACCGCGCAGAAGGCGCAATTGCGGGTGCACTGATCGCCCATAATCATAAAAGTTGCCGTGCCCGCATTCCAGCACTCGTTAAGATTAGGGCATCGAGCTTCCTGGCAGACTGTAGTTACCCCCAGCGACTCAAGCGTAGCCGAAGTGCCGGAAAAACCGCCGGACACAGTCAATCGCTTTCGCAACCAAGCCGGCAAAGACTTACGAGTTGAATCGGTAGCTTGCTGGGACATAAAAAATAAGACACTAAAAAGTTAAAGACATCTTCATCAGCATATTCGATCATCTAATTTTTATATTTTGCATTGTCATTTTGCTTTTTTCATTTTCATTTTTGATATTTATAAGCTGTGCAGTCCCTGTCCCAGCCAAGCATCGCCAGCCTCAGCCAGCGCCTCGGAGAAAGTCGGATGCGTATGGATAGTATCGACGATTTCTTCCACGGTACACTCGGTTTTCATAGCCAGAGCTATTTGCTGAATGACGTCAGCCGCGTGGGGCCCGACCATGCATGCTCCCAGAATCTCGCCGGACGTTTTCTCAGCTACAATCTTTACGAACCCTGTCGTGCTGCGATAGGCTCGGGCTATACCACTAGCTTGCAAGGAGAATTTAGCCGTGCTCACCTCGAAACCTTTCTCAACTGCTTCGCTTTCGTTTAGCCCCACAACGCCGATTTCCGGATGCGTAAATATACCAAAGGGCACGACCGACAGATCTTCGCTCACGTCGCCGCCAGCGATATTCTCTGCCGCTACTATTCCCATTCTGCTAGCCACGTGAGCTAACGGCAAAGCTCCGCTGACTTCTCCGATAGCCCAAACGCTGGGCACGTTGGTACGACACTGCTGATCAACTTTGATAAATCTGCCATCATTCTCTACACCCGCCGCCTCGAGTCCCAGATTCGCCAGATCGGTAGCTCGGCCAATGGATACCAACGCTCGCTCGGCCCTGAGCTCTCGCCCATCCTCTAGTTTAGCCGTTATCCCCTGAGCCGATTTATTCATGTCCACAATCTTAGCCGAAGTATGGACCGTTATTCCCTTTTGCTTGAAGACTCTGCTCATTAGTTTACCGATGTCCGCATCCAGCGTGGGCAGCAGCGAATCCATCAGCTCCACCACCGTAACTTCCAGACCGAACTCAGCGTACATGGTAGCAAACTCACAGCCCGCGATGCCGCCGCCTACAATCAATAGCGATTCCGGCAGAGCAGTCATCGCCAAAACGTCAGTCGTGTTCATGACCTTTTCGCCGTCGAAGTCAAAGCCTCCGAGCTTAGCCGGCTCCGTGCCGGTGGCAATGATTATGTTATCTGCCTGGATTTCGCTAACCTTACCATCTTTATCTGTAACTTCTATGCTATTGGCTCCGCTCAGCTTGGCCGTGCCGGAAAACACCTGCACCTTGAGATGTTTCAACAGCCCCGCGACTCCCTGGCGAAGATCGCTGACCACCTTATCTTTAAAGGAGGCTACCTTGGCGTAATCGACCTGGACTTCACCACTGCTGATCCCTATCTCCCCAGCCGATTTCATTTCCCAAGCCAGCTCCGAGGCATGCAGAAGAGCCTTGGTCGGTATGCAACCGCGGTTCAGGCAGGTCCCGCCAAGCTGGTCTTTTTCGATCAGAGCCGTACTGAGTCCTCGACGAGCAGCTCGTAAAGCCGCTACGTAACCGCCGGGCCCAGCACCAATTACAGCACAATCGTATCTTGTCATTGCTACTCCTCATGTAAAAAAGCAATTACACCATCATACCAATTTCACGCTAAATGTCATCAAAAAAGAAACGCTCAGGGCCAATATGGACCTGATTGCGTATTTCGCGTGGGCAGTGTAGAATCTGGTTTTGCCACGAAGTCATAACGATAAGGCCAATTGTGAAAGAGACCATTCGCCGAGAGCTTCGCCAAAGCCTTGCCGCCATGAGAGACGGACTCCGTCAGGAGCTCTCAGCCCGAGCCTGCCAGGCGCTGTTGAGCTTGCCCCAGTTTCGCCAAGCCGCTACGGTGATGGCTTACATCCCTTTGCCCGACGAGTTGGACATCAGCCCAGCCATCCACGCCGCCTGGGCCCAGGGTAAGACCGTGGTCATGCCCAGGATTATTTGGGAACAGCACCAGCTCAAGCCAATCGTTACCCACAACTTAGCCGAGGATCTAATGGCCGGCCGGCACGGACTGCGCGAACCCGCCGGAAGCGAGGAACTCAGCCTGGCTGACATCGACCTAGCCATCGTACCAGCCGTGGGCTTCGACCGCCGCGGACACCGCATGGGCCGAGGTGGCGGATTCTACGACCGCTTCCTAGCTCAGCCTCAACTGCGAGCCAACACGGTGGGCATCACTTTTAGCCAACAGATTGTAGACGAGCTGCCCATCCTCAGCCACGACCAGGCCGTGCAAATGATCGTCACCGACACCGGCGTTCATCACTGTAATCAGGTAATGGAAAAATAGATTGCCTTAAGCGGATGGTTGTTCGCCCTGGCCCGGCGAATCATTGGCCGATGATTCCGATTGAGCCTCAGCCTGCTCGGGCAGACCCAGCTTGGCGCGAATCATGGTGTAGAGTTCATCGAAAAAGTCCAGATTGTACTCATCCAGTTTCAGTGTGTCTGACTCATTCGGTGATTTGCGGTACTTAACGTACAAGTACCCCTTTTTAGCTAAGGCGCTGGTGTCGATGTCCTCAATCGCCTCCCAGGCGATCGGCGTTTGCCCATTAACGCTTATGCCGCTCTGCTCGTCAGCCTCAATGCGGAATCGAGTCGCCTTTACGGCAAAGACAAGAGCAACCACCCCCAGAACAATCATTACCGGAAAAGCATAGAGGTTAAACTGACGACTGGACTCCTTCATTCTCTCTTTGTAAAAAGCATCATGCCAACACCAAACTGCAAAACCGAGGCACAACACGGTAACAATAAATAGCTTTACAACCCGTTCACTGGTCGATTTAACTATTAAGGCCATGACTGCATCCTTTACGATTATCAAGCGAGTATTCCTACAGACAGGTCTAAGTCAACTAATTGTACCTCAGCCCTGCCGTTCAAACAAGCATTACTTTCGTCGGTATGGCCCACTTTTTCCGCCCGTTTTTTCCAGCAGGTAAATATCGCTGATCTCGATATCCTTTCCCAGAGCTTTGCACATGTCATAAACACTCAAAGCCGCTACGGACACCGCCGTAAGAGCTTCCATTTCCAGACCGGTTCGAGCCCGAGCTGCCACCGTAGCTTCGATCCGAACACACTCACCAGCCAACTCGACCTCAAGCTCAATACGCTCCAGAGGCAGCGGATGACACAGGGGAATCAGCTCCGATGTCTTTTTAGCCGCCTGGATACCCGCCAAGCGGGCTACTTGCAGCACATTGCCCTTAGCTGTAATCGGCGTATCCGCCAGTTGCTCAGCAATCGCCGCACCCAAGCGAACCACCCCCTGGGCTCGGGCCACCCGAGAGGTAACCTCCTTAGCCGAAACGTCCACCATCTGCGGATTGCCCCGTGAATCAGTATGACTTAAACCCATAGTAATATTCCTATTATCGCCTTTTTTGTACCTTTGTACCTTTGTACCTTTGTACCTTTGTACCTTTGTACCTTCTTACCCTTGCACTCGTCCATTAGTCAGTTCAACGAATTGATCGCTGAACTCACGCAGTCGGCTATTGGCTGGACAGGTATGAACGATTGTCATTCCCTGTTCATCCCGAAGCTGACAAAGCAGCTTGCAGATAATCTCAACCGTCTGGGAATCCACATTGGCCGCGGGCTCATCAAGCAATATGGCTTTGGGGCCTATGGCAATCGCCCGAGCCAGGTTGACTCGTTGGCGCTGACCGGCTGAGAGCCCCGCCGCATCGTACCCAGCCAATTCGGCCAGGTCCACTATCTCAAGGGCCCGGATCGCTCTGATCTTCGCTTTGTGAGTCCCAAGCCCACGGGCCTTCAAGCCGTATATCACGTTATCCAGAACCCTGCCGCGGAACATATAGCCCGAGTGCATCACCATTACGACCTTTCGCCCAAGTTCCCGATCCCCCGGGCTAGCTTCTTGGCCCCATAAGCTGACTCGCCCTCGGTTTGGTCGACGAAGCAAAGCCATTACTTCCAGCAGTGTAGTCTTGCCCGCCCCGTTGGGACCGACAATGCCCGTAATCCGCCCAGCGGGGATAGTCAACTCCTTCACGTCCAGCACCACCGCTTTGCCGTAGCGAACCATTATATCGTGACATTCACAAAACATCTGAAAAACGCCTTTGGGTTGGCAGGCGAAAAACCTGCGCAGCTACATTAATACCTAAAGCAATCAACAACAGAATCAGCCCCAGAGCCAAAGCCAAAGCGAATTCACCGCCAGCGGTCTCCATGGCAATAGCTGTGGTCATGGTACGCGTGTGGTATTTTATATTTCCGCCGACCATCATAGCAATACCCAACTCCGAACATACTCGACCGAAAGCCGACATCGTCGCTGCGATCAAGCCCACCTTCGTCTCGCTAATCACCGTCCAAAAGGTACGTAATCTCCCAGCGCCGAGCGTACGGGCAGTCATTTCCAACTTGGGCGCCAGCCCAGCCGTGGCCGACGAAAACAAAGCTACGATTATCGGCAAAGCCAGAGCGAACTCGCCAATAATGATTGCCTTGCGCGTGTAGAGAACCTCCAGCGAGCCCAACGGTCCCGTGCGACTGATCAGGCCATAGAGTACCAGCCCAATTACCACCGTCGGCACAGCCATTCCTGTGTGGGCTGCCACTACCAATACGTTTCGGCCCGGAAAAACCTTGCGACCCAAAAGCACAGCCAACGGAACCCCCACTAATACCGCTGCTATTGTAGCTGTCAGCGAACAGAACAGCGTTGTCCGAACGCACTCCAACAAACTCGGATCGAGTGTGCGGATCAGTTGGCCAGCTTGTCGTAATGTTTCGCCCATGAAATATCCGAACGACCTTGAGCTATTTGCTCTTTTTAATCAAGGGATGGAAGAGGACTTCACCATCGAGTCTATAATCACCGATGAGTTTTTGACCTTCTTTAGAGCTCAAAAACTCGATAAATTTCATCGCCTGGTCATATTTCACTTGCGGATACTTCTTGGGATTAACCGCCATGATTCCATAGGGATTATACAGCATCTTATCGCCAGCGACCAGCACCACCAAATCGATCTTCTTGCAAAACTTGATAAAGCTGCCCCGGTCAGCCAACACATAGGCCCTCATTTCGTTAGCCACGATCAGCGTTTGCCCCATACCTTTGCCCACCTCACGATACCACGAGCTACTCGGCTCTAAGCCAACCGCTTCCCAAAGCTCCAATTCTTTTTTATGAGTGCCCGAATTGTCCCCTCGGCTGACAAACACGCTTCCTGTGGTGGCAATCCTTTTCATAGCTTCGGTTGCCGATTCTAAACCCCTCACTTTGGCCGGATCGTTGGCTGGGCCCAAAATGACAAAATCGTTGTACATTATCTGCCGACGTTTTACGCCCCAGCCTTGGTTGACGAACTGCTCTTCCGCTTGGGGAGCATGGACCAGCACCACGTCGCAATTGCCATCGCGAGCGGTGCGCAGAGCTTTGCCCGTACCCATGGGCATGACCTGCACATCAATTCCCGTCTTCGCTCTAAAAGCTGGCACCAGCACATCCAAAAGACCGGAATTGACCGTCGATGTCGTCGTGGCTAACTTGATAGCCTCGACTTCTTGCTCCCCACAACCTACTAGCAAGACAGCACAGAAGACCAATGCAGTAAAATATCGAATTTGTTTCATTTTATATATGAACTCGTCAAGAGTGTGAGAAAAGTCCTGCCAAATCATCCTTTCTGTCGCACAGCGTCGATGAAGCCTTTCGGGTCATCTGGGGTGATCACAAATGGTTTGTCCGGGGTTTTTATCAGGACAAGCTTGTCTCTGCGGGTCATATAGGCTTTGAAATACTCCAGGTTGGGCGAGGTAAAAGAGCCGTAAATGCCGAAGCCGCCACCGGAGCCAAAAATGCGAACTGACTTTTTGAAAACATACTTATAGCTTACCTGTTCAATTGAAAAAATCCCAGACAGTGGTATTATTACGTCTTTGGCGAAAAGTCGGTTAACCAGAATGCTATCAGCCGTTATTTGATACTGTCGAGGGGCAAAGGCGGCGATCATAATCAAAATAAGTGTCGGTAGCGGCGAAGCTGCGAACATAATAATTGCACAGCATGCGCCTTCCCGCATTGCGTAAATACCTGCCACAAGAAGCGTTATTGTTAGCCCGCCCATAAGTATCACAAGGATCGAGTTTAATATCCACATTGCTCTATCCCAGGAAGCGGAGAAAACCTGGATATTTGGGGCTTTCGCTTCTTCGCGGTTGTCTTGAGATTTGGCGTTAGCATTCATTTTGCATTGTTCTCGCGAAGCGTTCAGCTTGTTTGGGTATTATCCACAAAACCCTCGTCTGTGATAGTGCCCACGATTTCTTCCAGCAGGTCCTGAGGGCTAAGCAAGCCCAGAGCACGACCATCTTTGCCCACCACAATAGCCAACGGAACCTGGCTATAGCGAAACTCTCTCAACAAAGCCCCAATCGATTTGTTGGGAGAAATTCTGGTAACCTCTCGGCTAATAGTGGGCTCAATCGACGAATCAGCCGAGGCCCCACCGCACATAACATCGGTCAAGTTGATAATACCAACGATGTTGTCGAGCCGGTCTTGATAAACCGGAAAATGCGAGTAACCCGTGCGAGCCGTGAGTTCTTCGACCTGCTCCACCGTAGCTGTAGTCGGCACGGCCACCATGCGTTTGAGAGGCACCATAACCGTACCGACTAGCCGATCTCCCAGATCAAAGACGCTTTGAAGCATTAGCCGAGTTTGGGGAGCGAACACGCCGTGCTCTTCACCAATCTGGGCCAAGGCTTTGAGTTCTATGCGAGTAACGTCGCCCTCAACGCTACTGCCAGCCCGGCGGGTCAGCCAAAGCAACATCCGCGTGATTCGCGTAACGATAGCGATTATCACGTACAGTAATCTTTGAGCCACACGCAAGGGCCCAGCAATGTATAAGGTAATACTGTCCGCCTGAGCGCGGAATATGCATTTGGGTATAAGCTCAGCAAAAACTAGGATCACCGGGGTCATGATCAGCATCGCAACCAAACTTTCGTTCCAATGCGACGGAACCCAACGAGCGATCAGCCAAGTAGCCAGGGTCACGCCAGCGACCATAGCAATATTGGTACCCACCAAGGTGGTAGCCAAAAGCACTTCACTTTTGCCCAGAAGCTTCAGAGCCAATTTAGCTCGGCGATCACCCTTCGAGGCCAAGAGTCGCAGCCTCGCCTGATTGGCGGAGAGAACAGCCATCTCTGAGCCGGAGAAAAAGCCCACCATTATCAAAAAGATCAGCACCAAAACTATGGCTAGCAACTCAATCACTAAAACAAAACCTCCTAATCACTGTCCCCTGCATTCGAGCTCAGAGCACTCGGCAATCGGCGAACCTGCACAGCGTCTACGCGTCGGCCAGATAGTTTGAGTACCCGAAACTCCAGTCGCCCGTCGTCGATGTGCTCACCCACTTCTGGGACATCACCAAAAAGGCTCATCACATAACCGCCCAGGGTGTCGGGCTCACCGCTGGGAATATCCAAGTCGAATCGACGGTTGAGTTCACGAATGCGCGATCGGCCAAGCAATCGTAGTCCTTTACCACCCAGCTGCCGGACTGTTTCGTCGCCCGGCTGATTTTCAAAAGCCTCGCCCACAATTTCCTCCAGAATATCTTCCAAAGTCACCAGCCCAGCCGTGCCGCCGTATTCATCAAGCAGAACGGCTAGGTGTGCTCCACGTTGGCGCATCTGCCCCAGAAGCACATCAATCCATTGGCTCTGAGGCACCAAGAACACCGGGCGAATCAGAGCCGAGCCCGCAGGTTTTTCCAACTCATCCCGCATCTTTACGAATTGCTCGACGGTCATTTCCTCGATATTCGCTCCGCGCCAGGCCGGCAAATCCTTGAAATAGAAAACGCTCCAAATATTGTCAATGTTGTTATCGTAGATGGGAATCCGCCAACGCCGAGTCCGCTTAGCCAATTCGATCAGATCAGCTATCTTAGCGTGCTGCTCAGCGGCAATCACCTGCGTGCGGGGAACCATAATCTCTTTAGCGTCAATTCGGCCCAGCTCAAAAATACGCCGAACAATCCGAACCTCATCTCCAGTCAGGATCCCGTCGGCTCGGCCTGCCTCCAGAACAGCTTCAAATTCCTCACTGCTCAAACGTTTCTCGCTACCCAGGCCCCCAAGCCCCAGAACCGACATAATCAAGTTACTTAGATATTTTAGGAGCAGACGAATCGGAAAAATCAATCGGCTAAACCACAGCAAAGGACCAGATACAAAAAGTGAAAAATCCTCAGCGTTGCGCATCGCGAATGTCTTGGGAGTGATCTCTCCGAAAACCAAAAGCAGAAAAGTGGATATGACAATAGCTACATAAAGACCGCTCGCGTCGAATAGTTTAATGGCCAAGGACGCGACAATACTCGCTAGGGCTACGTTCACTACGGTATTGCCCACCAGCACGGTCATGAACAAGCGGGCTGGCGTAGATAACAGCTGGGCCACAGCTTGACCGCGGCGCCCAGCCGAGTCACGCAGTCGCCGCACTCTAGCTCTGCTCAGGGCACACAGAGCTGTCTCCGAGCCCGAAAAGAAGGCCGACAAAAACAGTAGGCCCGCCAACCCCAGAATGTGCGGTAAAAAACGGTAGATTTGCGCAAAGATACCCATCAGGGTTTCTTAGATACCCCCTAAGCAATACTGTCCAGGTTCTGCGGGAGCCTCGTCAGAATCGTTTGCCAATGTCGCTTCAGCTGTTAGGATATGCATATCAGTTTCTACTCGGGCCCAGCCATTTCACAAGCAAGACGGGCTTACAAATGAGCTTACTAATCCCCGCTGTAATTGTCAAGCATTTTACGCCGTCATTCAAGGATCCCGCACGTTGCCTAGGAGCAGATAAACCTTGATTGTTCATGGTGGTTTTTGCGACATCTCTGATGTTATATGGCAAAAAAGGAAAAAGAATAATAAGGTACAATTGGAACCTGAGAAGAACAGCTCCAAGCTGGCAGACCCAGCGGAAACTCCCCTTATGCGCTCTGCGTCTAATTGAGCATAGCTCACAGCAGCCGACTTCGCAGTTTGAACCTCACCGTCGGCCATCCCAACCGCATTCAAGCCGAAAAAAACCCCATTTTGGGGCTATTTTGTATTTGCTTCATCAGCTTCGAGATGATATCATGGTTACTGTCATATCTCGGGAATCTAGACAAGAAGGGTATATGGGCAGAAGGTTCCCAGGAGCACATCAA
>SDBV01005124.1_pt1 | contig 18578 bp, 43 predicted proteins | sample 2277081 | NCBI WGS metagenome assembly SDBV01 (sample SAMN10402039, study PRJNA504765) | marine sediment metagenome | isolation source: marine sediment core GS10_PC15, 223 cmbsf | place: Arctic Ocean: Southern Knipovich Ridge | collected 2010 | reverse complement strand
ACTAATAGAAAAAAAATCCCCATCTAAAAATGTTAGTAAAATGAAAAAAACAATTTATCATGTTATCGCTGTTGACAAAAAAACAGGGAAGACAACAAAGAACGAAACAATTTCAGCAGACAACGAGCAACAGGCAATTTTAAAAGCATTTGGAGTAGATGCTGAAAACACTTTTATCAAGACAACAGAAGTTGGAGATTACGAAGAAGATAAACCACTAAAAGCAGTTTTAGAAAAACCTGCTAAATAAAGTTAATTTTTTATTTTTTATTTTTTATTTTTTAAATTAGTGAGGAGATAAGTATGCAAAGAGAACATATTAAGAATATTTTATTCAAATGGAAAAAAGAAGTGTATGATGAAATGGTTATTATTGATTCAGAATTAGTATTGACAAATGCTGAATTTAATAATCTGTTTGAAAAATTAATAAATAAATTTCGTAAAAAACAAAATGAAAAATAAAGAAGTAGAACAGGAACATATAAAATATCAAAAGAAATTCAATAAGGAACTTTTAGAACATGGACATCCTATTGACGATTTTAAATTTGTTGCTGTTGGATATTTAGATATTTTAGAACCATTTGAAAAGGGGGAAGTTTCTACAAATTTTTTAAATAAATTACATATTCTTTGTAATGAAGGATTGGCATTAGGAAGTGCAGGATGTCATGTTTGTGAATTTTGTGAAGGAGATAATAAAGCAACAAGTAGTTCGGAAAAAGTATTAGTAGATAGAGAGAATAAAATAAAATATTATTTCCCAAAGATGATTTTTCATTATATCACAGAACATAAATTTAAACCATCAAACGAATTTATAGAGTTTGTGATGAGGAGTTAAAAAACTAAAATGCCTTTCTTAATACTATGCAAAAGATGTGGAAAAAGATTTCAACGAACAGGTCGCCACACAAAACTTTGTGGTGATTGCTGGAAAAAGTCAAGAAGGGGAGGGAAGAAAAAATAAAATGCCAAAAGAATTTAAATCTTTAAGTGAGAAAAGAAAAGAATTTAAAGTATTGTTGGATGCAGACGAAAAAGGATGGATAAATGAAAAAGGTATTAAAGCTATGAGAAAACTATGTGAGAAAGAGTTTGACAGTTGGGAGAATGAACAGAGTGAATGGCTTCCTAATGAATATGGCACTGGAGAAGAAGTGCCTACAAATAAATTAGAGATTGTTACGAAAAAAGAATTTAATTTAAGCGAGAAGATTGAAGAGTGGAGAGAAGTTACAAACAGACACGTTAGGAATATAAATGATGTGACAAAAGCACACATGCTTAATATGATTAATAATGTAGAAGCAGATGTCAAAGAAGCTGTAAGATTATTGAAAGAGTTTGTTAATAATATGGATAGAAATATTGATAATATGAGGATTTCAAGAGATTATACAATTATAGAAATTAACAAAATATTTGGAGATAAATTAATATGAAAAAAGAATTTAAATCTTTAGATGAGAAGATTCAAGAAAATAGAGATTTTGAGGGAGGACATCTTAATTATAAATTCATTGATGCAAAAGATGTCAAAGAAGCTGTAAGATTATTGAAAGAGGAAATTGATAGAGAAACCATAGAAAATACTTTTAATGAAATGGGAAGAAGAGTTTTAAGGAATATAATAAATCAAATATTTGGAGATGAATTATCAAAATGAAAAAATTAGTAAAAATAACTGAAGAAGAATACACTAAATTAAATATGTACAAAAAGCACTATGAAGCAGTTATGAAATTTCTTGCAATTAAACATCAAGACACTTATACGAATATAATTTCTAATATGATAGATGAAGTTGAGAAAGATGTTAAGGAATTGATAGAGGTGGGGGAATTTGTCAGAATATAAAGAAAGCATATGTGAAAGATGCTATGGGGAAGATGCTTAAAATGAATAAACAAAAACTAAAAGGGCCAATATACCTAACACTTGAACAATATGAATGTGTGTTATGTAAAAAGAAGTTTTATATAAATAAGGCCGACATCCAAGAAGATAAATTAGTTTGTCCTTTTTGTAATGACACAGAAGTGCCAAAGGTTCGTGAGTTTGATGTAGAAATATTAACTATTTCTCAATAATCAAAAGGGGGTAAAAAGATATGAAAATAACTTATAGAGATGGAACAGAAGAAGAATATGAAAACATAGTTCACATAAAAGTTGATGATGGTATTATAAGATTTGAAGATAAAAAAAGAAATCAGATTGTTGCTATTGCTACTGATGTAATAAAAAAGATAGAATAAATAAAAGAGAGGAAATAATGGTAGAGAACACAAGAACAGAAATAACAAATGAGAAGTATAAACTTTTAAACGAAAGTCTTAAAGCGATTTCTGACGATAAAATAAATATATTAATTTTAGTTGGCGAGGCAGGAATGAGCAAGACATTTAATACTTTATCTTTTTTAAAAGAAAAGAACACCAATCACAGATATATTAATTCTTATTCAACTCCCCTATCATTTTACGAAATTCTTTACAAAAATTCAGATAAGGATATTGTTGTTTTTGATGATATTTCAAGTATAGGAAATCCTTTGATTGTTTCTTTACTGAAATCAGCATGTTGGAGTTCAAATAATCAAAAAATTGTTTCTTATTATTCTACATCAAAAATTTTAGAAACAAGGGAACTACCCGAATCCTTTGATTTCAAAGCACGAGTGATTTTGATATTTAACAAGGGGATAAGTGGGTATGAATCCATAATTAATCGTGGAGTTAAAATAGACTTCAACTTTTCCTTCAAAGAAAAACTAAAAATCTTTGAAGAAATACAACAAGAAGCAGAAATAGATCAAGATGTCTTCAACTATGTAAAAACAAACTGCAACGAGGCAACCAGGAATTTGAGCATAAGAACATTAGTAATTCTTTCCACCCTTAAACGAGCGGGATTTGATTTTAAAATATTCGCAAAAGAAATGCTTTCTGTTGATGAAGAAATTGAATTGTTAAGAACTATGAATTATAAGAAATGGAGCGAAATAACAGGGAAGCATAAAGCAACATATTATAGAAGAAAAAAGAGATTTGGTTTGTCAAAATAATGCGAAAATAATTGAAAACTAATTCTATCAAATTTGATGTTATTAAAGGTAGAAAAGCCACATTTTTTACATTTTCGCTTTTTCGCTTTTTTCGCAGGGGGTATAGTCCTCTAACCATTCCAAAATTACAACACCTTTTTCTTACCAAAATGTATGTGTATAAAAACTTGTAACTTATTTTTGTTTTTGAACAGTTGTTTTTTTATTATTTTTTTATTTTATTTTTTTGCATGCTTTGGTTCTGGGCTTTTTTATTTATTTTTATTTTTATTTTTTGAAGGAAATTGAATATTATTTTTATTTTTATTTTTTGTCACTACTATCAAATTAATAGAAAGGTTTAAATAGTCTACTACCTAAAAATGAAGTAATGGAATTTGATTCTCAAGGAAGACCTTTAAACATAGAGAGAAGTGAAGGAACACAAACATTTCAGGAAATGTTTAAGAGAGTAAAGTTAGAGAGAAAAAAACAAAAGTGGAAATCTATTAACGAGCAAACAAAACCCTGGACAAATAATGGAGAGGCATATACTGATAAAGAATTTAGAATTGTTATGGATGGAGATTCTGAAGATGAAAAAGATATTATTAAAATTGGAAAGAGATTTAAAAGGAAAGCAACAGCGATAAGGGAATTAAGAAAATTTAGGAACAGATATTTAGATACAGACGAAATTCCTCAATGTTTTTGGGGACAATCTCGTTCAAATGGCGCACATGATTTGCCCAACAAAATAGATCATCAAGGACAACAATTAAAAAGAATAATTGATGAAATGCCAGATTATTATAGGAACTTTACATAAAATGAAATTGCAAATTGATAAGGAACTTAAAAGTTTAATCCCACCTTTAATGGATGATGAGTATAAACAATTAAAGGAGAGCATTAAAAAAGAGGGGTGTAGAGAACCATTAACATTATGGGGGAGGGTGATTGTTGATGGGTATAATAGATATAATATTTGTAAAAAGAATAACATTAAATTCAAAACTGTAAATAGAAAATTCAAAGATAGAAATGAAGTTGTTATTTGGATGATTGATAACCAACTAGGGAGGAGAAATGTTTCTAGATATAATCGAACAATATTAGCATTAAAGAAAGAATCTATTTTGCGACCAATTGCCGAGGAAAGGAAAAAGAGAAAACCCACTTTTGTTTTTCAGAATTCTGAAAAACAAAAACCAATAAACATAACAAAACATATAGCAAAGATAGCAAAAGTATCACATGATACAGTTGCTAAGGTCAAATTCATAGAACAAAAAGCCCCAAAGGAAATTAAGAAAAAACTCTCTAAAGGAGAAGAAACAATTAACAAAGCTTATATAACTTTAAAAAGAGCAGAAAGAGAAGAAAAAAGAGAGCAAGAAAGAAAAGAAGATAAAAAGAAAGCCAAGAAAATTAAATCTCCAGAAGAATTATTTAAAGAAGTTAAGTTTACAACAATAGTTATTGATCCTCCATGGGATTGGGGGGATGAAGGAGATGTAAACCAATTAGGCAGAGCAAAACCAAATTATAACACAATGTCTTTAGAAGATTTAAAAAAATTACCAATAAATAATTTAACTAAGAAAGATGCCCACATTTATTTATGGATTACGAATAGAAGTTTGCCAAAGGGATTTGAATTGCTTAAAGAATGGGGATTTAGATATATAGTTTGTTTGACTTGGTGTAAACCCTCTTTTGGGATGGGAAATTATTTTAGGGGTTCCACAGAACATATTTTATTTGGAGTTAAAGGGAGCTTGCCTCTAAAAAGAAAGAATGTTGGAACTTGGTTTATGGCGAAAAGGGGAAAGGGTGGCCATAGTTCTAAACCAGAAGAATTTTGTAAATTAGTAGAAAGTTGTTCCCCAGGTTTATATTTAGATTATTTTAGTAGGACAAAAAGAAAGAACTGGTATTCTTATGGTGTTAGTTAGGATTAATCTAACAAAACATGCAACTTCCACCTAAATTTTAACTAATTCTATTGGGAAAATAACACTTGGCTTGCATATACTATGCCAAATATGAAACATTATTATTTTTATTTTTTTGCAAAACCGAAAGGTTTATAAACCCCCTTTTCATATATAAATTATGACTATGATGAAAAAATCCACGGGTTAACTTAAATTCGTGGAGGTAAAATAAACTGGGAAGTCCTAATACAAATTGTGTTGATAAATGTCATAGTAAGAGTATGTTAAGAACATACAAGTGTTCTGTTTGTGGAAAGTCTTATGCTATGGAATGGGCATTTAAGAATCATGAAAAAGTTTGTGTATACAAATTTAGATAGGTTTGTTACTACTCAATAGTGATTAGAAAAGTTTATAAAGAGTAGAAACTAGGTTGGTCTAATGGTTTATGGGAACTTTTTTAAACCATAAGCCCATATATCTTTATGGCTCATAAAAAAAGAGAAGACAGAAATGCTTATGCAAGAGAATGGAGAAAAAAGAATCCCTTATCTGATAAACAAATAAGAAAAAACCAAGATAGAAAAAAGAGATCGAGATTAAGGAAAAAGCAAAATTTAATAAAATATTTTGGGGGGAAATGCCAGATTTGTGGATATAAGAAATGTATTCATGCTTTAGAGTTTCACCATAAAAATCCAAAAGAAAAAGAGATTTCTATTAGTATGAATATAACTTTTGAGAAAATGTTAAAAGAAGTAAAAAAGTGTATTTTAGTTTGTGCAAATTGTCATAGAGAAATTCATGCAGAAGATTGGTCATAAGCCCGAGACGGTAGTTCAATTTCTTGTTTCGTTACCACTTTTAAGTTAATAGAAAAGTTTATAAACCCCTCTTTCTTAATAATTTAGTCAGCGAAAAAAGGATGTAAGTTTGCTCTCGGGCGAACATCTGGAGTCACGAAGTAAAAACAGAGGCAGACAATTACGGGAGAGTATGTCTGTGGATGCGGATAATCACGCTGACACTTATAATAAAAATGACAGACAAAATCCCAATAACAAAATATAATAAAACCGAGGCTAAATGGTATTTTGCATTATTTAAATTTCTTGAACTGTTTGGATTATTTTTATTCATTTTTGGTTTTCATGGATTAGGTAATTTAGTTTATAAGTATCTTCCAAACTTTTATGATGGTATTGTTTCTGGGACAGGATGTATAAGTTTTGGTTGTATGTGGCTTGTTGGATTTGTAATTTTGTTATTCACATGTATTTGGTTAGTTATAGTTTTCATTTGTGGATGTTTATTGTATATAACAATTGAATCTTGGGTAAAAGGAAATTGGTGCCTTGCAAAGAAATTTGCAGAAGATAAAGATGCAAAAGAAAAGAGATTAAAAAAACAAGAATTAGATGAGAAAAAACAACAAAGAAAAGAGTGGGGATATTGTGTTGGAGATGAAGCTGAATATATCAATAAAGACGAAGATGTTGCAAATAGAAAAAGACTAGGACAAAAATGTAAAATATTAGAGATAGATGATGATGGGGATATTTATCCAGAATGGGAAGATGGAACTAAAGGTGGTGTTAGGACAGATAGCGAAGCAACCATACTTGTTTCAAGTTTTAAAATAACAAAAAAACAAAAACTAAAATGAAAAAGGACGAAATTTATACAACCTCAGATGGAGTGTTGGTTGTAAATGGAAAAGAGTATATTCCGAACAAAGACTCAATTAAAAAAATTGATGGCATTAAACATATTGATAAAACAACTTATAGAGAGTTTAATCGAAAAGAACTAGATGAAAAAATATCTTTTATTGTTAAGAAAATTGAAGGTGCTGTAAGTAAGGAAGAATTATTAAAAGAACTACTTCAAAAACAAGCCACTAATGAAATAGGTAAATTATACGATGTTCTACAGCCAACAAAATCAAAAAAACTCAAAAAAATCACAAAACAAGATGGGTGTATCGGCATAAAGATAGGATCTGGAAAACCAAAAACAGGAGGAAGATATTTTCAATTGATTGGGTAAAATGATAATAACATATCTATGGAAAAAATGGGAGGTAAGTGAAGAAGACAGCGTAGCATTTTTTGTTTGCTTACTTATGTTGTTTATGCTCGCATTCGTATTGTTATTATCAGGCTACCCCAATTCTTTTCCAGTATGGATAACAATTGTTGCTGGACTTATTTTGATGGAACTTTTATTTTGGTCAAGTCCAACAGATAAACTCAACAAGAAAGAACAAAAAAGAACTTTCGGAAAGACAATTTTACTTAAACTTGATTGTCTATTTACAGTTATCATTTTCCTTGGATTATTGGGTGCGATAAGATTAATTATAAAACACATAGACGAAGTTATAAAATTTATCTTAGCTTTACTTAAACTTGCGGAATACATGGTTGGTGGTGCAATTGTATTTGGAGTAATCTTTTTAGTACTATACTTTTGGATAAAATTAAATGAAAGGAAGTTTAAGAAATGACAAAAGAATCTTGGTATAGGGATGGAAATAGATATTTAACATCTCTGGCGATAACTATGTGGATTTTGATAGTTATAGCATTTATGACTTTAATAATTGTAGGGATTTGCTCTATACAAGCAGGCTACGAAGTTCGGGCATTCAATAGATTTCATTCGACAGATTACACCTTTGGAGAATGGTTTTGGGCATCTTATACGATAAAAGAATATCATATTGGTTCAGTGGAAAACAAGAATTTGAATATTGATTTAAACATAGAGGATTTAAGAAATGACAGAAGTTAAAACATTGAATGATATTGAAAGAGATGAACTTATAGAAAGTAATGAATGGTATGAAAGACGCCAAAGAGGAAGATATGAGAGAAAAGGAATGAAAATAATGACTAAACGATTAAAACTAGAAGCAATCAAATGGGTTAAGAGATGGAATACTCAATTTGATAAAACTAAGGATACACATAAAGATAGAGATTTAAGGACTACATTGGTTGCACAAATTAATATATTTGAACATTTCTTCAACATCACAGAGGAAGATTTAAAATGAAATTAAAAACATTGAATGATTTTATTGAAGATGATGAAGAAGAAGTTGAAAGCCTTTCAGTTGGAAATTATGAAGGATTAAAATATTTTCAAGGAAGATTAGATTTAATTAATGAACTAAAAGCCGAAGCAATCAAATGGGTTAAATATAATGAAAAAGAGGGGATAGAAGATTATACAAGAATTAACCGATGGATTAAACATTTCTTCAACATAAAAGAGGAAGATTTAAAATGAAATTAAAAACATTGAGTGATTTAAAAATAACAGATGAATGGGAATGTTCTAATTGCGATTCAATGAATGATGGGGAAAATCCTTATTGTAGGCATTGTGATAGAGAAGCGTATGAAAGAGAGGAATTAAAGCAAGAAATTAAAGAAGAAATATTAGAGGATTTAAGAAATGATAAAACTTAGAACACTGGAGGATTTTGAATTTAAAGCAAAGAGTTGGGCAGGAGCAATGGCTCATGCTGGAAGAAAGTATACAATAGATATAGATGAATTAAAACAAGAAGCAATTAAATGGGTTAAGGATGCAAGGGATAAAGACCCTATTAATTGGTATGTAAGATGTGAAATAGTAATTATTTTCTTTAACATCATAGAAGAGGATTTAAAATAAAATGGTAGTACTGATTAGTCTTGATAATTTTAAATGTGAAGATTGTGGCGGAGATAAATTCACAATGTATGATAAAGAAGATAGGACAGACATTACACTTTTTTGCGCAAGTAAAGATTGTGAAGCATCATATACTTTCAGTCCAACTATAAAACTAAGTTCATCATCTCATCCCCCAAAACTATGTTCTTGCGGAAGGGGTTTTTTATCCGATAAATATTGTAGCATGTGTGGAAAGAAAAACCCTTTATACTGGAATCTAAAATCAACCAAAAAGAAAATAAAATGATGTTGGAAATAACAAAAGAAGAACAGAAAGAACATGTTAAAGAACTTATAAAGTTTTGTAAGGAAAATCATTGTTTAATGTATAGTTATATGTTAACAATTAAGCAAATTAGAAAAGAACCTGAAGATAAGATATTAATGGAGAAACTAAAGAAGCAAGCAAAAGATTATAAAAAGAAATTAAAATGTAGCGAACAGAGTTCGCTAGGGAGGAAAAAATAAAATGGATTTAATTAGCGTGGGTATTGTTTTGTTGTTAGTATTCAGTTTATTTGTTATGGCACCAATAGGGATTATAGATGAGACATATAAAAGGCCACAAGCAGCAGAAAAGGCAAATCAAATATGCCAAGAGCAGGGTTATGACTTTTATGAGAGTTTTGAAAGAATTGGAATATTAAGTGATGAGCCTGTTGCAATAAAGTGTAAATATGTTGATAACTATAAGGAAATTGATATGAACTTAAGGAAAATTTCCGAGGAATAAATAAAATGGAAACTTATGAAGCAATACATTACTTAAAAATATTGAAAGAAAGTTATGTAGTTTTTCAACCAGAAATAAGAGATGCAATTGATTTTGCAATTGAGAAACTGAACAATAAACTTTCGCAATAGATAAAAATGAACAACGAAAATGAAGACTTCCAAAAAAAACTGAAATGGTACGAATCAAAGTATGGACCATATTATGAAACAAGAGGAATTAAGAATTGGAAAAACCTATTTAGAAAGCCAACCTTGCTTGAATGGAGTATGTTTGTTATCCTTATACTGATGCTGTTAGGTGCGTGGGCATATAATGAAGACACAAAAAAATGTAGACACACACTTGAAAACTTACCACGTGAAGTTTGCGAAGCATGTCGGGAGTTTCAAACTAACAGCGAGGCTTATGAAGATAGAATTCAAATACCAGATTTTAGCAACCTTTCGTTTGTAAATGAAACAGGACAAGTATAAGATGAACAACAAAAAAATAACTAAAGAAGAGAAAAGGTTAGGAACACTAAAAAAGAGAGTTGCATGGTTATTTATTTTCTTAGGAGTTTTAATGATTTCGTATGGGATATTTATAAAATGAACAACAAAAAGATAAAGGAAAAGATTTTGAAGGAATTAGAAAATGCAGATTCATACTAAAAATAAAGAATTTAAAAAACATTTGAAAGAAAGTTTTAAAGCTATTGCTAAATCTGAAGAAAGAAAATGGTCAGAATATGAATTAAGATTATTAATTCAAGATGAACTTTTAGCAACAGGTGAACAAAAATGAACAACAAAAAAATAACAGAAAAGAAAGAAATGGATATGGGATTTAAAATAATGATTTTTATGATTTGTTTTTGTGCATTTGTAATGTTTTATTTGGGGGTATATTTAACGATTGTTTTTGAATTACAAAATAAAGAAGTTAAAGAAAGTTGTATTAACAAAGAAGTTTCTACTTTTCTATGGAATAATGGAGAAGGATTACGATTAGATGAATTAACTAATGAAGATAAAGAAAAATTAAATTACATTATAGATTGTTTAGATGGACAAATCCTTGAAGAATTTGGAGATAAATTAATATGAAAAACAACAAAAAAATCAAAGATAAGGTTGGATGGACGATTGTAGGTTCAATCTTTACCTTATTAATATTAAAAATGTTTAATGTATTTTAAAATGAAACTACACTGCCCATATTGTAAAAAAATAATCATAAAAGATATAGAATCTTATCTTAAGAATTATCCCAATGAAAAGTGGATACAGTGCTGCTATTGTGGAAGCCATTTTTTAAAAGATAAAATAAAAAAGGAGGTAACAGATTAAAAATAAAAGAAAAACAAAATAAAATGGAAAACGAAAACAACAATAACAACAATCATTTAAAAGATTCGTCAATTATCGATAACATATCAAAAAATAACCAAATAAAGTTGGACAAGGAAGTGGATGACATCTTAAACGAGTTTCCACTACTTGATACACCATTCAAGAAAAAAAAGGCTTTACAGAAGCCTAACAAACCAAAACCAGAAAAAACTAAAAAGAAACCTAAGAGAAAGTTTTGGTGGAAGAAAAAGAAAAAAGGGAAAGTTGTAGAAGATGCTGAAGAAATAATAAGGCAGGCATTAATAGAACCAAGTGTTCCAGATAAATCAAACCATCTAGTAAAAAATAAAAAATCAAATTTCAATATATTTTGGCCAATCTTGGGACTTTTAATTATAATAATAGTTGTTACAGTTATGATAACTATGGCATGCAATTGTCCGACATGCTCAGATGAAATCCTTGATACAAACTCTGCACAGATTTTGGCAGACTCAATCCAAAGCCAAATAATCACACAAGGTTATGCAGAAATTTTGCAGGGTGAAGTAACATTAAAATTGGCTCCATACACTGGTTAGGTGAATAAACTAAAATGAAATTAAAAACAGACGAGGAGTATAAGAAAATTGATGAGGAAGATGAAAAGAGCAGGAAAGAAAATGACAAAAAGACTTTAAAATATTGGAAGGAATTTGATAAATCAAATAGATACTATTTAGAGTTTATTAAAGATATGCCAGAAGATATACAATTACAATTAGTTCAATGTTCTCCCTTTTCATCAGTTGCTGTTATGATTTGGATGTCTATAGGCAATGCAAAAGAGAGAGACATTAAATTACAAATGATAAAAGGATGGAAGAAGAACAAAAAAAACTAAAACTAAAATGGATAAAATAAAACAAAAAACAAAACAAGTAAGAAAACGAGCATGGAAATACTTTTGGGAACAGAAGTGGGAGGAAGTGGATGATTGGTCGTACATTATATTTCTTGTATCTTTTTTAATTGGTGTTGCTTTACAGATATTTTGGATTCCCACTGAAACTGGTGGTGAACCAGTATGGGCAACTGGAGCAATCATCGGGCTTTGTATAATTGGATTTTGGGTGCTTATTGGATTAATAGTATTAATTAAGTGTATCATAAAGTGGCTAAAATCAAACTGGCAGGAAGCCAAGAAAAAAGCAGAGGGAGATTTTAAGAAAAATTAAACAAGTAAAAAAGTGTAAGGTTTGTGGGAAGATTATTAGAGATTGGAATAAATCTGGTTTTTGTAGCCATCATTATAGGATGAATTGGTTTAGGCACTTAAGGAAAAAAAGAAAAGAAGTTCATCTTTGCATACAATGTGGAAAAAAAGTAGAGCCAAATATTAAATACCCTGCTGGAAATATAATCCCCCCGATAATTACGTATCCAATTAGATGTTATACATGCAGAGAACATGGGAAAGTGTATCATAAAAAGTGGAGAGAAAAGAGAAAGCAAAAGTTATTAAGTATTACAAAAACAGCGAGTGTTGATGTGGCGAACTCGTTTGTTACTACTACATAGTGATTAGAAAAGTTTATAAAGTCGAGAACATTAGTAATGGAACATAAAATGCAAAAAAACATAAGAATAACAATGGATGGACGAAGTTTTGATTTCCCAATAGACATGAGTCTTTTTACTGGATTGATGGCTCCAATGCCAGCGAGCCCAAGACCCATGCCCCAATGGATTCAATCTTCTGATGGAAGATTGGTACAACCTTCTCAGGAGAGATTGGTACAACCTTCTCAGGAAAGATTGGTACAATCTTCTCACAAGAGACTTGAGGAAAATTTCTTTAGAAGAATTGAACAAGATTTAGAAACATACCGAAAACTTGGTAGGGATGAAGAAGCACGAGTTTTGGCTGCTATAGTTGCTCTTCATAGAAGAGTAACAAGGATAGAAGATTACTGCGATTTGAGTAAATGTAAAGAACTAAAGAAAGCAGAACCAAAACCAGCGAAGCCAGTAAAAAATTTAAAAGTTCAGGCTAAGAAAAAGGCATCTAAAAAGAAGTAAGGATAAAATAACAAAATGGTAGTAGTAATACCAATAATTGATACAATATCTCCAGAATTATACATAGTGATAGGAGCAGTTTTAGCAATTGTATTAATCTTAAAAGGATTTGCATTATACAAGGCTGCGAGAAAGGAATCTAAAGGATGGTTTTGGTGTTTGTTAATATTCAATACAATGGGAATATTGCCTTTGTTGTATTTGATATTTAGTAAAAAGGCTTGTGAGGATAAAGAATAAATGGGATTAATTAAGATAATAATCATATTAGCAATTTGTGTAGCGATATTGTGGGTGGTAGTTAGTCTTGTACAAGTACCTTCTGAAGAATATGATTGCTTGAAAGAAATAGCAGAAAATTATTGTGAGGATAATGGTATGGAGTTTAGGAAACTTACTTATTTTATTTATCCTGGAGATTTTACATGTGTGGAAGATGAAAGATCAGTTAAATTAAAGTTCTATAAATTCTTAGAAGATGAAATCGAGGAGTGTAAGGATTAAAATGGAACTAAAAGAGAAAATAAAAGAAATTTTAGATAAACAAGTGAAAGATAGAGAAGAGTGGGAACATCAGTTGTTAATTAGATTAAAATATTTTGGAAGTGTTAGAGATTATCTTTTGTCCATGGGTGATTTTAAAGAATGAAAATATTTAATATAGTTAGAAGGAGGTTATAAATTATGAGAGAGAAATTTAAAAATAAGTTTAAAAAGATAATGTCTGTAGCTGGTTCTGTTCTTTTAATTGGTTCAACTGTTGGTTTTGCAATGGCAGCTGGAGGAGGATTTCCAACTCCATTTGTGGAAAACAACGAGGCTGATTATGCAATAGTTGTTGGAGCAGGTGCAGCAGCATCTGATATGACAGGAGCAGTTTCAATAAATACATATCTTAATACATTTTATACAGTTGATGCAGAAGGAGATTCAGATAGTTCATCGACTATAACAGGAGATTTCTCCAATGCAGTTGGTATCACAGAAGATGAGATTGTTTTAGGAGGTTCAATAACTCCTTTTATCAAAGCAAGGTTAACAGATAGCAAAATTCCAACCCTTTTAGATACAGAAGTTAGTTGGGATGATGGTGTTGATTCTAAGAGATATGATGTACATGAAGAGATAAACATCTTAAACAATGGTTTAGTTCTTAAAACAACATTAGACAATGATGAACTTGAAGATAATGTTGTATTGGAAAACGATAGAGCATTACAATACAAATTTGTATTTGACGATTTGTTAAATAGAGGTTTAGTTGGAGATTCTGGTGCTGATGCACTTTTTTTAACAATCTTAGGAAAAGAGTATGAAGTTTTAGATATGGGAACAAATTCAATTACTGTTTCATTTTCTGATGAAAAGGTTGTAAAAACTGGTGACAAAGTTACATCTGATGGAGTGACATTAACAATTGGAGATATTTTTACAGGAAGTGTTGAAGTGAATAATGTTTTGATTAGGGAAGGAGCAACAAGAACTATTAATGGAATTGAAGTGTATATTGATACAATTGCTTACCATTCGTATTCTGATTTACCAAGTAAAGCAATAATCAAGATAGGTAAAGACATTTCTCAAAAAATTAGTGATGGAGATGAATACATAGAAGATGATGAGACTTGGATTTGGGATATTGCGAACTTAGGAACTGTTGGTGGTTACATTGGAGTTAAGTATGACATTAAAAGTGTTGGATTTGATGAAGATGAACCAGAAGATAATGCTGTTTCTATTGGGGGACAATATTCATTACCAGAAAACTATGCAGCAGTTATTTTTGAAGGATTAACAGATGTTAATTATGAAGATTTTGAATTATCATTTGATGATAGAGATCTTTATGATGGATCACCACAAGCAGACAGACCATTTGAAGAATATAAATTATATGATGATTGGGATGTAGCTATCTTGGAAGGAGAGAATGATGACTCTATTACATTAACATTAAATGATAGTATAGTTGTTGAAACAGATAGTATTTATTTAAGGTATGTTCCTGAAGTTGTAGAGGATAATATGACTACATCAGATGCGTATGCAGAACTATACTTTAAAGATATTGATGGAGATATTGATGATGATAACGAAGGAAGAATCCACTTAGTTGAAGGAGCAAGTAACATAAAACTTGTTGTTGGAGACAATGAAGTAGTTGTTACTTATGATGAAAAATCTTTGACATTAACTAATGGAGAGGAATCAGTAGTAATTGCTTTAAAAGATAATGATGGAAGTTTCAAACAACTTGGTAATTTAAAAGAAGATGCAGAATCTACTGATGTTGTTGTCACTGAAGGTGCAACAATATTTAATATTGGAGCAAAAGAAGATGATGTGTTCACACATTATGGATTGTTTGTAAGAGATCCAGAAAGCAATGGAGATTCTGATAGAGTTTTGTTGTCTATTCCAGATGAACAAGTTTTTGCGAAAGTATCTGTAAAAGGTCAAGGAATGGCTGTGAAAGTTAGCGATGTTGATGTGGATGGAAACGAAACAGTTGTTGTACAAGAACTTGGTGGTGTAGTTATCAGAGATAATGAAGTTGCAGCACATGTAGATAAGAACTTAATTATTGTCGGTGGAAGTTGTATAAATACAGAAGCAGCAAGATTGTTAGGAGGATATGCTTGTGGAGAAAGTTTCACATTAAAGACGAGCGTGACAAGTGGAAAGTATATTATACAAACATTTGATGATGTTGGAAGGATTGCAGTTGTCGTTGCTGGATATCATGCTGAGGATACTGTGAAGGGTGTAGCTGACTTTATTGCTAGTGAAACAGACTTTGGTGTTGTTGGAACAAAAGTTATTGCTTAAATCGATTAATTTGTAACTTTATATAATTGACAGTGGAACCAAAAGGTTCCCTGTCAATTCTTTTTCTTTGTAACTACTTTTTAGTGGTTAGAAAAGTTTATAAAGGTTGATTTGTTAGTTTTTGTAAGATAAGATGGAATTTGAAACAAAGAAATTTTTTAATATGGAGATAGAAATGGAAAAAGGGATAGGTAATCCGTATAGACCAGACAATTTTTTACCACTTTTATTTCTTAAATATATCCCATATAAACTTAAACAAAAGGAATGAGGACAAAACCGAAGAGTAAATAAAAAATGACAAGTCCACCACCACTATCAATTTATCATCCAATGTGTTCTTACTGTTTAAAACTATCAAATAATCCTATCTTTTTTATATTAAAAAATGGAGCAATGCATTGGGCTTGCTGTGAAAAACATAAAAAATTGATAAAGGAAAAGAAAAAAGAGATTTCATTAAAAGAGTTAAATAAGAAACTTTGTAAGATGTATCTTAAAGTATGGAAAGAGGGTTTTATCAAAAGATAAAATGCCTAGAGCTAAATTAACAGGTAGAAGATTGAAAAGAGATAAAGGGAATAGAAAATTAGAAAAGAAAATTAGAAGACAAAAACGAAAGGAGGAAAGTTCGTAATAGATACAGTGATATTTAAACGAGGAGATAAAATAAAGCATACTTATAAACATACAACTGGCTGGAAATTAACAAAACCCGGAATCTTTTTATCTTATTTAAACTCAACTGTAGCAAACAAAGGTTGTTGTGCAACTAACACTATGGGTTGTGGAACAACAGAAGAAACTACAGAACTATGTTTAGTTTATTTAAATGGAAATGTGTCTTTATCAAAAGTTTATGTAGACTCTATCAAAAAACAAAATGGAATTGAATAAACAAGAAATAGAATTTTTAAGGGAAAGCAATGCTATTGAAAGTGAATATTCTGAAGAAGCACTGGAAGATGCAAAACATGCTTGGAATTTTGCTAAAAGACATATGCACAACAAAATAGATATTGAATTTATTAAATTAATCCATCAGGAATTAATGAGAAGACTTGACCCAAGAATTGCAGGAAAGATTAGAAAAATAGATGTGTGGGTTGGTGGAGAATGTAGAAGTCAAAATAAAAATGAAATTATCTCACAGTTAAAAGAACTTTGTGATATGTGGAATAAAGATAAAGACTCACTAAAAAAGAAAAGAAAACAAGATAAAGAATGTTTTGTTAAGAGGTGGCACATCTTTTATGAATTATGTCATGGATTTGAGGATGGAAATGGCAGGAGTGGTAGGATTCTTTTAAATCTTCAAAGACTTTACTTGGGATTACCTATACTAATTATACATACAGGGTCTGAGCAATATTCTTATTATTCTTGGTTTAAAAGAAAAAGGGGTTTTTTATGGGATTATCAGAAAGAGGAGATATTGAAGGACTATCAAAATGGAGTTGAGAAATCAATTAAAGAAATAGCTAGAGAAATGAATATTTATCCACAGATTATTTCAAATTTTCTTAGAGAAAATAAAGTCATTATTAAAAGGAAATGGAATTCTGTTAAAATGGAAAAGAATCCGAATTGGAAAGGCGGGAAAAAAATAATAAAGGGGTATATCCATTCACTTATACCTAACCATCATCTTGCGAGAAAGGATGGTTATGTTCCAGAACACAGATTTATTATGGAACAAAAGATAAAAAGACCACTATTAAAAGAAGAGGTTGTTCATCATAAAGATGGAAATAAATTAAATAACAGTCCTAAAAATTTAGGATTACTTAATAATAATAGTATTCATATTAAAAAACATATAAAAGATTTTCAAAGAGATGAATTAGGAAGATTTAAAATTAAGACAATGGAAGAACAGCAAGAATATTATAAATGGTTTAGAGAAGAATAAGAAACTTGCATGTAACACCAAATATGCAATAACTTTTTCTAGATTAATGGTTTTCCCAATAAAATTCTATTTCTTCCGACGATAAAATTTCACCTTTTAGGGCATTTGTAACTACTTTATAGTAATTAGAAAAGTTTATAAGGGGGCTTTTCTTATGTTTGTTATGGAAAACAAAGAACAGAAAAAATGTGACCACGAATATACATCAGAAAAAGTTAGGATAAATAAGTATTTAGAGGGTTTAGTCATATACTGCAAAAAATGTGGGGAACATGAAAGGTTATATTAAAATGGAAAACAAAAACAAATTACAGCAACGAGAACTTATCATTAGAGAATTCGAAAACGAAATTGAGTTCGATGGCACTGCATGGAAAATGTCTGTTCCAAAATCAGAATGTGTGGAGTTTTTTGCTGCTTGGTTGAGGGGGGATCTTAAAGAAAATTCCCATTTTGATAATCGGACTCCTAGATTAATTAAAGAGTTAGAAGGGGGTGAATAAAATGGAAAGAGATGTTCACATTGATACTTTCTTAACTTTATCTCAGAGTGGAATAAATGAGACAAAGAAAGAAGCAAGTAAAGAAGCAATAGATGAGCTAGGGGAAGAGGAAGGAAGAGATGAACTTTATTATTCAGATTGTGTTTGGGAAGCCGAGGAATTTTATTTTGATGAAGAAGAACAAGGACTAATGATTTCTGGAGATATAGTTTATAGGGGAAAGAGATTAGGTTATTTAAGTCCAACTATAAAAATTAGCGATTTAATAATAGTAGAAATGATAGCATACTAAATGGAAAAATTTGATAAATTAAAGGCAATTTTAAAGGACTAAAATAAAAAGTTTATTTTTTGTTTTGGTTAATATTCATACTTCGTGAGCTACCAAGATGTTTGTATGGAAATTTTTTGTTTCGCTTCCTTTTATCCTTCTTTGTATTCCTTTTTTCAGAATTTGGATTCATTTTGCTTTAAGGGTAATAA
>SDBV01005123.1_pt1 | contig 18578 bp, 15 predicted proteins | sample 2277081 | NCBI WGS metagenome assembly SDBV01 (sample SAMN10402039, study PRJNA504765) | marine sediment metagenome | isolation source: marine sediment core GS10_PC15, 223 cmbsf | place: Arctic Ocean: Southern Knipovich Ridge | collected 2010 | reverse complement strand
CGAGAGGACAAGGCTGACAAAGAAGAATACGTAGCAATATTGAAATATTGCAAGTAATTCTGATGCCGACAGCCGAAGCCGCAACAGGCAGAAAGCGAGCACGAAAAATTAAATTGCTCTAGCAGATGGTTACGTATCCAGTCTTATATTCAGTTTATCGCTGTGCGCAGCTCAGGCAGCCAGGCCCTTTCTCCCCCGCGATAGCATCAGATCGTCCTCGATTTCATTCCCTTACCTTGTACGTCTGGTGGTGCGGGACCTCCTACGGATAACTTTCGCACCCGTTACCTTCTGGCTCCCTCTGGAAGTCGTCAACTCTCCTGTAAGCTTCGGCCCGTCCAGTTTTCCTTCAAAGCTCATTTCGAATTTCCGCTCGCCGAATTCCAGAACGACCTTAAAACTCACCTTGTCACCTTCAAGATCCACCTTCTCAAGAGCGATAGCCCCATATAATCCGCTCATATCCGGGTTGACTTTCAGCCGCTGCTTACGGCTGCCCCGTTCTGACATAACTTCAAGATCCCAGGTGCCGATAAGCGATTCGCCGATGCGCTTGCCGGCGACCGTAAGCTCACCCCTATCGGATCTGATCACACCTGAAAGCGTACTGCGCTGCACGGTTCCCTCAAACGCCGATTCCCATTGGCGATCATCCATCTTGCTCTTTCTCTTAAAGCTCAGCTTGCCGCGTTCATACTCTACATCGCTGACCTGATGTTCACCACGCTGGCTTTTCCATCGGCCCGCAAGCTTACCTTCCTTGTCAGCCGTAACAACTAACGTTGACTCAAATTCCCACTCGCCGGTCTTCAGCTTCATTTCCCAGCCCCCGACAGCCCTGGAGATTCGTGCACTGCGCTCGCCTTCAAGCTTAGACTCGCCCCGGTCGCTCGAAAAGACCCCGGAGAGTTTTCCATTCTTGACGGTTCCCGTGAACTTAGACGTGCTGAGTTCACCTTCCCGATTACGGCGGTCCCGTGCAAAACTGAGCTTACCGTCTTCATACGTGACATCTTTCAGTTCGCTGATTCCCCAGAAACTGATCCACTGACCGGTTTGGTTGCCCTCGGCGTCTCTGGAAAATGACAGGATCGATTCCCTCTGTCTTCCATCGGACTCGATCTTGACCTGCCAGTCGCCGTACAATCCACCTCTGCGGGCCCGAGTAGTCCGCCGGGCCGGTACCGCAGCCTCAACAACAGCCGCAGCTTTAGGCTTGACAGCACTTTCGACCTTAACATCTGCATCGGGCTCTAGCCCTGTTTTTATGGGTTCAGGTTGACAGCCACTGCAAATAAAACAAAAAGATATCGCTGCAAAAGCTAAAATTGTCAGATAATTTTTCATGTTCCACACCCTTTCAATTGATTAAATTATTGGATTTGATTCACGAGCTTGTCATTTTACCATAGTGTAGACGCTGAACCACGGCCTTATTGTTGCAAAATTCTAATATTTATCCCAAAAACCTCAAAACATCGCCGCGATCCTAGCCGACAGCGGCGACATACGCAAGGCTTTTGATCTAAACAAATTACCGGCACAGTGATGAAGATAAAAAACTGCCTTATGCCATAAGGCAGTTTTGCCAAATACTAAATCCGAACCTCTAAATTCTAAACAAATACAAAATTCAAAAAACAAATTATCAAAACTTTGCCAAAAACGGAATAAGTGCTTCCCGAGTCGATCAAGGAGAGGCGGTGGGTCTGTAAAACGGCCGTGACGGGGGCAAAACGGCCGGTGAAAGGCCGGAAAAAGTAAAGAGGAGTCGTTTTGTTGCGGGAAAAATGACAGAAAGAACTCATGAAAAAACGCGCGCTTTTATGCAAAAAGTGACAAAAAAACACAAATGCGCGCACCACAGCGCACCACAGCGCACTTTGCGCGCACCAATTGGAAAAAACGTGAGTAGGAAAAAACGCTTAATAGTGGGTTTGGGGGCTGGAAACGGGGAAAAAGATATTTGAGATCGGCAAGTTAAAGGATATAACGGAGCAAATATAAAAGTTTTTTTAGACAGGATGACTGGATGAAAGCTGAGGGTTAAAAGAATAGAAAAAAAGCTATCTAAAATGGGATCGACAGGAAAAAAAAGGATTCACCATGATCCGGCTTCGTTTCACTACGCCGCGACAGGAGGGCATGAAGGAAAGAAGGATTCACCACGGATGCACACGAATGTTGAAGCGAATGAAACACGAATTTATAAGTTGGGAGTTCGGGGTTCGGAGTTGTGGAACCGCTTCGCGGGACTATTATATTCGGCTTCGCCGGTTTCAAGTTTTGCATTCACAGAGTCCACAGAGATTCACAGAGAAAAGCGATTTTAACCACTAATGGGCACTAATTATTTTACCGCGGAGAACGCTGAGATCGCGGAGGGTTAAAAACAAAAAGCGAGAGAAGGCGAAGGCCGGGTAGTAGTCGGCGATTTTATTTGAGCCAGTAGTCTGCGAGTAATAATAATTCGCCAAGATCAATTATTCCGTCAGGTGCGCCGACAGGTGCGATATCTATGGCAGGATTGTTCTGCAACCAGTATTGACTAAGCAACGCAAAGTCTTTTAAGTTAGTTCTGCCATCGGTTGTGAAATCTGCCATAGTAATTCGTCCCTGCCAGTTATCAGCTAATACCTGCAAGTCATAAACGTCAATTACATCATCAACAACAAGATCACAGGCCGGATCATAACCAGGCTGGCCCAGCGTTGTCTGCCAGGCTAAAGCAAAAATGGCAAAGTCATAATAATTAACATCGCCGTCGATATACACATCGGCCGGCAAGAGCGGCCAGGCTGAAGTCGGCAATCCTCCATAAGTCGCGCCCCACCCCGTGGCAAAAGGCAGATAATAGACTATCGCATTGACACCTTCGAACACATCGGAACCAAGGCCGGGAGGATCACCTTTGAAATAGATGCTGTTTAGGCCGTTGCAGTTGCTGAACGCATCGTCCCCGATGGAAGTTACGCTTGATGGTATAATGACGCTTGTCAGGCTGGAGCATCCTGAGAACGCCGAGTACGCGATGGAAGTTATGTTTGATGGGATGATATAGCTTCCGGCTTTGCCTTCTGGATATCGGTAAAGAGAAGTTTGGGTTTTGTTTAACAAGACACCGTCTATGCTGCTATAAGCAGGGTTGAACACATCTACCGTTATCGCGGTCATGCTGGAGCAGCTAGAGAACGCCGAGCTCCCGATGTAGGTGACGCTGTCTGGGATAAAGACGTTTGTCAGGCTGGTGCATGAATCGAACGTCCTTCCCCCGATGGAAGTTACGCTGCTGCCGATATTGACGCTTGTCAGGCCATAGCAACTACTGAACGCCGAGATCCCGAGGGAAGTTACGCTATCCGGAATGGTGACGCTTGTCAGGCTGGTGCAGCTAGAGAACGCCGAATTCCCGATGGAAGTTACGCTGTCTGGTATCGAGACGCTTGTCAGGCTGGTGCAGTTAGAGAACGCCCCGTCCCCGATGGAAGTTACGCTGTCTGGTATAGAGATGCTTGTCAGACTGGAGCAGTTTTGGAACGCATAGTCTTCGATGGAAGTTACACTGTCTGGTATGGTGACACTTGTCAGGCTAGTGCAGCTCACGAACGCCGAGTTCCCGATGGAAGTTACACTGTCGGGAATGATATAGTCTCCGGCTTTGCCTACTGGATATTGGATCAGCAAAGTTTGGTCTTTGCTGAATAAGACCCCGTCTATGCTGCTATAGGCAGAGTTGAGCGCATCTACCGTTATCGCAGTCAGGCTGTAGCAGAAATAAAACGCACCATACCCAATGGAAGTTACGCTATTGCCGATGGTGACACTGGTCAGGGCTGAGCAGTCCCAGAACGCCATCATCCCGATGGAAGTTACGCTGTCTGGTATTATGATACTTGTCAGGCCGGAGTTGTCTCTGAACGCCTGGTTCCCGATGGTAGTTACTGTAAGGGAAGCCAGTGTGTCGGGGATGGTGACGTCTCCGCCGGGGCCGGTGTAATCGGTTATGGTGCAGGTGCCGTCGAGATTGTCGGAATACTCGTAATCTCCCGATACATCAGCGAAAACCACGGCAGGGGATAATAAAAAAAGGATCGTTACTGCTACAGGTAAGGTAAGCTTTTGTCTTGTTATCACTCTATCTCCATTTGATATTGTCTTTTCATCGGCAAGTTCTAATTATAAGGGCTTAATAGGACGTTGTCAAGTAAAAATGTCCGGCTATTTTTTGCTAAACAATGTAAAGTGAGGCATGAATAATTGGCCGCAGAGGCGCAGAGAAAAGATAAAAGTTTTTTAAGACAGGATCAATTCAATTTACTATTTACTAATGACTATTTACTATTGGGGTGGAGCCGGCCGGTGGCCGGGGCTGATGGATAGTCTTTAGTCTTTGGTCGTTGGTCCTTCGGCCCTATTAGAGTTTTAAGAAGGTTCACGCGGTATATTTGAAAACTCTAACAGGGTAAACTTATGCTTACCCGAAACTTCGCAATTTTGTAGTAATAGATATAATAAAAGTGTTTGGATTTGTGCCGTCCTTACAGGACTTTTGCGTATTTGTAACCGTATACCCAGGACTTACGTCCTGGGCTTACATGTGTCGCCCTTTCAGGGCTTTTGGAATTTTTCACCTAGGGCGTAAACTGATTAAATAGATCCTTCGGCTTCGCTCAGGGCTAAAGGCTTTTTCAGAGACCAACGGTCATTTTTTTGCGGTTACGATCCGGTCGTTGTTTGAGAAATCTTTTTCGACGGTTATCTGTGCAAAGCCCCCTGCCTGTTCCAGCAACTCTTTAACGGCTGGGCCCTGTGCGTAGCCTATCTCCAAGATCAAAACGCCGTCGGGTTTTAGATGTTCGTTAACCCGTTCTGCGATCCTTCTATATATGTCAAGCCCATCTGTTCCTGCCAACAAAGCCGATGAAGGTTCGTAGTCCCTTACGTTGGCATCCAGGGTTTCGTATTCTGCGGTTGAAACGTATGGCGGGTTGGAGACGATGAGATCGAAGTGGCTAACGTCCATGCCTTCTATGATGGGGGTAAACAGGTCGCCGCAAAGTAAGGTTATCTTTTCGGTTAGATTGTGGTGAGCTATGTTTTCCTTTGCGACCGCAAGTGCCTTGTCGCAGATGTCGGTTGCAGTAATTTTCACATCGGGTTGATTCTTTGCGATGGCGGCTGCGATGCAGGCCGAGCCGGTACACAGGTCGCAGACGAATTGTTCGCCCTTGCGGCATCGCAAAAAGTCGATGGCACGTTCTACCAGCAGCTCTGTTTCCGGACGAGGGATCAGGCAGTCGGGGCCTACCTTAAACTGCATGGAATAGAATTCTGTTTTGCCGACGAGGTACTGGACGGGTTCGTAGCTTACGGCACGTTTTACGAGGGCGCGGAGGGCAGCAAGTTTGGGTTTGGACAGGACGGTCGCGAAGTTTGTGTACAGCTCGATGCGTTGGAGACCGGTTACGTGACAAAGCAAAAGTTCGGCGCTAAGACGCGGAGAGTCTACGTTTCCGGTGGTTAAGTAGTCGGTGATCCATTCGAGAAGTTTTTTGATCGTCCATTTTTCCATGCGGGAATTATAACTGTTGCGGTGTTAAATATCCAGCGCTGAAGTTTTGTTATTTGCAGATGAGATTGTAGAAGTGCGGGCCGAGGACGAGTATTGCTATTGCGACGGCTCCTATTGCGGAGATCAGGACGGCGCCTGCGGCTACGTCTTTTGCTTTTTCGACGAGCGGGTGTATCTCGGGTGATGCGACGTCTGCGAGGAACTCAAGTGCGGTGTTCAATGCTTCTGATGTCCATACTGCCATGATGGCGAGAACGAGCATGCACCACTGTGCGGCGTGGAGGTCGAAATAAAAGCCGAAGAACAGGACGAGTATCGTTGCGACGGCGTGTATCCATGCGTTGTGCTGAGACTTCAACATTAGCGCCACGCCGCGGAAGGCGTATTGGAAACTTTTGATCCGTTTTGCGATAGAGAATTTGTTTGGCATTTTAGTCTCCGTTTATATGTAAACCTTGTCCATCATTCTTGGGAAGGCGATGCACTGTCTTATGTGTTTTTCGCCGGTGAACCATGCGACGGTACGTTCTACTCCGAGTCCGAATCCGCCGTGCGGGACCGAGCCGTATTTTCTCAGGTCGAGGTACCAGCCGTAGTTTTCGGGGTTGTAGCCTTCTGCTTTTGTTTTTTCGACGAGGTGGTCGTAGTCGTCCTCGCGTACCGAGCCGCCGATGATCTCGCCGAATCCTTCGGGGGCGAGCATGTCGAAGTTCTCTACGACTTTGTCATTTGTTCGGTCGGTCCTCATGTAGAATGCCTTGGCTTGTTTTGGGTAATGGGTGACAAAGACGGGTTTGTCGTGCATCAGCGAGATTATGGTTTCGTCAGAGCCGCCGAGGTCCTTGCCCCAATTGAAGTCCGCAGCAAGCTGTGCGTGTTTTGGATTGTTCTCGATCTTTACCTCAAGCTCAGCCAGCTCGGCTTTTAGATCGATTATCTGTTGGTTAAGTTTTTCCATTTTCCATTTTTTGCCGCCGGCCTTTAGCCGGGTTTCATTATCTTTTAGCTGGTTTTCGATCTCGGTTTTTCTGTTGCTAAAGTCTGCAAGCTGAGCGGACATGAAGTCTGCGGTCTTTTTGCTGGTTAAAATATCTGCGACTTCGGTGTATGTCAGGCGGTAAAAAGGTGGTTTTAGTTTTTCCATAGCATCTATATCTGCGCCGATAGCTTCGAGTTCTGTGCGATTATCTTTTAGGACTTGTGCGGCGACAGACGAGACGAAATTTTCTGCAAGCTCCAGCAGGCCGGGCAGGTCTATGTATGCGACTTCCGGTTCGACCATCCAGAATTCTGTCAGGTGTCTTCGTGTTTTGCTTTTTTCGGCGCGGAAGGTCGGTCCGAAGCAGTATACCTTGCCGAAGCTCATTGCTGCGGATTCTAAATATAGCTGTCCTGTTTGTGCCAGGTGCAGCGGGTCGCCGAAGTAGTCGACTTCGAAGAGTGTTTGTTCGCCTTCGCCTGCGATGGTTGTGAAGATCGGTGTGTCGATCAAGGTAAATCCGTTGTCGTTGAAGAAGCGTCTTATCGCGTCGATGACGGTGTGGCGAATTTTGCCGATGCACCATTGGCGCTGCGAGCGGAGGTGCAGGTGGCGATGTTTCAGGAGGAAGTCTACGCCGTGTGCCTTGGGGGTTATGGGGTAGTCCTTTGATTCGTTTATTATTTGGGCATCGGTTGCAGCGAGCTCGTGTCCGCCGGGGCTGCGAGGTTCTGCGTGAACGACGCCGGTGATGGTAAGGGATGATTCCTGGCCGAGGTGTTTTAGTGCTTCGAAGGTTTCGTCGGGGAGCTTGCCTTTTTCTACGATGCACTGGCACAGGCCGGTGCCGTCGCGGAGGACGAGAAAGAGAACCTTTCCGCTGCTTCTGCCGCGGTATAACCAGCCGGACAGGGTGACTTCGGTATCGACGTGGCTGCTTAGATCGTTAATGTATGCTTTGATTGCTATCAGAGATTTCCTTTACAATTCAGTAAGGTGTAACAGTGCTACCTTACCAATATCGTCTCTTTAGGCCTTGTTGTTTAACAATATCGGGTGTTTTATTGCTCGCCGGGCTTAAACGGGATAATCATCCTTGCGATGATGTAGGTTACAATCAAGGGAGCTACGCCGGTAACGATAGTCGCGAAAACGAGCCCCAACCGAACCAGCGTCGGGTCCATGTCATAAGACTCTGCGATCCCGCCGCAAACGCCAAAAATTTTGCAATCATTCTTCGATAGATACAATTTTCTCATTTTGTTTCCCCTTTATTTGAGATTTCTATAAATCCAGTTTGTCTCGCATGTATGCTTTTATCTGGTCGACGGCGATCCTTTCCTGGTCCATTGAGTCACGGTCGCGAACTGTTACTGTGTTGTCTTCCGATGTCTGGCCGTCAACGGTTATGCAGTATGGTGTTCCTGCTTCGTCCTGTCTGCGGTAGCGTCTTCCGATAGCGCCCTTTTGGTCGTAGAAGCAGACAATCGATTTTTTCAGGTCGTTGCAGATCTTTGTTGCGACTTCCGGCATGCCGTGCTTTTTGACCAGCGGGAAGACAGCGACCTTTGTCGGTGCAAGTGCCGGGTGGAAACGCAAAAGGTTTCGTGTTTCGCCTTTAACCTCTTCTTCGTCATAAGCATCTACAAGGAAAGCGAGCGTGCTTCTGTCGATGCCGGCGCTTGGCTCGATGACATACGGGATGTATCTTTCTTTTTTCTGCTCATCGAAATATGACAGCGGGCCCTTGTGATAGTCCTCGGCTTCTTCCTTTAGGCTTATCTTTGTAAGATCGCGATCGTTTTCGTACCAGTCGTTTATCGAACGCATTCCGCGTTGGTGCTGACGAAGGTCGAAGTCTGTACGGTTTGCGACGCCCTCAAGCTCCTGCCAGTCGCCGGAGCCGAATGGGAACTTGTATTCGACATCGACGCATGCCTTTGCATAGTGTGCAAGCTCGTCGGGGTCGTGGTCGCGGAATCTTAGGTTGTCCGGAGTTATGCCGTGGTCGATGTACCATTTGAATCTCTGCTCTTTCCAGTGTTCGTACCACTGTTCGTCGGTGCCGGGCTCGCAGAAAAATTCAAGCTCCGCCTGCTCGAACTCGCGGGTGCGGAAGATGAAAGCTTTTGTGGTAACTTCGTTGCGGAAGCTCTTACCGATCTGGGCGATGCCGAAGGGAACCTTAACTCGTGTTGAGTCGAGAACGTTTTTGAAATTGGCAAAGATGCCCTGTGCGGTTTCGGGACGGAGCCATAGCGTCATGGTGTCGTCGGCATTGGCGCCCATCTGGGTCTCGAACATTAATTTAAACGCCATTGGCTCACCGAATTGACCGATCTTGCCACATGCCGGGCAAGCCTTTTTGCTAAGGTCCTGTGCGTCGGCCTGGGCGGTTTCGAGTGGGACGTGTTCGGTGTGCTCTTCGGGATTGTCGTGTAAGTGGTCGACGCGTGTGCGGGTGTTGCACTTTTTGCAGACGGTGACGAGGTCGGCGAATTTATCGGCGTGACCGGAGGCCTTCCAGACCATTGGGTGCATCAGTATCGAGCAGTCCAGGCCGACGACGTCGTCTCGCATTTTGACGACGGACTTCCACCATGCTTCGCGGACATTTCGTTTTAGCTCGACGCCGAGCGGCCCGTAGTCATAACAGCTTGCCAGTCCGCCGTAGATCTCGGACGATTGGAATATGAAACCTCTTCGCTTACAGAGCGAAACGATGTCGTCTAGTTTTGTTAGCTTTGCCATAACTTGTCCCTAAAAAACGGTTAATACAATTGAAGAACGCAATTATAGCGAATGTGCCAAAAATTACAAGGTTTGTTTGTCTTTTGAAAAGCTCTTTAGTATCAGGCCCTGAATCGGTGGTTTTGATTCTTTTTTGGGAGTGTCGATCATTACAGGTTTGTTTCCGCGTTCGAATTGCAGGTTTTGGGGCCAGTGGTACCGTTCTGCTTCGAGTGATCTGGGATAGCCGTACTCGACTTTGCCTACGGTATGGTATAGCGGCGAGCCGAGATACTCCGAGTCGGTATCAAAGCTGTTTTCGATCGTTGCCCGGTACCAGTGCCATGCGAAATCGTGGTCGTGAATGTCGGGGTCGGCTTCTGTGATGTCAACGTTGTGAGCATTTTTCAGGGTTAGCTCGGTTAGCGAAAGCGTATTGACATCGCTATTGAAATAGTGATCGGACCAGATGACCACACCGTCGGTTGTGTCTATTTTGCCAAGCTCGGCCTTGTCCCATAAGGGCGGGACGTAGGAGTCGAGAAAGGTAAGATGAATGTTGGCGGAGGTTTGCTTCGCGATTTTTTTGGCAGCTTCATTAATAACCCATGACCCACATGAGTGGCCAAGCAAATGGACATGTTCGTAATCTTTTGTGAGCCTTAGCAGTTCGTCGCCGAGGATCGGTCCTGCCTTGAACTTTCCGTAGTATGCGACCTCTATAGGGATGAGTTTTGTGGTGTCATTTCTCCAGTCGAGCCATCCGCAAATCCATGTTTCGTCTGGCAGGTTTTCATGGATTGAAGCTGCGACCTGTCTTGGCCATCCTTTAAGGTCCAGCCAGCCGTGCGTGACGATGACGAGTTTATTTTGTTTTATTGGGACATCAAGTTCGGAACTTTCTACGAAAACCATATTTCCTTTTTCGTCGCTTGTGGCGATATATAGGATCGGGTCGGGGCCATTTAGGGCATTGATCGAGACGATTTTGCTGCAGCCAGCCGTTACGAACAGCGAAAGCAAAACAAGATATTTGCAATTACGCTTCATGCTTTTCCCACATCCTTAATCTATCTGTTCTTTAATCTTATTTAAGAGATTTATCGCTTCTATTGGTGTAAGGCTATTTATATCGGTTGCAGCTAGTTTGTCAAGCACTGATTTATGTTTCTGTACGAACAGAGAATCGAGGTTATCGATAGTTTTATTCTTTGCGAGGTGGTCGCCGGCAACTTCTTTTGCGAATGTGTTCTCGAGGTCGTCGAGTATTTCTTTGCTTCGCTGGGTAATCTCTTTTGGCAGGCCCGCCAGGCGAGCTACGTGTATGCCATAGCTTTTGTCCGTTCCGCCGGGTATTATCTTGTGCAGGAAGACGACTTCCGAGGCCCATTCTCGGACGGCGACGTTGCAGTTCTTTACGTTTTCAAGAAGTTCGGCAAGCTCAGTAAGCCGGTGGTAGTGTGTTGCGAAGAGCGTGCGGCATTTGATCTTGTTTGCGATGTATTCCGTGATGGCCCATGCCAGCGACAGGCCGTCGTATGTGCTTGTTCCGCGTCCGACTTCGTCGAGGATGACCAGCGATCGGTCGGAGGCGTTGTTAATGATGTTTGCTGTCTCTGTCATCTCTACCATGAAAGTTGACTGGCCGCGTGTTAGTTCGTCTGAGGCGCCTACTCGCGTGAAAATGCGATCGACGATGCCGATGGTTGCGCCTTTTGCTGGAATAAAGCTTCCGGTTTGCGCCATCAACACCAGCAGTGCGACTTGTCTTATGTATGTGCTTTTGCCTGCCATATTCGGTCCGGTGATTATGATAAGATCACCATCGCTGCCTCCGAAGGCGACATCGTTTGGTACAAATTCGCTGCCTAAAGTTTCTGCGAGAACGGGATGCTTGCCTTCGTTTATGGTGAGAGTTTTTTCGTCGATCATCTCGGGTCGGATATAGTTTCTTCGGCTAGCCAGAAATCCAAAGGCGCTTAGGCAGTCGCAGGTCGCTATTACCTGTGCGAGTTTTTGCAGGCGGGTGACATATTTTGTTGTTTCTACACGGACCTGTTCGAAGAGTTTGTGTTCGAGCTCGAGGGCCTTGTCCTGGGCGCCTAAAACTTGCGATTCGTATTTTTTAAGCTCGTCGGTGATGTATCGTTCGGAGTTTTTGATGGTTTGTTTGCGGACATAGTCTGCGGGGACCTTGTCTGCGGCGAGCCTTGAGACCTCGATATAAAACCCGAAGACCCTGTTGTATCCTATTTTTAAGTTTGCTATGCCGGTACGTTTGATCTCCCGCTGCTGGTATTCGGCGAGATAGCTTTTACCGTCGGTCGAGATGCTCCTTAGCTTGTCAAGCTCTTCGCTGAAGCCTTTGCGGAGCACACCGCCGTCACGAATGTGTGAGGGGCATTCGGGTTCTATGCTCAAGTCAAGGAGGTCGGCGAGTTCGTTCATTGGGTCGGTGTTTTGGCCGAGGTTTTGTAAGAGCGGGCTTTGGCAATCAATCAACATATCTTTAATCGCCGGCATCTGTCTTAACGTCGCAGCCAGGGCGAGAAGGTCCTTTGGTGAGGTTCTAAAGGTGCTGATGCGTGCGACGATGCGTTCGATGTCTGCGATGTTTTTTAGCAGGGCCCTTAGATTCGTGCATCTTATCGAGTCGTCGTGGAATTCAGCGACGGCTGTTTGCCTTTGGTTTATGCTGTCAACATCGCAAAGGGGCATACATATCCAGCCCCTCATTAAGCGTGCGCCCATGCCGGTTATTGTCTGGTCGATCGAGTCGAGCAGTGTTCCTTTTGTCGATTCCCCGCGCATTGTTCGTAAGACTTCCAGTGAACGCAGCGACGTTTGGTCGATGTGCAGGTGGCCTTTGCGGTCGATCTTTTTTATCGCCGAGATGTGCCCGAGTGATGTCTTTTGTGTTTCGTTAAGGTATTCGAGTATCGCACCGGCGGCGGAGATCCCTTCGTGATCGTCGTCCAAACCGAAGCCTTCGAGAGTTTGTGTCTTAAAATGTTTTGTCAGTTTGCTTTTTGCGTTGAAGGCGTCAAAGTACCAGCCGGGGCGGTGGGTTACTATTGCGCCGGTTAGCTGTGCGATCTGGGTCGAGAGTTTTTTGACTTCTGCTTCGAAAAGCTCGCCTCGCATTTCGGGCAGGATACATTCCTTTACGCCGATGCGGAGGAGTTCGTCGATGACTTGCGATTCGTTTAGCTGCTGTGTGAAGAAGTGGCCGGTGGAGATATCGACCCATGAAAGGCCCGCGGCTTTGGCACCGAGGTTGATCGCGCACAGAAAGTTGTCCTCTTTCGAGTCCAGCAGCATGTCATCGGTAAGCGTGCCCGGTGTGACGATGCGAACGACGTCACGCTTCACGACGCCTTTGGCAGTTTTTGGGTTTTCGACTTGTTCGCACACAGCCACTTTATAGCCTGCCAGGATCATCTTTTTTAAGTAACCGTCAACCGCATGGAAGGGCAAACCTGCCAGGGGGACGGGGTTTGCGGAGTTTTTGTTTCGGCTGGTCAGCGTCAGACCGAGTACGCGAGCGCATGTTTGTGCGTCCTCGTAGAAGGTTTCGTAAAAATCGCCCATGCGGAAAAACAGTATCGCGTCGGGGTGCTTTTCCTTGAAGTGATGAAACTGCTTCATCGCCGGGGTCAGTTTTTCAGGTTGTTTTGCCATAGGTGACGATTATACAGAAACGGGGGCATTTAACAACTGTGTAATTGCGGTTTTGGCGTCAGAAATGTCTTTAGCGTTGGAAATTGTCGTCAAAAGATCGGTTTGCCTTTGTGTAAAGCATACGGGCGTTTGCGGGGGCAAGCCTTTAACTTCAAGGATGTCAATGAGGCGAAAGCAAAGTTTATCTATTCCAAGGCCGGTGACGGCGCTTAAACGAACATCGCCGGCGGGGAGGCTGTTTTTTTGCTGGTCGCTAAGCAGGTCGCATTTGTTCTGTACGAAGATGACGGTTTTGTCGGCGACCCAGTCTAGGGTCGAGTTGTCTGGCGGGGCCTGGGCATCGTTTAAGTAAACGATCAAGTCTGCGTTTTCTATCATTTCGAGAGCAGCCTGCTGCGAAGCTTTGTCGACGGCGTCTTTTGCAAGGTTTTCGTCAAGACCTGCGGTGTCTATGAACTCTACGAGTACCGGGCCGATGCGGCAATTGATGCTGACCCAGTCGCGGGTGGTCCCTGCGATGTCTGTAACGATAGATTTTTGTTTGCCCGCCAGCGTATTGATCAAAGTGCTTTTGCCGGAGTTTGGGACCCCTGCGATAACTACGGTGCATCCGGAAATAAGAAACTTTGCTTTGGCAGAGTCTGCAAGAATGCTATCGCACTGGTTTTTTATTTGCGGCAAATCTAATGCGTCTATTTCCGCAAGCCAGTTTACTGCTGTCATTGCAAGGCCTCGGTCACATTGGGCGGCGATGAGCTTTACGGCTTCTATGCTCGGCGCTTTTAGCTGCGCAAGTTTGGCTTCAGCCTGGATAGTATTTTCTGCCTTGGACGAATCCAGCAGCATGTCTTCTTTAGAGACGATCTGTGCGCCGTGTTTTTGAAGGAGCTTGATTATCGCTTCTGTTATGAAAGGATTTCCGTGGCAGCTTATTGCGAAGTTGTTTTGGCTTTCATGGCCTATTACGACGTGGTCCAAACGATCGTCATCGCCGATTATTTCACATACGTGGATATGGCCGACGTTAAAATTGTTTGGCGCAGGCCTTGCGATCTTTTCGATGATTTTTGCAGCAGCATTCCCGGCAAGCTGGATGTTTGCGATCGCCCCTAAACCTTTTGGGGTTGTAACTGCTGCTTTTGTGTTCATTTTGCAGACAACTCCTTATTGAGAGGCAGGAACTACCGGCTGAACCCAGGCGGTTTCTAACTCACCGATGAAATGCGGGGCTTGCTTTAGCTTAGTCGAAGTGACCGTTGCCCTGACATATAATTCGTCGCCGGTTAAAGTATACTCTGCATACAACCCTTTGGTTTCTCTAAGGACGACGCCAATGTCATCGCTGTAAATCTTTGTTGTGTAATCGTTGTCTCCGTCTTTGTGCGGGCGTTCTGTGGTGTTTGTGTCAAAGCCCTTTTTCGTTCCGATGAAACGTGTTGTGTACGAGACGCCGAGCTCGGCACCGACCTTAACTTTCAATGTTTTTCCGTCGAATTGGACGTCTTTTAAAGTCAGGCCGTTGGAGGCATAAAAGTCGCCGGCTTCCATTGCGTTTATTATGTATTCCGGCGTTAAGTACGTTGCGCGAACCATTATCCATGCTCTGCCGGGCGAGGCAAATTTCGGGCCTGTTTTGTGGTATGTGTGCGAGTCGTCGGTGCCAACGCCGTACATTACCGGCAGGTTTAATACGCCAAGCCGCATGGCTAGTATGATGTCCCACATTTTTTCGGTGCTTACGTGGTTTTCGTCGCCGATATTATTGCATGAAGTTCCGCCGGCGTTGTAGAGTTCGAAAAATTGTTCGCCGATAAGCGGCATGATGTCTTCTGCGTCAAAATGCCACCTCCAATTAGGATGGTTTACGTGCGGGAGCATTTGTTGGCCTGTCCGTTTTTCCTGTTCGAGGACTGCGTTGATATTGTTTTGGAGTATTTCAGTATCGGTGTTTCCGCCCTGTGCTCCGATACGTTCGATGGTGTTGATGGCGTTTACATGGCCCTTGCGGGGGGTAAGCTCTTCACCTTGTATCAGCATAAATCGCCCAGGCTCTTCTAACAGATGGCGGAACTCGTTAAGCGGTTTTAGGCGTACCTGTTTTTTATCTTCAAGCTGTCTCGTATTTACCCATTCCGCACCGAAACGGTTGAGGTATTTATTGTGTATGTTGCCATCGGTATGCTTTTGGCTAACGTCAACCCATCTTTGTCCCTGGGAAAGAACGTTATGGTCGGAAAGAGTAAGGAAGTTGTAGCCGTTCTGCTTATACCAATCGGCGACCATCTCCGGGTAGTCCTGGCCATCGGACCAGAAGGTGTGCGTGTGGGTGTTTCCTTTCCACCAGCGAGGCTTGGGGTTCGACGATATTTTTGAGTCTTCCAGGCAACCTGTGGCACCGAGCATCAATAAAACCAACGCTGCTATCCGGACAAATGAATTATTTTTCATGACTACCCTTTCTATGCCAGTGGGAGTTGGAATTTATTCTATTTTTTCTTCCATGAACTTTTTATATGCAAGAACCACTCCGCGTACGGACAGATTGCTGACCCACGAATCGACGAAATCACAATCCTGTTTGATCACGTTTGACGCTCCGCCGGTGACGATGACCTGCGGCCATTTCCCGATATCCTCAGCGTATTTTTCGACGGTGGTTTTAAGCAGGCCCACAGCCGCGAAGTACAGGCCATTGTTGATCGCTTCTAAGGTGTTTCCGCCGACGTAGTTTTTTGGCGGTGTAATTTGTATGTCAAGCTTGGGCAGTTTGTCGGTTCTGATGTTAAGCGCGTCTGCGGCAATTGAGAAACCCGGTGCGATGATCCCGCCTAAGAAAGTTCCCTTCTCATCGACGAGGTCTATTGTTACAGCGGTCCCGAAGTCTGCTATTACGACGGCGTCTTCGATGACTGCGAAAGCTGCGGCTGCGGCTGCGACTCGGTCGGTTCCAACTTCCGAAGAGTTTTCAACGCCCATCTCGATGGGCAACGGAATGTCGGTGCCGATAAGTTTTATTTTTTCGCCAAGTTTATTTTTGCAGATATCCGCTACGATCTTTGCGGTTTCGTTGTTTACAGAGCTTACGACAATGACGCCGTCGCGTTTTTTCTCTTTTGCCATTTTTGCGACAGGGATCTGCTCCCATGCCTCGACGAGAATGTCGGCAAGTTTATCGATTTCGGTTACGGGGATTTTTTCGATAAATTTTTCGCTATCGTCGATGAACAGGCCCGTCGTGATATTTGTGTTTCCGATATCCATTGCGATTATATTCATTATTCAGGCTCCTCTTCGATACCTTTTGCCATTAACCAGAGTTTTTCGTTTAGCTTTTCGAGCCCTTGTCCTGCGACGGCTGATATCCGCATGACATTGTCAATACCGAGTCTTTGTTCGATATCGTCAGCGATAACGCCTTCGGGGTCGAGATCCATTTTGTTCAGCGCTACGACTTCCCGTTTTTCGGCAAGTACGCTGCTGTGGAGGGCAAGCTCTTCTTTTATTTTTTTATAATTTTCTACCGGGTCGGATTCGTCGGTCGGCATTATGTCGAGTATGTGGAGCAATATTTCTGTTCGTTCGATGTGCCGGAGGAACTCGTGGCCAAGGCCGGCGCCTGTGTGGGCCCCTTCGATGAGTCCGGGGATGTCAGCGATGACGAACCTTCTAAATCCCGTAAGTTCTACGATACCAAGTACCGGGTTTAAAGTTGTAAACGGATAGTTCGCGATCTTAGGTCTCGCAGCCGAGCATCTTGAGACGAGAGTGCTTTTGCCGGCGTTTGGCATTCCGACGAGTCCGACGTCCGCGATAAGTTTTAGCTCAAGGTGGAGATTCCTCTCCTGGCCCGTCTTGCCTTCGGTGGCGATCCTTGGAGTTTGTCGTAAAGCTGTAGCGAATGACTTGTTGCCCACTCCGCCGCGTCCGCCTCTGCATACACAAATCTTCATGCCGACGGTGTCCATGTCTTTTAGCGTCACGTCGATGTCGGAGTCGACTATCATTGTCCCGACGGGAACCCTGATAACAAGGTCCTCGCCGTCTGAACCATAGCGGTTACTTCCCTCGCCGGGGAGTCCGTTCTTTGCCTGCCAGTGGTGGTTGCCGGAAAAATCGATCAGTGTGTCGAGGTCCTCTACCGCTTCGAAGTAGATGCTTCCGCCTCGTCCGCCGTTGCCGCCGTCCGGTCCACCTTTTGCGATGTATTTCTCGCGTCTAAAGCTAAGACAGCCGTGTCCGCCATCGCCTGCTTTTACCCAGATTTTTGCTTCGTCTATAAACAACTTGATAACCTTAAATAAAAAACCTAAGCACTAAATCCGAAATTCTAAACAAACACAAATTACCGAAATCCAAATGCTCCAAACAGTTCTGACTTCCGTCAGAATTAGGTTTTATATTTTGAACATTCGAATTTTGAATTTGTTTCGTATTTAGATATTAGAACTTCGTATTTGAGCAACGCTCCCTAGAGGCGGATATTATAGCTTTTGCAATCGAAAATGACAGCCTTTAATCCGTGCTGCGTGCCCTTTGCCGGCAGAACGGCCGCCTTTTTGAGGTTTGTATAGGCTTTACTGGTATTGACGCGGGTCTATTTTACGGTCTGGGACGTATTTTTTTGAATTTCATAGGATTTAAGCCAAAATGCGTTAATTTGCCCTTTTTTCTTTCTACTTTTTTACAGCGAGGTATAATTCAGGGAAACAAAGCAAGGATGAAACCCCTTTTTTAGGGAGGCTAAAATTATGGCTTTTACACTTGGTCTTGGAGAAACGGAACACGATTTTTATCTGCCGGCTACTGACGGCAAACATTATTCGCTGATGAATTTTGAGGACGCAAGGGTTCTGGTGATATTTTTCACGTGTAACCACTGTCCGTATGTGATCGGTTCGGACGAGACAACGCGAGCTACCGCCGATGAGTTTATCGCAGCCGGCGTTGAATTCGTGGCCATAAACTCTAACAGCGTAAACACGTACCAGGAGGACTCGTTTGCGAATATGAAAATACGCATGGAGGAAAACAAGTTTCCATGGAAGTATCTGTATGACGAATCGCAGGAGGTTGCCAAAAAATACGGCGCGCTGCGGACGCCGCACTTCTTTGTCTTTGACGCCGAGCGCAAGCTGATCTATACCGGGCGCGGCGTAGACAGCCCGCGCGAAGCCGAGCATATTACGGTAAACGATCTGGAAAATGCGCTGCGAGAGCACTTAGATGGTAAAGAGATAACCACGCCGGTAACAAACCCTATCGGCTGTAATGTTAAATGGGACGGCCAGGACGAACACTGGATGCCGCCGGACGCGTGCGATCTGGTATAGTGATTATTTACCGCAGAGGGACTACATGAGATTTTTGTTAAGGCTTTTTAGAGTTCTTTTTAAAAGTAAGTACCGGCGAGCTTTTGTGATATACCTCATGGTTGCTTACAATATATGTAAAAAAGGGGATTTTACAAAGGCAATAGAACAGCTTAATTTGCTCCTTGAATCAGATAATTCTGATAATATCAGGTATACGACTTACAAACTTCTCGGTGATGCATATTATTGGAATGGAGAATACGACAAAGCGGAAAAGGCTTTGCGAAAAGCTCTTGAGTTAAGC
>SDBV01005122.1_pt1 | contig 18580 bp, 18 predicted proteins | sample 2277081 | NCBI WGS metagenome assembly SDBV01 (sample SAMN10402039, study PRJNA504765) | marine sediment metagenome | isolation source: marine sediment core GS10_PC15, 223 cmbsf | place: Arctic Ocean: Southern Knipovich Ridge | collected 2010 | reverse complement strand
ATTAATTTTCCTCAAGACATGATCTTTGCGAATACGTTGATCGAGGTTAAGATTTGTATAAAACAACTTGTTCTGAACCCTTGTTTGATAGCCCATCATGATGGTAATGCTCCGCTAAAGTTAGAATTACAAGCACTTTAGCAGATTTATTAACGTTAAACAAGCTATATTTAAGGGTTTATAGCATAATATATAACAAATTCTTCATCATAAAATCATATTTCGACATTTTTACCTACAATGCATTGGCCTTAATGCTTGATTTGGGCAACAGCCCGTCAAGACCTGACCCTGTTGTCTTTCATTCGCTCATTTCCTTGCGAATCACTGTCTGATCAGTCGTAGTCGGGTTTTGGGCGGTCCAGACACTTTGGTCTTCAAGACCAGCGGCCTCTTCAATAGGCCCGTGTTTAGATGAATGTTTGTATGCAGCAGACCGCAATCTGTCGATCGCCGTATTGGTCGCTACACGATATATCCAAGTTGAAAGTTTGGAATCCCCTCGAAATTCTTTAATACTGCGACTTACCTTATAGAAAACATCCTGGGCAATATCCTCAGCATCATTTGGCCCTACTGTTCTTGTAAGATATTGAACTATCTTTTGATAATATTCGTCATAAATTATTTTAAATTCGTATTCAGAGGTCATTATAAAGCGTCCTTATATACAAAAAGGAAATTATTTCATAATAATGAATAGGTTTGCAGAGATACTGCTGGATTGCCGAGGATTATCTAAAATTATTATTCAATGAATTCAGGATATTCCAAGATCGCTGCTGTTTTTCTCCAAAAAAGGTATTGACAGATATTTAATAAATTGGTATAATCGGTACAACAGGTTATACAGATTGGTCCATTTTATGGGTATATCAAGGAAATGACTAGAATCGGTAATCCAAATACTTATATTTTTTCGCCTGTCCGATTTGTGCAGGATAAAAAGAAATCAACTATAGTCGCGGAGGAAATCGTACAGGCGATCAATGATAGAAAACTGCGCCATGGTGAAAAGCTCCCTTCCGAACGCGAAATAGCAGCGCAAATGAACGTGAGCAGAACAGTCATTCGTGAGGCCTTAAGCGCATTGCGAATTGGTGGCGTGGTCTCTGTGCTTATTGGAGACGGCACCTATGTTGCCGAAGCTGTGGGTGAAGACAAGACCCTTCGCGAAGTTCTAACCCTTCTCGAACAGTATGAGAGCCCTCTTGAAATCTGGGAGGCCCGCAGGGTCTTGGAGTCGGCCGTGGGCGCGTTAGCGATCTACAAGGCGAACAAAAAAGATCTTCATTTTTTCGAAGATTTGTTTCAAGAAATGTCCGCAAGAGTGGAAACAACTGACTATGAAGGATATCTCTCGGCGAACAGGCAATTTCATTGGGCATTGCTCCGGTTTGCAGACAATTCGATTCTATATCGTATTGCAGCTACTCTTCTGGATATGACCGATCAACTTCTTACCAAGGAACCAACTAAGCAGTATCTGGCTATGGATCTTCCTCAGTCATTAGAAAAACACAAGAAGATTCTGGAGGCGTTCAAGGCCACGGATTCTAACGGGTTGACTGAAGCCGTCAATCACCATTTTGATGAACTTCGAAAGTTCTATCTTGAAGACTACGATTAGTCGTCCCGTTTGCGGAAGAACGGAAACAGCTTTCTCTAAGGTATTCCAGGTCAATATTAAGCGCCAGCACAATTGTATGACGGCCCGGATGAGCGGCTAAGATGCTCTAAACTCTAGGAGGGCTGAGGATTGTAGCAAGATAAAGGGAAAACACAGAATTTGCCACTCACATGAAGAAGGAGTCTTTCGGAACATGCCAACTGTTGCTCGGACTATAGGTAAGGAACTGTCTCAAGCGGGAATCCGTTATGTTTTCGGGTTGCCCGGAGGCGAGACGCTTGATCTTCTCGAGGGATTCCGTCAGGAAGGGTTGGATTTCATTCTCACCCGTCACGAAACGGCAGCCGCTTTTATGGCCTCAACCTGGGGGGAACTGACGGGGATTCCGGGAATTTGCCTGGCAACCCTGGGTCCTGGAGCGACCAATCTGGTCACCGGAGTTGCTCATGCATTTCTGGACCGTTGTCCTTTAATCGCTATTTCGCCGCAGCTTCCTGCCGATCGATTCCCACTGAACCCTCATCAGGCGCTCGACCTGAGCGCTATATTCCAGCCTATTACCAAGTGGACGGCCGTGGTCACTCCGGGGAATGCCTATCACGTAATTCAGAAGGCCCTGCGTGTTGCCGTGGATGGACAGCGCGGGCCAGTCTATCTGCAGATAGCATCGGACATTCCAGCGCAGGAGGCGCGCCCCATAGCCGTTGCTTTTCCGTCAGGCCTTGGATTGTCCGAACAGATAAGACCAGCGGAGGTTACTCCTGAGTCCCTCACGGGCGCCGGCGAGTTTTTGCGCAAAAGTCGTCGTCCCGTTGTGATGGTGGGGATTGGCGCTTTGCATCAGCACGTGGGACACGACGTGCGTGCATTTTGCGAATGGTTCAAAGCACCGGTCATAGACTTCCCGAAGGCCAAGGGTATCTTCCCCGAACGACACCCACTGTTCGTGGGAACATGGGAGATGAGCGGCGGGGATCCCTTGTTCCGCTTAGTCGAAGAAGCCGATCTCATAGTGGCCATTGGCATGGAAGCCATTGAGTTGGATCGTCCATGGCACTCCAGTGCACCTGTTCTGGCTTACAATGGATCCCCCAACAATGACTGGCAGTTTCCCTGTCACTGCCAGGTCATCGGGCCGATTGGTCGATCTTTGGCCGCTTCAAAAACTTTGGTGAAGCAATCAGGATCAACTTGGACTCCTGAAGAGATCGCGGAGGTGACAGAGGAGGTGTTTGACAACATCAAACCTGAAGCAAGTGGGTTAACCCCTCATTCTGTTCTAACCATTCTTCAAAAGGCCTTGCCGCAGGATACCATTCTTGCCACGGACACCGGAGCGCACAAGAACTATACAGGTCAGTTCTGGAGGACGAACATTGCCGGATCCTATCTCGTTAGCAACGGATTGTCTTCCATGGGATATGGCATGCCGGCTGCCATCGCGGCAAAGTTGGCATTCCCTGACCGAACTTGTGTAGCAGTGATTGGCGACGGAGGTTTTGGAATGTGCATCGGCGAGATAGAAACAGCCGTCCGTCAGCGAATTCCCATCTTATGTGTCGTGTTCGTCGATAATGCTCTTGGTGCCATTTGCCTGAGTCAAAAACGGCGTGCTTATCCCAGCTTTGGAACCCGGTTTTCTGTCGCAGATTACGCAGGAGCGGCTGCAGCCTTGGGCGCGGATGCCGTATCAGTTAACACAGCTGAGGAATGCGTAAAGGTCTTTTCCTCTGCGGCTGAAATTCAAAAGCCTACAGTGGTTACAGCGGCGATTAACATGGAAGGATATCCCACATAACAGAGGAAATAGCTATGTGTACCTCATCTGACCTTGATCCTTTCGCCGATGTGGAACTTGTGGATGTCTCCAAGTCTTTCGGTGGCACAGATGCGGTTCGTAATGTGTTTCTTACGATAAACAAAGGGGAGTTTTTCTCGTTGTTGGGTCCCTCGGGGTGTGGGAAAACTACTTTACTGCGCATGATCTCAGGTTTTGAAATTCCCACGAGCGGCCAGCTTATCCTTCGAGGACAGATCATCAACAATGTGCCGCCCCACAGACGGGCCACCAACATGGTCTTCCAGCAATTGGCACTTTTTCCCCATATTTCAGTTTTCGAGAATGTTGCCTTTGGTCTTCGTCGGAAACGGATACCGCAGCGGGAAATAGAACGTCGTGTAAGAGAATCTTTAGCATCCGTGAGCCTGGAAAAATTCGAAGACCGTTTTCCGAATCAATTATCGGGCGGACAGCAACAGCGGGTTGCAATTGCCAGGGCGCTGATTAACGAGCCGGCTGTTCTATTGCTTGACGAACCTCTTGGTGCATTGGATTTGAAACTCCGCATTCAAATGCAGAGTGAATTGAAAGCCTTACAGGCCCGACTGGGAACCACATTTATTTACGTGACCCATGACCAAGTTGAAGCCTTTGCGATGTCCGACCGTATCGCCCTCATGAATGAGGGGCGTATTGAACAGATCGGCACACCAAGGGAGATTTACGAACATCCGCTAAGCAAGTTTGTCGCTACATTTGTCGGTGATACAAATTTCCTTGATGGTCGTATTGTCGAGCGCAACGGACCGGATCTTGTCATTGATGCCGAGGGATTGATGACCCACGCACATGCCGACCGGCAGGACATCGGTGATGAGATCTTACTCTCTATTCGCCCGGAACACATCCGAGTGGGACGCTCCGCTGAAACCACGACCGATCATATTCAGGCGACCATTCGAACCGTGTCTTTTCAAGGCACACTCATCAGATTTACACTTGATACGACAACAGGGGGCGTCTTTGTTGCCGACGCATTGAACGAGAATGAGGCTGCGGCCCTGAAACCCGGTGACCAGGTCCCCATTGGCTGGAATCCGGACCAAGTTGTGGTGCTACCGCAATGAACGCGATGCAACCGACCTCCATTTTCAGAACGCGCAGGTTGGTGCGTTGGGAGCTTTTGCTGATCCCGGCCACTTTGTTCCTCATAACTGTATTCTTAATCCCGTTGCTGATCTTCTTTAGGCAAAGTTTTCAATCGTTTGCCGATATGCAAGTCATTCCCGGCTGGACTTTCGCGACGTATATAAAGTTCCTACGAGATCCATTCTATTGGCAGACGGTAATCAACAGTGTTTATCTTGGCGTGCTATCGACGGTTTTCACTCTATTAGCGGCCTACCCCGCAGCTCTAATTATGGCAAGTAAGCGCGGGTCACCCTTATTCATGATGATTGGATTGGCATGCTTTTTTCCATTGCTGATGAGCGTTATTGTGCGCGCATACGGATGGCAGCTTGTGCTGTCGGAAAACGGAGTCGTGAATTTCCTGTTAGTCCGATTGGGAATCGTAAAAGAGCCCATCCGACTCATCTTCAACTGGACCGGTGTGATTATTTCTATCGTCCATGTTGAAATGCCGTTCATGCTCTTCCCAATTGTCACTGTATTGCTGCAGCTACCGCGGGAGTTTAGCGAAGCAGCACATGATCTGGGAGCCAACGGTTTTTACACGTGGCGTCGCGTCATCCTGCCCCTTTCTCTGCCGGGGGTATTGGCGGGCTGTCAGATTGTTTTTACGACGAGTATCAGCGCCTTCGCTTCACCGACGATTTTGGGCGGGGGTCGGGTGCGGGTCATGCCGGTTTTGATTTACCAGAATATCCTCGGTCTCAATTGGCCACTCGGAGCAGTCATGTCGATCGTGCTCCTGATCCTCTCCCTTGTTCTGGTGACTATCTTTTCTCGGCTGTTGCGCACCCGTGGCCTGTGGACCGGGAGGTCAACATGAGGTTTCGAATTTCCAAGTGGCTGGCCGGGGCTTATATGGTGTTCTTCATACTCTTCATGCTGGCCCCGATCTTCTTCGTCGCCCTTAACTCCTTCAATCGAGCGAAATTCAGTATATTTCCACCGCAAGGATTCTCATTTCAGTGGTATGTTAAACTCGTTTCGCTGCCAGACTTCTTCTATGCCATGCGGAACTCGGCAATCATTGCATTCTCGGCTGCCGTACTTTCCACGACCCTCGGGACTGCCGCAGCATTGGCCATTGTACGAGGACCATGGCGTCGACGCGAGTTGATTCAAGCCGCATTAATGGCGCCATTGCTCGTTCCAAAAATTGTTTTTGGTATCGCTGTTTTCATAGCCGCCATCAGGGTGTTGCTGTATCCGTCTTTCACCAGCATCATTGTGGCCCATACCGTGCTGATTTTGCCCTATATCATGACCGTTGTAACTGCGAACCTGCTCCAGGTCCAACGGGCCCAAGAGGAAGCTGCGATGGACCTTGGCGCCAACGCCTGGCAAACCTTCCGTTTGGCGACAGTCCCCCAGATTGCGCGTGGGCTTGCGACGGCGGCAATTTTCGGTTTCATCCTTTCCTTTGATGAGTTTGACATCTCCATATTCCTGGCCCGGGCAGAGAACATGACCCTGCCCTTGCGTATGTTTTTATACATGCAGGAAATGGAGGACCCTACATTGGCTGCAATCGCCACGGTGCTCATAGCTTTTTCGATTGTCGCAGTCGTACTCCTCCATAAGCTCTCCAAAGGAGTGAACGTTTCGGATATTCTCGGTCGGAGAAACACACCATGACTAAACCTGTTAAAATCGCTATCGTTGGATGCGGCTATATCACTCAAGCCGAACATGTCCCGGCCTTGCTCAGTCTACAACCGGAGATTCAAGTGGTCGCAGCTGTTGATGCTGAGATCAAGCGGGCGACTGCCGTAGCAGCTCCTTTCAGCGCCCGGAATTTCTCATCCATGGCAGAGGCGCTGACCGCTGTAGATTTTGAGGCCGTCATGATTTTTACGCCCGCTCCAACTCATGCGGCGTTGATCACCGAGGCGGCCGAGGCGGGTAAGGATATCCTCGTTGAGAAGCCTCTGGCATACAGCCTCCAAGAGGCTAGACAGGCAATAACGGCGGTCGAAAACACGGGTGTTAAGTGTATGGTCGCCTATCACCGCCGCTACGACGACGATTGCCGGCACGTAAAAAGACTGATTTCGGAAAAAGCAATTGGAGACGTCCGGGCTGCCGTAAGTTTGTGTCGCTTGACCTTTCCCAGCCACTATAAAAAATACGCCGACATTGGGTCACGCCCAAGTGGCGATAAGAGCCAGGATCTTCCCGCTGACTGGCTGACAGAAAATAGTATCCACCACATCAACCTTCTTAGATTTTGGCTGGGTGATGTTCAAAAGATTCACAGTGCCGTTTACAGAGACTACGACCACAATCTTGGAATGATAACGTTTGAATTCGAGGAAAAAATTCTGGCCTCGCACCATCAGCTTCGAGGCATGGAATGTGGCGAGGAAATAACTGTTTACGGCACACTTGGTAATATTCGAGTTGAACTCTGGTATCCGCACCGACCCTACCGCTTTCCGCGCGTAACCCATTTCACGGTCGACCCACCCCGCTGGTCCGAAGTCGGACTACCCCGCAACAGCCCATATACGAACGAAGTGGCTCAGTTTGTGCGCTACATCAAAGGCGAGGCGGACATGTGGTCCGATTTAGCGGATTCATATCGAGACTTGGAAATCATGCGCGATATCTTGGACCGGGCAGTATACATCGGGCCGGACTCAGGAAAGGAGCAGAAATGACCAAACGAGAATATCTTGAAACGAATCTTCGCCAAGAGATGGAGGCCGCCGGTGTGGATGCGGTCATCGGCATCTCACCGGAAAACGTCCAACACCTGGCAGGAGTATTTATTATCAGCCAGCGAATGATACCCGACCGCCTTGCCTTTGCTTGCTTTCGGCGTGAAGGACCGCCGTTTTTCGCTGTCAGTACGGTTGTTGAATATACGGCTCGAACGCAGTCCTGGATCGATGAGATCGCACCCTATACGGAGCATGCCGTACTGCCGATCGACGGTCTGATTAAAACACTCAAAGATCAAGGTTTGGAAAAAGCGAGAATATGGATCGAGATGGGCTTCCTGCCTGCCCGTGATGTTGATTTACTTCGGACCGCCTTGCCTGATCTTGAAATTTTGGACGCCGAAGGGGTTCTTAACCGATCCCGGATGGTCAAGACCTCAGATGAAGTAGACCGTATGATTAAAAGCGCCCGCATATGGGAAAAAGCCGTCTCAGACGGATATCTCGCGACCCAGGTGGGTGAATCCGAGCGCTCTATTGCCCAGCGGCTGATCCACAATCTGCTTGACGGCGGGGCTGATTGGGTCCCATTTATCAGCTTTGCTACCGGTCCCGCGAATACCCAGATCGGTCACTGGGTGGCAGACGAAACGCCCGTGCACAAAGGCGATATTTTGCATGTAGATATGGTCGGCTTTTTCCGGGGCTACTACACCGACTTCGGCCGTATGGCGATCATGGGTCCACCTTCGTCAGCTCAGCGCGAAGCATATCATAAGGTCATTTCGCTGCAACACGAGATGATTACTCGCGCGAAACCCGGAATTCGTGCTTGCGATTTTTATCAACAGTCAGTCGAGGTCGGTAAAGAGCTCGGCATGGATTTTAGAATGGATGCCATCGGTCATAGCCTCGGTATTCGTTTGCATGAATACCCGATTCTCAGCCCCCACGAGGAACAAGCGCTTGTCTCAGACATGCTGCTTTGCATCGAAATCAGCCACCCCTTTGAAGGAATCGGACGTCTGCACGTCGAGGACCTCATCCGCGTGACTGAACAAGGGGGTGAACGGTTAACCACATCAATAGACACCGCGGAGATGCTGGTTATCGGTGTCTAATGGTAAATAATCCCAAAAAAAGGAGGTGAACGATTGACCCCATCGCTAGACACCGCGGAGATGCTGGTCGTCGGTGTCTAATCGTAAATAATTCCAGAAAAAGGAGGTGTTATATGAAAAAGAACAATCAAAAAACGCAGGAGCCTACAACCGTCACTAGGAGACAATTCATTAAACAGGCAACAGCAATGGGTTTGAGCCTGACGGCGGCAACCAGCCTGGTGGCGAATTTGGTATTCCCAATGGATGCCGTGGCTGCAGGGCTCAAATTGACTATTTTCCTATGGTCGAGCGGCCAATGGGGAACTGTCGGAAAAGAGACGGTTGCAGAATTCCAAAAGGCCCATAAGGATGTGTCTGTCGAGTTCTACGAGTCGAGTAATGCCGTCACTTATCCCAAGATGCGAGCTGCGAAACAGGCGAATCCGGATAAACCTCTTGTGAACTTTGGATACTTCAATGTAGCCGTTACCTATAAGGGGGACCGGGATGGAATGTGGCTGTCGCTCGACGAAAAACGGATCCCGAACATGAACGATATTATCCCCGCGTACCATCGCCCTGACAATATGGGAGTCTCTCACTCGTTATCCACCCTCGGCCTTGTCTATAATACTGAAAAGGTGAAGAATCCACCGACTTCATGGAGTGATGTTTGGGCCAACAAAGATTTTAAGGGGAGGGTTATCCTCTTCGACTACCTCTGGCCCTATACGGGTGTGCTCCAGGCCGCTCGGCTCAATGGCGGCAGCGAAGAAAACGCCGATGTGGGATTCGAGATTTGGTCCCAAAATACAGACCAAATTTTTGCTCTGGTTACTTCGACAGCCCAGGCGCAGAGTCTCATGGCAAAAGGAGATGCCTGGCTCACAATTTGGACGAAGAGTAACCAAAAAATGTGGAAGGAAGCGGGCGTGCCCGTGGAGTTCGTCGTGCCCAAAGAAGGTGTGGTTGCATTCCCACTCTTTTTCCAAGTCGTAAAGGGAACCACTCCGGCGCAAAAAGAAGTCGCAGAAACCATTATAAACATGCTTTTAGACCCGGTGAGGTTGGCTAGATTCTGTAATTTGACTGGTGTTGCGCCAACTTCGGTAAAGGTAAATCTTCCGGCCCAAATGGCGAACGATCCGGCCTACCAGAAGGAGACGATTGAAAATGCCATTCAACTAGACTGGGCTACGATTGCCATCAAAGACAACGAGTACCGGGAGAAATGGGATCGGATGGTTAAAGCCAAACTTTAGGCCGGTGAGGTTACTGCAGTCAGCCCCGGATAATCAAGGAAGCGTAGTTTTTAGCATCTGCAAAATAAATGCTTCACGACACTTGCAGAAATCACAAACCCACGGGTCCCCTGTGGATCCAGTGGAGTTAATTAAAGGAGAACAAACTCATGCAAGAAAATAAAAGTAAAAGTGAATCGACAACTATCACAAGACGGCAATTTATCAAGCAGGGAACCGCAATGGGCTTGAGCCTGGCAGCGGCAACCAGCATGGCGTCAAATTTGCTATTCCCGGTGGATGCCAAGGCCGCCAGTCTCAAACTGACCATGTTTCTCTGGTCCGGTGGCGAACAGGGGACCGTGGCCCGGGAAACTTGGACCGAGTATCTCAAGACCCACAAAACCGTCGAGGTCGAGTATTACGAGTCCAGCAATACCGTCACCTATCCCAAGATGCGGGCCGCCAAAAAGGCCAATCCCAACAAGCCGTTCGTTAATTTCGGATACTTCAATGTGGACGCGACGAATAAAGGTGACCGCGATGACATGTGGCACCCCATCAGCGAAAAGAGGGTCCCCAACATGAAAGATGTCTACCCGGCCAACCGTCGTCCTGGAAACAAGGGGGTCGGCTTGGGCCTCTCGCCTATCGGCCTGGCCTACAATACGGACAAAGTCAAAGAGCCACCGACTTCGTGGGCTGACCTGTGGGCCAATGACTATTTCAAGGGTCGCGTGATACTCTTTGACTATCTTTGGCCGTACACCGGTGTCTTGATGGCTTCCAGGCTCAATGGAGGCAGCGAAGAAAACGCCGATGTGGGATTCGAGATTTGGTCGAAGCATACCGACCAGATTCTTGCCCTCGTCACCTCGACAGCTCAGGGTCAGAGCCTGATCGCCAAGGGAGATGCCTGGCTGACGGTTTGGGCTAAAGGAAACATTCAGCAGTGGAAAGACGCGGGTGTTCCGGTGGAGTTTGTGGTCCCCAAAGAAGGCATGGAAGCTTTCCCTTTTTACTTCCAGATCGTGAACGGAAGTACACCGGCCCAGGTTGAAGTCGCCGAAGATATCATCAACATGCTCTTGGATCCAGTCAGCCTGGCTAGATTCTGTGATCTCAACGGTGTGGCGCCGGTGTCTGACAAAGTCAAACTTCCAGCCCGTATGACCAATGACCCGGCCTTTCAAAAGGAGAACATCCAGAAAATTGTTCAACTTGATTATGCAGCCGTTGCGCGCAATGATGCTAAATGGCGAGACATGTGGGATCGGATGGTTAAAGCCAAGCTCTAAGGCACACGGGGGCGGGGAAGCTCAATTCCTTGCCCCCGCAAATCCAACCCCTGAACCGCTCAAAATTTTTTAGACGATGCCCGCCGGTAGGATCCCAAATTCCGTGTCAGGGCCGTTGCGGTTTCACTTTCCTCATCGCAGGCGTCCGAGGCGGGCAGTAGAATGCTGAAAATGATGCCGAACTGATTGAGGACCCTTGTCCATTCCCAGATCGGCCGCTTTCATTTTCTCGATTTGATTGGGCCTACGGCCACAAGATACAGCAGGCGGGATTCCGGGTTCAACCCCAAAAATTCAGCCGCCTCAGAGTCATAAAATGTCCCTACGCCACAGCAACCGAATCCCAATGCTGTGGCTCCCAGGTAGAGCCTCTGACCGAACCGACCCGCCTCTATCATGGCTCGCCGATAGCCCCGTGGGCCCTCTGTCTCATCCAGCAAGTTTAAGTTAGCCAGAAAAATGAAATGCAATGCCGCTCGGCCCAACCAGGCCTGATGGTCAAGGCAGATCGAAGCCATGTCAGCCAACAACGCCCCTTCCGTAATTGGAGAAAAATAAGATTCAGCTCGGTTCAAAAGATAAAACCCGGCCTTGAGTCCCTCTATTCTTTCTGCCAGAAAACCAATTTGGACGGCTGATTCCGACTCTTCTGCGAGTAATTCTAGAAGACGTCCAAGGCAGGCTGAAGGGACCTCTTGGGGTATGAAATTTCGTCGAGAACGGCGTTCGATCACGGTTTTGAAAAAAGAAAGAGACTCATGACAATTCGAAGCCTCGGGCCAGAGTTGTTTGGGACCTGGGAAGAGACCGACTCTGCCGGGGTCTGAACCGGCTGACTTTGTCGGTCCTGTGGGTTTTGAGGAGGCCAGCAACATTTCTTTGATTACCTGATCGCCACTTTCCTGGGGCCGGACCTGCGAATCTTGGGCGAATTCCAAATCTTCTGCTGGCGGCAGATCATGCAGCTGGCCTGAGTTTCCAACCAATAGGCAGCCTTCTTGTTCCGGGTCGATCCCTAAAAAGAGATTAACTTCTTTATCGTCGAAATCCATACTCAGCCCCGGATCCAATCCCTCGGAGATTTGGGAAAGCGCCAAATTTTCCGCTAGATGACCTGCGTCCAGGAGACAGTAGCGCAAGGCTCGTTCCCTGTACTTCAGGGCACTGCGGGAAAATACGGCACTGATGAAAAATGCGACCGCACTTGGCGCACCGAAGCTTGCCGACCGAAGCAATGTCAGCGCATGGTCCTGGCTGGAATAATGGTAAAGTCCGTCGTGGAGTCCGTCCAAGCCGTTTAGCACCACATAGATCTCGCAAGGATAGAGCGCTCCGGCTGAAGGGGGGCTGCGATACATAAAATTTTTACCCAGTCTCCGCCTGACGGTGGTTACTCCGTATGAAATAAAGAGTACCCTGGTCAGAGACTCAAGATCTAAGCCGCTCTTAGAATGAGGTTGGTGGCGAATTAGTTCAAATAAGCTTCGATCTGGCGACACGAGGTCATCCTCAAGCCTGAAGTTGCTCCGACCCAGGTAAGTTTTTCTACTTTCAGCGACCACGGGTTTGTTGACATTCTGCAAACCCATTCGAACCATGTTTAAGCGATCATAACTGCTAAGGTCATGATAACGTTTTATGGAATAAGGGGTCATGTTTTTTCTTAACCTAACTCTTGTAAAGTGTTGAAATTATGTTTTATCTCGTCTTCTGAGTTTTCGAATGCCTATAAGGCTTTTAGGGTCGTTTATCTGACAACATGTTGTAATAAACTGGAAGAATAGGTTATTCCAAATAGGTAACCGATTTTTGAGTTTGTCACGGTTCAGGTCTTGCAAAGAGCATAGATGAGTAGGTCTCGGTTTTCTTTGTCTTGGATAGATACTCTGTTTGCTTCCTTCATTGATTTCAGATCACGTTTGAGTTTTTTTGATGCTTTATCCAAAACAGATGATGGATTAAATTCTCTTACCAAACTCCCTTAGTCGCATTGATACCGGCATCTAAAGCCCGGTTGAGTATCTTGGCCGACTCATCAGCCGGGTTGGGGTCTATGAAGTTATCTATAAACATTAACACAGATTCTCCCCAAGACACGATATTCCATAACAAATCTCCTCGCTTTTCGATTACGGTTTTGTACAACGTTAAGGTCAGCCTCCGCCGCTGATGGGAATAAAAGCTATCGTGTCCCTATCTTTTAAAGGTTGTCCGAGATCAACATATGGATCATTCAGCCTTTGATTGATGAAAATTCTAGTGCTCTTTTCCAGATCGTCTTTCCAAGGGATTTGAAAATGATCAATAATAAGATGAATCGCTTCTGCGGGGTTGGCTGGAACTTCCATTTCAACTTCCCTTTGGTCCCTAGAGTATTTTTGCATAATAGAAACAAATCTCACAGTTATTGACACATATTTTGTACGATTTTTTTTGGCGTTGAAGTTCATTGCTATTCGCTCATTTTTTACTTTTAAACGCTCTTGTCGCTTTGAGGAATAGGTCGATCTCTTCCGGGGTTTTATAATGGGGCGTCTGAAAGCCGCACGGCATCCGGCCAACCAAGACCTTATAAAGGAGAGGTTGAGGAGGAATCCCTTACCCTTGCAATCACCCTGATATGGTATTCGCGATTGTAACGTTCGTTGGTCGTCGAAGAAGCATATCCATTTAGCCGGAATAAAAAAATACACATACGATTCACAATTTCCTTTTCCCTGCCACACATAGTGGCATGTTCCATACCCAGCAGTCCCTCAGCATCGTCTGTCCCATGAAGAGCTTTGTCCAAAAGCGCCATCATATGTCGATAGATTGCTTTTTTAAAGCGACAATGAGCTCGCGTCTGTCAGTTGAATCTGTAAAGTGACATCCATGCCTGAACAGATGCTCGACAACTGCCGACCAGACCGCGAACATAACATGCGGTGGAGATCCCAACACCCAATTTGTATCCAGTTTCAGCAAAAGATTTTTATGGGGTAGTTTTGCAAGCCTTTCTGAAATATGTACAAAACCGATTCCCTTAACACCATAAGCCTTATAAGACCCGAGGCGTAAGCATTTGCACCTGTTTCTTCAACGTCAATCGGGCCATGGGGTGCATATTGAACCGCATCAACTAAAACATAAAGATAAGCTTTCCTTGCTTCCTGGATAATGGTTTTGGCATCGTTACCGCGCCGGCTTGGTTAGAAGCGTTCTGTAAACAAAGCATACATGAATTCTTCTCAATTTTCTCTAATATGGCTTCCATGGGAACGGAGCCTGTTTCCAGGGAAATATGGGCTACCCGCCATTCTTTTCCGGTTTGCTCGGCATAGTACTAGGTTGGACTCAAAACAGCTGGGTGTTCAAGCTGGTTTGTAACGACATTGGTCCGAAGAATGTGAGAGGCTACCACATTTACCACACGAAAAATAGTATGGGTTGCGCTATTGGCAGACATAATTTCACTGGATTTGGTTCCAAGAAAGAGTTTAACATCTTCAATGCCCTTTTCGATTGCCTCTACAACATAATCGGAATCGGGATTATACCGATAAAGTCCGTCAGGTAAAGGTACTTCTTTCGAAATTGTTTCCAGCACCGACTTAAGACGCAGTGACCCCTCGGAGGCCTCCAGATAGGCCCGTTTTCCTGAATAGGGGTCTGATTCGACGTATAGGAATCGGTCCCTGATCTGTTCCAGCAGAGAAGGCGAAAACAACTATTTATCCACTATATTAACCATACCTTATCCTCTTTTGCACAACCGAAAATCTGTAATGTCGTTCAACATTGATGCGTTTGTAAAGAGTTTTTTGTAAGCGAAGCGATCAAAATGAGCTTTTCACAAAACCCTCAACATTAGAATCGCGAAAGGTCGGCAATGTTGAGTTGGTAAAGCTTCGGTTCTCTGGGTACCCCGGTTTTGACATCCCAACCCATCATCTCATAGTAAAAATCAAGAGCCTTCTCAAACTTTTCTCTGTCTAGTTTGACCCCGGTTAATGGACCGGTCTCCAAAGGTTCAAAAAGTCTGTCAGGCAGCGCATCATCTTTGCGATCAAAACCCTCTCTGGTATTGAATATTCGGGCCAAAGTGGTTGTTCTTTCTCCAAGCAGCATAATCTCAAACAAGCTGGTTTCCCAACCCGTGGCATACTTTACCATCTCCACAACGTGATTCAGTCTGAAGAGCCTGGCAGGGCCAGCTGTAAAAAAACATAAGCAAAGAGAATTTAAGAAGCTGTATATATGCTGATTATAAACAAACCAGCTTACTTTGGTAGGGCTCAAATCTCTGGCAGGAACACCTTTTAGAATACCTACAGAATACAAATCGGGAATTGCCCATCTTCCTTCTTCAAATGGCATATCGTGGGCTGCTTCAATATGATCAGCTCCTGTAGGTGACGTGGCATAGGCAAGCGCTATGTTATTTTTGCCTCTGGGTTCGTGCATGGCAAAACTTTGCTTTTTTACGGTCATCACAAATTGTTCGACCCCTTGGCCAATTTTTCTGGCTGCCCTCCAGCTTCCCTCCGCAAGAACCGCACCGAATCCCTTTTTGAAGGCAATCTTATCGATCATTTTCAATGCGGCATCGCCGTTGCCAAAATGTAGTTCCAGCCCATCGGTATCTGCTTTGGAAATGATGCCATTTTCAAAACACTCCATCGCAAAGGAAATGCACATGCCCGTCTCAATGGTATCCAAAGAATATTTGTTGCAAAGCTCATGAGCCTTGGCAATGACCTCCACATCTTCATTTAATATATTGGAACCGAATGCCCCCACCGTTTCATACTGCGGGCCTCCGAATTTCGGATCAATATCATACTTGCCACCGCTGCATACCTGTTTGCAACGTATCGGGCAGGCGTAACAGGTGAGTCGGTCGGATAATACCGTTTTCGTCAACTCCTCATAAGTAATTTTTTCCACCTTATCAAAAGAGCCGCCGCGGAAATTTTTTGTGGGAAGCACGCCATCGGCGTTGAGATCCTCCAGATCCCATTCATAGGTTCCGCCCTTCTTCAGTATGTCACAAATGGGATGATCTTTCATATTCTCAACAAAATAGGCCGTCAGTTTTTTCAATCCTTCCCTATCACCAAAGTCCAGTGTGTCTTTACCTCTGGCTGCAATAGCTTTGAGGTTTTTTGAGCCGAATACGGCACCCATCCCGCACCGCCCATTGGCGTGACGAAGATCCTGAATGACTGATGCATAGCGTACCTGATTTTCGCCGCCCTGACCTATCGATATCATTTGACTCTTTTTATCATTTAGCTCTTCGATAATTTTATCCTTGGCGTAGCCTGTATCATGTCCCCAAAGATGGGTGGCATCTTTAAATTCAAGTTTTCCATCTGAAAGCCAAAGATAGACAGGCTTCGGCGCTCGGCCTTTAATGACGATAGCATCGAAACCGGCTTTTTTAAGTTCAACGGAAAAGAAGCCACCCGCTTCTGACTCGCCAAAGCCATCTGTAAGAGGAGATTTTGCTGCAACCGTATAACGATTGGCACCGGGCAGGGGCGTTCCTGTTAAAATTGAGGTGGTCACAACCAAAACATTATCCGAACTTAAAGCGTCAACCCCCTTTTCCATTTCGGTCAACAGAAAATATGAGGCCATTGCGCTGCCACCCATAAAAGTTCTGTAGAAATACTCCTCTTTTTCCTCAACAACGTAACTGAGGTCATTAAGATCAACTTTTAAAATTTTTCCTGTATAACCCGAAATCATGGTTTTTCCTCCCTCAATATTTTAAAAATTTTATCTATCCTACTAGTAATTAATAAAAATCTTTGTGGTCAGCACAAGCCTTGAAACCTGAAAAGTAACACCCAGAGATTCTCTCACATCATTTTGGGTGCATTCACTAAACGGGGCCTATTTTCCATCAGTATCCGCATATAGCTCCCAATGATTCTTAAAATGGTTGAGGTTGAATAAAATTCCGTCGTCTATGTATGTCTGAAGTCATCTCCGGCTGCACAGGATTTCATCATTGCCAACAGTTCGGTATCCAACTCGGCTGCTTTTTCTTCGGAGGTCACTACCACCGAGGCAGCCCTGTCATTTTCAGTTGAGGTATTGCCTGTCGTACAAACCCCTCCCATAACCGCTCTGAGTTTACTCAATTTTTTCAGAGTTGTATTCGCCCTTGGGTTTTCATCGAGATCAATGATTTTCGAATCACCTTTGCGCTTGGGAACAGAGACCGGGATCATTTCATTTGCATTTGATTTGATAAGAAGTCCCTTTTCGAGAGCGGGATAAGGGAAAATTTGAGGTTGTGTACCACAACAGGCTGCATTACTATATATAGTAGGCTCGGATATCAAACAGCAATCATACTACGAAAGCTGATGATGGAATTCAGATACCGGATACCGGTCGTATTGTCAAGACGGAATTTTACGATAAATTGACTAAAAATCCGGGATTTTAGGTGGAATTCATTAATGTTATTTTAAGATGTTTTTGCAATGTTGGTTGTGCACACTACTTGCCCAAGTGCTCGCTCAGAAAAATCGGATTTTAATGCACCATTCTAATGGTATTCCTTTCGAAAATTAATAACACAGAATATCCAATATTACAATTTTTCTAATAAATTTACATCCTGATCGCCTTCATTCTATCTCCTATCCATTCAGCTTTAAATTTGGCATGAAAATTAAATTAACCACATACTTCCACCATGTTCATCCGCCCTTTTTATCAGCGGTAATCATTTCAGAGCATTAGTTCCTTCAGCCTTTGTCTCGGTTTCTGAAACATTCGACTCTTTCCTACCGCTATAGGTTTAAAACCTGATCAAATGAAAGGGAGAGGTATGTCAATCGAGCGTGCATTAATCACACAGGCACAACCTTATATGGTTGCAGCCAAAGCAAGGGATTTCATTCGCAATGAAATTACCAAGGGATGCAGGTCTGAAGTTTCAAAAGTTCCGGTGTCACTCGAACCGCTTTTTGAACCCATATGGGAATTTCGAAAAAATTCATTTTCCCCCCAACAGACTCTTCCGATGATGGACGATTACGTATCATCTGAGGATTTAGTGCGGCTGAGGGTATGGATTTCACCTGAACAGGTATTTGAATGGAATCAATCGAAGCTTTTTATCAAGCAGCTGCAAAATGTATCCTTTAGACTTGTTTTCGAGGTGGCCGGAAACAATGATGGGATTGTTATGTCCTTTTTGCTTTACCGAACAGATATGTCAATCGTCATATCAGCCTTTCAGGGTCAGTTTGAGTCCTTTGAAATTACCTTCCGATATGAGACGATATCTCCGCTCCAGGGACTCTTCGGCAGTCTTTAAAACCCTTTCAACAAAATCAGATCCTAGCCGATCCAGAAAATTAATTCTGTCGGTGTCGTCTTCAAATATTTTTCTCCGTTCGATGCCTCTGACAATGATATGATAGAGGGCACCCGGAGCCTGTCTGCGTGCGGCACGCACAGGCAGGCATCAATTCGAGCTCTGCGTGGCATAATAATTCAAGAACACAGATCAACCTAATAATAAACTTATATTTTTATGGACGGGACGTCCCTCCTTTTACAGAAATGATATGAACCTCTCGCCCCCCGTGCTTTTCTTTCAAAAGTGTGTTTTGAGCCCCCAAAATTGCCATTTAAGCCCTTATTTAACGAAAAATGCAAACATTT
>SDBV01005121.1_pt1 | contig 18585 bp, 15 predicted proteins | sample 2277081 | NCBI WGS metagenome assembly SDBV01 (sample SAMN10402039, study PRJNA504765) | marine sediment metagenome | isolation source: marine sediment core GS10_PC15, 223 cmbsf | place: Arctic Ocean: Southern Knipovich Ridge | collected 2010 | reverse complement strand
AGGTAAGCCCCAAGCCCGGCGTGATGTCCACCAGCGACCAGCCGGTGACCTTCGCGTACTCAAACAATTGGCACTGGCCGACGACATAAACATAGAACCCGCCCTGGTCCTTTGGAATGATAATAAGAATGTTTGGACTGATACCATGGATAAAACAGCCGATTATACCTGGCCGCACTGGCCGCAAGGCCCGAATTTCTATGCCGACCCAACGCATTTGATTACTATGCGAAATGAAGAAATCGAACGCATAGGCGGCAAACCATTTGAGTCGACAGGTGCCTTACTCATGCTCGGGCTGACAAAACCTATCAAATTCCCTTCCCAAAAACATCATCCCTGCGATGCTGTTTTAGCTCAAATCGCCAAAAAAACTTCTCCACAATGCCTAATCGATGCTGACAAGCCCCTCTGGGGTCAGAATGTGGTGGGCATGGCCCTGGGATTATTTGATTCTGTTCAGCTTTGCCACAACCACTACCACAGAAAATCCACCATACCGCTGTGCTGCGGGATGGCGTCCGCCGATATAGAAGACCAGCAAAGAGATTGGGGTAAAGATGAGCTTTTTCATCGCACTAATTCCACTTACTACCGCTTTTTGAACTGCGGATTCAAACTGGCAGCTACCGGCGGCGCAGCCGTCGGCGTAATGGCCTCACCCCTCGGCTACAACAGGACATATCTCAAACTTGACGGCCCGCTCACCGAAGCCGCTTACCTCAAAGCAATTCGCGCCGGCCGCACATTTGCAACCAGCGGCCCCATGCTAATCATAACAGCCAATGGCCACGACGCCGGAGCGACAATCCAATACTCAATGAGCAACAGCAAGCCAATCCAAATCAAAGCAGAATTGAAAAGCATCCAGCCGCTTGATTCACTTGAACTAATTCTCAACGGAAATGTAACAAAGAAAATCGACCTCAGAAACCGGCCCCACTCACCATTGCTGCGGCAATCGATAGCAATGTCACTTGCACCAAAAGATAGCGGATGGGTTGCTGCCAGAACAGTATTTGCCGCTCACAACGGCCGTTTGCGTCAGGCACATACCAGCCCCATTTATTTTACGGTCGACGGCAAACCCACCGCCTCGAAACCAGATGCACAATATATGATTCGCTGGATTGACCGGCTCCTCGAAGTCATTGAGAAACCGTCTACCGACATGACCAGCGAGCAACGAGCGGAATCGCAGGCCATCTTCCAACAGGCAAGGAAAGTCTACCAGAAAATCGCCGAGACCGACTCCGGCTGCTGACCTATTTGGGCACAAGTAACAACGTCATACGCCGATGCGCCATTCTGCTCGGCCTATCGATTTTCGCCAGCTCTTCCATTGATTCTGCTATGCCGTTGAGTATTTCACGCCCTCTGTCCTGGCGCAGCATCTGCCGTCCCCGGAAAAACATTGTGAATTGTACCTTGTGACCTTTTTCCAGAAACGCACGCGCGTGCTTGAGCTTAATGTCCAAATCGTGCTTGTCGGTTTCAGGCCTAAGTCTGATTTCCTTAAGCGTTGCGGTATGATGCACACTCTTCTTGCGGCTCTCACGATACTTGCGCTTCTCTTCATAAAGCCACTTGCCGTAATCCATTATCCGACACACTGGCGGATCACTTGTTGGAGCGACCTCCACAAGATCAAGACCCGCCTCACGAGCCAGGCCAAGAGCCCTGAATTTCTCTATAATCCCCACTTGGTTGCTCGATTCGTCAATCAGCCGAACCTTCTCGGCACGAATCGCCCCATTTATCTTTAATCCCTTTTTACTAATCGCACACCACCTTACCTTTCTTTAAAAAACAACATTTCTATAATCAATACTATACTGTTAAAATGTCAAATCCATTTCTTTGTCTGCAATTTTACCATTTGCAGTAACCGTAAATACCTCAGTATCCACACTCTTGTTCTCTTTGGCTCCTCGTATTCTTACATTTACCATCCCTGAGCCGGCTTCCTTTGGCCCAACCACCAGCATATAGGGTATCTTTTCGCCGTGAGCTTTGGCAATTTTAGCACCTATTTTTTCATCTGACAAGTCAACAGTGAAACGTAATTTGGCATCTTTAAGTTTTCCCCCGACCACGTTCGCGTAATCGTTGGTCTTCTGGCTTATTGGAAGCACTCTTACCTGCTCAGGCGCCAGCCACAACGGCATACTCCCGCCATAATGCTCTATCAATATCCCGATAAATCGCTCGAAGGAGCCTAAAACCGCCCGATGAATCATAACCGGCGCCTTTTCCGTATTGTCCTTGTCTGTATAGACCAGCCCGAAACGCTGCGGCATCGAAAAATCCAATTGAATCGTACCAAGCTGCCAACTCCTCTTGAGACAATCGTTTACATGGAAATCTATCTTCGGCCCGTAAAACGCACCATCGCCCTCGTTGATTTTGTAGTCAATCCCCTTATACGTCATGGCATTTTTAAGGGCGTTCGTGGCAACATCCCAGATTTCATCCGAGCCAATATGCTTTTCAGGCTTGGTCGAAAGTTCGATATGAAAATCATCAAAGCCGAACGCCCGGTATATTTCAAATGTAAGTTCAATCACCCCTACTATCTCAGATTCTATCTGCTCCGGCATACAGAATATATGGGCATCGTCCTGAGTAAACTGCCTTACCCGGAAAAGCCCGTGCATAACGCCGCTGGCCTCGTGCCGATGCACCAGACCCAGCTCAGCAACCCGCATCGGAAATTCCCGGTACGAGTGCTGCCTGGATTTATAAACCAGACATCCGCCGGGACAGTTCATCGGCTTTATCGCATAGCTGACCTCGTCGATATCGGTAAAGTACATATTCTCTTTGTAATTGTCCCAGTGGCCGCTCTTGTGCCAAAGCTCTTCATTCAGAATGATAGGGGTTTTGATTTCCTCATAACCATACTTGTAATGAACGCTTCGCCAGAAATCAACTATAGCGTTCCAGATAACCATCCCTTTGGCGTGTATAAAAGCAAAGCCTGGTCCGGCCTCGTTGAAGCTGAACAAATCAAACTGCTTTCCAAGCACACGGTGGTCACGTTTCTTTGCCTCTTCAATACGCCCCAGATAATCCTGGAGTTCCTTTTCAGTCCGCCACGCCGTGCCATACACCCGCTGCAGCATCTTTTGCGTCGGGTCACCGTGCCAGTAGGCACCTGCCACCGACATAATCTTAAAGCTGCCCACCTTGCCGGTACTCGGCACATGCGGCCCGCGACACAAATCCTCAAAGCCATCTCCGTGGGAATAGAAACTGATAACATCGCCCTCGGCATGTCTTATATTGTCGCTCTTATACTTATCGTCAGCCAGCTTCGCCAGGGCCTGGTCCCTGCTCATCTGGCTGCGAACAAAAGGCCTGTCAGCTTTGACAATTTCGGCCATTGTCTTTTCTATACGCTCGAAATCCGTTGGACGAATCGGCTCATCGAGGTCAACATCGTAATAGAATCCATCTTGTACAGTCGGCCCGTAGACCAGCTTCGTCCCCGGCCAGATACTGCACATCGCCTCAGCCATTACATGCGCACAGCTATGGCGCATTATCTCAAGGCCTTGTTCGTCTTTGTTTGTTATGATTTCAATGGTGACATCAGATTCTACCGGAGCCGACAAATCCACCAATTCCCCATTTATTCGCGCAGCTATCGCTGCCTTTGCAAGTCCGGCGCCGATACTCTCAGCCAATTGCCTCGCTGTCGTACCGTCACCAACCTCTAATATGCTGCCATCGGGCAGTGTCACTTTCGCCATAAATATATCCGATACCGCAACCCTTCTTAGTTCGCCTATAAATCATAGTCTTTCAAACAAATTTGTCAAGTCGGCCTTTCCAAAAGCCGGCAACAAAACCCGCCGCCGTAACAAGCAGACCACTGCGCCGTCAAACAGCGCTGCGCAAAACCGCCTCCGCTTATAACTTTCGAATTAGCCGAAAGTTACATAATTTTAACCCCGCCGTCCCGCCCTGTCAATATTATTTATTCTCTGATTTATCGGTTGTTGTCCACCGCTTTTATTGGTATAATTAATTGGCTTGGGACAAGGTTAAATTTACAGGGAAGTGAAACTGGTGCAAATTCGGTTTTACTCAAAATCAATAGCTCGTCGAAAGTTTTACCTTTACTGACCGGCACCATAGGAATATAATACCGACAAGCGGTTTTTGGGTATTTGTGCTATAATGTATCTTATGCAAATACTGACTATTACAAATTGCCTTCTGGCAGATTCGCTGCCACTGTTAGCTGCGCCAGCCGTATCTCTTACTTTCAATCCAATAAAACTCGCCGTACTTGTGGCATGGGTATACCTCTGCATATATTGTGTCCAACGCACCCAGTTCAGTATATTGGTACCAAAGAAATACAAATCTGCAGCCAATGTTGCCGCCCTTTTTGTCGGACCGATTCTCTTGCTTGTACTAATAGCTCTGGACACAATAAGAAAGTCCTCTGAAAGTCATCGCAGCATTTTTGAAATAATAAAAACGCATCTGCCAACTAATCAATCGGTAGACCTGTTTGATACGGCAGGCCTCAGCATCAGGAGTATATATGGCTCATCTAAAAACAAACAACAGGACAACCAGATTCTTAATCTGACTGAGCAAATTATTGCCAAAGCCATTGAACAACGAGCCAGTGATATTCTTATCGATCCGCGAAGTGAATCTATCTACACACTCAGGTTTCGGGTAGATGGTGTATTGAGAGAAGTCGACCAAATTGAGACTGATACATGTAAGGCCGTAGTAAACAGTATCAAAGCCGTTTCCAGAATGGACATTGCTGAAAAGCGAAGGCCACAGGATGGCTCTTTCATCGCAAAAGCCGGCGATTATACAGCCTCCTTTCGAGTTGCAAGTGCGGGCGTCCTAAACGGCGAAAAACTCTCGATCAGGGTGTTAAATAAAAATGCCAGCTGGTTCACCTTAAACAACATTGGACTGTCAAAAAAACAACAGGTAATTGTCAAGAGCACAATGGCCAAACAATCCGGCATGGTCCTTATATGTGGCCCTATCGGCAGCGGTAAGACCACAACTTTATATGCTATGATGAATAATATTGACTTGTTTACACGCAATGTCGTTACGGTAGAAGACCCTATCGAGTGCTTGATGCCAAATGTCAGTCAAATCGAGGTCAATCCCAAGGCTGGTATTACTTTTGCGAACAGTTTACGCAGCATTTTAAGACAGGACCCGGACGTAATCTGTGTGGGAGAAATAAGAGACTCCGAAACCGCGGAAATCACTCTCCAGGCCGCCCAGACCGGCCAGCTTGTCCTTGCAACTATGCACAGCAACAGCACCGCATCGGCCCTGATACGACTGCTGGATTTAGGGGCTTCTCCTTTATCGTTGTCAACAGGCCTGGACCTTATAATCTCTCAGAGGCTGATTCGGCAGCTTTGCCACTACTGCAAGACTCCTGCCGAATTAAGTGAAAGCCAGATCGAAGACTTCCGAAAAAGAAAAGTAAACTATAGGAACATTTTCGAACCTCAGGGGTGTGAAAAATGCCATGAAACCGGCTACTATGGAATGAGTGTAATTTTTGATATCCTGACTCTCGATGCACAATTAAAGGCCAATATCGTCAACAACGAGCTCCCTATCAACCAGTTGAGAAAAGAAGGTGACAAAAGGGGCAAATCCAATTTGCAAAAACAAGGATTGAAAAAGGTAGTATCTGGAATCACAAGTATAAAAGAGCTTAGCAGAGTAGTAGGATAAAATATATGACTTTTTGGATAGGAATATTGGTTGCGGCAGTCTCCGCCTGGTATGCTTTCAAAATTAATTTCTATGAAACCTGGGCGTTGATGTTCAACATACTGATTTCGGTTTACCTGGCCGTTTTCCTCGGACCCGAAATTGCCGACGCTATCCCCGCCGCCGGCGATACACCATATGGTACTGCTTTTTGCATGATAGCTACCGCGATAGGTGTCTTTTTGATTTTGTATGGCATAACATTCACGTTCTTGACAGGTCAATTCAAGGTCTCGTTCCCGAAAGTTCTTAATACCCTTGGCACAGGTTTTCTTGGCTTTTTGGCGGGACTGCTTGTCTGGAATTTTGTCAGTCTGCTAATTTATACTACACCAATCTCCAAAAATGCTTTTATAAAGGATATCGGCTTCAATGCTCAATCTCAGCAAACTAACCTGTCATATATTTCCTTCTGGTGTGATTTGGTAAATAAAGTGGTAGGCACCAAAGACAGCTACTGCACTACAGAACAGGCCATCAACAAACTAACAGAACGTACTAAAAAGAAAATACACCCAAAAACCACCCCAAAAGTCAGGCCAGCCGAACCAAACGATACAGAAGTAGAAACAAAGGCCGCTGATTCAACTCCTGTCCCTATACCGGCAGATGTAAATCTCAATGACCTTTAGTCCCCATATTTCACCACCGACAACTTGGCGCGGCCTTCGGCCGCAACCAAACTAAAAAGTAAAAGTGAAAAACGAAAAACTTCGGAATCCCGACAAGTCGGGATAACTCTTTTAATATTCAAATAATTACATCAGTGTTGTCGAAAAAACACGCATAAAAAACAAGGAGTTGAAAGTTTGTATTACTGAGTACGCTGATTTGTCGTCGTGCTTCTTACTTCTTTACTCAACTGCGTGACTGGTCGAGTATCAGGTCCTTGACCTTTTGGCTGGGCAGATTCAGAGCACCATAAGCCGCCGCTGCCGCGCTTCGCAGTTCAGGGTCAATCTCCTGCGAACTCACTAACGAATAGATGGCATCTATCGTTGCACCATCAAGCAAACTGCCGTTAAGCTTAGCCGAGACCGCCAGCGAATCAAACGCCAATATCCGAACATCTAAACTGTTTGTTTCAGCCAATGCCATCGCCGTTATCGCACGCTGAGCGCCGGCCCCTGCCAGCCTGGCTAAAATCTGGCCGGCGAGAATTTGAATCTCCTCCCGGCTGTCCTTTGTTGCCGCCACAATAGCTGTCTGGGCCGCGGACAAATCTATAACACGATTCCGCCTCTCAGCTGACTGGAGCATAACTATGGCCGCACGCAAAGCATAGCTCTCGGTCGACCACTTGTTCGTCAAGTCTGTTTCGCCAAGGGCCTGTGCCAGATTCTCAACTACCAGCCCCTTTTCGGCAAAGCCTTCTTTGGGACCCGCTGCTGCTATTACAATCGCGGCACTATACCTTACCGCCTTGTCATTAAAGCTCAAAGCCTCAATCAGCGGCTGTGACAGACCTACCCGATAAAACAGCGACTTCTCTCCTGCGGTACTGGCCAACGCCTCGACCATACAAAGCCCCACCTCGGCGTCTTTATCCTTAATCGCCCGCTCAAGCGCCTGATGAAGATATTCAGCACCGGCCGTGGTAGCGTAAGTCATCACATCAGCGTGCCCGAGGCCGAAATACTCCGGCATATTAACACCTACCGCCTCGGCCCTGCTATATGCCGCCAGCCAAAGTCCGATAGCCTGACCAAATCCTGCGTCAGCCTTCAATGCCCATTCACAGCAGCGCATCGCCATAAGTTCACTGAAGTAATTCCTGTCCACCTTCTGGCTAACTAATCGGCTCTCTGGCGCATCCCAGAACCATATATTGCCAAAATCGGCGTCTTCTGCCGGTGTCAATGATTCTGCGTGATAATAATAATTCTCGGCAAGAAGGTAGAACAACTGCGCCGCCGCAAGACTTGATGCTGCCGGGTCTATCTGGCCGATAGCCTGACCAGCCAGGCTGCGCACCTGAGAAGAGTTGTCTTTTTCAACAGCATACTTTAAGTAAGCCAGCGACTGAGGATAACTTATCTTGCCAAGCCCTTTTATTATTTCAGCTTTTAACGCGACATTTTCAGTCTGCAAAGCTGCGACAAGAGGCCTTATCGAATCTCGGCCCATTTGCGACAGCGCCCAGACAATATTCGCAAACTCTTCCCTGCGGGATTCGTCCGCCAGAACATCGAGCATAAACGGTATTGCGTACTCGCCGGCATTAGCCAGTCGCTTAATCGCCGCAAGCCGGCCTCTGGCGGTACTGCTGAGCCTTCTTATCTCCTCTGCGATAATTCTTGGCGAGGCCCGCTTGACATACCTTCCACGCTCGATAATGTCAAGAACTTTGCCGCTGAGTTCGACTAACTCGGCATCGACCGCGCTTTCGTTGACCTTCAACAACAGCCTGTAGCCCTGCGGATTCTCTATGCTCAATGCAAGCAGTTCCTCCGGATCGGGGTTGCTGTCGATTACCGCCTGGGCAAAGCCTTTGGCCAGGTCCAGCCGACCGATTTTCGTGTAGTGCAAAAAATCGCTCCAGTTGCTCTTCAGAGTCTGGCAGAAACCGGTATTAACCAAAATAACTATTATTGCTAAAATCGCTGCCACAGTTTTTTTCTTGAACATTGAAATTTCTCCAAAAGATTCGTTCGGTCCGCCATAAAGTCACAGCCGCAAAACTCCTGCAAGCCGGCCTCGGCGCCGCTGGCCCTCAATAAACCTCCATCCGAGCGTCTTTTTCAGCCGAAAACCCCGATTGTTATCAGTAATTCGTCCCTAAAACACCTATGATATGAAAAAAAACCTTCTCTGTCAACAAAAAACCACGCTTTTACTCAACCAATAACTGCTGCAACAAAAAGATGTTATAAAAGCCGGAAAAAAAATTCACACCCCCCACCATTATTTTACTCGAAACCCCTGTTTTGCTCAGCCGAAGCCGCGCTTATCTTAGCCGCTATCTGCATAAATCTCGGCATCGCATAATCGAAGAACTGTTTATAACTCTCGCAGAAATAGCTTTCCTGGCTCGGCTCGGCGCCAACCTCAACCCTGTCCTTGATACAACCGCCGCGACATACCCCAAGATGTCGGCACACAAGACACTTATCGCTAAGCTTCTGTTTCAATCGCGCAAAGCCCTGCTTTTTGGCACTGGCCGCGAGTTTTTCTATCGGCGTCTCGAAAATATTGCCCAATCGCCACTTCGGCTCGACAAAAAAATCACATACAAAGCAATCGCCGCTATGCTCGACAACAATATAGTCACTGCACTGCCTGTCGAACGTACACAGCGTATGCTTGCCTGCCGCACAATACGACAGTATCGACTCAAAGTCACGGATACTCAACTTCCGCGGCCCGTATTCATACCACCGGTCAAAAATCCTGCACAGAAACCGCCCATACTGCCCCGGCGTAATAGAAAAATCTGCAATACCTCCCGTAGCAGGGTCGGTCTCAACACACGGTATAAACTGTAAATACCTGACATCATTTTCAATGAGAAAATCAAGAACTTCATCGGGATGCTCGACGTTCTTTTTATTCAGCAGCGTAAGAGTATTGAATTCGGTCTTATATTTTTTGCACCTCTGTAAGGCAGCGAACACTTTATCAAAAGTGCCCGCGCCCGCGTAATTGAGACGATAATAATCGTGCATTTCCCTGGGGCCGTCGATACTGATGCCGACAAGAAACTTGTTTTCATAAAGAAACTCACACCACTTCTCATCTAACAGAATCGCGTTGGTTTGCAGGGCATTACTTACCTGCTGGCCACTGCTGCCGTATTCTTTCTGCAACTCCACGACTCTTTTATAGAAATCCAGCCCCATCAGTGTAGGCTCTCCCCCCTGCCACGCAAAACTCGAAACAGCATACCCTAAACCAAGATAATCTTTGACAAGCTTCTCAAGAGTCTGGTAACTCATTCGCTGCCTGCCCTGGCCGAGGTCAGGTGCCCTGCTTTTGTAAAAACAGTATTTGCAGTCAACATTGCAGTCCGAACCGGACGGCTTGATTAATAAAGTGAACGGCCGCATTACCTTTTGCACCCTCTAAAAATCTATAAAGTCACACTTCACATTCGCAAACACTTACGCACAAATCTATCGGCCTGTTCAGTTACTGCTTATACTGGAAACGGGTCGTGCGTCTTATTAAGCCACTTCTGCAGTTCTTCGCTAAGTTCTGCCGCAACTGGATTTTCCTCCGGACTTGTCACCTCAACCGGATTCAACTGGTATGGGTCTTTTTCATTATCGTAGAGCAGCCGCCTGGTCGTGTTAATATCACTGCGGCGGTCGACGACGTACGTATATCGCTTCGTACGAACACCGCGATACCCCAGCTTTCGCAGGTCAACTCCCTTTTCAATGAGCTCGAAATCACGCTTCAACCAATCAAGCGGCTCCTGCCCCACAGCCAAAAGGTTTCCGGAAATCTTGTAACCTGCAATAAGCGCCGAACTCGGCCCACAGACATTCTTTCCCCGCAGAGCATCGGAGTAATCGACAGTCTCTACGGTACTCGGTATCGGCTGCCCCATCAAACCTAACAAAGTAGGCATAAAATCATAGCTGGCAAAAAGCATGTCATCGGTGCCCGGTTTTACATGACTCGGCCAGCGAACCAAAAACGGTATCCCAATCGATTCCTCGTACCAGACAATCTTGCCGTACCGACCATGTGAGCCTAACATCGAACCATGGTCGGATGTAAAGACCACAATCGTGTCGTCGGCAATTCCTTCTTCATCCAGAGTTCTCAATAGCCTGCCGAAATTATCATCGCAGGACGAAACCGCCGCATAGTATGACAGGCTGGTCTTTGGATATTTTTCGTCGGGGCTTTTGACCTCTGGATTGGCCCACCAACTGTAATTTTCACCGTCAAATTTCTCTTCAATGATTTTAACGTTTGGCCTGGCGGGCAGATTTTTATTTTTATACAGCCCCTTATATTTTTCAGGCGCAATATGAGGAGCGTGCGGCGGGTTCCATGAGACAAATAGTACGAACGGTTTATCCTTTTGACGTTTCCTGATAAAATCTATCGCCACATCGGTCTCATGCTCAACCGACCACTTATTTTTTACCTCAATTTTTTTCGGGCTATCGGCCCAGTAATGCATATTGAAATGTAAATTGCAATGACCATGGGAATACCAGAAATCAAATCCATGCCGACGTGGGCCCGGCGGCGTCCAGCCGTCCCAGTCCGTTGCGCCATCAACAGGATTCTTGCTTTTATTTCTGGACGGATTGTCCAGATGCCATTTGCCGATGTAGCCGGTCTGATAGCCGTCTGCTTTTAGCACATCACTTATACATATTTCGTCTTCGCCCAATTCGCTATCCAGGCCCGGAACACAATTATTCACCATACCGGTCGAGAAAGGATACCGCCCGGTCAGAACCATCGCTCGAAACGGCGTGCATAATGGGCAGCTGCTTATCGCATTCGTAAAAACCCTGCTCTCAGCAGCGAATCTATCAAGGTTAGGCGTAATCACGGGATCAGCGTTCATAAACCCCATCGCCTGTTTGCGCATCTGGTCGGGGTACACAAAAAGCAGATTCGGTCTTTTAACAGGCTTATTGACTGCTATCTGCCGCCATCTATTAACACATCCGCCAAGTGCAATTCCAGCAGTACCCAGGCCAATACTCTTCAAAAACCAGCGTCTATTCATTCACATCCCCTTGTGATTCTCGCGGCTCACTTGATTGGCGGCCTTTGCTTTTGGACTTTACGATGTTTCTGCAACCATTTCAGAACCCACTGCTCAGCGTCTTCGGCTTTTTGCAGCTTTCCTTCCAACTGTGCTATATACATCTCTTCAGTCAACAGCCCCAGTCCCGGCCCCGGCACCGCCCCCAACCGAATCAGGTCATGACCGTTAAGTAACGGCTTGGGCTTCAATTCCACATCGCCCAGGCGCTTTATTCGCTGCCTCAGATTTATCAAAGCCGAAACATCTTTCTTTTGTGCCCTTTGAATTGCCCTCTGAAACTCGTAAAGGTCCCAGAAGTACGGCTCGGCGAGCAGCATTTTTAATTCAGCCAGACTCATCTCTTCATTCAGCAGTCTGTCCCTGTTGGTCAGCAGGAATTTTAGATGCTTGTTTTGACTCCTGCTAAGCATCAAAACCACACACTTTTGAAGCGCAAACTTTACCGGGCGGTCTGCAAAAAGACAGGCAATCGCCAGGATAAAATCTACTTTCTTCCGCAGTTGCCTCAGTACATCAATTGCCGGCTTCGTATGCACCGTGTCGAGTCCCGGGAAAATCGCCTCAGTCAACCCGCTCTTGACTAACATCACCGCACCGGCAGCACGATTCGGATTGGTTAAAATACCCTCTAATTCCATCGCTATACGCTCGCCGCTTATTTTGGATATACTTTTTGCGTTGTTGCCAATCGCCAGCCATGTCCGACGTTCAATCGTAAAGCCAAGCTGGGCTGAAAACCGCACCGCCCGCAGCATACGCAGGTAATCTTCGCCAAACCGCTCCTTCGGCTCACCTATGGTTCGTATGCTCTTTTTCTCAAGGTCAGCCTGGCCATCAACATAATCGATTACCTTCTTTTCAACAGGGTCGTAAAACATACCATTAATGGTAAAGTCTCTTCGCTTGGCGTCTTCAGCCATACTGACAAATTTAATAGAGGAAGGGTGTCTGCCGTCTTCGTACCCGATTTCATTTCTAAACGTCGCCACCTCAACCTGCTGGTCCTCAAGCAAAACTATCACTACACCAAACTGCGCCCCGACTTTTATCGTACGCTTGAACAATTTTATTACTTCTCGCGGTGTCGCATTTGTAGCAACATCGTAGTCCTTGGCGCGTCTGCCAATCAGCATATCGCGCACACAGCCACCAGCTAACAGCGCCTCGAATCCCTCGCTGCGCAGCTGTTTAATTATTTTTACAGCCGCCTGCCTGTTCGTCATCCTCTTTCATCCCTAAAAAAGTCACAGCCATATTCCCCCACACTCGCCGTTCTATAATCTCCAATCGGCCGTATCGCTCTAATAATTCAATCCTTTTGTGGGTTCTTACCAGCACAATCCCTTCCTGCGCCAGTTGCTCAGCTAACAAAATCAATAAACCTGCCAAAGCAGAACTATCACCTACATCCTTCGTTGCCGGGTATGGCGGGTCAACGAAAACAATACTATACTTTCGGGCCTCGAAATCAACCGGCGCCCCGACTTTGAAGGCATTAGCCCTTATGATTTTTGATTCTTTTACAAAGCCGGCCTTTTCAATATTCTTTTTCAGGACAGCCAGAACCTTAGCGTCCTTTTCAATAAAGACAGCATTCTCTGCTCCCCTGCTCAAAGCCTCCAGGCCTAAAGAGCCGACACCGCTGAACAAATCAGCAACCGCCCTGCCTTCTATCAAATCATATTTGTAAAGAACGCTGAAAAGTGATTCCTTGACCCTGTCAAGAATAGGCCGCGACACTTCCGACTTCGGACTCATCAGGCCCATCCCGCGTTTTGTACCGGCTATTATCCGCATCTTTAGTCTGTACAATATACAACAATTATCCCTTTTAAGCCAGAAATTTCCCCCTCTATTTTATTATCGCAACAGGTATGCTAACGTGGTAATCTCAACCAAATAATCAATTCCTGTCCTGAGTGAAATCAAAGGAAGAGGTGTCGTTGATGTATCTTTGAACCACCCCATAGAATCTCACAGGATAGCGATTAAAGGTGGAATCACCGACAAAATCGGGAAATATCTTTGTCGCTGATTTTTTACGTTTTTAGAACATAAACCTGGTTCCAACAATTAATCTTGTTCCCTGTTTGAGTTGAGAACCCTCCTGGTCCTGCCATACAGGAAACTGCACGAGAGCTTCCAGAATAAATGACGACTTTGTGAACTTAAGACCAGGTGAAATAAAGAAAAGGGATTCTCCAGTATTGGAAACATCGTGCCCGCTCAATCTATCCGGCAAAAGATGCTCGTAGTTAAATTCCAACACAGGTGTCAACGACATATCTGCCTTTTCACCAATGCTGAACTGATGAGCCAACGCCAAATCTACAGACAACTTATTGCCGGGATTTAGACCATTTTTGCCTCTATCTGCAAAACCGTTCCATTTATATGCGACACTAAAATCTGATGCCCAGGGGCCGCTTCGCCATGATGTAAATAGCCCTGGCTCTAGATCCCATGTCTCTGAACCGAAATCATCATCCCCTGTCGGAAACTCCAGCCCAAGAGTCGAAGCGATACCGAAAGAATATTCACGAGTGTTACGTCGATACAGCTTATACTTACCGAGAACAAACAAATCGCCTAATCCAGTATCCCTGCTAACAGACCCACCCATAGACATTTTTCTGTGCTTCACACGCTGTCTGACCATCAATGTCAGGTCAGGCCGCAATCCATACGCTACAACAACCGGAAACGCATAGGTATCCATCTTTTGATTCATTGGTGTCGGGTCGTCTTTACGCTGCATATAACGAAATTGAGTACGAATGATCCAGCGGTCTTCGGGCGGTGTAAGCCCCGCATCAACGCTGATACCAGCCGCACTTACATTTTCCGAAATCAGTGCATTTATTGCTGCATAGACCAAAACCATCAGTAGTAATCTTTTCATTTTTGGAGTTCTTCCTGACAGACTATTTAATTCGATTACCGAGGGTAAAATTTGCTCGTTTGATTGCGTCATAAATATCTTCATCGTTCAATTCAACTTCGGGGTGTACCGTAACTACCAGTTGCTTTTTTAACCAATTTGCCTCTGCCTTTTGAACAGATGGGATCTTTTTAACAAGTTTTTCCAGGCCTCCATGGCAGCCGGGACAGTCCATACCGAACACCTCATACACTCGAGTCCCAGATTCTTCCATAGACTCTATAGCCAAATCCTGTTCTGCGCTATTACAGCCCATGCCACAAAAGAATAAAACCGAAAGAACCAAAAGAAAAAAGACATATCGCATCATGTTATTATCTCCTATTTTCAATTATTTTAGCTGACTTTTCCCATTTACACACTTAACAAACATAATTTTTTCCGTACGACACCAATAATATTACCAAATTCACCTTGAACTATCAAGGATTTTCGTTTGCGAGGAGTAAAGCAGAGTTTACCCTGCCTGCCCTGAGCGAAGTCGAAGGGAGCAGCGCCGAAGGGCGGGATTCAATTTTTTTCATTGATTAGTTTTATAAGAGAAAAGTCAAAAATTAGAATGAAAAAATTATATGATTCGTACCGCTATCAAACTAAAAGCTTCTGGATTTGTACCGCGCACTGTCGAAACCTGTCGGCTGGAAGTGTCACCGTCTGCCATTTAGGGCTGCGTATTTTCATAAATTTGCGATAGTTATCGAGTTTAATGCAGAAAAATATATACCTGCCGCTATCGAAATCGTAGACGTCCCTGCCGTCAAAATCCACGTCCACGTTCTTTACCCTGTAGGCGAAAATAAATGCCGCCGTATGGCTGGCCCCGAAAATCCTCTGCCACCTGACCAGGCCCTCAACATCGTCAGCCGTGACCCAGCACTCAAAGCCTGCCAGTTTGGCAAAACTCGTTCCCTTGAATGCCCTTCCCTTGACCTCGGCAACTATGATTTGCTGATTAGCAGGGTACAATAGATAATCAAAACTCTTGACTTTCGAACGACCCAGGGCCGCTCTTTTCTGTTCATCGACCGCAATGTAGCGAACACGATTATCAATCAACCAGTTCCCGAACGCACGCTCGTAATGGTTGAGATGAAAATTCTTCATTTAGATTCAGATTCGAGTTCAGCGAAAAACTTATCAACCCCAATTTCCTGCTGCTGGCCTGTAGCCATGTCTTTAACCACAAGTTTACCTTCTTTAAGCTCATCGCCGATGATTATGCACTTGCCCGCATTTCGTGCCGAGGCCTCTTTGAGCTGTTTACTGAGATTCCCGGATTTGTAACTAAAATCTGCATATTTTCCTGCTGTTCGCAATTTAGCTGTCAGTTTAATTGCCTCTTCACCATCGAGCGCAGGTTGCACACAGGCGACAAAATAATCCAGCCGTCGCTTAGGAAGTTTTTTATCGAGCAGGCCCTTCTCGTTAAGCAGTACCTCCAGCACGCAATCACCCATCCCCATCCCGGTAGCTGGTATCGCAGGGCCGCCGAAATCCTTTAGCAGATTATCGTATCTGCCGCCGCCGCATATAGCTCGCAGGTCACCGACTATATCATGTACCTCAAATACAACGCCGGTATAATAAGCCAGACCACGAACAATGCCTGCGTCAAAAACACAGTAGTCCTTAACACCCATAATCTCAAGGTGTGAAAATAAAACTTTGAGTTCGACGATAGCATTTTCAACTTCATCGTTCGCATCGACCGCTTCGGCAACACCGGCAACTGAGTCAGCCGCCATAAAATCCAGGATTTTCTTAGACATCTTTGAATCAGTAACTTGTTCAGCAAGTAATTCTTCAAAGGTTTTTGCGGGCAATTTGGCTTTTTTATCGAGCAGGGTATATAACGAATCGAGCCTGGTCTTTGCGATGCCAACATTTTTGAGCAACGCCGCCAGCAGTTTTCTGCTGGATATTTTTACACGGACCTCTTTTTCTGTCAGGCCGATGCTGCGCAGATAGTCTATCGTCGTAAATATCACTTCCGCGTCAGCCAGGACGCTTTCAACGCCGATTATGTCAATGTTCCACTGGAAAAATTCACGCAGGCGACCCCGCTGGGGCCGCTCTGCCCTGCACAATCTGGGGACAGAAAACCACTTTATCGGCCGAGGCAGCGAATTGATTTGCTGATTCACCATCCGTGCCAGTGTCGGGGTGATTTCCGGCCTGATAGCAAGCTCCCTGCCGCCGCGGTCGGTCAGGCTGAAAAGCTGCTCGGCAATTTCCTCGCCGCTTTTTATCTGGAACATTTTCAGATATTCGAATATCGGGCCGTCGTATTCCTCAAAGCCGTTGCGCAAAGAAGCCTCTTTCCAGCCGTCAATCAGAAAATTGCGAATCGCCATTTGAGGCGGATAAAAGTCCCTCGTACCTTTTACCGGCGGTATCTTCATTTCCTTTTCTTTCTCTTTTTCCTGCCTTTGTTCTTTTGTTTTTCCGTCTCGTTATTGCCGAACTTTATCTTGATATATTCTTCCATCTGCTTATCGCTGGTAAAGTGCAGTTCGTAATCGTATTCACCCTCGGTCAAATCACAGTCGCTCATAGAATAACCTTTGCAAATCTTGGGCCTTTTATTATAAATTTTGCAGCGATAATCTTTCTCCGACAGACTCTTGCACTTGTTATTGAGGTTGATATACCAGTCGCCCTCCTCGACAAAGACCGTTACATCCTTGTGGCACAGGTACCACCTTACATCATCATAGTCTTCCTTATCTTCCGGCGTCTCGATGGGCAGGGCAAAATACCTGCAGCACAGGCCGGTACACTTGTCACATAACAATTTCTTCGCTTTTTTCCTGGCCATACGACACTCCAAATTTCCTTGATGCCTGTATTCGATTTTTTACTGTTAATCTTCAGCCAAACACTATAAGCTTTTTGCAGGCCATCGTCAAGAAATGCCGAATCGCCGGCCGATGTTTTTCTACGGGTCACGGTAAAGCCAAATGCCGAAGACAAAAATCGAAATCATATATTCCGACGATAACATTATCGTCATCAATAAACCAACGGGGACATCGGTCACCGCTGACAGAAGCGGCCGTGCGCAACTTAGCGACTTATTAGCCCGGCAGTTAGGTTCCGAAACAGCAGATAAGCTTCGGCTGGTACACCGCCTGGACAAGCACACTTCCGGCGTTATGCTGCTGGCCCTGAATATAGAAGCCCAAAGCAAATTCTCGAGCTATTTTGCCAAACGGCTTGTCAAAAAAACCTACCTTGCTATCGTAACCGGCCACGCCGGCAGGCCGCAAGGCTCAATCAAGACAGGTATCACACCTGACGGCAAAAAGCTGGGCAAAATGCGCGTCGGCGGCAGAAAAGGCAAAGAGGCGATTACCAACTGGCGACTATTAGCCGATTTCGGTACTGTGGCACTTTTGGCGGTGCAGCCGGTGACCGGCAGAACCCATCAAATCCGCGTGCACCTGCCGCATGCAGGTATGCCTTTGGTGATTGACCCGTTATACGGAAGCGATCGGCCGTTGTGTCTGTCTGATTTTAAGGCCGACTTCAGGCTGGGAAAGAAAAGAACAGAAAACCCGCTTATCGAAAGATTGACTCTGCACGCATATCAAATCGAATTCCAGCGAGCCCAGCCTGGCCTGCCGGATTATTTTATTGCCGGCCTGGATAAAAAATTCAAAGCTGCTGTAAAAATGTTAGCTAAACATAATCCTAACAGATTTGACGCTTTCACCAACAGGGAAGACTACGATAAAATTATAAACGCACAAAGAATTGGCTAATGATTGATTCGTGGTTCGTGATGCGGAAAAAACAAAAGACGGGACGGCTGATTTCTCAGCCGTCCCGTTGGTGTTTAGGGTCAGGGTTGTATATCTCTGATGTAGTCGGCAATCGTTTTCCTGATATCAGCAAACTCCTCGAAATCGTTGGGGTCGTTGGTATCTGAGATTACTTTCAGTATCTCGAAGTAGTAGCCCAGTTCCGTTGTCTTGCCGGAAGAGTAGTTGAATAAATGCGGGTCGATACGGTCGTGCAAGTCATCAAGGTATCCATCGGCTGCGATTACATTCGGGTCGTCCGGGTCGGTATTGGGGTCATCAATGATATTTCGCAGGGTCTTGATATATTTCGCGTCCTT
>SDBV01005120.1_pt1 | contig 18589 bp, 18 predicted proteins | sample 2277081 | NCBI WGS metagenome assembly SDBV01 (sample SAMN10402039, study PRJNA504765) | marine sediment metagenome | isolation source: marine sediment core GS10_PC15, 223 cmbsf | place: Arctic Ocean: Southern Knipovich Ridge | collected 2010 | reverse complement strand
ATGCAGGGCCAACAGGTAGCTGTCAGCTCCAAAACCGCTGATCTGCCCAAGGCAAGCACCCGCAGAATAGGAGTGGCGCCTGAAACCCTCGCGCTTGTGGATGTTTGAAAGGTGGACCTCAACAGCAGGCTTTCCCACAGCCGAGATGGCGTCGCGTATGGCAACGCTCGTATGGGTATATGCTGCGGGGTTGATTATGAGAAAGTCAAAGCCATCTCCGTCCTGCCCATTCTGCCCATTCTGAATAAAACCGATTATCTCTGACTCGCTGTTGGACTGCACACATCTTGCCTCAAGGCCAAGCTCTCCGGCAAGAGCGCCGATCATGGCGTTTATCTCATCAAGCGTAAGTGTGCCATACTGCTCCGGCTCGCGTGTGCCCAGCATATTCAGGTTCGGGCCGTGGACCACAAGTACTTTCACAACATAACCCCCTGTTTAAGGTTAAAGAGCTTGTGCTTCTAGCCCACCACGGTGTAACCCGCCTTGACCACAGCGTCAGCAATATCGTTCTTGCTGACCACGGAGTCGTCAAAGCTGACCTTGGCAGCACCCACTTCCACCTCAGCGCCCTGCACACCGTCAAGGGCATCAAGGACCTGCTTCACCCTGCCCACGCAGTGTTGGCAACTCATGCCCTCGATATTAATGGTTGCATCAGCCACTTGCTTACCTCCTTAGTAAGGCAAATATAATGACAAGGGTATTTTAGCATTCCTGCTGCCCCTCATGCCACGGACCGGTCACGGACCGGTTTTAATAGGTCGCGACGACCCGCAGTGTTTCCTTCGAAGGGGCAACTGGAACGCCTTAAAGATGAGATGCTCTCGTTACTTTTCTTGGAGACGCTGGAAGCTGGACGCTCCAGTAAAATGGGGTCCGTGACCCCCTTCTAAAATAAATAGTATTAATACAGGAAGAGTTTCTTTGGACACATAGCCCTAAAAAGGATTAGCAAGAACGCTTCAAAGATGAGATATTACGATACTTCTCCTGAACACGCCCGAGGCTGGACGCCCCAGTTAAAAGGGCCCCGTGGGCCCCCCGGCTTAGAATTCCTTTTCAAGCCTTGCCACCATTGTTTTGAGCACGAAACGGCCCTTGCCGAAGTTGCCGTCAGGGCGGATAATGAGGGCAAGGTAGTACTCGTTGTTGATCTTTCTCATTATGATGCCGCAGAGGTCGCTTATGATGGAGAACTCATCGGCATTGCCAAGGCCGAGGCTCAGGGCGGCGCTGTCGATGTTCTTCATCATCTGGGACGATTCAGCGCTCAGGTCGTCGAGGTTGATGATCTTCTCCACAGCATACTCCTCAACGGGCATGCCGTCTATTCCTATGATACTTGCAGAGACCGCACCGTCAACGCGTTGCACAGTTTCCTTAAGGGTTGGCGTAAAACTCATCTTTTCTCCTCTGTATGGCGCTCAGGAATTTATTTAACCGGTGTTCCTCCAGATCAGCTCCCTTGCCCTGCACCTTCATCAGCAGCCTTAGTTCCTGCACCTTCTGGAGCACCGGCCCGTGGTCAGGCACCCGTTTTAGTATCTTATTATATACTTCCATGGCCTCCACATACTGGTCAGCCTCTATCAACTCGTCCGCTTCGCCAATGTCCCCCGGATCAGGCTCCTCAAAGGCGGACGCAGCTTCCAGATCAGCTTCCACAACCTCCATAGGCGGCTCGGCCTCAACCTCTACTTCGGCCTCAACTTCCGAAGACTCTTCTTCATTCACGGCAGGCTCATCAAAAACAGGTGCAGCTACCTCCATGCTCATGCCTTCGTCTTCCTCGACCTCTACTTCGGTCTCGACTTCTACTTCGGCCTCGACCTCTACTTCGGCCTCAACTTCCAAAGGCTCTTCTTCATACACAGCAGGCTCATCAAAAACAGGCGCCTCCATTACCATGGTGGAGTCCTCGTCCATCTCATCTTCAGGCTCATCATAAATAGGCATATCCTCAACAAACACATCTTCTGCCACCCTCTCGGCCGCATGCTTCAGGCCTGAAGCACTCTCATGCTCCTCAAGACCGCCTAGCTCTATCTCTCCAACCTCAAAGTGGTCCGCAGGGGCCTCCTCAGCAAGGTCCAGGGCGCCTGGCTCTCCCACTGCTCCAGAGAGAAAATCGTCACTTCCAAAGCCCGCGTCATCTTCTTCATCAGCCGCTGCTTCCATATCCATGTCTATCTCCCCGACGATGATATCCCCGTCAGGGTTCTCGTCATAACCTTCCAGCCCTTCAACGGCAAGCCCCTCATCAGCAAAACCCATATCAGGAGATCCCATATCCTGAACCTCTTGTTGAACCTCTTCAATAACTTCCGGGGCCTCAGTGCTATCAGAAGGCGGGTCAAACACCCCAGCCTCTTCCATAGGAGGCCCAGCCTCTAAGGTCGGCTCCGTATCGAACACAGGGGCCTCCATCACCATCGTGGAGTCAGCATCTTCAAGGTCGAATGCATCAACCGGCTCATCCAGCACAGCCTCTTCAGCCGGGGCCTCGTCCTGGACCTCTGGGCTGTCAAAGGCTGCGGTCTCGTCCCATTCAGGCTCCATGCTTGCAACTTCAGCCTCAGCGTGCTCAACAGGGGCTCCGGCAGAACCCTCATATGCCCCGGTATCAACTCCTTCAGCCTCAGCATGTTCAACTTCAGCCCCTGCAGCACTGTCATAGGCCGAGGTCTCATCCATCCCTGGATCAACCTCCATATGCTCGACCTCAGCGCCAGCGCTGCTCTCAAACTCCGAGGGCTCGTCCTGTCCAGCCGCCATATCGAAAATGGGCGCCTTCATCACTATCGTGGCGTCCTCGTCCCCGGGCTCATCCTCCTCCCCCTGGCTGGAGTCAGCCTCAAAGTGCTCGACAGCAGCACCGGCATCCGGCTCCAGGGTCACGGTCTCAGGCACTTCAGGGATCGCGGTGGCATCAAAATGCTCCACAGGCGCGCCAGCGTCGCTCTCCAACTCCGATGGCTCGTCCTGTCCATCTGCCATATCCAACATGGGAGACTCCCGAACGGTCTCGGCAAGCGGGTCTTGAACCGGCCCCGCGCCTTCTGTCTCAGGCATCTGAGGCGGCCTTCCGAACTCGGAGGCCTCCATCTTCATAGTTGCATCCTCCGGCATCTCTTCCGCATCAGGGCCTGCTTCTTCAGCATCAAAAGGGGTTTCCAGGGGAGGTGGGCCAGCAGTCTCCGGGGCCTCTGGGGAGGCATCTGCAAAGACAGGAGCTTCCATCACCATAGTGGAGTCCTCTATGGCATCCTCTGGCATCTCACTTGCAGCCTGCGCAAGAGGTGATTCCACTCCAGCGGGGCCTGCGGGCTCTCCAATGGTTACGGTATCGGCAAGGTCGGCATCCTGCCCGCCCTTCATGAGCTCTACATTACGTTTTGCGTGCTTTTCGTAGGGGTCAATCTTCAGGACTTTATTGTAGGCGGTGAGGGCCTGTTTTCTCTTGCCCTGCTTACGGAAGGTATCCCCTAGCATAACGAGAGAATCAATGTCCTCCGGCAGTGCAGCAAGTATCCTGCGGAACTCCCTTTCGGCCAGGTCGAACTTGCCCGCATCAAAGCATACCTCGCCAAGGAGCTTTCTGGCCTTTATGAACTTGGGTTTGAGCTTAAGTCCGGCCGCAAGCGCAGAGGCGGCCTCCCTGAGGTGCCCGGAGGCTCGCAGTGCCTCGGCCAGCCTCATCACAAGCAGGATGGAATCAGGCTTTTGCTTGACCTGTCCTCTTAGTTTTTCAATATCTTCCATAGCCTAATTGTCCACCTAAAAGGGTCCGGGAGTCAACCCTTTCCTTGGTCGCCATCCTCCGGGATAAGAAGGTCGAGCACAATGTGCGCAGCCTCTTCCTTGCTCATGAGGGGGTGGCTCACAGGAGAGTCGCCGCCAAGGACGGTTATCCTGTTGGTGTCCACATCAAAGCCGGCCTCAGGGTCGCTTATGTTATTGAAGACCATGAAGTCAGCGCCCTTTGCAATTCGTTTGTCCTCAGCGCGTGCGGTATCCTCTCCCGCCTCAGCCGCAAAACCCACCACAAAGGGCTTCTTATCAAGCCTTGAGACCTCTGCCAGGATATCCGGGTTTGCTGACAGGGCGATATCCTTGATGCCTTCCTTTGGGCCCTTGCCCTCCATGCGCTCAGAGGGCGCAAAATCAGCCACCGCAGCGTTCATGACCAGAGCGTCCGCATCTGCGGCCTCCTCAAGCACCGCCTTCAACATCTGGCGGGCAGAGGTCACGGAGATAAATGAAGCTCCATCTGGAGGGGTAAGCGCAGTGGGGCCGGATATAAGAGTGACATTTGCACCCCTTGCCGCTGCTGCGCGCGCAAGTGAAAAACCCATCTTGCCGGAGGAGCGGTTTGAGATAAAGCGCACCTCGTCAATATGCTCCCTCGTGGGCCCGGCAGTCACCACCACCTTCATGCCACTGAGGTCTTTTTCAGAAAGCGCCGCTTTGGCCGCCTCCACAATGCGCTCCACAGGGGCCATCCTGCCCTTTCCGTACTCCCCGCAAGCAAGCAGGCCCTCATCAGGGGCCACCTCAATTGCACCATGTTCCTTTAAAAGGGAAAGATTATCTTTAAATGAAAAACTCTCATACATGCGCCAGTTCATTGCTGGGGCCAGCACCACAGGGCCGCGAAACGCCATGAAACAGGCCCCGAGCAGGTCGCCCGCAAGGCCCTGGGCGAACTTGCCCACCGTATTGGCAGTGACAGGGGCAACGACCATAAGGTCGCTGTTAACCGCAAGCTCGATATGTGACATGGGGTTGTCGAACATCCCGGTAAAGACGTTGCCAGGGCCTGCGGCAAGTTCTATTGAAAGAGGGGTTATAAAACGGCAAGAGGCCCCGGTCATTATTACCTTGACCGACGCCCCTTCGTCTTTAAGTCTTCTTATCAGGTCAACAGCCTTGTAGGCAGCTACACTGCCGGTAATGCCGACAAGGACTCTTGCGCTATTCAGCCTTCTCCTCTTTACCTTCATCCTTCTCGCCAAAGAGGTTCTCAATAGCCTTGTTGTCGAACTCGTCACGCTCGGTGAGGTAATCCCTGAGGTCCTTCTCAAGCTCGGACAGGTCCTCCGGCATTGCGTCCTTCTTCTTCTCATCGAGGAACCGCTTGTAATCGAACTTCTTGGCTTCCTGCTGCGCCACTAACGCCTCGTCGCCAGTAAGGAACTCCAGCTTGTCCTCAAGGGTCTCAATAATGGCCACAGTGGGTATCTTCGTGAACTTGGTATCCACCTTGTGTTTTGCCCCGAAGGCCAGTTCCCTGGCGCGCTGGGCCGCTATTGCTACGAGCCTGAAACGGCTGTCTATCTTGTCCTTGTCGTACTCTATGGGGAGACTGACTATATCCATTGCTGTGCGCCCTCCTATGCCTATTCTTCTCTGAAAATCTCTTTAACCCCTTCGGGGTCCACCCTGGACGCCTTGAGCCTTTCAGCGGCTACAACAACGCGAAAGTTCTCAACAGCGTGGTCGAGCGCGTCGTTTAATATAACATAATCATACAGGCAATAGCTCTCTATCTCGCCCCTGGCATTGGCCAGCCTCTCGGCCATGACCACCTCAGCGTCAGTGCCCCGTCCCCGGAGCCTCATGGCAAGGGCCTTGACCGAAGGCGGCAGCACGAAAATGAAGACCGCCTCGGGCAATATCTTCCGGAGCTGGGCCGCCCCCTGCACGTCTATGTCGTGTATTATGTCAACGCCCTGGCCCAGGAGGGTCTCGATCATCTCCCTGGAGGTGCCATAGTAGTTTCCGTGCACCTCGGCCCATTCCACGAACTCCCCGCCATCCTTCATCAGGTTAAAGAGGTTTTTGCTAACAAAGTGGTAGTCCACCTCGTTCTGCTCGCCTGTGCGGGGGTCGCGGGTGGTGTGGCTTATGGCAAATCTCAGGTTGGGGTCATGCCTCATGACCTCAGCGCAGATAGTGCTCTTGCCCGCGCCCGAAGGTGCTGAAACAATGAACAAAATTCCCTTTTTCTGTCTCAGGTCCATTATTCTCCCTTTAAGAAAATTGAACCCGCACATAGCACGAGTCCTGCCAGCCACGGGCTGGATTTACCTTAACCTCTCTTTACATGCAAGCTCCAGTAAAAGGGGTCCGTGACCCAAGCGGCATATGGCGAAGTGGATGGGTGAATCCAGTTTGAGCCATCATGACCTCGCCCGAAGGTCGGTACGACTCGCTCACGAGGTAAAGGTCGATATCAGGAAAGGACACAAAACATAGTGTGCCTATTGCCTTAAATACTCTAATTAAATTCAATAAAACAGCACGTTTTGTAAATTTCCCACCGTCCTTCATGCTATTGAAGGTTCTGGGCCTGCTCCCGGGCCCGCTCTATCTCCGCCTTCATGTCTATGACATGGGCCAGCACATTCTTGTCCCCTGTCTTTGAGGCAATGGTGTTGACCTCACGGTTGAGTTCCTGGAGCAGGAAGTCCAGCTTCCTGCCCACAGCAGAGCCGTTACCAAGTATTGTCATCATCTGGTCCACATGGCTGCTGATGCGGGCCAGTTCCTCTGTGATATCGGACTTCTCCACGATCTGAGCCGCCTCCTGGATAATCCGGCCCTCTTCTATCTCCCGGTCCCTGAGCAGGTCGTTGAGCCTGTCGGTATACTTTTTCCTGCACTCGCCCATTATGGCCGGGCACATATTATTTATATCGTCGTTCCTTGCGGCAATGCTCTCGGCGATGGAGCGAATTTCTGCGGCAAGGGTCTCCCCTTCCCTGCTCCTCATCTCAAAAAGGCCCTCCACTGCCGTCTCAAAGGCGCCAAGAAGCTCCGCCTCGTCAAAGGTGGTCTCCTCGCGCATGAAGGAGTCCTTCCATCTAAGAAGCGCGTCCAGCCCCACATCTCCCGGCAGGCCGAGCTCTTTGCCCAGGGCCACAAGTGAGTCCTTTATCTCGCGCGCCGCGTCACGGTCCATGTGCACGTGCATCTCGCCCGTGCCTGCCACGTTCACGTACACGTCGAACTTCCCGCGCTGGAAGCGCTTTTTCAGACGGTCGCGGAGTTCCATCTCCACGCGCCCAAGGGTTGGGGGCATGCGAACGTTGGCGTCCATGTAGCGGTGGTTTAGAGAGCGCACCTCCACGCGGAAGACACCCGCCTCCCCCGAGCCGAATCCTGTCATGCTCTGTACCATAGGTAATACTATATGCAAGTATGCGTTGTTAGTCAAATGTTAGGTAAAATCAAAGGGATGTTTTAGGTAAATGTCTGGACAGCAGCTAAGAAGCTAGAGATGGTGGACTAGTCTCGAATAAAGTAGTCAGCATCAGCTTGGATTAGTTCCAGAATTTTGTCATGTTTATTGCCAAACTTCTTTATATAGTCTTCTCTGATTTTATCTTGTTGTTTTTCACTCATGCCATCCATCATGTCACGAGCTACCCTTAATCTGTCAAGCAAAAAGCTACCAAATCTCTTGTCATGGATATGCTGTGGAGCCTTAATTACACCTGTTCGCTTTAATGATGTTCTCTTCCATCGCTTATTTTTATTCGGTTTAATATGGCAGCAGAAAAGAAATCCTGGTATTCTCCAGTATATACCAACTCCTTTATGATTAAAGAAGATGGTTCCATCAAATCCTCTCATTAATAGCCAGTTCATGCCTTGGACATGCCTTTCTGGATCTTCGATTCTGGAAATATCCAAAAAAAACATGTCGTATTGGTAATCTCCTGGATTATTTGTCTGTTCTAATAAGAAAGGTTCCCATTTTAATATTGCTTCTCTTACAAGAACACCTTTTTCTGGATGTTCCTTTTCAAAAACACCAATATTAACAACAGCAAATCTCCAAAAAACTGAAATGGCAAAATATCGTAGCCATTCCTTATACTCAAAACGTGATACCTTATCATTTAGATATGGTTTAAATATCTGTTCAGAATAGTTTTTTTCTCTTTTCGAAAACAATTGCTCACATTTTGCACAAAGTAATTTCAGTTTTGGGAAATCCTGTTTTCGCACATCTATATTGACACCTTGTCTGACTTTACCAGTCACACCAGTGTCCTTCAGGTATTTAATGATAAATTTGGGAACAATATGACTCTGTTGCAAGGGTGACGTATCACCACATAATTTGCAGGACTCAGCCATTTCCATCCTCAAGTTAGCTAATTATAACAAATAGTAACAAATAGGGACACACCCGTTTTATTTAATAAATACGGAACCGTCCCTACTCCATGCGTTGTATTTCTTCAGTCAGCCATTGTTTATATGCTGCCTCCATGTGTTTCACGTAAAAGGGAAGGTCTTTGCCAAATTCATCAAGCGTGGCCGTATAGCCGTAATCCCCGAAGAAGTAGGGCAAAGTAACGACGGGGTCTTTATCGTAGCTTATTTGTGCGTCAAAATAATCCATATTGCCGTCCTTGTCCATAAGTTCCCCTTTAATATTGTACGATTTCTTGCCGCGATACCTGTAAGTGGTCTTGATGTAGTTTGCAGGGAGATCAGGAGGCATCAGTTTGCTAATGTTCTTTGCCATACATTTAAGAATCTGATTTTTACCCGAGGGCGGTCCTTTAGTGAAAGCTCCGCCTGGATTTGCCCAAAAACCCTCTTCAAAGTTATAGGAGTAGTACCGCCCTCTATAATGTGTGGCGATCCACGGCCCGTTTCCATCATTATAAAATTCGATAGTTTCTTCATCCAGCTTGTCGGTTGCTTTTCTGTTGTATTCAAACCGGCCGATCTTGTAGGTCTCCTCTTCTTTTACTGTTTGTCCGTCGTCGATGTTAAAGTCCAACTGGTCGTCCGTGCCGTCGTCCATGACCGTATTTTTGGATTTCCTCTGGGGTTTTTTGTACTTCGTGAAAGAGTAAACGACTACGATTACAATTATTATAAAGATGATTAATTCCATGATATACGCAAACCTTCTAGCCCTTGCCTTCCTTCAGCCAGTCAATGACACTGTTGGTAAATAACAAGGAGACAAATGGGGACAGCGCCCATTTTTCAAATCATCCTGCATGGCATTTCTCCTTCTGAAAATCCATTGGCCACAGCCAACAACTGATTGTAGTAGGCATGCGCATATAAGTCAATATATTTAATTAATTGGAAACCCAAGGCCGCCTGTCGTAGTGGCGGCCTTGTCCTTAGTAAGTTAATTTGAACGCACAACGCTTTTCTTGCAATGTGTTACGAACCCCGCTAATATCAGTATATGACTTTGCCCAGGCTGATACGCACATCTTTGCTTGTCGCGGTAGCAGTGCTTGTCTCTGGCTGTGCTGGACAACCTCGCAACAAACCATCTGTGCCACTTATGATTAAGCCTTGCCCCAAGACCCCAAACTGTGTCTCAAGCATCAGCAACAGTACTGCGCATGGGATCGAGCCTTTTTCATATGCCGGGTATGAGGGATATGAGAGGTATGGTGCCGGGGATGCATGGGAGGCAATGCTTGTGGCCCTCAAGATGGAGAAACGGGTCAGGATAATCAAGGACACAGGCTCATATTTGTATGCCGAGTGCCGCACGTTTCTTGGATTCGTGGATGACGTGGAGTTCATGGCCGAACCCCAGGCGAACCTGCTGCATATAAGGAGCGCTTCGAGGGTCGGATACTGGGACCTTGGGGTCAATGGCAGGCGGGTGGACAGGATTCGCGATCGTTATACAGACATTCTAAAGGGGCAGGTTCAGGAAAACAAATAGGGACACGCACCGTTTACTTCATTATTTAAATATTATCGAAATTCAAAGGCTTGTTTTAAGAAAATCTTAAATGATCTCCTCAAATGAAAAATCCTTTCGCCTGAGTTCCAGACAAACAGCAAGCCTGCCCGCCGCCGTGGCTACCTTGTTTCATAGATCATTCTTCTCCATATAATGATGATGTCTGTTGTTCTGGACATTAAAAAAGAGTCGTCCGCACGTCTGACTGAGGAACACGGCCTTGGATATATCTCACTTCTGTTATATAATTTAATAAGGACAGTTCATTGGAGGACGCTATGAAAAAATGCCCGTTCTGCGATAAAGAGATACCCGATGAGGCCGTACAGTGCAGGCACTGTGGAAAGCCTCTTGACCAGGCCAAGCCCTCTGAGACCGGGATAGACATGTGTGACGAGGGCGGCATCTGCACTGACGAGGACTGAACATTTCTGGTCCAAACCAACAAGGCACCCGCCTAGTCGCGACGCTTCGTAATGGCGGCCTTGTTTCATTTACAAGTCTTTCCCATTAGTTTGCCTTTGCCTGTTGCTTTGTTTTTTAAAACGATTGCCACTTGTCTGACCAAGGAATTCGGTCGAATGAATATATTAATGATCGACCGGTCGAACCTTATGATCCTTATCCCACCGGGTGCGAGGTGCCTCAGATGCAAAGAAGTCAGCACGACTCGTCGCGACAAAGTATGACGGGTCGCGACGACTCGAATGCTTTATTCTGCCGCAGATGAGGTGCATTCGCGCCCGAAGGCCGTCAACTACTTATGAAGTACGTCTACTACTTATTTTTACCCTCGCCTTCATAGAGGACCCTTACAATATCCCCTCCGGAGACAATGCCCATGAGCCTGTCCTGCTCATCCACAACAGGGACCCTCTTGATGCCCTTTTTGTCCAGGATAGCGGCAATTTGTTTAACATCTGTATCATGAGAGACCGTAATAACGGAAGTGGACATCAGGTCTCTCACTATTTTGCCTGGTTTGTGCCGGGGCACTGCTTTATGCAGGATGTATTTCATTACAACATCATTAAATACATGGCCGCCGGGGATGCCTGCCATCGCCAGAAGGTCGGAGTTTGCAAGCATCCCGACAACGCGGTTTTCATCATCCACAACAGGCATGCCGCTTATCCTGTTTCTGATAAGCAGCCCTCCAGCCTCATGGATATCTGTATCGCTTTTGACCGAGACCACATCCTTTGTCATGATCTCGCTTGCGAGCCATGAATGCGCTGCTCTCTCTTTTGCTGCTTTCAGTGCAATATCATAAAGCCTGTGCAGATCGTTTTGCGTTATATCGACGTAAGAGCCGAACTCTTTTAAGGCTTCCCTGAAGTCCACATCCGTCAGGGTTATCTTGTCCTCTTTCATGTCCGGCCCTCCATTAGATATCTGATGAGCTTCTGATACAGAGAACGGTCCTGTTCTCAAGCAAGCTGATAATCAGCCATCAGCATTCCGGGGGCTTTGGCAAGCCAGCCAACTTATAGGCACCCCTGTGGCCTGAGGAGAACATCTCATACACCTGCTCTTTTGTGAAACCCGCGTCCCTGAGGATATCCCTGCACAGGGGCGACTGGCCGGTCCTCTCGAAATGCAGCCTTATGGCGGTGACCAGCTTCCAGTACTCGGCCTTCATCTCGATGCCCTCCAGGCTCGCAAGCTTCTCCACCACGTTGACGTCCCAGCTGTTTATATCCATAAGATACCCGCTCTCGTCCAGCTGGAGTTCCCTCTCACCTATGGCGATCGTAGTCCCCATCGCGCCTCCTCCTTGTCCGTACAAGTAAAATGTCTCACGGCGGTTACCAGCCGAACCTGAGGTCTGACCTCGCAAACTCGTTGCCGAAGATGTAACCGTCCACGTCCTTCAGGCTCACCTCGATCCCTGTCCTTTTAAAGAACCTGTCCCAGCCAATCCTGTTTATCCACTCCCTCATGCGCTCATCCGGTTCAGCGTATTTTCTCCAAGCATCCGTTATTTGCATCACTATGCTTACAGCCTCCTCCCATCGGGGTGGGTTATTGGGCAGGTAGGGGATCACTATCCTTCCCAGATCAGGACCGCTTCCGGTATTTGAGGCCTTGCCGCCCACCGCAACTGCGAACCCGTCAAGCTCCGGGTTGCCTGTCAATATTGCGCCGCAATGCATAGTGCATGCCCCGCAGTGTATGCACTTATCGGGGTTGATCTTGATCCCGGTCTTACCCTTGGCGGATATGGCAAAGGTTGGGCAACAATGTATTACAGTCGGGCGCTCGCATGCCTTGAACTCGTCCTCAAGGATAATGGGCTGGTCCCTGTGGACGCCGATAATGCCTATGTCAGCCATCAGTGCTTCCTCGATATTTGCGCATGCGCCTATGTTTATCTTCAGCCACGAGGGCAGCCTGTGGTTTTTGAACTCGTCTATCATGGCGTCCCCTATGGCCTTGGCTATCCCGGGCGAATCCGTGGCAGGCAGGTTGCAGTGTATCCATGCAGGGCAGGCCATAATGTTATGCAGCGAGTTCTTCGTGCCGCCCACTGGAAACCCCAGGGCCTCCACCTCCTCTATAAGCTCGTCAATATGGGCAGGCTTCACGTCTATAAACTCAAAGGAGTTCCTTAATGTGATCCTGAAGTAACCTCCGGAGTATTTATCTGCCATGTCGCACAGATCAAGCATGGAGGCAACGCTGATCCTTGAAGGCGGCATGGCGGTTCTTACCGTATAACATGTCTCCCCAGTGTCCGAGATGCGCTTGATGACACCGGGCTTTACTATCTCATGCGTATCCCACTTGCCATAGTTCTTCTGCAACACGGGGGGGATGTTCTCTTCTACCGGAGTTACGCCCACTCCACCGATATTGCTCATTTTTTTACCTCCAGCTCTGCATCGCTCCAGTGGTAGAAGGTATTTCTCCTTGGGCTTGAAAACAGCATCGAGGAGGGCTCAGCACCGCAGAGCTCAAGGTATTTGTCAAACCCGAGCCTGTGTATCATATCCCCGATGCGTTCCTTCTTGTTTCCGTTATCATCATACACAGTGCACAGCCTGTCGTATGCCTTGGTAAGTTCTGAATAATCAGGGGGAATGGCCTTTACAAAGGGGAAGATCACCTTACCCTTCATGGGCCCCAACTTACCTTTCATCTTGCCCCCGGCTGTGAATGCCACGCCCCTGTCATCACCGGGTTTTATGGCCGGCACCCTGTTAATGCAGTACATGCAGCGCACACAGCTATCAGGGTCTATCTCAAGCTTACCCCCGTCCCAGGCCATGGCGTTCGTGGGGCAGTGCCTGCAAACCCAGTCTATGTCCCCGCCACTGGCGACCCATCCAGTGAGCCGGGCATCATCCACTTTTGGCAGGTCCTTGAATATCCCTATGATTCCGATGTCCCCGTGCAGAAGCGCCTTGCCGCAGTCGTTTGGGCAGGCCGACATCTTGGTCTTTATCTTAAAAGGGAACCTCGGATACTGGATGTCGTCGATATAGCGTTTTGTCATGAAGTATTTTAATTCCGGGGTATCTACCAGGGCATATTCGCAGAGCGCCGGACCCATGCAGTCGGGTATGTTCCTCATGGCGTCGCCAGCGGAGCCAACGTCATAACCGATGGCATTGAGCGCAAGGGTCACGGCCTTCATGGCCTCATCGTCCATCAGGCCGCATATCTCGATATTGGAGTTGGTGGTAAGCACGTGGAGCGAACTGTCGCCATGTTTTTCAGCAATTTCGCAGATCTTTCTGAAGGTGGACGTCTTGTAAAAATTGCCGGGGTTGCCCAGAACCCTTATGAGGTGGGAATGAGTGATAATGTCCGGGCGTCTTGATTTTCTCGCGATTGCTCCGGAGCCCAGGCCCGGCACGCTGGACATTCCTCCATGCCCCCATTGAGTGTACTTCTCTTCCATTGCTATCTCATACATCTGGACAGGGTACCGCGTCTTCTTAAGCTCTTTTGTGTGGCTGGGCCACGGCCCCTTGGCAAGCTCATCCATATATGGAGTATCCGACATGGTATCCTCCCGTCATTTTTTCATATTCAGTCCATACTTAATTTTCCTCCCGTTAGTCAAAGATAAATATGATTTATATCATAGTTTTCATTCGGATTTTTCTATTATTTGCAGGCGTAATCCTCAAAATTCTATTTATAAGAAAATAGTAGAAAATAAATGCTAATGGGGATGGTCATTTTTGTCAAAAATACCCCAGCACCTCACACCTCCTTATGCCCATATACCATTGTGCCCTTATGCCCTTATGCCCTTATGCCCTTATGCCCTTATGAAAGTCAGTGGATTTGCGCCGGGGAGACACGCAATAATAGGGGCACGCCCCGTTCTTCTTGTAATGTGTTGCCTGATGAACTAACATCTGTATATGACTTTACGCAGGCTGCCCAGGTTGATACCAACATCCGTGCTTGTCGCGGTTGCAGTGCTTGTCTCAGGCTGTGCCGGAGCACCCCTCAACAAACCACAGATTACAGAACCTTGCCCCGAGACCCCAAACTGTGTATCGAGCATTGATAGCGACGATACGCATGGCATTGAACCCTTTGCATTCAAAGGGCAGGATGCGGAAGCCGCATGGAAGGCGATGCTTCTGGCCCTCAATATGGAGAAAAGGGTCAGTATAATCAAGGACACAGGCTCATATTTGTATGCCGAGAGCCGCACATTCCTTGGGTTCGTGGATGACGTGGAGTTCATGGCAGAACCCCAGGCGAACTTGCTGCATGTAAGGAGCGCTTCGAGGGTCGGGTACTGGGACCTTGGGGTCAATGGCAGACGGGTGGACAGGATTCGCGACCGTTATACAGAGATTCTAAAGACGCAGATTCAGGAAAACAAATAGAGACACACCCCGTTTTATTCATATTTAGAACCTGCCCCCTTTCTGCTCTTGCGGATTACATGTGGGAGTTCACAGTTCATTGAGATACATAGCTCCAGCCCCATTGACTGTCGGCCCATGATACAATCAAACTTAACTAAGTGTAAGGCAATAGGTTCGGGTCAAGTCGTTGAGATTAAAATAAGTTTCAATACTATATAATCTTACATCTACTGGAGGATATTTGTGGATATAGAAGTTAAATTCGACTGTTCTGGAGTAGATTGGAAAATCGTGTCAGATACGCTAAGAGATGTCGGCATGGCGTACTTTGAACCCGGCCTGCATAGAAGAGCGTTTAAGAACAGCTATGTCACTGTTTTTATATACCATGAAAAACGGTTGATTGGTTTTGGCAGAGCCATTTCTGATGGCGCCTATCAAGCAGCAATTTATGATGTTGCCGTTATTCCTGATTTTCAGAAAAAGGGCTTGGGAAACACGATTATGGAAAACATCATAGACCGGCTGCCTCAATGTAATATAATTTTGTACGCAACACCTGGGAAAGAAGGTTATTACATTAAACACGGTTTTAGAAAAATGAGAACAGGTATGGCGAATTTCAGTAATGCCGAGAAAATGGCGGAAAAGGGTTTCACGGATTAAAGCAGCAGCAATCCTTGAATGGACAAGCTTTTGAGCGGTCCATTAAATTTGATATCGTTATCAGCGCCATTAACTTGATGGCACTCTGTTGAGTAGGGAAACAGGGGAATACCATACCTGTTTCTCCTCATTGAAATCCTTTAACCTCAGCCAACAACCAATCGTATTAGGCATGCGCATTTAAGTCCATATATTTCCATCATTCAACCAACAGGCCGCCTGTCGTAGGGGTGGCCTTGCTTATTCTTTAAGTCTTTCCCCTTTATTTAAGTAGTTGTCTGTGGTTTATGCTTTCAAAAAGGATAATTCGCTTGCCTGACGGAGTAATTCGGTCGAATAAATATTTTAATGATCGACCGGTCGAACATTATAGTTCTTATCCGACCGGGTGCGAGGTGCCCCTTCTGAAGATTGCTAGGCACGCGACATGAAGCCATATCTCTATATTGCGAATGTCGCGTAACAACGCAGATGAGGTGCATCCGTGCCCGAATTACGTCTATAGTCTCCCAAGAGGCTCGCCAGTGCGTTCATGCGATCTCATTTTATCAGCCAACCCCTCCTCCCCCTGTTCAGAAAGAAACCCTTTCCAGTCATTTATCTTTTCAAGCAGAGGGGCCACCTTTACCAGCACATCGTCCCTCTCCTCCATATGCGCTCGCGCACTACTCCAGAGATACTCCTCAGGCGCCCTAGTCAAACCCGAGCTGACAGGGTTCGTCTCGATGTATCGTGCAGCTTCCATCAGGTAGTGTTCATCCATGGCGAATGATGCAAACCGCCCCTGCCACAGATGCCCGCGCAACCCTTCCCGATGATTCACCGCCCTTGTGTATCGTCTGTGAGCCCCGCCGATGGCTCGCATTAACCCGTCCCTGCTCTCAGGCACGGCGATCAGGTGAATATGGTTTGGCATCAGGCAATACGCCCATACCTCGACCTTGTAGCGAGAGCAACCCTGCGAGATCAAAGACAGGTAATCGATGTAATCCTGCTCTTTAAAAAAAGTGTCCTGCCGCCTGTTACCTGTATGGATGATATGGTGTGGGTATCCGGGCACAACCATTCGCGCTATTTTTGGCATACACTATTATGCGTAATCACTGTGCATTGTCAACAATTCATTGTGGGGAATAATAAATAAAATAAAATTGTAGTAAGCATGCGCATTTAAGTCAATTCATTTCATCTTTAAAATAAACAAACCAGCGTGCGTGCCTGCCCGTCCCGAGGTCGCAACGACATGTAAGTGCGGCCTTGAATATATATTGTTATACTTTCAAATGCGCACTGACAGTCGATTGACCTTTGCCGCCTGCCTGCTTATAGGCCTTTCCACTCTTACCCTCTACTGGCAGATACAGGGGCATGCCTTCATAAGCTTTGACGACTACGGTTACATCGTGGACAACGTCAGGGTCCATCAAGGGCTCAATGCCGACAACGTCGTATGGGCCTTCAGCACACTTGATATGAGCAACTGGCACCCACTTACATGGCTGTCATACATGCTGGATGCGGACCTTCACGGCCTAAGGCCATCGGGCATACTTCTTGGGAACATACTGTTGCACATAACAAGCGCGGTGATTCTGTTTCTTATCCTGCATAATGTCACCGGCTCGTTCAGCGCCAGCCTGGTGGTGGCCATGCTCTTTGCGCTGCACCCAACGCGCGCAGAGTCAGTGGCGTGGGCATCCGAGCGCAAGGACGTTCTGAGCGTATTTTTCATAATGCTCTCGCTCAGAGCCTATATAGAGTACGCAAACACAGGCTCAAGGCGCATGTACCTGGCATGCGCGCTCCTGTTTGCCCTGGGGCTGATGTCAAAACCCATGCTCGTGAGCCTTCCGCTCCTGCTTCTGCTTCTTGACCACTGGCCCCTGGGCCGCTTTAGAGCTCCTGGATCCTTAAGAAAACTATTGATAGAAAAGATACCGCTTGCCATCATCTCAGCCGCTTCCAGCATAATAACGTACTACGCGCAGATGACGGGCCAGTCGATTATGGACTTCCAGAGCCTTCCCCTTCTTGAGAGGCTATTAAACGTATTCAACTCCTACATGGCCTATGTGAAGATGCTCTTTCTGCCCGTGGACCTGGCTGTATTTTATCCCTTCCCTGACACCATATCCCCCATGAAGGCACTGTTAAGCATTGCCGCATTTGCTGTCATATCCACTGTGGTCGTAAAAATGAGACAAAGCCGCCCTTATCTTGCTGTTGGATGGGGCTTTTTTGTCATCTCGCTGCTTCCTGTCATCGGGATCGTTCAGGTGGGGATACAGTCCATGGCGGACAGGTATACATATTGGCCCTACATCGGCCTGTTCATCATAGTTGCCTTTGGAAGCCGTGACATCCTTAACAGACTGAAGGTCGGCCCAAAGGCATATGCGGCCCTCTGGTCAGCCTTGCTCATCATTGCCGCCATATTGTCCTGGAACCAGATTGGCCACTGGAGAGACAGCATTACCCTCTACAGCCATACGGTCAATGTCACGACAGGCAACTACTCCATACACAACAAGCTGGGGATGGCGCTATTTCTGAAAGACAGGCATGAGGAGGCCATCAATCAGTTTGGCATAGCAAAGAGCATCAAGCCGGATTTCTTCCCAGCGGTATTAAATCTGGCCAACGCTCTGAACAGAACAGGACAGTACGAAAAAGCCCTTGAACAGCACACAAAGGCCCTTATGCTCAGGCCAGGCTCGGCTATCGCCCTTTATGGTATCGGCCAGAACCTTGTGCATCTGGATATGCCTGAAAAGGCCTTGGCCCTCTACTCAAAGACAACAGGCAATAGTCCTGATTCAGTCGGGGCAGGGCTCTACATGGGAGATATCATGCAGAGGACCGGACACCATGCCGAGGCCATCGCATATTATGGAAAATCAATCGAGCTTGAGCCCGGCAACAGCATCGTTTATTTCAAGTCAGCCATATCTCATGCCTCACTCGGAGAGTATGAACAGGCAAGCACACTGCTGGCTAAAGCACTGGCCCTCAGGCCTGGATACCCGGAAGCCCGAACACTCCTGGACTCCATTGCCCGGGAACAGGAAAAACAGAACTGATCAGAACCCGCCTTTCTTAAGATAGAAGATGCCACAGGCACCTCTTAATAAAATGCTTTTGACATTAAACCCTGCATAGTGAAATTCCCAGCAAGCATGACAAGGCAAAGAATTCCAATTAATAAATGACTTTAACATTAAGCCTCCCCCGTTCTGCTTTGACTGGGCATCTGGGCCGGTGGTGCCACAGGCACCCTCTTCTTCCGTTTTGCGCGCCCATACGTGAACTCCAGAGCAATATGGCTTCAAATCAAGTGTAG
>SDBV01005119.1_pt1 | contig 18593 bp, 19 predicted proteins | sample 2277081 | NCBI WGS metagenome assembly SDBV01 (sample SAMN10402039, study PRJNA504765) | marine sediment metagenome | isolation source: marine sediment core GS10_PC15, 223 cmbsf | place: Arctic Ocean: Southern Knipovich Ridge | collected 2010 | reverse complement strand
ACAAATGAACACTCTATTGCAGGATATAAAGACGGAGCGTATCGGAAAGAATTGGAAAAGGTGGGAGCCAAGGTACACATCTTGGATCCTAAGGGTGATATAGATATTGCTGCTGATGTTATCCATATTCATTCTGGTGGTGCTCTTAGTATGTTGGCACATAATCTCCAGGGTCAATTTCCCGTTGTCGAAACGATACACAGTCCGGTCAGATCAGCGAATACGAGTAAACTGGTTACGGTACGTGTAGGAGTATCTGAAGCGGTTTCTCGATTGAATAGTAACTGTCGAACCATTAAAAATGGATTGGACTTTGGAACCATGGAGCCGACGAAGTCTGTTGTCGAAATCAAAAAGGAACTTTCGTTACCCATTGACCGACCTATTATAGGAAGGTTGGGGAGACTTGGGGAGGACAAAGGTCTCGAAGATTGGTTACTGACATGTTACGAACTCCAACAAGAGGGTCTTGATTTTATTCCTTTAGTTGTTGGGGATGTCGCAAGAGACAAAGATGATTACAGAGGTCGGCTCAAACTCATGGCACATTCTCTTCCAGTAAAAGGGGTTGTTTGGGTAGGTAACAAAACTGACATTGCAAACTATCTTCAGATTATGGATATCTTTTTGTATCCATCTCCAACCGAAGGATTTGGTTTGGTATTTTGCGAAGCAATTTACGCAGGTTGTATGGTTGTTACGTATGAAACAGATGTTACCCGTGAAATTATTGGTGGGTATTCTGTTTTAACCAAACAGGAGAAAGGGGTTGCAGGGTTAGTTGAAGGGGTTAAAAGATGCATGGATCAAGGCTTAAAAGATGAGATCCAAGGTATGCAGGTTTCCTTTGTTGAAGATGAATATCAAGCTGAACGAATGGCAAAGGATTACCATGATCTTTACAAAGAGGTAGTAGAAAAATGAGTGAAATAACCGACATACTGTCAGGCTTAGTAGATCTCAAGCGGAACACTGCTTTTGTTGTTGACAACGTAGATGTAGCTGCTTCTGTGGCTATAGACAGGCAGCCCCGCAAGGCAGCCCGTATGGAAGTTGAGGTCATAGGGGCGACTGTAACTACGGGGGTGGTTAATCTCGCAGGCAGTACAACGGAGACTCTAAATTTTACAGTAAATGAAGTTCAAGTAAGTACCCTGGACTTTTCTTCTTTAACTGGATTAACTATGTCCGGTATTACAGATGGGTTTATTCAGGTAAGGGCATTAAACAAAATGGGTCAACCTATTAATAGTGAGATTGTTGTAGAAACAAATATGCCCGTTAAGTTTTATACCCAAGATGGAAGAATCCGAATGATGAAGCAGGGAAGTGAACAAATAGCTGATTACAAAATGATTGCAGCACCTGATAAGGATGTGCGAGACAATGATCTTATCTATGCTGTATCGGGTGTAGTTGGTTTAACCTTCGGTAAAATAATGTTTGTTGAAAAGATATTTGATTTTGCCGGAGCAACACATCACCTTGAAGCGGAGATAATGGACTTATGATGGGAATAAAGAGGTTGGAAGAATTAGCAGACGTAACTACTTATCCAGAAGAGTTAAAGGAAACACTTAATATACAAGAAAAAAGACACCCCGCTAATGTTGATTATTATCGGTTTTTTTATCAACTTAATAAGCACTTAAAACTAAAGTTGTGTGTGGAACTCGGAACAAATTTGGGGGTAACAGCAGCATGTTTGGCATTGGGAAATCCCGAAGGGAGGGTTGTAAGTCTGGATGTAGTAAATAAAATAAAATTAAAAGGCTGCATTCAACCGAACATCGAATACCTGGTTCAAGACAGCTTAGCACCAATACCAAAAGGGATAAAAGATATTGACTTATTATTTATCGACACCTCCAGTAAAGGAACACAAAACAAGAAAGAGTACGATCATTGGCTTCCAAGCATACGCAAAGGAGGCTTAGTTTTTATTGATGATATATTTATAGCAAAAGATATTAATGGAAAGATTACAACGGATTTTATGGCTGAGTTTTGGCGTATATTTAAACCGAAAGGATTTAAATTTGAATTACCTCTTCATGGGATTAATGGATTTGGTGGAGTAATTTTAAATGGATAAAAGAATCCCACATACTAAATTAAAAAATATATATCAAAAGAATGATGTTTGGGTTCTTGGTAGTGGACCTAGTTTGGGGTTTATCCACCGAAGCTTTTTTGATAATAAAATAACTATTGGGGCAAACGAAGTTTGGAAACACTATTGTCTCAATTTTACATTGGTTAAGCATAAGCAATTTACTGAAGAAGCGATTAAAAATAATCAAACGGTGATAGCTTCAAAGCATGATTGCGGAGATATCGAGCATGATCTTAATGAAAATGAGGGTGTTGATTATATCTTTACACATAAACGTGGAAGGTTCGGAGATTTAAAAATTAATTTCGAAGAGAATCTTAATTCGATTGGCGAAGACGATGATATTTTTGTTAGTCACAGCACTATAACCAGCTGTATTCATTTGGCAGCATATATGGGAGCAAAGAATATAATTATTGTAGGACACGATTGTGGTTGGATTGACGACAAATCACATATGCTCGATTACGGGGATCGATTAGTAAAATTTCATAAGGATGATTTTAATAAATATCATACCATGTGGTTCGGTGAAATAACAATAGAATCAGAGAGATTAAGAGATCGACTCAAAGAAGTTTATGGATGCAATATCCATTCATTAAATCCATTTTTAAATCTAAGATTGGAGGGGCACAAATATGTTACCTGTAAATAGTGAAATAAGGTTTGAAGTTAGTACTTTCTGTAATCACAAATGTATTTTTTGTAGAAATGATGTTCTTGAAAGAGAGAAGCAAAGTATGTCCATTGAAACTTTCAAAATGCTTTTGGACAAAGTAATGAAAGAGACGGATCAATACTCTAGTTTGTCTTTTGCAGGCTTAGGTGAACCCCTAATGGACGTTACTCTGGAAGATAAAATAGCTTATGTAAAAAAGAAATATCCTCAATTACACATGCCTATGGTAACTAACGGATCTCTGTTAACCGAAAAGAGATTCTTAAGCCTTCAAGAAGCAGGGGTTGATATTATTAGAATAAGTTTTCACGGAGGTACGGAAGAAGCTTATTCCACAACACATGTGGTGAATGATTTTAAAAAGGTGCTTGGTCATATAAATGCTATTACAGATAAAAAACTTAATACCCACGTTAAACTTGTTGTAACTTTTGCAGTAATCGAAGGAGTTACTGATCAAACAGTTGATAATTGGATGAAGTTGTGGGAGGGTAATGAAAGGATATGGCTCAAAGAAATATGGAGAGCGCACAATTGGACAAGTACTTTTAAATTTAGGAAGGTACAAAAAAAGAAAAGAATTACTTGCGGTAGGGTTTTTAAAGCACCGCTACAAATTCAAGTAGATGGAACAGTTAACATGTGTTGTTTTGATTTTGATGGTAAACTTTTGTTGGGAGACTTAAAAACCCAGAGTTTAAAACAAATATATTCTAGTCCTGCTTTCCAAAAAATAGCAGGTTGTCATACCACTGGGAATTTTTCTGGAAGCAACTTACTGTGTGAAAATTGTGATCAAAGGAATGAAAGCAAATCCGATGCACTTATTTATAGTTCTCTTTATCCTGACAAGAGTGAGAGAGTAACAAAAGCATCAACATCTTACAAAGAGATAGTCTAATGAATTTACCGCCTGAACAAACAACAGCAATTATCAAAGCAACCGCAGAAGCAGTACGTCAATCTACTCCGTGGTGGCAGATTGTTGCTGTTATTTGTTCTTCTCTATCAGCTTTAGTGGGTGTGGTTTTTACGTGGATTAAATTAACTAAAACGAACAAAAAGAAAAAGGAGGCACCTGATGCCTAGTGTAAAGTATTCAATTATTATCATAGCTACAAACGGGATCCAGCATACAATTTATTGTGTAGAAAGTATTTTGGAAAATACAAAGGACTTTGAATTGATTGTTATTGATAACAATTGCACAGATGGAACTTCTCAGTATCTTGAAGCATTAAATGCTAAGCATGAGAATATAAAGGTTGTTGAAACAAAAGAGACTCTGTCCTTTGCAGAGAATAATAATCTTGGACTTAAGGTTGCGGAAGGTCGATACATTATCTTTCTTAATAATGATACCAAGGTGAGTAAAGATTGGTTAGAAAGGATGACCATACACTTTGAAAAAGTACCATTGAAAAATATTGGAGCGATCGGTTGTGTTTCTAATAATTCTAATGGTCGTCAGATGGTTCAGGAACAGGATGCAGAAGAGTGGTATATGAAACACAGAGGTCGTTGGACACAGGCGGGTGTGTTGTACGGTTGGTGTATGTGTTTTAAATCGGAGGTGTTGAAAGAAGTCGGTGGGTTTGATGAGCAGTTTATAAATGGACATGAAGATAATGACTTGAGTCTTCGTACTCTTCTTGCAGGGTATCAACTTATCATTGCTCAAGATACGTATATTTATCATTCAGGTCAAGCTACACTCCGGACTCAGATAAGCGGTAAGGATTATATGTCACAAGGATACGACAACCGTGAAAGGTACTATGACAAATATTGGGATCCGGATAAAAAGAATACGTTGGTTGCTGTGTACCGTACCAATGGAGGAGAGCATTTAGAAGAGTCGCTTGAGCAAACCTCGAAGTTTGCGGACAAGATCATCCTTCATATGATACGATTGCCTGAAACTTATGCAATAGATGAGTATATAAATGCGCTTAAAATTAAATTCCCAAAGATTGTTAAAGTCGGATACTATGGCGGCATCTTTCAAGAAGACTACGAAAGAAATTGGTTACTTCAAGAAGCCCTGAAGATAACAGCTGATGAAGAAAACGCTTGGTGTATCTCTATTGATGATGACGAAATCTATGAAGATAAGTTTATAGAGAAATCACGTAAGATGATGCATCCTCGCAACCCTGAGATCTTTGCTTACTGGTGCCACTGGCGTACTATCTGGAAGACTGAAATGGGGAAAGAGTTTTATAGGAAAGATTCTACCTTTGGTAGCTTTTCAAATTACCGTTTCTTTCGTCTGCTTCCAGGGATGGAGATAAACTCCACGCACCCTGAAGGACATCACTGTGGTTCTGCTCCTGCACTCGCTCCCGAAAACCAATGCCATTCAAACATTCGAGTGAAGCATTTGGGGTATGACAGTCCGGAACAACGTCAAAAGAAGTTTGAGTTTTATCAAACAAATGATAATTTTAAAAACAAAGCTGACATAGGGTACGACGACTACCATCATTTGATCAACCCAAACCCTTTGTTGGAAGAGTACCATACTGTCAATGGTATCAGTTGTGTAATGATGATCAAGAATGAAGAGGATCATATCCTTGGATGCCTTGAGCAAGTTCAAAATGCAGTAGATGAATATATTATTGTTGATACTGGTTCAACAGATAAGACAATTAAAATCGTTAAACAATTCATGGAGCATTGTATAGTTCCAGTTAAGCTGTTACATTTACCTTGGTGTGATCAGTATTCAATACCAAGGAATTTTGGTAAGCGACATGCCACGCAAAGATGGATACTTCATTTGGATGCTGATGAGCGATTTCAACATGAAGATGTCGGAAAATTATGTAATTTGACAGAGACAAATAAAGAGGTTTATCTTTTCCATGTAATGAACTATATGGAGAAAGCAACAAAGGCTGGGGTAACTCCCAAGTATGCTTCGACTGAGTCCATTCGTTTGTTTAGAAATATTCCCGAATTATACTATACAGGAGTTATTCATGAAACCTTAGACGATGCTATTTCTGTTATTGGAAAAACTCGAAAAGTAAAAGCGGAAAGACCCTTATTTCCTTTGCACCACTATGGGTATCTTAAAGAGAAGAAGAATGTAGTAAAGAAGTTTGATTATTATGAAAAGTTAAACCTTAAACAAATTGAGATAACCGAAGAGAAGGATCCTAGACCATATTTTAATTTAGCAATGCACTACTTAAATGATAAAAAGGAAGAGGATGCGCTCAAGATGTTTCAAAAGTCGCTTACTCTTACTCCCAGGTTTTGGCATGCTTCTCAACAGATGGCAGCATTAAATCTTAAGAGTGCAAAAACATTCTTAGCAAATACAATAGCAACCATTTCCGAAGAACATCCATTCAAAGGACAGGCTATTAAGATACTTGAGTTCTTAGATGAAAATACATTCGGAATACATGGGATAACATAATGCCAGTAGTCGGAGCAAATCTAGTAGCAAAAAACATTCGAGCTTACGGAGGGGGTTTCCTTAAGACTGTCAATGAAGTAATGACAGAGATACGTTTTCTTTTAGACGATAGACTTACTAAGAATATAGCACGTAAGGATTTCTCACTTAAAGAACTCGCTGACCTGGATCACCCTTTTGCTCGGAGGCACGGAAGTGAAGGTATTCCTGTATATGATCCGTATTGGATGGTTCATAGTCGAACTGGTAGGCTTATAAATAGTGTCGATAGTGGTACGGAAAGAGCTAGTATAACAGCAGGAAAATTAACTGCCTCTGCTTTTGTTAGGTTAGATCCTACCATTGCGCCACATGCTCTTCATGTTGTTTTTGGTACTAGCAAGATGATTCCAAGACCTGTAGTAACAGGAAGCGGTCAACAGGTTTCTCCTGTAGCTATGAAATTACTAAAGACAAAGCTTAAAAGTTTAACAATATCTTTTAGAGCAAGGTAATCATGACTGTAGAAGAAAAAGTAATACAGAAAATTAGAAAGATTTTAATAGCAGACTCAACGATAAATGGATATGTAAAGAAAAGGGTATACGGATCTCACGTAAGTAATGTGCCTGAACCGAAATACCCCGCTATTTCTCTTCATTTACTTCCAGGGGTGAAGGCTTTTGCAGAGAGAGGCTACGTAACTGTAAATGTTCAAATTGATACTTGGCTGTTGAATACTGTACAGGATCAAAGTGATATGTTTGTAATACTCGCTCAAATACGGACATTACTGGATAGACAAAACTTAGTGGACTCGGATATACCTATTAAGGTAGGTGTATGCGTAGAAACTACCACGGGGCAAATGATGACAGACCCAGATACAAGTCTAATGCATTTTCCTTTAATATACCAGGTGGTGGCAGAATGAATGAATTAGCAGAAAAATGGTTGTGTGTTGCTTGTCGGTTTCTTCTTGGATACGTAGAAAACAAACGTATTGTACGTATTAAGAGAAAGGATTTATACGTTAGTTGTGAAGGAGGGGTGGTCACAATTAATTGTCCTCGTTGCGGGAAAGTAAATGTCTTAGAAGATATAAAGGATGATAAGATTACAGATATTCAAAGCTAGTAAAATACTAAAGAAAGGAGGTAAAAACCATGGCATTTAATGTACCATCACATGACTCAACACGGTTTAGTTTTGGTCCAGGCATTCTGTATATCGGTGCTCCAGGAGCCACTCCATTGATTGATATTGGAGCGGTCAGAGGTGATGTTGAATTGTTAGTCACCCGAACTCCTTTAGAATTAAAACAGGGGAGTCCTCAAACACTGATTAAGAAATATGCTGTTGAAGAAATTGTTAACATGAAAATAACAGGAGTTGAATGGGATTTCGACAACATAGCATATGCTTTAGGTGCAGGTGTCACTACGATTAATGGTACAGTAGAAACCCTTGAATTTGGAGGGGATCTTGATTACACTAATCGAGCATTACGGTTTATTCATATATTACCAACCGGAGGAACCATAGATGTCCAAGTCTTTAAAGCAGAAGGATTAGGTAACCTTGCAATTGCTGTTAAAGAAACGGACTTCCATGAATTTCCTTTTGAATTCAACGCTCTTGAAGGAGACGTGGACTTCAGTAATGTAGCACTTGCAACAAATAAGAAAAAATTCAAAATCGTTAAAACAGCACCGTAAATCTATAAAGATAGGAGACATATCAGATGTCCGAATCACCCAAAGATGATGCAAAAACGTTTTTTCCTGATGGTAAAAAGATTACAATTCAGGGTGAAGAAGTAACAATTAAACCATTTGTTTTAAAAACTAGAATGGTTGTATTAAAACTCATTACAGAAATCTTAAGAGAGGCGGTAGAGAAAAATCCGGATCTCGCAAATGCAGATACAAAAACTGCGGGCATAGCATTAATAAATACCGCTGGAGAAAGAATAATTGAACTTTATGAGATTGTCTTAAAGAAAGAAAAGGTTTGGTTAGAAAATTTAACTATGCCTGATGAATTAAGAATTCTCAAGGCTATTTCTGAGGTAAATGATTTCCCTTTCTTGTTGCGAGAGATTCAAAGTCTGTACGAGATGAGCAAAGTGAAGGATTAAAACTTGGTGAATTGTTTGGGTTTCTCGCTAAAGAATGTGGATGGGATTATAGTTTTATTTCAGAGCGACTTACCTTGGGTCAAATTGAAAGGTATTATGAAGTTTTAACCAAAAAGAATAGAGAGGAGATGCGGGAGAAAGCTGTAATAATGTCAATGGCAATGGCATACGCATCTGGACATCTAAAACAAGGCGAGTGGAATGCATTTTTAGATACTGTTAGTCCGAAAAAGAAAGTTATTGACGTAGATAAAACTGTAGAACAAATGAAACAACAGGGGTTTAATGTAGAAGAGAGGTAACTTATGGTAGGATTACCAGGATTAGGTGGCGGTTCCTTGGGATCTTTAATAGTTCGTATTGATGCGGATACAAGAAAGCTTCAGACTGGACTCAAACAAGCTGAAGGCAGAGTCCAACAGTCCAGTAAAAGGATGCAGGCTTTCACAAGAACCGTAGACAATACTATACGTACAGTTAATTTACTTGGAACTGTTTTCTTTGTTACAGCGGGTTTATTAGTTAAGTCAGCTTCAGATTTTGAAACTGCTTTTGCGGGTGTACGAAAAACAGTAGACGCAACAGAAGATGAATTTTTTCAATTAAGCGAAGGCATCATCGAGATGTCCAAAAGGATTCCAGTTGCTACTACTGAACTTGCTCGTATCCAGGAATTGGCTGGACAACTTGGAGTTAGTGGAGTCGCTAATCTTACAAAGTTTACTGAGGTCATTGCTGACATAGCGGTTACTACAAACCTTACGTCTGAGGCAGCTGCAACTGATTTTGCTCGGATAGCAAACATAATGCAGCTTCCTTTAGATCAAGTAGATCGATTGGGTTCTTCAATCGTTGATCTCGGAAATAACTTTGCTACTACTGAAAAAGAGATAGTTAATTTTGCTACACGTATTGCGGGTGCGGGAAAAGTTATTGGTTTAACAACTGCTGATATTCTTGGAATAGGTGCCGCTTTTAGTTCGGTAGGTGTTCGAGCGGAAAGAGGTGGAACAGCAGTTAACAAAGCTTTAATAAAAATTGCAACAGCAGTAGAACAAGGTGGGGCAGAACTTGAATTATTTGCAGAAATTTCTGGACAAACTACAAAAGAATTTGTTAAAGGTTTTAAAGAAGATGCTGCCGGAGCCTTTGCGATATTTATAGAAGGGCTAGGAAGATCCGGTCTTAAAGGAGTTAAAGTACTGGAGGACTTAGAACTTGGTGATCAAAGACTTGTTCAATCCTTTCTTTCAGTTGGTGGGGCATCAGGGATTCTTACAAGGGCAGTAGGAAAATCAAATACATCTTTTGAAGAAAACAATGCTTTAGTTGAAGAAGCGAATAAACGATTCGGTACTACAGGATCTAAGACCACTATTCTCAAAAATAATGTAACTGCTCTTTCAATATCTTTGGGAGAAAAACTTCTTCCCGCATTTCAAAATATCTTAATATCAGTTAATGCTGTGGTTGGAGGGTTTGATAAATTGTTTGGGCAAAGAGTTGGACCAGATACTTTGGTCAAGACTTTGACTGAAAGAATAGAATTAATTGATCAAGAAATTGAAAAACAAAGAGAAATCATTCAAACCGCTTTAGGCAGTGCGGATGCAAGAGCGGAAGCAGAACAAAGAATAAATGATCTTCTTATTTTTCGTTCCAGAGCACACTTAACATTATTAGAAATTCAGAAAGAAGGAATCGCACAACAAGAAGAATTAGCAGCTGTAGAAGAAGAACGATTACGAACCAAAGCAGATACAGAAGTAGGTATTGAAGCTCAAAAAGAAAAGGCTATTTTTAAAACCTTTGCTTCATTTAAAAAGAAAGTTAAGACTGCAGAGACTCTTGAACTAAAAGAGTTATTAATTAAAGCAAAAGTTGAAGAGGTAACCTCAAAAAATCTTGAAGAAAAGAAAACCGAGATTCTTGAGAAAGAATTAAAAGCAAGAGAAAAAGCAGAAAAAGAAGGGGCAAGACTTAGCGATCAAATCGCTACCGATAGTTTTAATTTAGCATCTGCTTTAATTGGGGCTATAGCAGGAGAATCACGGGCTGCTGCCATCGCTTTAAAATTAATTCAAATTGCTCAAATTGTAATTTCTGGTCAACTTGCTATTGCTCAGATACAAGCACAACTAGGTGTATTAGCTCCACCCTTTGTTTTAAAACAAAAAATTTCTACTGCGTTGCAGGTAGCGACTGCTATAGCGACAAGTTTTCAAGATGGAACTGATAGTGTACCCGAAGGTGGAGGGTTTACTCATCCCGAAGAAATTGTTATACCTAAGAACTTCGCAGATGCTATACGAGATGGTACATTAAGTTTGTCGGGTCCAGGACAAGGAAGACAGGTACAAGGAGATGCGGTTATTACAAATCATTTTCAATTTGATAATGTTCAACTCGGTGATGATATTGAATTATCAGACTTTACAGAACGTCTAGGTGAAGACGTAGCCATCAAAACGAGGAGTGTGTCATAGTGGCAATATTTACTTTACAATTTGGAGACTATACCTTTCCAAATCAAACTTTTGAACTCGAAGGTAACCCCGACCAAAACAATATGAAGGAAGATTTAATTGTTCAAGCCCATGGCTCCGTAATTCAAACTCCTTTTTTACGTTCTAAAAAACTACGTATACGTGGGTTTATTCACAACAACGTAGAATCAACAAGCCAACAAGAACTTCTTGATATGCAAGCAGGCTTACTAGTTTCAGAAAAAGCTTTTAGATATCGATCGGATCGAGAAATAAATTCACGTGTGAGAAAAATAGATCCTAAATATATTAAGGGTACGGATAAAGCAGTTATTGAAACAGTAATTGATTTGATAACTGTCTCTCCTTTCTATCAAGGAGTCGGGGCATCTAATTCAGATGTTCAAGCTATTACAGGTACCACATTATCTTTTGATGTAGTTAATTCAGGAAATGCATTTAGTGAACCTAAGATATTTATATACGCAGATGGAGGAACTATTGATAATAATTTTTCCATTGAGAATACTAACAATAATCAAACTTCAATATTCCAAGGGATCATAGCAAACGGCACTACCTTGGAGTTAAATTCTAAAAATCTGGATGTATTTAATAATTCAGTTGCAGCGTTAACTCAATTTGAAGGGAACTTTATTACTCTCCTTGCAGGAACTAATTCATTGCAGGTAATCGCACCGGATTGTCAAGTAACTGTTGAACACAAATATAGGTGGTTCTCATGAGATCTGATAATTTTAATGAAACAGCAATGGAATTAAAAATCAAAAATAATGAAGATCGAGGATTCAATAAAAAACAAATACAAATAGAATTAATGAAAGAATATATGCAAGTTTTAGAAAACATGAAGCCCTTGCAAATTAGAGCAGTCGAACTCAGCGACCAAATAGATTATATGAAAGATAAATATCCAATTAAAAGGGAGAAGAAAATGAAAAGAATCAAATTAATCGTAATACTCCTGCTTGGTTTACTTGCTTTTTCACTTCCAGCAGAAGCGATTACTTTTAAATCGATTACATATCGTGAACATGCCACAGATTGTACTACTCTAGTAAACGGAAAAACCGGACATTATTGTTGGGAACTCGATAGTAGTACACTTTGGAAGTGTGTTCCAAGTCTCGGAGCTTGTGATACAGCGGGGGAGTGGAAGAAATTAGATGTTGACCACGATGCGATAACCAACTTTGTAGCAGCAGAACATGTTACAGAGGCATCAATATCCCACGATACTATAGCAGGTGTAAGCACATCAGATCACCATACTGCCACAGTGAATACAGATGCAGAAACTAAATGTACAGGAAATCAGATTTTAGAGGGGGACGGTGATTGTGTTGCAACTCCTGTAGGTGGTGGTGGAACGATGTCAACTATTAAGGAGAACAACGTTCAGGTTGGTGGTGCGGACATAGTAGTACTCGATTTTCTAGGGGCAGACTTTAATTTGGCTGAATCTCCTGATACGGAGATTCAAGTAGTCATTGATGATGGTGGAATTGACCATGATGCAACAACTAATTTTGTTGCCGCTGAGCACGTCACTGAGGCTTCTATATCTCATGACACGATAGCGGGTGTTTCAACGTCGGATCATCATACTGCTACAGTAAACACAGACGCAGAAACTAAATGCTCTGGTAACGATGTTTTAGAAGGCGATGGTGATTGTGTTGCGTCAGCTGGAACTGTTGACTATACAGGAGTCATATTCGTAGGAAAACATGGCAACGATGCAAATGATGGGTTAAATCCGAATGATGCAAAGCTAACAGTAGCAGCAGCTAACACAGCATCTGTTTCAGGAAATACTATTTATGTGTTCCCTGGTTCATACAATGAATCTGAAATAGCATTAAAAGCTGGTGTTAATTTAGTTGGTATGGATAGAGATAATACTATTATTACTGCCGCAGTTTCAGCAGGAACCAATGGGGATGCAAATGGAATTATTATGCCTGTTGGAGATAGTTATATTGCTGATATCTCACTCTTAGATACTAATGATGCTTCAGTTATATTCACAAATGCTATTACATTAGCTGTCGCAAGTCAGACAGTAATTGCAGAGAATGTATACTTAACAGGTGGATATGATGGAATATATATGGATCCTGGAACTGATGCAATTAGTCTTGAGGTGTATGATAGTCTTATATCAACAGCTTATGATGGAATAGGTGTGTGGTCAGATAATGGAAGTTCAGTTAAGATATTTAATACTGAAATAATTACTGCTGCCACAGCACCAACCAATAAACAGGAAGTCTGTGTAGGCACTGAAAATGATAATACTGGCACAACTTTAATATATCTTTTTAATGTACGTTGTGTTGTTAATGGAGGGTCATCTGATAGTTATGTTTCTGGTTATACCTCTGGTGCTAAGGCTGGTGGGAATCAGGGTGACAATGATTTTGTTATCATTGGGGGTTCTATAGAGGTAACCGGAAACACGGGGCAAGACGCTTATGGAGTAAGAATTACAAGTAGTGCTACAAATGCTGATATTGATGTGTTTGGTACTCGCATTATTGTAACAGGAGCAGATAATAATTATGATGCTGGTGAAAATGCGGGAACAATTACATTTGGAAATGTGTCACATAACGATACGTTTTCAGGAACAATAACATTTTTAGAATCGGGTCATGATTATATCTGGACTGGTGTTCATGATTATGGAACAGGTACATTAGAGATGCCTAATAGTGGAGCACCATCTCTAAGCATCATAGGTCAGTTCGCTTTAGACACATCTGTTACAGGACATGAGCCACTTGTTCATTACATGGGTGATGAACTAATGGCTATTATAGGTATACCTTCTGCAAATCTTAGTACTGTAGATAATAGTATTATTAAATATGATATATCTAGTGGTCAATTTTTCATGGAACCTGACATAGGAGGGGTAGAAGAAGATGAAGTAGGCACAACAGAACTTAATGATGGAACTGACATAGCAGCTGCCGATAAGTTTGTAATGATAGATAATAGTGATTTAACTCGGTTTTCTTATATTAATGTGAATGACTGTCCAGATAGTGCTGGTAATCATCTTAACTATGATGCTGCTACACAAACTTTGATCTGTGGATCGACAAGTAGTTCAGGAACACCTACCTATAACTCATTATCAGACCCAACCGCAGGTTCCAGTTTAGAATTTACAAGTTTTCATAATACATGGGTTTCAAACTCAACGACAGTTGATTTCTTCACAATCGTTGCCACAAACGTCACCACAGCATCAGCACTTGTAGTTAAGGTTGCTGATGATGTTATGACCACTGGTAAGGCGATAGAGGTATTAAGTGGACCAAGTGCTGACACCTCGGTATGGGACGTAGACAAGAATGGAAATACTATTCAATCTGGATCAGCTACTACTGGTGGAACAGAACAATCTACTGCAAACGAAGGACTTAAAGTAAATGATTTAGCAGGTTCAGACGAAGATGATGATTTTATTGTCGTAACAGGGAATTATCCTTTAGCTTTAGAAGTAGATGCTGGTGACGACCAAATGAAAGTAGGAATAGACCTTTTGGTTGTTGATATAGATGCAGACCTTATAACAATGAAATCTGACATAGCGTCGGGTGATGCTGTAACGATAGATAATACCGTGACAACAGGAAATGCGCTAAGAATTCTTGGTAATATCAAAGCTGACGGATATAGAAATTTAGCTCAAGGAGAGCATTTTCAAGATGTTTTAGATGATGGAACTGATATAGTTTCAATGGTTTCACCTTGGATTGATGCAACTCATAGTTTAGGTGTTGGAGTTCCCGACGTGGCAAGGACGATTTCTTGCACAATTACATGCGTTGGAATTGGAGGTGAGATTTCAAGTGGAACAATTACCATTACAGGAGTAAGCGCTAGTGGTAATGACATAAACGAAGCACTAGCTGTTAATGTAACCCAAGCAGAAGTTACCGAAACATACGAGACAAATAGAGCATTTATTACAGTAGCCAGTATTGTAACCACAGGTCAATCAGATAATTGTGCGGCCTCTGATTTGACATCATGTGATTTGGAAGACACCTTTGGTTTAATGCAAACACTTGATTCGAGCATCGATGTATACAAGGTTAAAGAAGATAACGCTGACGTAGCAGCATATTCAATCAACACTACATATTCGACATTTACAGGTCTCACTATAACGGGCGGTGAGGATATTTCAGTTTGGATGAAAAAAGGAAGATAATGAAAACATTTTTTACTATATTATTTCTATTATTTGCAATTCCAGCATATCCAACCGAATACTATGTGTTCATTGACAAAACAAGCCCTGTTAATAATACCAATTCTGGTCAGAATAGCCTTGAAGACATCTTAGATATTGCTCCACTCTCTAAGATAAAATCTCTCTCAAAAAGAGATTCTGCTAGATATGACATTATTATCATGGAGCTTACAGATGTGGAAGCAGAAAATTTACGTTCACCATTGCTTACTAAAGATGCCTCCGAACTTAATGGTTTTCCTATAGAACAGAGTAGAAAATATCAAATAGACGCAACAACACTGGTTAAAGCTGATGCAGAAATCAAAACAGTATATAACAAAACTACTATCGAACTTACTGGTAGGCTTACTACTAAGTCTGCTAAGTAGTCCATCCGAAGCTGTTACAAACTTTACAGCTAATGTGAACTCAGTAGGTGGGACTTACACAACATACTCTCTAGCTGAACAAGCGTTTGACGAGGATATAACTAACGAGACTACAACTAAAGTGTTTAGTCATGGAGGCATTACAGGTTCGGTAGTAGATGGAGACTCTGTTATAGGGGAAGATTCTAGTGCAACAGGGACAATCATAAGTATCACTAGCACACAGATACTTATAATGAACATATCTGGAACATTCCAAGCTGAGCAGATATACGAAACCTTAGATACAAACTTTGTTACCTCAAGTGATACTGGTGATGGAGCTGCTATAATTCTTACTATTGACGAGAATCAAAACACAGCCTCTTGGGATGGTGGTTTTTATGATGTAGATAACAATGTAACAATTCAAGGCAATACTGTAACATGGGATGGAACTTCTACGGGTGGGATTCAATTTACAGGCACAGGCTTTGGTCCTTTTAGATTCGTAGACCCTTTTATGACAGTTAAAAATTTTGTTGTTAATTGTAATAGTAGAACATGTGTTTTTCCTACTATTGATAATCCCGAAATAGGGAGCGCAGGTGATGATGCTACGTTTATTAATATTATTGCAGTGGGTGGTGGATTTAGAGGATATAGAATGCTTCGAGAGATTGTTATTAATGGCGTTTCGCTTGATAGCCCCGGAGCTGGATTTACTACATACGGAACTGCTTCTGGAGAGATTACTTGCTATAGCTGTACATCAGTAAATGCTTTAACTTTTGGTTTTGAAGGATTTAGTCCTGCGAATAATAAAGAAAAATATTATAGTTCTGCTTCTTTTGGTTCTGGAACCTCTGACTTTACCTCAAATATAAACGATGGAAACTGGTTAGCTTCAAGCGATGCTACAGCAAGTACAGTAACAGGGGTAACAGTTTCTTTTGAAAACTTAACAATGGCTGATGAACTAGTAGATGGAGCTAATGGAGACGTTCATATTTTAGGTTTAAGTTCTACCTTAATAGATGTTGGAAATGACCACTCAGGAACAACAGGAATAAATTACGACATAGATATTATAACCAGAGACTCCCTGTTTGATATAGGAGCTGACGAGTTCGTGTCATTGGGATCGAAATGGTTTGGAATCAAATGGAATGGAACACTTAATTAATATAAAAACTAACCAAAGGAGGAGAAAATGAATAAACTTAACACAGTAGCTTTAACCAAAGACCAAGCTATTAAATATGCACAGGCTATGGTTGCGGTTATTATGTCGTCCTACGACGAAGGTGAATACATCTCTGTAACACACAACATGACAGCTGGACCATTAGAGGCGCCAGTGCATTTTCTGTCTATTCTACCAGGAACAACAAAGGAAAATGCTGTAAGAATACAAGAAGGATTTTTATCAGGTGGGATTGAATTAAATAAAGGTTGATATGACACCTGTATCAATAGTTGTTTTACAGCTTTGTTTTTTAATAGTAGCAGTGTTGCTTTTACTATTTGCAATGGGAATGCGTAAAAAGAAATGAAATATTGTCCAGTATGTAATAGTGTATGGAAATCACCTAAGCCATTTTTTCAATGGAATACTTTTATTCGTTTTGTGAAAGATAAAGCATTCCAAGTGATTGTCCATAATGATTGGAACCACCCAAACCCTTTAGAGAGAGGTTCACAGAAACAAGAGTTGCCAGATTGTGCAAGCTTCAGGGAGTTGTGCATGTATGAGCCTTTCTTTAAAGGGGAAAAGAAAAGAAGGATAATCGTAATCGACGAGGACTAAAATTTATAAAAAATGACTGAATACATTCTAACAGATCGGACTACATCTACCAAGTGGTCGATTACCATTGTTGACGGAGAGGTGACCCGTACTTCTACTGCCAGTGCTGCAAGTGCGGAGCCTATCTTTGAGGACGATGCTACCCCTGGAGATTATTGGAAGTTGTTCATGGATGACGATGAGATGTCTTGGGAGAGTACCGTTACTGTTCAAGATGATATAATTGAATTAACGGATACTGTAACAGCGAATGTTTATCGTCTTGTTATTGAAGATGGGGAATTTGGGATAACCGAAATAGCTGTTGTGGGTACAGGAGTAAATGCCGACCAAGCACCGGAGGCAAATTATAAAGTTGAACTAAGGAATAAAAACTTTGATTTGGTTAAGATATTAAATAAGATTATGACTTCTTGTTCTTGGGAATGGAATGAGACCGGAGGATGTGGAAGTGCGCAGGTAATGCTTTCGATTGACCCTGACGATATCAAAGATCTTATTACTCCAGAAGCAGAAATACGTATTTTTCTTAGAGAAAAGGAGACGGATTCTTTTACGTTATTTTATAGAGGGTACCTTGAAAGTTATAAACCATCTGATTTAGTTCCGAATAGTCGGGTTCAGTTGATTGCAAATGGATACTCCACCAAATTAAAACGAGCTAGGGTTGACCGAACTTATACAAATACCGAAGTTAGTGCGATAGTCGAAGACATATTAACTCAAGATGTATTACCTATAACAGCAATTACTTTTGATTCTGCGGATATTGAACTTACAGATTTCGTAATAGATAGTATTACTTTTGATACGGATGCTGCTTCTGCTATTCGAACCCTTTCTCTAATGACTGGAAGTAAGAATTATGAGTGGGGTGTGGATAGGGATCTTAAAGTATTCTTTAAGAAACCCCTTGAAACTATTGTCCATACTGTTAGGTATCGTAGAGGAGTAATTTCATATAACGAAATCGAAGACTATGGAGGAATCGTAAATAGACTGGTGATAAAAGGAGCGGGTTCTTTCGAAGATACAGTTAATAATACTGAGAGTCAAAGTAGTTTTGGTTTACGTTCTCAGACATTTGTTAATTCTGCTATTAGTACTACGGCTGTTTCACAACAATATGGTTCAGGAATTTTATCGGAGAAAGCAAGAATACAAAGAAGAGTTAGTGTTAAGAGAGTTAAGATAATTAAATTATATGAAGATACTACTCCGGTTGGAAGAATGGCAGTTGTAAAAGAGCCTGTTGCAACTGCTAGAAAATACGGAGTTCCTATATACGGAGGTGGTACAAGAT
>SDBV01005118.1_pt1 | contig 18595 bp, 11 predicted proteins | sample 2277081 | NCBI WGS metagenome assembly SDBV01 (sample SAMN10402039, study PRJNA504765) | marine sediment metagenome | isolation source: marine sediment core GS10_PC15, 223 cmbsf | place: Arctic Ocean: Southern Knipovich Ridge | collected 2010 | reverse complement strand
CCTGCTCGTGTTGTCTGCAAACACCGCCTGGGTAGTAGAACGAGGCGTACGAACCCGAAGGCAGCCCCGGAATTATCCCCCCTCTGCCGTTTCCGCCTCAGGCGGTTCCGTCTTCTCGGCGGCCGGGCGTTTGGCCGCGGTGTCCGTGCCGGGAACGATCATCGGGCTGGGCGAGCTATCCTCGATGATCTGCTTCAACTCCTCGGCGCCGATCACCTCTTGCTCTAGCAACTGCTTGGCCACCGCCACCAGGGTCTTGCGGCGGGTCTGAAGAATGTGGCGAACCTTCTCTTGCGACTGCTCGATAATGTACTGGATCTCCTGGTCGATCTCCCGTGCCGTCTGTTCGCTGTGAGTGCGTTCACGCGGAAGCTCTTCCTGCATGGTGAGGTACACCGACCTGCCGCCGTCGCGATAGTTCACTCTTCCCAGACGGCTCATGCCGTAGTCCATGACCATACCCCGGGCGATCTCGGTCGCACGTTCCAGGTCGTTCTGGGCCCCGGTCGAGACGTCGTCGAAGATCATCTCTTCGGCCAAGGTCCCGGCCAGGAGGACCTGGATCCGGCTTTCCAGCTCGGTCTGGGTCAGCAGGTAACGGTCGCCCTCGGGCCGCTGCATCGTATATCCCAGCGCGGCCAGCCCGCGGGGAATGATCGAAACCTTGTGGACCGGGTCGGTGTTCGGCAGGCTGCAGGCCACCAGGGCGTGGGCGCCTTCGTGATAGGCCACCCGCTGCTTTTCGTCCTCGTGAATAATCCGCTGTTTCTTTTCCAGCCCCGTGGTCACCCGCTCAACCCCTTCGGTGAACTCTTGCATGGTGACCGCCTTCTTCTCTTCACGGGCGGCCAACAGGGCGGCCTCGTTGACCAGGTTGGCCAGGTCCGCGCCCACGAATCCCGACGTAATAGCGGCCACCTTCTTGAGGTCGACCGACTCGTCGAGCGTCACGTTTTCCACGTGCACCTTCAGGATCTCCTCGCGGCCGCGCAGATCGGGACGATCGACCAACACGTGGCGGTCGAACCGTCCGGGCCGCAGCAAGGCCGGATCGAGTGTCTCCGGGCGGTTGGTGGCAGCCATCACGATTACGCCGTTGTTAGAGCTGAAACCGTCCATCTCCACCAGCAGGGCGTTGAGCGTCTGCTCCCGCTCGTCGTGCCCGCCCACGATACTGCTACCCCGCGTCTTGCCCAACGCGTCCAGCTCGTCGATGAACACGATGCAGGGCGCTTGGGCCTGGGCCTGTTGGAACATGTCGCGAACCCGGGCCGCACCCACCCCCACGAACATCTCCACGAAGTCCGACCCCGAAATGCTGAAGAACGGCACCCCGGCCTCGCCGGCGACCACCTTCGCCAGCAGCGTCTTGCCGGTTCCCGGAGGGCCCACCAAAAGCACACCCCGGGGAATCCGGCCGCCGAGGACCTGGTACTTTTCCGGCGTCTTGAGGAAATCCACCACTTCCCGCAGCTCCTCCACGGCCTCGTCGATTCCGGCCACGTCGTCGAAATCCACACTAATGTCTTCCTGGGCAAACATCTTCCCGCGACTGCGGCCGAAGGCCATCGCCGATCCGGCCCCACCCATCCTGCGGATCATCAAGAAAAACACCAGGATCAACAACGCCGTCAGGAAGAACATCGGCAACAGATTCACCCAACCGCTGCGAGACCGCTCGCCGTGAATTACGATCCCGATCTTCCGGGCACGTTCGGCCAAGGCGTTGTAGTCGTTTTGCAGTCCCACTCGCGGTGTGTGGAACGTCACATCTGGCTCCGACTTCTCGGCCTCCGTCCCCGCGTCCAGCGTCTGGGTGACCGTGCCCGTGATCTCCTCCGGACCGAACTTCAGGTCGGCCAACTCCGAGTACCTGGCCTTCCGCGGTTTGGCCTTTGTGCCCAGCTCGACCTCGACCGAGGCCTTGGGGTCGGTCTGGGTCAGATCGATCAAGTCTTGCAATTTCCCGTAGGGAATCTCCACGCGATTGGGCGAGCCCAACAGCCAGACCAGAACGAAGGTGCCCACCCCGAAGACCAACACGTACAGCACTAGATTGCTGCTGGTCGAGTGGGGCTTCCGCTCCGGTGTGCGATGATCCGACTCCGGCTGTTTTTTCTTTTCCATCGTCCGGCTCCCTGGCCTTCCCCGTAGTACCCGCCACATCTTAATTATTCCCGATATTTCCCCCCGGGGGAAATAGACCCGGGCATCTTTTTCCGAAATTAACTATCCGCGGAGTGTCCCCACCCGCGAAATCGGGTTGCCCGCAGCCAAAGCCCCCCTTACAATAGACGTTCGTTGGCCGTTGCATCCCCCACCCGAAGAATCGGTACAGTCCTCAAGGGTCGTGCAAACCCCTCCCGCACTGTTTCTCTGAATGAACGACCGCGTGACCGAAGTTGTCGTGTTGGGATCGACCGGGAGCATCGGTCGCAGCACCCTGGAGGTGATTGCCGCCTCTGGGGGGAGGTTGCGTGCAGTGGCCCTCTCGGCCCACCGCAATACCGAGCTGCTGGCGAAGCAGGCCCGAGCCGTTCGCCCCCGGCAGATCGTGGTCACCGACCCCGCGGCCGCCCGGCTGCACGACTTCTCCGACCTGCCCGGCGAGGTCGAGTTGCTGCTCGGGCCGGAAGCACTCCGCCGCGTGGTTGCCGGGACCGAAGTGGACATCGTCGTTTCGGCCATCGTCGGCAGCGCGGGGCTCCAAGGGACCTGGGCCGCACTGGAAGCCGGCAAGAGGGTGGCCCTGGCCAACAAGGAGAGCCTGGTCGTGGCGGGCCCCCTGATCACTCGCCTGGCACGACAGAACCACGCGCCCCTGCTGCCGGTCGACAGCGAACACAGTGCCATATTCCAGGCCTTGCAGGCCGGCCGCCGAGAGGAGGTCTGCCGGGTGATACTGACGGCCAGCGGGGGGCCCTTTCGCAACTACACCGCCGAACAATTGACCGAAGTCTCCGTAGCCGATGCCCTGGCCCACCCCACCTGGGACATGGGACCAAAAATCACCGTCGACTCGGCCACGCTGATGAACAAGGCCCTGGAGATCATCGAGGCCCGATGGCTGTTCGACCTCAGGGCCGATCAGATCGACGTGGTCATTCATCCCCAGTCGATCGTACATTCCATGGTAGAATACACTGACGGCTCGGTGATCGCACAGTTGAGCCCGCCCGACATGAAATTGCCCATCCAGTACGCCTTGACCTGGCCGGCACGGCGTCCGGGCGTGGCGACCAAGCTGGATTGGGATCAGACGATGGAGTTGCAATTCCACCCCCCAGACCTCCAGCGGTTCCCAGCGCTGGAGCTCGGGCTAGAGGTGGCCCGAACGGGGGGAACGGCCGGGGCGGTACTCAACGGCGCCAACGAGGCCGCCGTGGCCGCCTTTCTCGACGGCCGGCTGCGATTTCACGAAATCGTGCCCGCCTGTAAAAATGTGCTCGAAAACCATAACTTCGATCCCAACCCCACCCTTGAGGAGCTGCTCGAAAAAGACCGTTGGGCTCGTGAGGAGGTATTGCGTTGGGTATGTGCTTGATTGCTTTAGCCTGGACCGATCCGGCGCTGTGGATCTACATCCTGGAGGTCTGCGTCGGCCTGGGGTTCGTGATCTTCGTCCACGAGCTGGGACACTTCGCCGTGGCCAAGCTCTGCGGAGTGAAATGCGAGAAGTTCTATCTGGGGTTCGACATCGCCGGGTTGAAACTCTGCAAGTTTACTTGGGGCGAAACCGAGTACGGCATCGGCATCCTGCCGCTGGGTGGATACGTCAAGATGCTCGGACAGGAGGACAACCCGGCCCGGCTGAAGGAAGAGATCGAACGGGCCAAGCAAGAGCAGTCCCGGGGTGAAGGAGGCGACGACACCGAGGGCCGGCAAGCCGACAATCTTTCCACGCAACCGGTGGCCGACGAAGCTTCCACCGAGTCGGATGCGGCCAGAGCCGACGGCGGCCGGGGAGAAAACCCTGAAAAGTCGCCAGACCAGCAGGTCGACGTCAAGGCGGCCGAAGAGGCGCTGTTCGATCCCCGCAGCTACCTGGCCCAGAGCGTACCCAAGCGGATGGCCATTATCTCCGCCGGCGTGATCATGAACCTGATTTTTGCGGTGGTGATGGCGACCGTGGCCTTTTCTCCGGGGATGGGCGTGACCCGGATGAAGTGCGTGGTGGGGCGACTGATGCCCGGCGAAGCCGCCTGGCAGGAGGGTTTCAGGGTCGGCGACGAGATCCTCCAGGTCGGCGACCGGAAAATCGAGAAGTTCCGCGACATGCAGGAGGCCGTCACGCTGACCGACAAGCTGGAAACGGGCATCCCGATCACGATTCGCCGGCCGGGGGTCGAGGGCACCGAGACCATGATCGTGCGGCCGGACAGCAGCGGGTTGGCCCCCAGAATCGGCATCTTCAGTGCGTCCACCATGACCTTGTCGACCAAGCAAGGGGCGGTAGTTCCGCGCTCGCCCGCGGCAGCGTGCCAGCCGCCGTTCGAGCTTGGCGACACGATCGTCAGGATCGACGTCGAGATGGACGGCAAGATCGACAGCCACCCGATCGAGAACATCGCGGAATTGCACGCCGCGTTGGCCGCTTATCCGGACAAGCCGCTTCGGGTGACGGTCGAGCGTTGCGGCACGGACGGCGACGGCCAGAGCGACTCGGCCCGGCCAGGCGGCGACGCGAAGCAACGGGCCGTGCCCGCGCCACACACGGTGACCATCGAGGTGGCCCCCAACCCGATGCGACGGTTGGGGCTGGTGATGCGGATGGGAAAGATCTCGGCCGTGCGGCGGGGTTCGCCGGCGGCGAAGGCTGGCATCATGCCGGGCGACCGCATCCGGCGGATCGACGGCCAACTACCCGGCGATCCCATGACCCTGCCCGACCGGCTCCGGCGCCGCGCCGGCCAAACGATCACGGTGAGCGTGCAGCGGGAAGGAAAGCCGGAGCCCGTTGATCTGCCCGTCAAGCTTGCCCCGACCCGGTCTTTTGAGATCCCGCGGGTCGAGGACGGCCCGATCACGGTTCCTGCCATGGGAATCGCCTACCATGTGCTCAACGTCGTCGAATCGGTGGTTCCGGGCAGTCCGGCGGCCAACGCGAAGACGGCCCCGGGAAAGGGCGCCGTGATCGTCGGCGCAACGCTCATCCCCCCCAAGGAACAAACCGCCGAGGATCAGAAGCTCGAACAGACGAAAGCCGGCATCACGTTCGACAAGCACGCTCGGAACTGGCCGCAGTTGATCTACACGCTTCAGCTCGTGCTGCCGGGCACCAAGGTCGAGTTGGAGTGGGAAGAGAAGAGCAAGTCCCAAACCGCCACGTTCCTTCCGGAAGCGGCGAAAGACTGGTTTTACCCGGAACGAGGTTTCCAGTTCGAGCCGATGACCTTCGTGCAAAAAGGGGACAGCTTCGGTGAGGCCGTTCGCTTGGGGGCAGACGAAACGCTGCATGCCACGTCGCTGGTCTATCGTTTCCTGCACAAGCTAGGCTCCCGACAGATTTCCCCCAAGGCCCTCGGGGGCCCCTTGATGATCTTCATGATCGGCAAGCAGCAGGCCGAACGGGGTACGTCCCAGTTGCTGATCTTCCTGACTCTGCTCAGTGCAAACCTGGCGGTGCTGAACTTCCTGCCCATCCCGCTGTTGGACGGCGGCCACATGGTCTTCCTCACTTGGGAAGCCATCCGCGGAAAGCCGGCCGACGAGCGCATCCAGTTGGCGCTGACCTATCTCGGTCTGGCCTTCATTCTCACGCTGATGATTTGGGTGATCGGCCTGGACATCTTCCGGCTGATATCGGGGTTTTAGTCAGGGCCGCGTGGGCGCGGCGGCGAAACTTCTTTTCTCCCGGGTTTATGCAGCGTGATTTGGCCGACTGCTCTTGCCCGCTCCGCTGCATTGCGGTAGATTGCCGTGCCTTCATTTCCCAGCTCCTCCCCTCGGGGGACATTATGGAAGAGCTGTCTATGGAAAGGAATCCAAATCATGCAAGCTACGCTGGCACAGCTTGCAGCGCTGGTCAACGGCTCGCTGCGGGGCGACGGCCGCCTGGTGATCTACGGGGCAGCTACGCTGCGTGACGTCAAGCCAAACGAGATCACGCTGGTCGATGCTGAAGAACGAAATCGCCGACTGGCCGACACTCGAGCCGCGGCCGTCATAGCGCCAAAGTCCTTCCAGCCCGAAGGCATCCCGGTCATCCAGGTAGACGACGTACATCAGGCTTTCTCCGCGATCGTCGGCTTCTTCCGTCCACAGCGGCCACGCAAACGCACCGGAATCAGCCCCCTGGCCGTCGTCAGCCCTACCGCCATCCTCGACGACGACGTCCAGGTCCATCCCCTGGCCACCATCGGCGACGACGTGCTGATCGGGGCCGGCACCACCATCCACTCCGGCGTACACGTCATGGCCGGCTCCCAGATCGGACGCGACGTGACCATCTTTCCCAATGCCGTACTATACGAAGACACCGTCGTCGGCCCCCGCTGCCTGATCCACGCCGGGGCCGTGCTGGGGGCATACGGCTTCGGCTACGCCTTCGTCGAGGGCCGCCACCAGCGCTCCGCCCAGTTGGGCAACGTGATACTCGGCGCCGACGTCGAGATCGGCGCCGGAACTACCGTCGATGGCGGGACCTACGGGCCGACCGTGATCGGCGAAGGTACCAAGATCGACGACCTGGTGATGGTCGCACACAACTGCCGCATCGGACGCCACAACATGCTCTGCTCCCAGGTAGGTATCGCCGGCAGCACCACCACCGGCGACTACGTGGTGATGGCCGGACAGGTCGGCGTCCGCGATCACGTACACATCGGCGACTCCGCCGTGCTGGGCGCCATGGCCGGCGTGATCAACGACGTGCCCGACGCAGCGCGCATGATCGGTATCCCCGCCACGCCCGAACGGGAACAGAAAATCAAGCAGGCCGCCTTCTCGAAACTGCCCGAGATGCGACGCCAACTGAAAAAACTGCAACGAACGGTCGACACCCTGATCCCAGAGGGCCGTGAAGACCGCTCGTGCGAAAACGTGCCGGTCAAACCCGATTCAGACGATCAACCGGACCGCCGGGCCGTGGCCTAACACGGAGAGAATCTCGTGGGGGGAACCACGGACAAAACGACGCGCGTCGACGCCTGCCACCGGCGGCCGGGTGCCACTGGCAGCTTGCCTGCCGCTGCCTCCCAGGTCCGCCGCGTAGGGCTGATCGCCGGCTGGGGACGCTACCCGCTGGTCGTCGCCCAAGCGCTGCAAGCGCAAGGCTATCAGGTCTATTGCCTGGGTGTGATCGACGAGGCCGACCCCGCCCTGGCCGAGGTCTGTCACGAACTGAAGTGGAGCGGGCCGGCCAAGTTCGGCGGCGCGATCCGCTACTTCAAGCGCCGTGGCATAACCCAGGCCACCATGGCCGGAAAGATCCACAAGGTCAACCTCTTCCGGCCCCGGCGCTGGCTGCGGTACCTGCCGGACCTGCGGACCGTGCGGATGTTCATCCCCCACTTCCTCACCCGGCGGAAGGACTGCCGCGACGACACGCTGCTGTTGGCGATCGTCGACGAGTTTGCCGCCGAGGGCATCCGCATCGCCCCGGCCACCGACTACACACCCGAGCTGCTCGCCGCCGAGGGACAGCTAACCAGCCGCGGCCCGTCCGCCTGGCAATGGAAGGACATCGAGTTCGGCTGGCGGATCGCCAAGGAGCTGGGCCGGCTGGACCTCGGACAGACCGTGGCGGTGAAAGACCAGGCGGTCCTGGCCCTGGAGGCCGTCGAGGGGACCGACCAGTGCATCCGCCGTGCCGGCGAGCTGTGCGGCGTGGGCGGGTTCACCGTGGTCAAGGTGGCCAAGCCGCAGCAGGACATGCGCTTCGACGTGCCCACCATCGGCCGCCGTACGCTCCAGACCATGGTCGAATCGGGCGGACGCGTGCTGGCAGTCGAGACCCGACGCACGATCATCCTCGATCAAAGCGAGCTGATAGATTTTGCGAACCGAAACAAGCTGATCGTCGTAACGTTATACAACCCTTCTCACCGGCCGGCGGGCCAGCCCACGTTCGAGGGCGGCCGGCAGCCAGTTCATGGAGCGAACATTCCGGAGACCCCGAGTCAGTCGAGGGAAAGGTAGAAGAACTTGGGGCTCGCAAAGGCCATTCCCGCGGCCCGTCGCGACGCCCTTCCCGCAACGTTTCCCACCAACTCTCACGTCCCACTATCCCGCCGAAGTCTTTGATCGGCCGGGGTCTCCGGATCTTCTTTTTCGCTCAGGGCCGATGCCGGCCGCAGTCAGGGCAGGTTGATTTTCAGGGCCTTTCCACGGCCGCTGTTGTATTTTTTGGAGGCATACTTTGCCGCGTCAAAAACTCGCCGTGGTTGCGTTTCGTGGTCGCAGGACGTCTTGGGGCAAACGGTCGCGGTCGGCGGAATCTCCTCGCGGTTTTGGCCGGGCGAAATCCAACAATAGCCGGGCGACTCACCACAGAGGACACAGAGGACGCAGAGAAAAGAGTTTTCAGTGAAGTCTTGGTCACGTGCGACACACGCCGGGCTGGTTTTACTGCCGCTGTACGATATCCATGTCTCTTCCTATACTCCGTGCCCTCTGCGTCCTCTGCGGTGGATTTTCTTCCGAGAACTTCCGGCGAACCGCCACGGATGGCCCGATCAGGGCGGTCGGCGAAGAGGTTGCCCGGTGCCCCGATTCTACCAGAAGGCGTGGCTCGATTTCAAGGAAATCTGGTGTTTCTTGCGGTAGGACCGGTGGTCAGGACGCTTCTGGGATGGAGGAGGGCGAGTGCGTGGAAGACGCTCATGCAATGAGCACGTGTGCCGGCGGGGCGTTTCGCGAGCCCCGCTTCGTTCATTGGTCCTGGGTCGTTCCATTATCAGATTCGGAATCCGATAGCTCCTCGAGTCGTCGCTTTGCGCATTCTCTAACTTGGAACACATGTTCTTGAGGAATCTCCTTTGTCGGAGTAAAGCCGTCCACGAGTATCTCCATGACTTCCTTTTCGCAACTTCGGAATACCACCTTGAGCAACTCATCGTTTATGGTTAGGAATACCGACTCTTCGCGCGTCCCTGTGTGCGGATCGCGTTGGACCTTTCTCTTCGCGTCGAATACCAGGTTCACGATTTGCGGGATGATCGTCTGGGTGTCGTGGTTTGCCGCCCCGAGCAGAACAGGACCGAGCCAATACCAGTTGGCTGGGTCGCAGGGAAGCGGTTGCCCATCGCTGACGAGACCTGGTGGGGCGACGAGATGTCTTATAGCGTAGGGATGCTTGGTGCCGAGACCGTTTAGCAGGCTCTCAGGCGAACCCGGACGAAACACGCCCTTGGCGATATTGAGCATTTGGACTCCAAGCCGATTAGCGCCTTCGTGCGACACGATAGCGTACTTGTGGCCACCCCAATAGTAGTACAGGTCGTTGGAGAATCCCAGACTGCGAGGCATCAGCTTCTTCAGTTGCGTTCCGAGCCACTGTTCATTTTCGGGAGTATGTGATAGCAACCGACTTGCCGTCCTCCAGACTGCTATAAGGCCAGGATGATCGCCCTTGGCGTCGGCCATCTCTTCGTCGAGGATGAGATCAATCAGTTGTTCAGCCAATAGCAGCAGCAAACTGCGTGGTGTGCGGGCAGAGAAGTGCTCCCATACGTCCCCACCCCTTTGGGACTTATGCAGTAGCAGTGGGAGGTCCTTCTTAGGCGATGGCTCCTCAGTCCAGTCGTCAATCGCCTGCAAGACAAGTTGGTCTGGAGCTTCGTCGTCGACCTCCTCGGTTATGATGCGGTGCCAATAGTCAGTCGGCGCGAGATGCCGCATGCCCTGCGGAGCATTTCCCGCCGCCGGTGCGGTGCCTTGGATGAAAGTCTCTGCGCTCGGCATCAGGAAGAACAGTAGCACCAACCCCGCGTTGGTGTCCCAAACGACATCTTGAACACAGTCGTCCCACCTCTGTTGCAACGCCTTTTGACGCGGACTCAGTTCGTCGCTGCCTTGGCGCGCTGCGCCTTCGCCTACTTCTGAGCGGAGCGAATCGCTGTTCTCCAAAATGAAGCCAAAAGCTTCAGGTGCACAGTACCGGAGCGTGTTTACCAGAAGCAAATCATCGAAATCACATTCTCCGTGAAGTCGTGCCCAAGTGTGATAGACGTGCCTGAGCACATGCTTCAGCATCCGTGGCGTTCTAACGAGTGCGGTAACTGCATCCGGAACAGTAGGAATGCCCCAGAACTCGCGGAGTCCTCCTTGAAAAAGTGGGTCGCGCGATTCGCCCGCCGGATGGATGTCCTTGTACTGGGAACGGCAATACTCCCGAAAGCTCGCTATTATATCCCAGGACTTGTCGCGATCCATCCTCGGCAAGGCCTCAATATGGTCGCAGAGCTTTGGGAAGTCGGTTCGTGCACCAGATGTCGGTGGGAGCCCAGAAAGAATGAAGGAGACTCGGTCAACGGACTTGAGGTGCTGTAGCAATGCCAGCACTTGAGCAGAGTTGAACCCTTCGCTCTCGTTGCGGTCGAGGTCTTCAATGATGATAAGCAAGTTGGTGTTTGCGGCGTGCAGAAGGGGCGTTATTCGTTGCAGTTGGTGGATGGGGGACTTGTGGCCGTGCAGCAAGTCAAACACCAGTTCCGTCCAACTCCCAAGCCCCGAGAGCGCCCTTCGGTAGGTTTCGGGAAGGCTTCGGAGGGATGAGCAATCAACATATTGACCGATTGTACTGACGGCGGTCTCCAGTATGTACTCAAGGGCGCGCCGGGAGTCCTCAAATCCCCAGCAACTGACTTCACACACCAATACGTCGTTCCCAATCTCATGTCGAACGAGATGGAGTAGGCTCGACTTCCCGATCCCATAATCACCAACAAGACCGACCGCTCGCTGCTCGGAGTCAGCTAGAAGACGTTGCGCCAGTCGTCGGGCAATTGAAGCGTGTCCAAGTAGATCATATTGAGGCGATAAAATCGGCTGTTCTTGCTCGATCCATTCCAAGATTCTCGTGACATCGGCGTTTGCCGCTATGCGCGGAGCGGGAACGGCCGAGGTGGCCGCCTGATGGTTCCGATGATGCGCCTCCCACGAGGGGAGAAGATCGATTGCGACGGCTAAGGCACCACAGATCAGAAGCAGCACGACAGCAGTCAGCGAGGCGCTCGCACTCGTAGTCAACTGTGTCGGCAAGGCAAAAGCCTGGGCAAGTTCCGACTCAATAAAGGCAAAAACAACAATCGCAGGAGGAACTGCTACAAGCGGTGCGGGATACCGGTGGGCTACGCGAAGTTGGCATAGCGAGAAGCCGCTCGATACGAAGAGCTTTCTGAGCGCGTAGACAGATAAGCCGACGGTCAGAAGGCAAAGGAGGCAAATGGAGCGAAAGGGCAAACCGCACGCGTAGTTCTTGAGAGTCTCCAGCCATGGCCCAAGGACGGTGACGACGGCATAAGCTATTATGCCGGCTGCAACCGAGAGTACACCAATATCGAACCAGCGCCGAAGTGTGTGCCAGTTGAGTCTCATGAGTACCCGATGCGGATCTGTCGCTCTTGTCGCTCCACGCGCGGTTGCGGGCGGCTGGCGGCGGCCATGCCAATTCTCGCCGCACTGGGAAGACTGCCGTTGCGGGGGCGTGCGGGACGGCCGCGCCAACCGGGGGTTGCGACGATCACTTTGAGCAACGCGACGCGTTCCAGGTTGAAGTTGGCCTTGCGGAGTTCTCTGGGAATCTCTTTGCTGGTTGTGGGACACTCAACTTGCCAAGTGTTGTTATAAGGTCGATCCCGCTGCAGGGCAATCCCCCTGGGCCGCTCCGTGTGGGGGGCCGCGGCGGGTGGCGGCGCGGCGTGGAGCTGGCGGGCTGGGAGGGGGGAGAAGGTGACGGGGTGACGGTTACGGGGACGGCGTATTGGGGCTGCACGACCCGTCGTGAAGGACGGGCCTAATACCGCGGCGCGGGGATGCCCGTGAACGGGCATCAAGACTCCCAGGGCGCTGGCCGGGGGGAGAGGATGACGGGGTGAGGGGGTGACGGGGTGAGGGGGCAGTACCCAGTACTCAGTACTCGGTACTCAGTACTCAGTTTTCAGCCCTCTCCGTTATCCGCTCCCCGCCGCCCCTTCACCTCTTTAGTGGATTCGCCAGGGGGGGCGCTTGGGTGTGTCGAGCAGGCGGTTGGCCTGGTCGTCGCCGGGGAACTCTCCTGCGACCGGGTCGTACTGCAGCGGACGACCGAGCCGGTCGCAGATGGCGATCAGCAGCACCAGCGAACCGGAGCGATAGCCGACCTCCTCGTTGCAGATGGTCTTCTTGCGGGTGCGGATGCCACTGAGCCAGTTGCCGTTGTGGTCGTTGCCCTGGGGCCGATAGAGGCGGACGTCGCCGGGGCCCAGCGGGGTGCGATCGTACTTCTGTTTGATCTTCGGGCCGCCGAAGATGATCTTCTGTCCCTGGGTGCCGAAGACCGCACACTCGGCCGAGTCGCCCGGGGTCCGCGGACAGTAGATCTTCAGCCCGTCGGCGTATCGGATGGTCAGGCGGGGCTCGTCGCGCGTGGGCGGGAGGATCTCGACGGGGCCCTGGTCGTCTTTGCCCAGGGCCCACTGGGCCATGTCCAGGGTGTGGGAGCCCCAGTTGCCGATCGATCCGAGGCCGAAGTCGCTGCGTCCTTGCCAGCCGGGAACGCCGGGGGTGCCGGGATAGGGCCGCCACGGGGCCGGCCCCAGCCAAAGCTCCCAGTCGAAGACCTCGCGGTCCGGCGGCGCCCCCCGCGGGGCGCGATCAGGCCGGTCCAGCCTAGGCGCCGGGCCGACGCTCACTACCGCGTGGGTCAGCTTTCCGATCCGCCCGCTGCGGACCAGCTCGCAGGAATCGCGCAGCCGCTGTTCGTTGTTGCTGCGGCGCTGTGTGCCGTGCTGGAAGATCCGCCCGTAGCGGCGAACGGCCGCGACCATCGCCTGGCCTTCCTTGATCGTCAGCGCGAAGGGTTTTTCGGTGAAGACGTCTTTCCCGGCCTTGGCCGCCATGATGCACATGATGGCCCGCCAGTGCTCGGGCGCGGCGACGACCACGCCGTCGACGTCGCCACGCTCGAGCACGTCGCGGAAATCGCGGTAGGTTTGGCAGCCCCGGTAGGTGCCGCTCGTCCTCCGCTGGCCGACCAGCTCTTCCACCAGATTCTTGATCCTTTCCCGCTGGGCCTGCCGGACGTCGCTGACGGCCAGGGGTTCGACATCGGGCCTTCCGGCAAACTCGCGGACGAGTTGCGTGCCCCGGCCGCCGGGCCCGATGAACGCCAGGCCGATCCGCTCGCTGGGGGGAAGCTGCCGCGCGTTGCCCAGGGCGGCGGAGGGGATCAGATAGGGCAGCCCGATCGTCCCCACGGCGGCGGCCGCCGCACGCCCCAAGAAGCCCCGCCGGTAGAGTCTCTTCCGGGACATGGCTTTCTCCTCGATTTCAGGTTATTGCGGGCAACTCCGCAACCGACCCACCCCGATCCACGCCGGCGAACCCCCGCCACCAGATTCTCTTCACGCAATCTACAGCGTGACCCACTTCTGCTGCCGGTGGCTTTCCAGGATCGCCTCGCAGAGGACCACTTCGCGGTGTCCCTCCTCGAACGTAGGATACATCGGTTTGGCGGCAAAGTCGCCGGCCGCGATGTACTCGTAAAGCGAACGGAAGCACTGTTTGAAGGCGTCGGGAAAGCCCTCGTTGTGGCCGCCCGGATAGTTGATGTAGCCGCGGGGCATGTCGGCGACCAGGGCCGGATCGCGGAGGAGGCTCTGGTTGGGCCCGTCGCGGCGGCCGATCCAGAGTTCGTTGGGCGACTCGCTGTTGAAGGCCAGGGCGCATTTGGAGCCGGAGATCTCCCAGCGCAGACAGTTCTTCCGTCCCGCGGTGACCTGGGAGACGTAGAGGCTGCCGCGGGCGCCGCCGGTGAAGCGGAACATCACGCAGCCGTAGTCTTCGGTGGTGATCGCCACCGGCTCGGTCTGGATCTGTTGGGTGGTCTTGCCGGTGAAGGTCTCGACTTCGCCCTTGGGCCGCTTGCGTACTTCGTGGACCGTTTTCAGGTCGGCCATTACGGCCTCGACCTCCAGGCCGGTAATCGAGAGGACCAGGTCCATCCAGTGGGTGCCGATATCGGCGATTGCCCGGAGCTGGCCTCCCTGATCGGCCAGCACGCGCCAGTTGTAGTCGGTGTCGTAGAAGAGCCAGTCCTGGACGTAGCTGCCGTTGATGGCGTAGACCTGGCCCAGGTCGCCGCGGGCGGCCATATCGCGGGCCTCGAGGTTCAGCGGATAGAAGCGGATGTTGTAGCAGACGGCCGCGGCAAGGTCCTTCGACGCGGCCAGCTCGGCCAATTCGGCCGACTGGGTGGAGTTCATCGCCAGCGGCTTCTCGCACATCACGTGCTTGCCGGCCTCCAGCGCCCTCTTGGCGAACTCGTAGTGCAACACGTTGGGCACGGCCAGGTGGACCGCGTCGACCGCGTCGTCGGCCAGGATCTCGTCGAGGTCCCGATAGGCCTTGGGCAGCCCCAGGGTCTGCTTGGCGGAGTCCGACTCGGCCCGGTCGCATCCCAGGATGCCGGTGACGGTGATACCCAGTCGGCGCAAGGCCTCGACGTGCACCGGGCCGATGAACCCGGCACCGACCACGGCAGCTTGAATGTCGTACATATCTTCTCCTTTGGTAGGGTGGGCACTGCCCACCAAACGTTGCTTGTAACGGTTCACGAGTTTCTGAAACGCGCGCAGAGACGCAGAGGCGCGGAGCTTTCTTGTTTTCCATTGATCGGGCAGTCCGTTCACTGCACGAGCGGTGCCATCTTTTATAAGGGCTGTTGGGAAGTTCAGCAAGTAGCCAAGTCGACCGCCGGTCAGTTTTAGGTAAGTCTATGTATCTCTCTTGTGCGCAGGGGAAATGGTTCGGACCGATTTCAATCGAGCAGCACTTTTTGCTCTCATGCACGACGAATGTGTTTCTCTGCGCCACTGCGCCTCTGCGCGCGGTTCCGAATCGCTGTTTCCGGCCGGCGTTACTCGACGGGATCTGCGTCCAGTTTCACTTCGGTGGGCAGATTGGAAATCATCTTCAGATTGGCGTTCAGGGCGAGGCTTTCGTCCAAGGTCAGGCCCGCGTTGGCCCCTTCTTTGACCGCCGCCCGCAGATTCCTGACCCGGGCTCGGTCGCCGATCTTGATCACAGTCACAGCCGCCTCGAGCAGTTCCCCGTACAGACCGTCGTCGGGCTCGAGGGCGGCCAGGACGACGTTGTCGACCGCGAGGGTCGACTTCCCGAACCGGTGATCCATCAGCGTCACCTCGCCGTTGTGCTTGATTTCCGTGACCGTGGAGTTGGGGATCACCGCAACCGGCTGCTCGAACGTTTTGCCTTTCAGTCCCTCGCCGTTGCCGCCGGCGAACCGCTTGAGCATCACGTCCCTGTGGCAGGGTTCCATCCACTCGGCGAAATCGGGGTTCTCGGTGACCACGTAGACCTTGCGTCCGTCGGCGGCCAGTTTTTCGGCGGTGTCGGCCGCGGCGAAATGGTCGCCCCAGACCAACACCGTCCGGCCGCACTCGACCGGCGGCGCCTTGCCTTCGGGAAAGTACTCGCAGTTCTCCACCCGGCATCGCAGCACGTCTTCAAAGGTGCACACCAGCGACAGGTCGATGCCCGGCACCTCGGGCCGCGCGACCCTGCCGCCGGTGGCCAGGACCACCGCGTCGAACTGTTTGAGCTCTTCGGGGCCGGGGGTGGCGTGGTAGCGGACCTCCACGTGGAGTTTCTGCATCTGGCGGCGGAGCCAGTCGGCGTACCAGCGCATTTTGTGCTTGCCCGGCACGGTGCAGCAGTAGAGAATGGCCCCGCCCAGCTCGCCGGTTGTCTCGAAGATGGTCGCCTGGTGGCCGCGGAGCGTGGCGATACGGGCGGTTTCCATCCCACCGGGCCCGCCGCCGACGATGGCCACGTTGTACCTGGTCTGGGCCGGCTTCAGGTGCAGGAACCGTTCGTCGCCCGCTGCCGGGTTGATCGCGCAGCGGCAGTGCCGCCGGACCATCAGCGATTCCTGCCAGCAGCCGACCAGGCAGGAGATACACTTGCGGATCTCTTCGGGCCGGCCCGCATAGGCCTTGTTGCCCCAATAGGGATCGGCGATCATCTGCCGCGACAGCCCGACCATGTCGGCCTTTCCCTCGGCCAGAATCTTCTCGCAGTAGGCCGGGTCGCGGAGCGTGTGGCTGGTGATCACCGGGATGGAAACGTGCTTCTTGACCTCCTCGGCCGAATAGGTGTTCCAGCCCTGCGGATAATACATCGGATCCATCACGGCCGCGGGGGCCTCGAAGATGCCCGCGCTGATGTCCACAAACGCCACGCCCTGTTGTTGGAGTAGCTGGGCGATGCGGATGCTCTCGTCCAGTTCCCTGGCGCCCGGAAGCCACTCTTCGCCCGAGTATCGGACCCCGATGGGGAAGTCGTTGCCGCACTTGTGCTGGATCCGGCTGATGATCTCCAGCACGAACCGCATCCGGCCCAGGAAGCTGCCGCCGAAGCGGTCGTGGCGCTTGTTGACGAAGGGGCTCATGAACTGTGCGATCAGGTAGCCGTGGGCCCCGTGCAGCTCGACGCAGTCGAAACCCGCCTGCTGCACCCGCCAGGCACCTTCGGCGAATTTCTCGACCAGCTCGTAGATCTCCTCGACCGTCATTGCCCGGATCGACTTGCCCTGGGCCAGCGCCTCGGCGTAGACCACCTCGTGTCCGGCCGAGCCGGGCAGCTCGACCACTGTGTCGGAGGCCGAGGCGAGGCCCTTTCGCGGCCAGGCCGCCTGGCGGCCCGGCGACTGGATCTGTACCGAGCAGAGCGCCCCGTGACGGTGCATGGCCTCGGCCAGCTCGCCCAGTCCGGGAATCATGGGGTCTTCGTCCACGGAGATGCAGGTCACGGTGGGCCGGCCGGTGGCTCGATCCGGGGTCGAGGCCCCCACGATGATAAACCCGCAACCACCCTTGGCGATCTGCTCGTGATAGTTGATTACCCGCTGGTTGACCGAGCCGTCGGCGTTGGCCGAGCTGATGTCGGTCGGCACGTGGCAGATCCGGTTGGGGATCTCGATATTGCCGATCCGCACGGGACTGAACAAATGAGGGTAATTCGGATGCATCATGGCAGTTGTCCTTATTGGCTTTGAATGACTCGCGCAGAGGCGTTTAGCCGCCGCGGCTTCGCGGCGCACTTACCCGGCGTGGCCGCCGGGGCTAAACACGGACTTCCGCATCGTCTCACTGACCGAGCCGTTTCTTGCACTCATCGAGCATTGCGACCGTTGCCGTGGCGCCGACCCGGGTGACGCCGATTTTACGGAGTTCCAGCAGTTTGTCCAGGTCGCGCACGCCGCCGGCGGCCTTGACCTGGACCTGCGGGGGCGAATGCTCCCGCATCAGCTTCAGGTCCTGTATGGTGGCCCCGCCGCTGCCGTAGCCGGTCGAGGTCTTCACCCAGTCGGCGCCCAGTTCGCCGCAGATCTGGCAGAGCCGGATCTTGTGCTCGTCTTCGAGGAAGCAGTTCTCGAAGATCACCTTCACCCGGGCGCCGCCTTGGTGCGTGCAGTCGACCACCGCCTGAATGTCCCGGCGGACGAAGTCCCAGTCGCGGCTGAGGACCTTGCCGATGTTGACCACGTAATCCAGCTCCTTGCCGCCGTCTTGCAGGGCCCGTTCGGCTTCCGCCAGCTTGACCGCCGTGGTATGGCCGCCGTGGGGAAAGCCGATCACCGTGCTGGGCGCGACCGTGCTGGGGGCCAGCAGTTCGGCACACCGCCGCAGGTAGTAGGGCTTGATGCAGACCGAGGCCACGTCGTAGTCCAACGCGACCTGGCAGCCGCTCTCCAGCTCCTCGTCGGTCAACACCTGGTTCAACAATGAGTGGTCGATCATCTTGGCGATCTGTCCGTACGTGTAATCCATCGTCTCCTCAACCTCCCGAATACCCGTTTTGTGAGTCTGCCCTCCGCGGGTAGGTTATGCTTCGGCATAACACCACCGGAAACGCCAAGCTGAAGGATATCGCACGCCGGCCCGGCCCGCAAGGCTTCAGAAGCGATCGGCCGGTGGACGATCCGCATTTTCTGGCCCGTGGAAAAGTGGTGCGGTTCGGTCCCGCTTCCAGCCCGATAAGGAACATCCCCGCCCAGCGGCGCAGACGCAGTGAGCTTGCACCCGCCAGACGGCCCTGCTATCCTGGCTGAAGTGTCAACTCGAGTTTGACCCGTTTGCATCAACCATGGACGAGCAAACCATGGACGAGCAACAGCGCACGGACCTTCTCTCGGCGGCGCGGCAGGCGGCCCTGAACGCCTATTGCCCGTATTCGCGATTCCGCGTGGGCGCATGCGTGGTGATGGCCGGGCGCCGCTTCATCGGGTGCAACGTGGAGAATGCCTCGTACGGACTCACCGTCTGCGCCGAGCGGATCGCGATCCTTGCCGGCGTTGCCCAGGGATGCCGCGAACTGGAAAGCGTCGCGGTTGCGTGTCCCGACGCGTCGCCGGATAAGCCGCAGTCCTATC